>Ga0157373_10001348_pt1 | contig 18818 bp, 18 predicted proteins | sample C65metaG_FD_113460 | JGI IMG/M metagenome (GOLD analysis project Ga0157373, IMG submission 113460) | Corn rhizosphere microbial communities from Kellogg Biological Station, Michigan, USA - C6-5 metaG | ecosystem: Host-associated > Plants > Roots > Rhizosphere > Soil | place: USA: Michigan... | reverse complement strand
TGTGAAAGCACCGTCCTTTTAGAAATCGACCTTGCCAGTGGTACAGACGATGAAATTGCAGAGTCTATCAAATCAGCTCTTCCGCAATGGAGACGCGTGAAGGGGATTGAAGCTGACGAGTCAGGGGCTGTGCGCTTCGGCTACGGCACAATCAAGAAGGTTATCTCTTATCGTCTCATAGCAATGCTCGACGTTCTTTTATGGGCAAAGGTGTATGACTTGCGCGTTTCAGACGATCGGCTTTCCAGACTGCTGTACACAGATGAAGACGATGAGGCAGTTATCCGTCTTAGCTACCATATCAAAGACGCTGATAGACCACTGGCTATGAAAGCAGCAACGATTGATTTCGTTCGCCAATTCAACTTCTTCATAAATCGAAACCCCCACCTTAAAAATATGAGAGTTTCAGACGTCATGAAACTCTCGGATTCCAACTGACCCAGTCTTCAGTGGTCCTGCTGTCAGGGACCACACTAACTCGTGCCTTCCTGTCTTCGTTACAGTTGCTCTCATTGAAACCAATCAAGGAGAGCACCATGAACCGACATAATACGAAACTAATCCGTTTACCTATTGTGATTGAGAGAACCGGCTTCAGTCGTTCCTGGATCTATGAGTTGATTAATCAAAAGCAGTTTCCTCAACCTATCAAAATTGGCTCTCGTGCGGTGGCATTTATTGAAAGCGAAATCGAAGATTTTCTTCAGGAATTGATCAGTAAATCACGCTCATTGACTAAATTAGAAGGGTAACAATATGAATATTTCAGATTTTATTATGGGGAATGGTTATTTTGAAAATTTAGACTTTGAAGAGATTGAAAGAAGGTTTGATTTATCAATAATTGAAGATTTATCAGATGACGATTTTAATCGTGCAGTAATTAATCTTTTAAATATGTACTTATTAGGGAATTCATATGTTTCATTCCGTATTGCTGAAACATTTAATGACTCGGAGGAACTGAGAGTATATGAAACTTGGATTCGTTTACTTAAGGAAAGAGACGACATGGAAAATATAATTCTTAAGTTTATTACATTTAAACTATCTAATAAATCCTGATTGATTTGTAAACAGGTTTATAAGTTAACAGCTTGCTGTTTACAGTTTTATTTACAAAGTTAGTAAATAACTTTATTTATTAAAGAGTTAGGTTTTGAAAGTAAAACTAAGGGGATTTAATAACCCTCTAGAGGGTTATTAAATTTTCGCCTCTCTAACCCAAGCGGTAAAACATTTTTACACTTAAGGTGAATTTATTTTTGTAAACAGTTAGTTTCATATGATTTATTTAGTTCCACTTACAACTAAAATGTAAACAGAGGTACTATGAAAATCGAGCTTAAACTAAAAAGAATAAAAGATAAGGAGGGTGTGCGTACTTGCATTATTGTTAACGCGCAAACAGGTGTTCCTTTAGTTTATGAAAATCTATATATTTCTATAATATCACGTTCAATCAATTACTCATATTCCACAATAGAAGCCATTGCAGGCTCGTTACTATCTTTTGCAAACTATTCATACACCAAAGGGTTTAATCTTAGCGGGCAAATGAACTGCGAGGCTAAAGTTACTGGTAGTTTTGTATATGACTTAATGAACTACTTATCTTTGAAGAAAACAAAGAGTAAAGTTGTAAATATAAAAGCGGATAGGGTTGTTTCGGAAAACTGCTTACACTTTAAATTGACGGTAATAGAAAAATACTTAGTCTGGTTTTATACCAACATTAAAAATAAAAGCATGAGTTCAGTGAAGCTAATATCTCACTATTTTGAAGATTTAAAACCAAAAATAAAAAATATTGAAGTTAACACTGATTGTGAAGATAAGGCGCTTGATAAAAAGCAAATATCTACTCTTAAGGAGGTTATAAAAGCGGATTCTACCAAAAACCCGTTCAAAGAATGCGTAAGGGTAAGAAATGAAGTAATAGTAGAAATTTTGTTAGAGACAGGGATAAGAGGTGGTGAACTTCTCAATTTAAGAATCGATGATGTTAACTTTGAAAAAAATGAAATTAACATTGTAAGAAGGCCAGATAGTATCGAGGATAACAGAATCAGGCAACCCTTAGTGAAAACGTTAGGAAGAAAAATACCGATTACAAAATCCCTTAGTGAAAAGATACAGGAATACATTAATTTTTCCAGATCAAAGGAAGTTCTTTCGGTCAACCATAAGTACCTTTTGGTCAGTCATAGTGATAATTCTAGGCTAGGTAGTGCGCTGACTATTACAGGATATCAGAAAATATTTATAAAAATACGAGGTAGTGATCAGTGTCTAAAAAACATTTTAGCTCATTCATTAAGACACACGTGGAATGTTACATATTCAGAAAACATGTACAAGATGGCTGACCCAGAAAATTATTTTCTTTATGAGAAAGTAAGAAACTACTTAATGGGCTGGAAAAATACCAGCCGGACTGCAGATACCTATACCCAGCGTTTCTTGGTAAATGAAGCAACAAAAATAATGAAGGTAATTAATTCAACTGAACTACTGAATAAGGAAAATATAAAAATTGGAAAAGATAAAAATAATTCTAGAAAATCAGTTTTCGGATTTTAAAACTTTCGCTGGTAAAACGATATTTTATGCGAATTCAGTATGGAGCATTGATAAAACTTGTACTCTAGATCTTAATAGGCTTAAAAAGAATGAGATTTATCGAGATAAAATCAAAGCTACATTTGCCTATTGTGCAATGAATTATAGTTCCAGCTATGTCAGGAAAATGTATTTTAGCCTCCTGCATTATGAAAAAGAAGTCAGAAAAGACTCTATAACATTTAGTTTAAGTGAGATCAGCAGTTACTTTTCGAAACCAGACTTTGATAATTATACTCACCTTGAAACCATGAAATATTTCTTAAAGAAGTTTGATTTTATCTTTCCGAGTGTACTCAGTGAAAAAGCAATTGAGTATATTGATAATGTAAAGATAAAGAAACCTGATCAGATGAAGAGTGTTAAAACACATGACTACAAAAACGGACCATTTAATAATCAGCAAATGAAAGAAATTATTAAGGTCAGCGCAATGTGTTATGAAAATGAAGAGTTGAGCCTATTAGATTATATGATATTAACCTTGTTAGCTTATTCAGGACGGAGACCAATACAAATGGTTCATTTGAGGATAAAGGATCTGATAAGTTTCAATGAAAGATATTTTGTGAATTTTCCTCGGGTTAAACAGAGGCGAAAATATAGAACCGAATTTTCCAAGGTAGAAATCCCTGAGTCGTTGTACATTCATTTGCTTTTTTTATCACAACAGACAAGTGGAATTATTATGGAGATGTTAAATGTGAACTTAAAAGAAGAACAAATCAAAAATCTTCCTTTATTTATCAATATCACACCGTTCAAACGTGGTGGCTTCAATATGACAAATTATTTGAATGAAGACCATTGCATGGTTTCAAAACACATTGGCAATAGGTTGATTTCTGTTTTCTTGAAACTGTCCAAAAGGTCAAACGTAAATTTCGGAAGCATTAATGCAAGAAGGTTTAGGTACACTCTCGGAACTAAAGCGGCTGAGCGCGGCTTTAGCTCCTCTGCGATAGCCAAGGCATTAGATCATACAACTACTCGTTCCGTAATGGCATATGTGCACAATAGTGTAAATAATGGAGCCAAATTAAACAAAGAAATGAATAATTCAATGCTATCGTTAGCAGGATTATTTACGCAAGAAGATATTATGAATGACGAGTTAACCAAGATAGCTTTATTGCTCAAAAGGTATCTATCCAATGAAAACTCACATAGTAGAAGTCATGAAATGGATGAGCTTATCTTTCGTTTTATGAATGACATTTAACCTACAGAATATAACATGGGTAATATTATGAAAAAAACTCCTGAAGAAAGTAAGAACGAATTCATTGTAGAAGCTAAAGCTTTGGCAGCCACTCAACTCCATTTCGATTGGGATAATGTTTCATGGGGTAGAGGTGTGACTTTTTATAAATATAGTAGTCGGAATTGCAAAAAAGAGCATAAAAGAAATCTTTCTTTTGAATTTTGTGAGTTCGTAAAAGCCTATGTTTATAGCTTCCATTTAGACAATTCCAGCAAAGCTCAAGAGGTAATAAAAGCTTTTAGGTTAATTGAGATTGCGCTTTTGAAATTTTCCGACAAAGCAGATATTACTAAGCTGACTCATGCAATTTCAGATGAGGCTATTTTAGAAGCTTATCAACTATTCATTCCTGCAACTGTACAAAGAGTATATAAAGAAATAAAAGTGATAAATGATTTTTTGTGTAATAAAGAAATAATAAGTGCCCACGTTAAAACATGGTGTTTTAAGTTGGAAAAAGATAATAATAGTTACACAAAGCCAAATCAATCAGCAGGAGATGATAAAAATTCGAAGCTCCCAGATTTAAGGGTTATTGAGTTTATTGGGAAAGTATTTAGATCTGAAAATAAATCGCCACGTGATATTTTTACAACTTCGATATTCGCTTTGCTTTTGTGTGCACCATCCAGAATTAGTGAGATTATGAATCTTAACGAAGATTGTTTGATTACAATCGTTGACTCTAATGGTGTGGAGAGACATGGCTTGCGTTTTTTCGCGGCTAAAGGGTTTGGATACAGTGTAAAATGGATACCGGATAGTATGGTTTCAGTAGCCCAGGAAGCTATTTCAAGGCTTAAAGCATTGGGTGTCAATGCAAACACTATATCTGTAATAATTTCAAATGGTGAAGTTGATTTATATAAAAAGCTAAACAAAAAACCTTTTGATCCAATGATAACTACTGATCTCAAGAAACTAGGTTTCGATTATAAATTAATTAATCTTTCAAAAGAATGCACGGCATTTATAAACAAGCTTGATAAAGGTGATGTAAGCGTGAAATTTTTCTGGAATTATATAAACAAAAAAGATGTTAAGAAGGGTTTTAGTGGAATGACAAATAGTCATTATGCTAGGGGGAAATTAGTAGCGTTGAACTATAATCAACTAAATGCTGTTAAAGGTGATGACATTTTTACAAGCATTAAGGGTACAAAAAACCTTATAAAAAATGAATTTCTGAGCACGGTTAAAGAACGCATTGGTTACTTAAATATTTTCGAGAGGCATAAAATTGAAAATAAAAACTTAGAATCGCTAACTTTTAATAGCCATCAGTTGAGACACCTACTCAATACGCTTGCACAAAGAACAAAATTGTCAGAAATCGAAATTGCTTTCTGGTCAGGAAGAAAAAATATCAATCATAACAATAATTATAATCATGTTACCGACGACGAAATGATCGCAATGTCTCGCAAGTTACTAATGAAATCAGAAAATGATTTGGAAGTAATAAGTAAGCCCTTAAACTCGACAATAATTGATGAGAAATTTATTGAAATGACTATGGGTGCATTAAGAGTAAAAGCCAAAGGACTTAAAGGTCAAGCAAAGCTGGCTATGCTTGCAAGGCTCACTGCCTTTCGTAATAAACTCGAAGACAATCTAAGCGAGGGCTCTAAAAATGACAATCAAGTTTCATGAAAAAGAAATAAAGAAGATTATAACGATCATTGAAACTTGGAATAAATCAAATTTCAATTGGGAATTACTATGTTTAGCATGCAAACCAGTCTTAGGTAGAGTGCCTACTCGTCAGGGTCTGAGTAAACATTCGGAGATTGCAAGCGCATACCTAATCAGAAAGCGGTCAAAATCCTTCACCCAGGTAAATATTAAACTTCCTGGCAGTTTAGCTATTGCAGCTAAGCGTATTAATGGTTTAGAAATTGAAAATTCAATATTGAAAGAACAAAATGCAAACCTCTTACTTACGATTAAAAGAATGCATGAGAATGCTTTTCGCAACGACATATTACCTTCTGTTTTAGAAGAGGAAATTCCACGTAGGTTAAGAAAGTAAAATTTGATAGTTTATACCTATTGACTAGGCTAATTTTTATGATTAATTTTATATTGTCAGGAAGACAATTTTGCAAGGATGCAACTATGAATAATTTTACTGCTCTGTCGAAAGAAGAGAAACTCCTTCTTCTTCTACAACTTTTTATTGAACGACTCAAGAAGTCAGGTTTTCAGCAAGAGAAAATCATTCGCTATATCTGGCTCTTCTGCGTTGGCTACTACATTAAATACTATCTCACACAAACTAATGATCATTTGATTGATCGCTTCACGATTATCTCAATGCTTTCAAACGCACTGAAGGGGAGTTCACAGCGGGTCATTGATACACTTGGGTATGAACATGAGCTAACTTATTTCTTTAGATATCTCATTCACTATGCAATTGATAATGAGCAGGAAGCGGAGGGGATTTATCAGGCTGAAAGGGTTAAGTATGAAAAAAATATTCTATCAAATGAAATGTTAACTTACAGAAAAAAACGGAAGGGGCGTAAAAGATTATAATAGGGTTAATTATATAACTAAGACTAGAGAAGATAAATCTTTAACAAGTTCAATTGTTTGTTCAATAATAATAATGTTTGAAAAGGTTTTTTTGTGATTAAATGTGATATTGATCACATAATTAGCAAAAAAGGCTAGCGGTCATATTAGAAAGTGAGATTATTTAAGAAAAATGAGATTTTTCCCATGTCTAGACTTGAAAAAAATGACATCGCTCCCTTTTTATCAATACTGCTTGCTGTGAAAAATGAAAAAACGCAGTTAAAAGATATACATATTGGCATAACTGAGGTTATCAAACAGTTTCACATATCCAGTAACGAAATCAACGTGTTAAGTTCTAGTGGTGAGGATGATGTCCGTCCGGGAGAGCCATTAGTACACTTCACTCATTATGAAATTCAAAAGAAACCGAGCTGGATGATTGGTTCGAATATCAATGATATTGAGAATCATATCCTTGTCTTAATATGCCTTGGAAATACTCTTGCTATTTATACCTCAGAAAAAGGTATGAAAGATGAGATACGCAGTAGTTTTAAAAATAAACTTACCTCTTTAAAGGTGATTGACATTAAATCACTTAATTATCTATTTATTAATGAAGATAAAGTTAAAATGCTTTGGCTGTTAGGTATCCACGGTAAAAATAGCTCAAAAGCAGACTCAAAAGTTTTAGGAGGTGATAGTGTCGCTGATACATTAGATCCTCTTGAAGATCAGTCATTTACCATGTCGGCTGTAAGGACGGAACTAGATGACAAAGGTCGTACTACAGGTATCAATCCATATAAATCATCTTTGTGGCGAGGTCCGTGCAAAAATTGGCTAACTTTTGAGAACAGGGTTGTTGAAATTTTAGATAAAATTGAAAAAAATGATGGAGATCTTGAAAATCCAATTAGTATTTTAGCAACAGCAATATCCAATTTTAACGAAGTTAAAGATTTGTATGATTTAAGTTTTGTAGACTATGATTTTTATAAAGATGATGCCAGTAAAGCTAAATATGATTTGCTTCAATCAATTCATCATGAATATACATTTGAAGTCGTTAAAGCTTCAAATGAGAAAAATATAGAATTAAAAGTTTTTCACAAATTTCAACCTATCGGAGTTCTATGTGCTGATGTTTCTTTGAAAGAATATGATGTAGAGTTCGAAGTTAAAATTTACGAAAAAAATAATAAGAAAAAAGAGCTACAATATTTTTCGAAAGCGTTCAGATATCCAGAGCTAATAAAATGTTGGTATCAATCGGGTCATGCTATTGTAAATGGAAAGATTTATAAAACCGATTATAGAGATGTTATTTATGATAAACATATATGGGCAGATTTTGAAGACTATAGTATTTGCATTGAAAAGCCCGAAGATAAAGCTAGAAAAGTAGTACTTGACCAGATTGGTAACAAAAAATCATTATTTTGCTGGGTTAAAAATAGGTGGTGCGGATCTTGGTCCAACAAGTCTGACTTCACGACTACTGAAAAACCTAATGGTTGGTTATATTGCGATGATGGTGCTGGAGAAAAAGCTGATTTTATTCATGTTTCTAGGCAAAGTAATTTTTATTATATTGATCTAATACATATTAAAGCTGCGGGTTCAGAAAGCTTAAAAAGGAATATTTCAGTGGGCGTTCATGATATTGTTCTTAATCAAGCTGTTAAGAACCTTCGTTACACCAATAGAAAGAACTTAATTGACGCTCTCAATGCTAGAGTCAGCAACAGCAATATGAAATATTGCTGGGAGGATGGCTCGCAAGCAAACCCCCTGGATTTTATTAACCATCTCGAAAATATCAAAGCCGAATTAGTAAAAGTCAGAGTAGTTGTAATTCAGCCTCATACTCGGAAAAATTCATACAATAAAACAACATCTTCAAATATCAAAAAGCAGTTAGATGTATTATTGGTAAGCGCTGATTCAGCAATAAGAGCTTCAGGAGCTGAGTTTTTCATTATTGGTTTTTATGATAAAGATACTAAAAAATCGAAATCATTGTGAATTGAGCGATAAATTTTGTAAGTCAAAAAGGCATTACATTTAACTGAAGTAATTTCAGGGGGTTACTTGTTATCTAATCTTAGAAAAAACTCTAATATACATTTATTAATAGGCGAAAACGGTGCTGGCAAAAGCAGGGTGTTGTCAGAATTCACTCACGAAATTGTCTATTCTGAGCCGTTAGCTAAAATTATAACGATTGCAAATACTATACATAATAAATTCCCTGCTCTCAGAATAAAGAACTACCATAGGTTACCTTCAAATAAGATAAACCAGACAAGTAACTTATTGATTGAAGCGATAACATCTAGCTCATCAGATGACAAAAATGAGATGTCTCTAGAATTTATGCGGAAGATACTTTCATATATTGGTTTTGATACTATGATTGAAATTTCTTTCAAACTAGATGCGGATGAAGACCTTTCAAAAAAAATAAGTTCAATGGAATACACTAATTCAATTGATAAGTACGACATTATTAAAGTTAAAAATTTTATTTATAAGTTCGTGAGCATTGCTAATTCCGGTCAGTTAGCTTTTAATGATGATGACACCTCTCGATTAACTCGAATAATAAATCTTGAAAGCTTACCTGTTGATCTTGAAAGTGAAAATCTAATATCATTATTACGATTAAAATATCATCTAAACAAACTTAAAATCGTAGGGGATATAAAAATAGCTTTATTCAAATCTGGATATAGATTCAGTTTAAATGAAGCTAGCTCAGGTGAGCTAACGCTTTTAACGATATTAACATGGATATCTATGCATATTAGTAAGGATTCATATATTCTTATAGATGAGCCTGAAAATAGTCTACATCCTAAATGGCAGCGAGACTATTTTCGTCATTTAAATGATGTTTTTCATTATTATGAGCCTAAATTTATCTGTGCCACCCATTCTCCTATGGTGGTTTCAGGTGCACGTTCTTCCGATAAAAATGTTAGCATATACAAAGTTAGCGAATCAAAAATTAACAGAATTGAAAATATTACCGGGAAAAATATAGAGGAGATTTTAAAAGAAGTTTTTCAAGTCATTACACCTGAAAGTCGTTATTTTAGTTTTTTAATAAATGAATTGATTTCTAAAGCTTTGAATTTTAGTTTATCAGAAAGTGCAGTAGAGAAAGAATTGGAAAAACTTAAAGGGCTTACTGATGACATGAATCACCATGATATCATTGATAAAGTTCCTGCTCTAATATTGGAAATTAAAAGAAATGGGTAAGTTAAAATTCGACCGTCAAGATGTTGAAGCTATACGGCTATCAATTTCAGAAGATGGAGATGTTTGGAAAAACCCTAAGTTAATTGATTTGAAAAATAAGATAAAAATTTATTATAAAGATAAATGTGTGAAATGCTGTTACTGTCAACGTTCTTTTAGAGGAGAGTTTAATCTAGTTATAGATATAGAACACATTCTTCCTAAATCAGTTTTTAAAAAGTATATGTTTACTCCAAAAAACTTAAGTATAGCTTGCAAAAGATGCAACATGAAGATTAAAAAAGCAAGTATGGCTTTTATAGAGTTAAATTTTCATAAGCGACTTATCTTCAATAAAAAATACTATAAGTTTATACATCCAAATCTAGATGTATATAAAAAGCATATTATGCGAATAAATGTCGAAGTAGGAGATTTAGCTTTCACTAAATACAATGTAATAAAGAATAGTGAAAAGGGAAACTATACATATAACTTCTTTAAGTTATACGAATTTGAAATCCAAAACTTCGATTTGGCACAGGGGTTACCAGTTATTGAAAAATATATATGACATCCTGTTGGAGAAAAATCACCGCAGATATGTCAATAAAATGGAATGTCTTTAATTTAAGACATTCCTAGAATTTACTGTACTAGTTTTACCTAAAAGCCATTATGAACCGAATCATTACTCTCACTAAACGTCCAGTTCTCGACTTTGTCACCTGTGAATGTGATAGTCAGATTTTTACTTTTCATATCAGTTCCGTTCCAGAATAGCCCTACAATTGGAATGTAAGACATCGCTGACATATTCGAGTTAATGATTGAGTAAAACCACATGTCCTCATTGGTATCAACGGCTGTCTTACGAGTAGGTTCACCGAACTGCTTTAGAATATATTCCTTGGTGGTTCGACCTTTGAAGATCTTTGACGCAATACTTTGCTGCGTCTCATTTTTAATTGATTGATTCCCTGCTGTTGACGCACAACCTGACAAAACGATAAGAGTTAATAAAGCTCCTGCAATCTTGGCTTTCATTGTTTATTCCTTATTAATAGTTTGAGATAAAACTCTTAACCACCGTGTAATCTGCATTTTGACATCGTTATACCCTGTATCCTGGTGAAACTTGCCTTTCTGCGGGTAAAACTTCACCTGCCATACGGGAAACATGACGTCCTTTACTTCAATAAAAAGGCCTGAGTTATTCAGGTTCTGCTGTCTGATAGCGCCTGTGCCAAATCCCCCGTCATAGCCACCAGAATCCAGGTTATACCGCCACCCGATTACAGAGCTAAACGGATAAGTTTTTCGTTCTTACCATTTTTGATCGTAATAGTTTGCTGCTTCTCATTAAGCAGTAGCTTTGAGTCTTTAAATTCATGCATCCAGAAGCCGTCATTGCCTTCGTTGAAGTTATCGAAAGTTGAGGTGTTATCTTTCTTATGCTTATAGCTAATACCAGCTGTCACGAGTAAGAAAAAAGCGGGGATACACCAGAGAATAAGCATTCCCATGGCGTCAGTGGGTTTTGCCTTGAGGACGATTAAAACGGCTACGCCGATTGTGAACCAGACTCTGATTGAACGGAAGTAAGAGGGTTTTCTCAAACTCATGCTGCTCATGTTGAATTCCTTTTAAAACCAATGGTGGAAGATAGACATGTCTGTAACTAGCTGATTGGTCACTGCTTTTACTGAGCATTTTTGAGCAAGCTCAAAACTTAAGCAAATCACTTGTACCGATCGATAGATCCTATTTGATAGTCTTAGACTATCATAACTAGGTTTATTGATCTGTAAAAACGATCAATTATTTTTGTGTTTTGAAGTGCTTAGATAGGAAAGATGATGTTCTTCAGAAGGTTGGCTAGTTAGGCGTGTATGAGCTTTTTAAGAAGTCATGAGGTATTTCGTTTGAAGTTTTGACGTCAGGCTCGGCTGATCTAACAGTGTTGATAACGGAAAATGAGGATTTTCTGTGGAGAAACGTTTTACCTGTCCCTTTGAGCAATTTTGCGAATGCTGCGAGGTAAGGAATGCTTAACAGCCACTTTATGACTGCTGTCATTGGATAGTCTTTGCTCCTGGCTGGTTCCACTGCTGTTAGAACATTGCTGGCAGGCGTATGTGCTTCGCAGGTTTCCGCTGTCTCAACTCTATGTTCGCGCTGTGAAGGACGTGAAGTAACCTCTTCAGTCATGGCAGAAGCCAATGACGGCTTAGTATCCTCTTCCCTAGAAGCTTCGGTTACTGAATCACTAGCCTCAATACTTCCCATAGTCGAAGCTTTCAAAGCAAAGAGCAAGGCATTGTCACGTTCAGGTGCGTAGCGAAGCTTCTCTTGTAGAGTCGCCCATGAGTAAGCTTTACCTAACTGGGAGGCTTTGAAAGCTATCCCGGCATACTCAAATGAGAAACCATTCATGCGGCCCGTGGAGGAAATGTTGGGTATAGTCGCTATACCGTTCTCAGCAAGTGCTTCAACGAAGCCCGAGATATCATTGGCACTCGTAAGGAACTCGTCGATAGTGTTTTGTAAGAACGTCTTGGCCGTTGGCTGACCTTCACGCTTCTCCTTCTGTTGCTCGCCACGTGATAGCTTCTTGCGCTTTCTGGCAGGGGAAGGGCTATGCGAAGGAGAGGGACCTTTTGTTCTGGTCAGGCCATGAGTCAGCTCAAGCTCCTGAATTACTCGCGTGCTGATTAGGTTTTCATTCCTGCCCAAGTACAGCTTCCCACCAATCAGATCCACTCTGCTGGCAATTATATGAATGTGCTGGCCAGCCTCGTCGTCATGTATGACATAGCAGCGTAGGTGCGTTTCACTGAACCCCATGTGATTCATGTAATCGTCAGCAAACATGACCCACTGCTTCGCTGTGAGGAAGTCCCCCTGTGGCAGGCGAAGTGAGTTGTGCCATACAGGTTTCAGTGTGTCTGCACGAAGTGAAGCTGAGGCGTCGAACTCAGTAATCAGTTCAGGTGCCGAAGTGCCCAGCATGTTCCCGCCAATGACTACGGGATCAGTTTTATGATGTGTTCCGGGTTTCAATGCGTATAGGACAACACCTGCAAAGCTCTTACCGCGTTTGATCTTCTGCATGCCCTTCATGGGAATGACTACTCCAAAGATCGGTTGTAACGAGGCGAGAGCGGAACTCACTGATTTGACGTTTCACAGTGAAGAGTTCTGTCTTTGTCAGCGGGCTGCATGATTGCTTAGCATTCAGGTGATTTAGGATCTCATTAAGCCTGTGATTTATCTCACCCAACATTTTCCATGCGTTTCGGTTGATTTCTGGGACGACAACTGGTTGGTTTTTCATGAAGCACATGCGAAGCCATTCGCCTTTAGCGTACTGTTGTCGTTCATGATCCAATGTATTTAACTCAGCTTTATTCAGTCTGACGCTGACGCAATGAATACGTAGATTCTCTGCAAGAGGAGGGCGATATGTTTTATTCATAGAAACTCCTTTTATAAAATAAGCATATTCCATATGCATTTGATATTTATATCAAAGGGTTTGGGGTTGTCAATTTTTTAAGTTTATGGGTAGGGATAAAATAAAACCCCCAGCAGGGGGTTTGGCTTTTATAAACGTATATCAAACTTTAGTAATAATATTCATATTTTGATCCTCATGTAGAAAGTACCTTTTTAGGTGTTATCACTAACATATAACCTTGTCCAGGTAATGTCAATTCATCGGAAGAAGAAAGTGGGACTCTGTAAAAACCACTACTGTCTTTGTAAATGTCTTTTTCGTCTATCATAGTATTGTAACCTATTTTATAGATATGTACTTTACACTTTTTTGCTTTGTATTTTATATTAATGCCATGTACAAATCTGACGTATTCTTGAGTGAAAATCGGATCTTGAGCTATGTTTTGTCTATGTAAATAAGTTCTTTCGACTATAACTTCTTTTTGAATAGATGTATCGATATCTATGGTAAGAGTTGTGGTGTTTTTCTCTTTAATAGGTACTTTAGAATTCTCATACGGAACACCATTAATTAAAATCTCTTTCACAATAAAGCCATTGTCGTGATCTTTATAGGAGGAAAAAACTTGCTCCATGGCTATTTTATCACAGGTTTTATTGGCTATTATTTTGTTTTTTATTGTCTGAGTGATTTCAACTATATCTTCATCCTTCAATTCAATATTAAAAGTTATATCAAGATCTGAATAATGGTAATCAGTCTTAATGTCTAGGTATCTTGAAAATATCTCATTGGTTCCATTATCATGAAATTTTTCTGCAACATTTTTGAGTATAGCATTTGTGAGAACTTTCCATTTTTCAGTGAGTTCATTAGGTTTGTTGTTTTCAGAAGGATGGTAAAAAACATTAAAAATGACTCTTTGGAAAAAATCAGTATAAAATTTGGTTCGAGTTAATCCAGTGAAAATCCCCAACCCAAAAATGACAGGTCCAATTTTCATTAATAAATCTGAAATTTTTGGAAAGCTAGAGCCGATAAGAAACGCGATTGTTATCGTTAATGCAAAAGAAAAAAATATTATTTTAACAAGATGTGCTGCAACAATGTCACTTAATTTTTGTTGTATTGTTGTCATGATTTAATGTATCCTTTGATATATTTTTTCAACCTTTTGATCAAAGAGAAAAAAGGCAAGGCAGGAATAGAAGCGGAGCTTCTATGAGTTAGCCCTTGCTACTAATGCTGCTGTAAAATAACTTTAAATAATCACTTAAAGAATACTTGCATTTGAAAATAAGACTCTATCAATACCCCAATAATCAAGCAGACAAAATAAAACACTTTTTAATTCAACACTTGATAAATTATGATGAGTAAAATTTCTTGCCATAGCTAAACTTTCAAATTCTTTAGACACATTAAACAATGACCTTGCTACTTCAGCTTTGGAGAAAAACTCGGCTAGGATGGAACTGTTTAAACTTGCCAGTTGAGTTTCAACACTTTTACGGACTTTAACTGAAATGTTATGTCCATTACTTACATGTTCTTCCACCAATCCCATGGCAACATTTAAAATTTTGGTAAAACCTGTGCTGCCCCTTGTCCCATAAGTAAAACCATTCTTTATAAACTCGCTTCTTTCATTTTGTTCAACAAATGATAGTTCTTTCATACAATAATCAAGAGCTATGGTTAAAAAAGAACAGACAAGGTAGAGGCATCTCAATGCAGTTTCTTGGTGAAGCCCTTTAACGATACTTTGTTCTAAAAAAAACTTCCCTTGCCCAAGCCACTCTATGCAGCCATCAAAATTTAAGCTTTTTATTAAAATGCTTTTCGAAAAAGTTATTCTTCCTAACCAATCACCATCCAATTTATTCAAAGAGTAATTTTTGATTTTTGCTATAAAATCTTCATCAGATAACCTATTTACTAATGGATCTTCTGAATTCGCTAGCTTTTTAAGAAAAACACCATCCAACACAAGAGTGTTGAGTTTTTTACCGAATGATTTTACTTCAACTCTTTTATCAGTAGTAGCTACGATTGCATTAGTCGCATTAGTAGCAATTTTGAGTCCTTGAGTCCAAAAAATACGTTCTATCGCTTGTGGTGTTTTTTTATTTTTGGCATCAACGATAGTAATCTCCCTTGAAACTGAAGAATTTCTTCCATAAAGCCATAAATCAATGTCTGTAATGTCAAAACCTTCATAAATAAAAGGAACGCCCCTGACAACATAATAGCCTGTTTTTAGGAAGTAATTTCTCAGCAATTCCTCCATAACATAACCTTTAGACAAAGAGTTTTTAGTGGTATTCATAAACCACCCCCCGTCCTTAAAATTGAAAGCATATCGTTTGTTGCTCTTGGACTTAATTTGGTTTGAGTTCTTCTGATTTTTTGGCGGTTCTGTTCAGGGCCATTGAAAGTAGTAATGGAAGCTTTGGGTAAAGCTTCTAAGCTATGTTCACTTATGTCACCCTGCCTGATAGCTTGTAAGGCTAATTCTCCTACTTCCTTTTTGAGAAGGTGCAGCATAGGACCAGTCCTATTATTTTTTGTTCCATTTCTAACCTGTACGACACCTTTGAGTTCTAATACTTTATAATCTTCTGCAATAGCAGGTACGGGACCAATTGGTTCACCACGCACTAAGGTGCTAAGTAAAGCGTCAACCATTTGTATTTGGCCTCTATGGTAAGGACTTTTTGTCATACCATAAGTTATAGAACTAACAAATGCTTTTGCTAAATCAAAGGCATCGTCAACCATAGAATTACTATACTTAGAGAAAGCTGATGGCAAAGTTATGAATCCCGCATCTTCCTTACTATTACTGACTACGCTCAAGTCGAATAGACCAATTGCTGTTACTTTATTAAAAAGTGCGTCGCCAAGCATTCTCTTGGCATTGTCGACATTTATACAAGCTTTTCTTCTTAATTCTTCAGTAAATTCTGTAAGTAAAGTAGATTCGTTTGTTGTAAGAGAGTCTAGTACTTTTTTAATTTTTTGAGTTGTGTCGCGACGAAATAAATTACCATTAAATAAAAGAACTTTATCTTTATCGATTTTTTCATTGTCAACAAAGCTAATCTGTTCAGCATCAGAGAAAAGTTGATTCAAGTCATTTTTAGAAAGTTTAAATTCATCTGATAATTCTGTTTCAACATCATTTCTGAAGATTGGGGATAATGACGCTCTTTCTGCTAGCGCAATAGAGGCTCGCTCATTAGAGCTAGGATGGAGATTTTTGAATATTTCTGAGGTGTGAGTTAGAGCAGTTGCTGTTGTCACACCAAGTACTGCGATGCCTTTTTTTGAAGTGTCAACTAACTGATTCGCTTTAAGTAAATCGATTAGTTTCGGTAATTCAAATACTAAATTAATATTTGAAGCAGTAGCTAAAACCTCAAGCTTTTCGCTAGAAAGGCTTACTTCTTTGTTAGCTGAAATGGCAGATAACAATATGCCAGCTTTACCTGCTAGAAATGTTTTATCGTATCCAGCTTGACTTGTTACTGTTTGAAGTTTATTTGTGTGATGAATTAACCATGAACCTTGCGTTTTTGTATCCATTTAATTATTTCCTTGATTATTTTATTTAATTGCTGTGGTGATTTTGACGACTATAAAACTGAAAATATAAAACTCTTGTTTGAGTTTTAACACAAATATCACATTTATTGCCTACATCACTTCTAAAAAAAACAGTATCAGTAGAGAAGCTGATGTTAATGGGTGGGTATTTTTTATTTTTTTTCGTCTGATTGCAATAAGAATATTTAAATGCATAAAAAACAAGGGGTTATACTATTTCTTTCTCGGCTTGTTTTTTTTACTTCAAAACCAGCATTAGCTGTACTTAAGATCCTTGTGCAGAAATAACATTTACAAATTAACGTTTTGACAACAAAATTTTAGTTAAATGTTAAGTGATTTTCTCTAACTATCTGATACATATGCTTTTATGAGAAAATCTGGTTGTTAGATATCAAGTGTATGCAATGGTATTTATCAAATGTGAATTATCATCCTTTGTATCTACTTAGTTTTTATTTTTCATTCAGTAAAGACAAAATTTTTGGAGTAGTTTGATGTTTTAGAACTCCTTGGTTCCTTTACCCTGCATTTTCATATCAAAGCCATTAGTTGATCATGTTCAAGCCGTAACAGCTTTATACTTTTGTGCTTGTATGTAATCACCCCACCACTGCATAAGCGCGACTCGTTCGGCTAGATACTCTGCGCGGTTGTATGCTGCTATGATCTCGTCCTTCTTTGAGTGGGCAAGTGCTGCTTCGAGAACTTCAATTCTGAACTGGCCGAATTCCTCTGCTGCTGTCCTCGCTATTGAGCGCATACCGTGGGCTACAAGCTCACCTCCGAATCCCATTCTAATGATAGCGGCATTGGCTGTCTGCTCATGCATATGGCTTAGAGGGGCCTTAATACTTGGGAATATCCACGCTCTGTGCCCACTCACTGGTTTCATTGCTTCGAGGATACGCAAAGCTTCTCTGCTTAATGGAACTTTGTGGATTTTTTTCATTTTCATAAAGTCGGCAGGAATGATCCAAAGACCGTTCGCTGTATCAACGTCAGCCCACCTTGCACGAACGGCTTCTCCCGGACGAACCCAAGTTAACAATTGCCATTCAATCAGTAGTCTTGTCTCCATACGTACAGAAGCATTGTTCAATGTAGCCAGAAAGCGCGGTAATTCAGAAGGAGGTAGTGCTGGCATATTCTGCTTTTTGGGCTTTTTAAAGCGCTGTGCAAGGTTATCAGCAGGGTTGAACTCAATCAGTTCCTCAGTTGCTGCCCAACGGAAAATTTCGTTTAGCCGGGAGATAACGCGCCTTAGGGTTTCAAGAACCCCCCGTTGTTCAATTGGGTCAAGTTGTTGCTTCAAGAGTTTGGGGCGAATCTCTTTTATTGGAACATTACCCAAGCCAGGGAAGACGTTACGTTCAAGGCTACGCCAGATATCTGCTGCATGATCTTCTGAAATCCCTGACGTTCTTTTCTTCTCTTCGAGCCATTTTCTTGCTACCACCTGCAATGTGTGTTCAGTGGCCGCTTTTAGTGCATTCGCTTTATCGGCCTTATAGCTTTGCGGATCAATCTGCTGGGCGAGTAGGGCGAGGTACTGGTCTCTGAGAGAGCGAGCTTGCGCGAGGGTAAGGTGAGGGTAAGTACCCAAACTCATTTTCGTTCGTTTCTTAGTCACAGGAACCGCATACCTGAAGTACCAGTTTTTCTTGCCACCTTTCACGGTTGGCGATATCCGCAAAAACAAGCCGTCACCATCAAAGAGGTTCACTTCCTTCTCGCCAGGCTTGGTGCTTTTGATTTGAGTATCATTGAGCTTAGTGACGACTTTCGGCATGTTTGGACCCTCAGATTTTGGACCCATGGGCGTTGGGTCCAAAACAGGGTGTCATATGGTGTGGATTCTAGCAACTCTCGGTGGACTGCTATGGACACAAAAAAGCCCGCAGGGCTTGTGCCGTGCGGGCTTTCAGGACTTCAGCGGACAATTCTGGTATCGCCGCGAAAGAATTTTGGTGGAGCTGGCGGGAGTTGAACCCGCGTCCGAAATTACTACACCGTCGGCACTACATGCTTAGTCAGTTTTTACATTCGCCGGTTAGCTGCGAACAGACACGCCACTAACAG
>Ga0157373_10001345_pt1 | contig 18828 bp, 15 predicted proteins | sample C65metaG_FD_113460 | JGI IMG/M metagenome (GOLD analysis project Ga0157373, IMG submission 113460) | Corn rhizosphere microbial communities from Kellogg Biological Station, Michigan, USA - C6-5 metaG | ecosystem: Host-associated > Plants > Roots > Rhizosphere > Soil | place: USA: Michigan... | reverse complement strand
CGACCTCGAACGTTTCCTCGACACTGCCACCGCCTCGGCCCAGCGTGCCGCGGCACTGACCCAGCGCCTGCTGGCGTTCTCCCGGCGGCAGTCGCTGGATGCGCGGCCGGTGGAGATCAACACACTGCTGGTTTCGGTGCAGCACCTTCTGCACAGCACCCTGGGCGAGGCCGTGCGTATCCGCGCCGAGCCCTCGCCGCTGCCGTTGCACGCCACGCTGGATGCCAACCAGTTCGAAAGCGCGCTGTTGAACCTGGCCATCAACGCGCGCGATGCGATGCCGCACGGCGGTGATCTGACCCTGCGCGCATCGGCGGTCAGCGTTCGCCAAGGTCAATACACCGCCGTGCCCGCAGGCGACTACGCGATGGTGGCGGTGGCCGATACCGGTGCCGGCATGGCGCCGGAAGTGGTCGAGCGCGCCTTCGAGCCCTTCTTCACCACCAAGCCCATCGGCAAGGGCACGGGCCTGGGCATGTCGATGGTGTACGGCTTCATGCAGCAGTCCGGCGGCCACATCGCGATCGAGTCCAGTCTGGGCGAGGGCACGACGGTGCTGTTGTTCATTCCGTTGTCGGAAGCCGTGGCGGAGGACGAGCCTGCACCCTCGCAGCCGATCCGGCGTGGTGCCGGCCAGTCCATCCTGGTGGTGGAGGATGACGAACAGGTACGGATGCTGGTGACGGTGGTGCTGGAAGACCTGGGGTATCACGCCCAGGTGGTGGGCGATGCCGACGCGGCGATCCCGATCCTGGCCTCGGCGCAGAACATCGACCTGCTGGTCACCGATGTCGGGCTGCCGGGGCTCAACGGCCGCCAGCTGGCGGAGATCGCGCGGCAATCGCGGCCAGCGCTGCCGATCCTGTTCATGACCGGCTATGCGGAAAAGGCACAGGAACGCGCGGCCTTCCTCGATGAAGGCATGGCGATGATCGCCAAGCCGTTCCTGCTGGATGAATTCAGCATGGCGGTACGTGCGGCCATGCCGGGCGGCGCGTAGCGCTGTAGGCCTTGTAGAGCCGAGCCCATGCTCGGCTGCCGTTGGCTTTGCTTCTCATGCATTTTGCCGAGCATGGCTCGGCACTACAGGAGGCTAGGCGCGCAGCGACGACTCGCGCACCACCAGCTTCACCGGGATGCTCTGGCCTTCCACCGGCTGCCGGCCGATCAGCGCCAGCAGCTTCTCCACCAGCAGCTGGCCGGCCTGCTTGGTGTCCTGCTGCACGGTGGTCAGTGGCGGCGACACCGAGGCCGCCAGCGGGATGTCATCAAAGCCGGTCACCGCCACGTCCTGCGGCACCCGCAGGCCCTGCTCGCGCAGGGCGCGCACCGCGCCGATGGCAATCAGGTCGCTGGCCGCGCAGACCGCATCAATGGAGCGGTCCTGCGCCAGCAGCGCCAGGCAGGCCTCGTGTCCGGACGCCTCGGTGGTGATGGCATCGTGTTGTAGCGCCGGATCGGCGACCAGACCGTGCGCACGCAGCGCTTCGACGTGACCGCGAGAGCGCTCCTCGAATTCCGGGTAGTGGCTGGACGCATGGCCGAGGAACGCGATGCGGCGGCAGCCCTGTTGCAGCAGGTGGACGGTGATGTCATGCCCGCCCTGGAAATTGTCGCTGCCGATCGACACGCCAGGCTGGCCGGGCAGGGCCGCGCCCCAGCGCACGAAGTGGGTGCCTTGCTCCACCAGCCGCTGCAGGCGGTCGCGCGACTCGTGGTAGTCGCCGTAGCCGAGCAGGATGATGCCATCGGCCTTGTTGCTGTCTTCGTAATCGGCCTGCCAGTCGGTGGACAGCTGCTGGAAGGACACCAGCAGGTCCTGACCGTGCAGCGCGCAGGCGCGGGTGATCGAGCCCAGCATCGAGTGGAAGAACGGGTTGATCAGCGAGTCGTCATTGGTCGGGTCCTCGAAGAACAGCAGGGCCAGGGTGCCGGCATTGCGCAGGCGTAGGCTGGAGGCGTTCTTGTCGACCTTGTAGTTCAGCTCGCGGGCGATGCGCAGGATGCGCTCGCGGGTCTCGGCGTTGACCATCGGGCTGCCGCGCAGGGCCCGCGACACCGTGGGCTGGGAGACCCCCGCCAGGTGGGCGATGTCCAGGGAGGTGGCTTTGCCTTTGATGGTCATAGGGGCCGGAAGGGGGATGATCGGGGAATGATGCCATGGGTGGGCGGCCGTGCTGCTGGCCGGCGCTTGGCCCCGGCTGCCACACTGGGTGGCATCACCATTGGAGCTGCGCTGTGACGTATCGCCTGTACCCGGTCGCCGACGACTTCGAGGCCCGCATCCGGATCCTGCGAGCTGATGAAGGCGGTCGCCTCAGCCCGCCCAGGAACGGCATCCGCTGGGATTTCGCCTACGCCGAGCGATCGGGCGACCTGGAACTGTTCATGATCTGGCCCGACTTCATGCTGCCCAGCGGCGACAGCTGGGCCTGCGATGTGCCGCTGCCGGTTGACCAGATGCTGCTGGCGAGGATGTCGGTGCTGAATGACACGCTGCGGTTACAGGTCCATCGGCCACGGATCCGTCCTGGCCTGCGCTTCCACTGCCATGAGGGGCCGAAGGTGGTCGCGGTGGGGGCGGTCACCCGCATCACCGGCCTGGATCTGGCGCGGCCTGCCGTCGCCTGAGCCGCGCCTGCCGGACCTCGATCGCGGCTGGATCCGACGCAGATCCAGCGATTTCCCGACGGGGTGGGGCTGGCAGGAATGGTAAGATGACCCGTTCCGATATCCCCCATTCTCAACCGTGGGCGGTCCAGCGTATCGGCACCCCGCTGGGTGTGCTATCACTGGAGCAGCCCCGGACAACGGAAGAACCCATCTAAGGCGCGCGGCATCAACAAAGTCATCCTGGTCGGCAACCTCGGCAACGACCCGGACGTGAAGTACACCCAGGGCGGCATGGCGATCACCCGTATCAGCCTGGCCACCACCAGCGTCCGCAAGGACAAGGATGGCAACCAGCAGGAGCGTACCGAGTGGCACCGCGTGGTGTTCTTCGGCAAGCTCGGCGAGATCGCCGGCGAGTACCTGCGCAAGGGCAGCTCGGTGTACGTCGAAGGCAGCCTGCGTTACGACAAGTACACCGGCCAGGACGGCGTGGAGAAGTACTCCACCGACATCATCGCCGACGAAATGCAGATGCTGGGCGGTCGCGGTGAAGGCGGCGGTGGCGGTGGCGGTGGCAACTTCAGCGGCGGCGAGCGTCCGCAGCGCCAGCAGGCCCCGCGCCAGGAGTACGGCGGTGGTGGCGGCGGCAACGCGCGTGGCGGCCAGGGCGGTGGTTACAACCAGGGCGGCAACCAGGGCGGCGGCTACGGCCAGCAGCGTCCGCAGCAGCAGCCGCAACAGTCGGCGCCGCCGATGGATGATTTCGCTGACGACGATATTCCGTTCTAGACCACACTTAGTAAAAAAAGTAGATATAAGCAGAGGAGGAGCCCCGTAACTGGGGCTCCTCCTCTTTTTTTTGTACGTTCCCGGGATGGCAAGAAATACAGCTATAGTCATACATACGTGAAATCAGGCGAGCAAGGGATGATGCCCAAGCTGTCGGTCCATGTGATGCAAGACGGCGAGCGAGTTCCGATGCTCCACGACGAGTCGGGCCTTCCGCTGTTCTATCCCACGTTGTACGCGACCTCGCAGCTGCGAAATGCTGGCGTGGCCGTCAATACCATCCGCAACAAGCTTGCCGATCTGATCGTGTTGTTACGATGGGAATTCGCGAATCGTCGTAACTTGATTTCGGACTTCCAGGCTGGTCGCTTTCTGACCATCGCCGATGTGGTTTCGCTGCGCGATTTCACCAAGCTTGATATGCGGAACTGGAAATCCGATGGGCAGAGCACAGGGAAGCCATGTGTCCGTGTCCCGAGCTTTTTGGAAGCGACGATTGCTTCGAGCCGAGCTCTTGCCGCAATTGGCCCGCAACAGCATTTCAACCGTTTGAGTACGATTGCCGACTACTTGGAGTTCACGGCAAGCGTCGTCACGCAGTACAGGAACTCTCACCAAATCGCGCAAGAAATCGCGCGGATGGTGACTGCCATTCGTAAGCACCGACCGCGTGGTCTAGCGAAGCACCTTGAGGAAGAGCCGGAGCGCCGCTCTCCTCCGACCGAAGTGGTGAATCGATTCATGGCGGTGGGATCGGAACATGACCCAAGGAATCCGTTCAAGCACCCGGATACCAGGCTACGCAATGCGATCATCTTCGGCCTGTTGAGACATACCGGTATGCGACGTGGTGAACTGTTAAGTCTCCGATTGGACCAGTTTGACTTGGGTCACGAGCCTCTTGTTTGGGTTAGGCGTAGCCAAGATGACAAGCTTGATTCTAGGCGTCATCAGCCCGTCGCTAAAACCAAGGAGCGACCGCTTCCGCTGCCGGATGAGCTCGCCACGCAGCTCGGCCGATACATGCTGCAAGTGCGCGCGCTCATCACGCCTGCTAGAAAGCATCCGTATCTTCTGATCTCGCACCGGAAGGGCACTGGCTGGGGGCAGCCACTCTCCATCTCTGCTCTTAATAGCCAGATCTTCGGCCGAATGCGGACTGTGGACAGGGACTTTGAGCTGATCCATCCCCATGCATTCCGACACCATTTCAACTATGAACTGTCCAGAAGCATCGATGAGAACAATGCTAAAGCTCAGTCGGGTGCCGATACTGCCTGCGCAACGCCGATCAGTGAGCATAGAGAATTGGATGTAAGAGCATTTCTGAATGGTCATCGCCATAGGGCTTCCGGTGCGACATACAACCGACGTCATGTCCGCGAAGTCAGCAACGAAGCTGCTCGAAGCTTGCAAGCAAAAATGATGCGCAAGGCCCCTACCAACGAGGATGGCGATGAAGTCAGCTGACCCTAGCCCGTTCGGAAATGTAGGGCGGCAGGATAGTGCAGCGGTATCTAAGGATGGCTACCTCTTCAATCCTTCGGACGCCTATTGGCGTCTGAACAAAGACGTCCAGTTGTCGCTAGCCCTTCCTGTAGCAGTCATGCCGGTCGTTGAGGCTGGCTTTCGTGCGACTCTATTGCGCTACGCTGAAGAGGCATCAGCAAGACATTGCGAGAACATGACCACCCGATTCAAGAGATACCTTCGTGACACTGGTGCGTCGCAGGTGTCCGTGGCTGATCTCATCAATTGGCGTGCCGTTCTCGGCGTCCGCGAAGAATGGCAGCTTGGTGGATTAAAGGGATTCTTGCTGGCATGGCACGACTACGGCTTTGGCGGTGTCTCCAAGGACGTCGTCGACCTTTTGCAGGGCTGGCGGATTCAGGGCAATGAGAAGGGGGCGGCGGTTGCTAGCGGTTGTCCGGACAGCGGGCCTTACACCGATCTGGAGATGGCCGCTCTGCTGGATTGGGCGAATCTGGCAGTCACACGCCAAGACGTCTCTTTGGAGGACTACGCCTACCTACTGGTGCTGGCAATGACGGCACGGCGGCCGGTTCAGCTCGCGGCCCTTCGGGGGCGAGACCTGATCCGTGGCAACAGCAACGGCGCTGAAACATTCAGCCTTCGAGTTCCCCGGGCGAAGCAGAGAGGGATCAAGTTCCGGGGCGAGTTTCGCACGCTAGCTGTCATTGAAGACCTTTACCTAGTGCTTCAACAGCTGCACCAGCGCTCCATCGTCCTAGCCAGCGAGACAGCAGGGCAAGCGATCGAGCCAGACCTGGCGGATGAACTACCAGTCTTCATCAATCGAGGGCGCCTGATGCAGGTGCGCAGCGTTCATGAAATGAAAGGGCTTCTAATGGGGGACGCACCAGATCGGTTGCATGCGACTACTTCCTCACTCTCATCGGCCCTGCAGCGCTGCGCGAGAGCGTCGACCGCTCGCTCAGAGCGGACCGGTGAGTTCATTCGGCTGTCCGCGACTCGCTTCCGACACACCCGGGGAACAAAGCTGCGTCGTGAGGGGTTCGGCGCCTTTGTGATCGCAGAACTTCTCGATCACTCTGATGTTCAGAATGTCAGCATCTATACCAAGAACACAGCGCAGGAGGCCGTTCTGATTAACGAGCTGGTTGGTGCCCAGCTGGCTCCTTTTGCGCAAGCGTGCCTGGGCAAGCTTGTCGCATCGGAGAGGGAGGCGATCCGCGGCGGCGATCCACGGAGCCGTGTAGCCAACGAGCGTCAGAATGCCGTTGGAACCTGTGGCAACTATGGGTTCTGTGCGAGTGGGTATCGCGCCTGCTATACGTGTAGTCACTTTCAGCCATGGGTTGATGGACCTCACGAGGAAGTTCTGGCTGATCTTCACGCTGAGAAAGACCGAACTCGAGCTGCAGGATGTGCCGATGCGGTTGTGAATGCGAATGATCAACTGATACTTGCGGTTGAGCACTGTGTGGCAATGTGCAGAACCGCAAGGTCAACTGAGTAGCCTCCTAGGAGCGAGTACTTATGGGTGACATCGTTCAGTTCGTGCCCCGCGTTGAGAAGGACGCAGATGCGAACCTCATGGAGTTCATCCGGTTGACGAGGGAGGAGCTCACCGCTTTTGGAGGTGACGGCTCTTGGGTAGATGATAGATGGCAGGACGGGGCGACGACGGTCGTGTTTGCGACAAAGACGGCGCCGCTCGATCCCTACAGCTTCACTCCTATGGCTGAGCCATTCAAGCAGTTCGCCAAGGCTTATGTTCGTTACTCATGGAGCCACAGGCCCGTCAGAAATCTGTCCTCTATGATCCTGGCGCTCCGATGTGTAGAGGCCGGATTGCTCGCGGCCTGTGGGAGAGCGGATGTTGGGCTTCTCGGCATTGCAGCTATGGACGTGTGCGCGAACAAGTGCGCTGAGTTCTGCGGCACCAAGCAGATTCAGTACGCGGTTGGTCGCCACATTCAATTGATCTTCGACTTTCTGCGTGACAAAAAGCTTGTTCGATTCCTGCCGCTTTGGAAATCACCCTTCAAGAAGCCGGCGATCCTGACAGAGGGCGTGGGCGAAGCCGGAGCGGCATACCGTGCATCGAAACTTCCTTCCACACAGGTCATGTTGCAAGTTGCCGATCTCTTTGCAGCGGCGGACGACGTGGAGAGCCGCTACTTCAGCTCGCTGATCATCATTCTGATGGCCACCCCTAGCAGGATCTCCGAGGTGCTTCGGTTGCCGGTTGACTGCGTGCAATGGGAGTTGGATGAAGCCGGGCAGTCCCAGATGTACCTACGCTGGAGAGCGGCCAAGGGCAAAGGGGCGATGAAGAAATGGGTTGTACCCGCAATGCATGAGGTGGTTCAGGAGGCCGTAAAGCGTCTTCTTGAGATAGGTCAGTCTGCTCGCGATGCAGCGAAGTTCGCTTCGGCGAATCCGGGGCACTTCATGTATCACTCGGGCTGTCTGCGAGAGACGAAAGGCGTCGATGAGACACCCCTCACCCCGGAGCAATTTTGTGCCGCGGTGAATGTTCGGTACCCGAGGCATAAGCCACGCGCCGGCCTCCGCGCCTGGCATGAAGTTCGCTTGGACAGCAGGTTGAAGGCTCTTGCTAATCAAGGAAAGACCAGCTACCGGGATCTAGCCGAACACGTGCTGAGCGAGTGCAGTGATGCCTATTGGCCGCACATTGACGGCGAGCGAACTGTCCTGGCTTGGGATTCATTGTGCTTGCATAGGATCAATGAATTTCATATGGAGTTCGAGGCCAAACAGTTCTCGTGGCGGCTTCCCAACGCCAATGAAGTCAATAGCCGCCTCGGTAAAGCGGGCCGCCCGTCGTTGTTCGAACGAAGGGGGATGAAGGGGGAGGGCGGGCGCGCGATCAAGCTGACTACCCATCAGCTACGACATTGGCTCAGTACGATGTCTGAAAGGGCAGGAATGGACGATTTCACTCTCGCCCAATGGGCAGGGCGTGCGAGAGTTTCAGACAATAGGCACTACGACCATCGCAGCCCACAGGAGCGCCTGGCGGGTGCGCGAGAGCTCCTGCCCGCGCGCCAGACATCGTTGTTGGAACGCTTCAGTCAACGTGCGCCAGTCAGCTATCAGGAACTTGGTGTTGATCGGCTTGGAACTGCCAAAGCTACCCTCTACGGCATGTGTGTCCACGACTACGCCATGGCACCTTGCCAGAAACAGAGAGAGTGCATGACCTGCAAGGAGCATGTCTGCATCAAGGGAGATCATGTAACGCTTGAGCGAATTCGCTTGCTGGAGCTGCAGACCGGAGCGCTACTCGCGCGTGCGAGGAGAGCGCACTCTGAAGGAGACTTCGGCGCGGATCGCTGGGTCGATAGCCACAAGTGGAAACTTGCGCACGTCAGGGCTATGCGGCTCGCACTCGAGCATCCTGAGGTTTCGCCAGGAGCTGTTCTTAGAATACCCGAGGGGCACGATCCCTCACCTGTTCGTCGAGCGTTACTGGATCTAGGATTGATTGAGCATCCCGCCTCAGAATCAGTTGACACCCTCAACATCACAATGCATGGGAGTACGGATAAGTGCCCAGAATTGTAGTGACAAAGGCAGCTCTGCCAAAAATACTGCGTGAACTTGACCGCTGGGAGGGGAAGCTCACCTGGCCGTTGTTCTGCGCGCGAGTCGCATTGGTGCTGGGCGTCGGCTCAGTATCCAAGCACACGATGTATCTATATCCCACGATCAAGGAGCGTTTCCAGCAACGCCAACGGGACTTGAGGGAGGCAAAGGATGCACTTCCTAGGGACTTCACTCTGAGTGGGGCAGTCCGACGTATTGCAGATCTGGAGGCTCAGGTCCGTAGGCTTGAGGAAACGAATACCCTACTGCTGGATCAGTTTCGTCGTTGGCAGTACAACGCCTATGCCAACAATGTTCGGATTGATCTACTGCAGCTGGATCGCCCATTACCATCATTGAGCCGTGCGAATCCCCTGCCCAGAGGGCACTCTAGGTAGGGCAGGTAGAGGGCGAATTGTCCGTGATTTGCATCTGGATATTCGACGTGCAAGACGCGTGCCGCAGAGAACGACCTCCTCATCTCCGTCGAGTGACCTGCTTCCTGTAACACTTACTACTGGACTTATGAGGCCTCCGCGCGGACAGCCAGATTGCCCAAAGCGTGAACGAAATGGCTGAGACTGAGATGAAGATGCCAACGATTAGGATCGCCTGATCAGTCGCGTTCAATGGCGTTTGCTCCATCAATGGTTGAGATGAAGATGTCATGTTATCTGAGGATCTCGATCGATAGTGCGGGCACGATGGCTGCATTCAGAGGATTCTAGGATCGATTTCCTATTTGAAGGCCTGAAGTGCGGGCAGTATGGCTACATGTCACTTATGTCTACTGCCTGACTACACGCAGCAGAGGTCCTCATGGAAGGAATCGAGTGCACATTTATGTGCCTGAATTCGGTAGGAGTTGGCACAACTCGTACCGAGGCCCAAGGGGGGACGTTCGTCCAGACCCTTTCTCTCTTCAGACGCAAGCTGCCTGCCAGGGGCAAGCTGACCATCGACGAGGCCATAGAACGCGTCGGAGCCCCGGCGATCTCCGACTACTCTTATGAACCATGTCGCGGCGGCGCGGCTGGCTATTGGGGTTGGCAGCGTACCCTCAGCTCATCGTTCACTGCGTTGCCGATTTTAAGTATCAAGTCCTCTTGCCGCTGATACTCGTATATCAGCGTCGAGCGAACCCATTTGGGTGGATAATCTGTCCCTTCGTAGGTGAAAGGATTGAATCGCAGGCCGTGTTCGACCGTGTCGGACTCGAAGTTCACCGAATAGGACACCTCGATGATGGAGCGATGCTTTGAGTGGTTACTCAGCGCCGCCAGATAGCTGAAGCCGGGATCGTCCAGTAGCGCTCTCAGCCCTTCCTTGATGGGGCCCTCGATGAGCCTCTTGTTCACCTTGGACCAGGTGATGTCGCGCTCCTGCTCTATACGAGTGGTCGGATCCAAGTTGGCGCCAAGAACGTAATAAATGAAGTGGACCATGTTGTCGACGACGGCGTGCATGCTTTGGACGCAGGCGACCGTGTGGGCATATGCCTGAAATCGTGCGGTACTGAACTGCCGATCGTCGGTATCAAATGCCCCCATGAGCGCGGCAGTCAACTCGAAGGTCTCTCGACCCTGGAGTGCATCCTCCATCCGGCTTCTCGCTTCGTTGAAGTGATACCGGCTGAATTCACGCCGGTCTCCTATCGTTCGGAGGCATTGGTTGATCGTACGAAGCTGTTCTTTGCCGAACAGGCGATTCGCGTGGTCCCGCAGTTCCCTCAAATTCCACTTCACCCGCGTTCCTCCTGCTAGTTCTTTCGACCACTCGGTGTCTGAGTACAATGACCTATCGCCTCTTGCTAGGGACAGACAACCGACGAAAGCCCCTGGCGCCAAGCCATACCGAGCTAGATCGCCGATTCCCCAGCAAAAATTCCTTCGTATGGTGCATGACCCTATATAGCCTGGCCCCGAAGAGCGTCCCTCTACTGTGAAAGGAAAACGCTCCTCGATGAGCTATTGCTAGTGAAGGGGGGCGACTGATTCGCTTTGAGTTCTCTCGAGGTTGATGGCTCTGAATTCATCCCCCAAGAAACTCATCTTTCTGACAAACAGGTTAGCCAGCTTGTCGTCTGCAGTGGCGAAGAATATCTGCCTCGTGCCGGACTCCGCGACGTCGCCAAGATAGTCGAGTAACGCCAATGAGTTTATGTCATCAATGTGCGCAACGGGGTCGTCAATTAGCATAAGCGGGGGTCCCGAATGTAGGGAGCCGTTAAGGGTCAGAAATACGCTAAGGACTAATGCAGCACGTTGGCCGGTGCTGATCTGAGAAAGAGTTGCGGTAGAGTTGTCGAAATTGCGGATTAGCTCGCAGCTGTTCAGACTGGAAATTCGGAGTTCATTTGGTACATGAATTCTCTCGAATATGCTCTGAATCGAATCTAGGTTCGTGCGCAAGAAGTCCGATAGTCCTTGCTCAAGACTGTTTTCTGCGACTATGCCGTTAAGTATTTCTTCGGCGGACGTAAAATTATCGAGCTCCTTCTGGGCTCGATCTCTGTCACTTAGGTGCTCCGCGAGTTCCCTGGTGAGATTATTGCGCTCCGCGTTCCTTGCCTTGCCAATGGAAATGTCTGCGCCAGCTTGAATGATCTGGGAATACGCTAAGCTTGCAACCTCAGAAAAAAGGCGAAGATTGCTGTCGGTGACATGCCGTACGGACTGGGGTAGTCGTGAGTATGCCTCCAAAAATTGTCTCTTCTCCCGCCTTCTCCTAAAGAGTTCCTCTCTTGCCTCGTCGGGATCACTATTTCCCGAGACACTAATTGACAATTTCCCAAGGAGTAAATCATTGGCTCGAAGATGATCATGCGCATCGCTCAGCGATCGACGAATTTCTTCCTGCTTGGCCGAAATTCTTTTGGAAGCCTCCATAAGTTCAATTTCCCCATCAACTCCTTCATTCCATTCGATAGATGCTTCGGCAGAGCACCTGGAGGCAACTCCGGAGTACTCATTGTAGTTGAAGCCCTGTTGAATAAGGCTCTCAAGCTTGGCGGAAAACATCCTGCGCTCTGCATCGAAACTATCCTCAATCTCTCGCTGTCTTCTGCACTGCTCATCCAGTTCGGGAGTGCTAAGTGAGCTGATGTAGGGGAACTCCCGAATTATCGTGCTTAGAGATTGATGCGCTAGTCTTATTTCGGACAGCGACCGTGTAGTATCGAGATGTTTCTCTTCAATCGAGGCGAGGTGAGCATTTCCGGATTCAGTGAGAGAACGTTCAATCCTAAGAATTAGCTCGCCTTCCTCAAAGTGAGTATGACAAAGAGGGCAGCTGTCGTTGCGATGGTCAGAAAGAATCCTTCTACCAATGGCTATTATCTGTGTTCGGAGAGATTCAAGTTCTTCCCGGCGACTTCTTTCAGCGCCTATCTCCATTGAAATAATTTGGGCGCGGCTATGGAGATAATTGATCTGATCAGTCAGGTGTTTATGGAGGTCGTCAATCGTTCGGCTTATTGATTCTCCAGGTTGGGCTGGGTACGTTTGCTCCAGTTCACGCAGTACGGCGATTGCCTCTACTGAAGGCATCGGTCGAAGCGCCGCGCGGGCACTCAGCTCACTTACTTTCTTGTAAACTCCGTAGAATCCTGCCCTATGGTATTCCCTGAGTCGCTCCAGTGCTCGAAGTGTCGCTTCGGTGGCCTTTGAAGTGGTATTGATCTGGCTAATCGTGGCAACAGTCTCTCGCCTGCTTGACTCCGATGCTGAGATTGCATTAACTGTATCTTCAATATCGGATAGTTGCTTCTTCACTCCATAAATGGAACTCGGGGCGTCCGACGGGAGAGTGTCAATCGCCATCTTCAGTGGTGCTAGTGTCTCAAAGTACGATGGATCGGAAAGATCGTCGACCGATTCCGGCCAGCCAAGGAGGGCCAGAAGCTCATCTATCTGTGCAAGACGAGACGAGAGTTCCGGGCCTGGATCATCAAAAACAGATAGCCTGGATTCAGTCGAGGAGATCTGTTGGTCGAGACGTGATATATCCCGCTTCAACGAAGATATCTGCGGCCTGATATCCTCTATGACTTTCTGGATTCGCTCCCATGCAATATTGGCATCGGGACCCAGGGCCACTCTCGAGAGAATGGTTGTTAGATCTTGCTGCTCCCTTTGTCTAGAAAAGTCAACGGGGGCGTCGGTATTTAGGAAGTTATATCGGGCGAATCCCTCAAATAGTCGGTTGCCACGAGTCTTGCGCCCGTACCACTTCAGATCTCGCTGCTGGAAATATGACGCTGGCCGATTTCTGAACGCTACACTTCTATCCGTGTTTCGGAACGACGCGGTCGCCCTGAGGGTCTCACTTTGGCCTTCGCCACGAGAAGTGCCACCGCAGAGGAAGTGTTCGATCGCTTCTAGGAGCGATGTTTTCCCTGCTCCATTTGCGCCACGTATGAGGTTGACGCGCCCAAAGGAGAAGTTTCCTTTCAGCCGCCGTGTACCGAATTCGTCAATTTTCAGATTAGTGAAGAACGCGTCCGGCTGAGGGTCAGAAACTGGCTTGATCGTTAGTGGTGCAATTCGCTTTTGCCCGTTCCTGATAGATCGGACTACTTCCGCTCTAGGGAGATCAGAAACTACTGCATCCAAATTTGCAGCCTGTAGGGCGTTGTTCCAGCGAAGCTGCAGGTCATTTGCATTGTGTGGTTGAGCCTGTATGGGCCAATTTCTTCTGCGGATGAAGTCGCTAAGTTGGTCGTCCGCAATGATCAACTTGCGCGCATAAGAAGTATCAGTTTCAATCTTCGCAAGCCGCCCTGGAGTTCGTTCTATCTCCGACGGGGGGACGAGAAAGATCAGGTAATGGTTCCATCTGCTGTCGTCTTGGGACGCAAAGAATGAAGGCGCAATGACCGTGGACTGAATTGAACGGAGCTCGTCGTCCGTAGGTATGAACTGAGCCGATTTGATGAAATAGACACTGCGGACATTTTCTCCAACTCTATGCTCGCATCGCGCAAAACCACTCTCCAGTTCTTCGCAACTCTCAAAAGAAGCTGACAGCGTTGGCATCAGATCAGAAGTGTTCATTCTTTAGCCCGCCGTTATGCTTGTGGGGTCGCAGTCTGGATCTTGACTGATCAGAGGGGGAGTTGTGTCCATGTAGTCCTCTACATCGCCGGCGTCATTGCGGTATAGGATCGAAAGTAGAAGGATATCTTCTCCGCAATCAAATAGACGCTTTGACAGATTGTCCTTGGTTTTCTCTAGGACGGAGGTTGGTGGCGAGGATCCCAGATTAACAACAGTAGCTCGATTATCGCCAACAACTAGGTTCCTGTAGCGTCTAACCTGTGGCGACGGATTGTATGTGAGTGAAGGTTTCAATGAGCGGAAAGAAGCCAAGCGCGCTGGCAACTTCGTTGGGTTGTCTACGATCGCAACCAGAGAGTTAAACCTCCTCAAACACTCATGTCTATTCTGGCCACCCAGTCCGTCGTCGAACCAGCAAAGCTGGACTCGAGAAGGGGTGTCGTCGTCCTCCAAGTGAAATGACAACATTCCTTTCCAGTGGAACGCCTCGTCAGTCAGGATATTCCCAGTCGAAAGCTGTATGACTCTTTCCACATCCATTGGCTGGGATTTGTAAGGCGTCAAATGAATGTCTGTGGCAGGCTTTCCTGCTAGATAACTTTCGAAGCTGTTGTCAGCATGCTGAGTGCACGACACCCACTCGTTAGAGTCCCACTCGTAACGCGCGACCACCGCTATCCCAGTGGGTCTGGCTACGGCGGCCGCTCCGATCATGAGGGGCTTTGATATTTTGAGTTCGAAAACGTTCTCGTGTGGGTGGAAGACATAAGCCGCAGTTCTGTAGCGATGAAAATTGGTTAGATAGCAACCCTTCTGATCGTTGCTAGTAATAGTTGTGTCGCTCTCATTGATGCCCTCCAAGGTTCGGTAATATATGCTCTTGGGTTGGAGTATGAGCGGAATCCGCCTGTCACCTTTAGCTATCGCCGTACCTTTTGCCCAATTGAGAGATAGTATTTCGACGGTTCTCGGGGCGGAGCAATTGAAATGGTCGCGGTAGGATCTGAATCCGGCAGCGGCCGGATCTGGATTCAATTGGAGGTGGGCGATTATTGTATTTTGTTTGACTTTCTCAACTACGTCGGGATGGAATTTGGGGTTGAGTGAGTCTGAGCATATCAGGCAGATAAGTCTATTTTCGTCGGCTTTGCCGAAGCGATAGATCACGGTTCCGCAAATTAACCCGTCGCGCTCGAAATCAATTCCGCCCATCGGCGCTGTCTTAGCTTGGAAGATGGCAATGGGTATCAAGTTTCCGTTGGAATCTCTGGCCCAAAAGAAGTGGCAAAGGAGGTTGATGAAGCTGCCGCCTGAGGCCGCCAGAACGGGTTCGATAACTGTGATCTTGTTATCCTTGAGAACTTCAATGACGCCACTGAGCTCATCGGGTTTTATGCTTTCGAAGCAGATCGACCAAAGTGCTCCCTGTCGAGGGTGAATTCCATTCTTTGCTGCTTCGACTAATGTTTGCCAAGGGAATAGGTATTCGGGTGCGGTCGCGAAGTCGATGTTTCTAAACCTGGCAAGCTTGAGGAAGGCAGTGGCTTTAAGGGCCAGACTTTCCCTGTCAACCGCATGGATGCCATCGTCTGATGTGGTCAAGTCAGCGCAAGGCTGAAATATCAGGGATGATATCTTTTCAAAACCTGTTCCCAAAAACGTGAGGTATGCCTCTCCAATGTCAATCGCCCCTAGCGCGTCATTGGTGTCTACAAGATCAACCACGTGCTGTCCCTACGCCCCCATGGATTTGGAGAGTGTAGCGACCTTGCGTCAAAAGTGTAATGGCGGAGGTTTCCGTCAACCTTGGCTGACGACGATTGCGTCAGATTGCATGAGTCTTTGATCAACTTTCCGGCGCGCGGTCCGCAATCTCCGCGAGGTCGTCGCGCGCGGAGGGGGGGGGCTGAGAATCAAGCGGGTGCCGAGGCCGAACTCTGCGACGCGAGCCGTGGCACTGCGCGGACAGCACGCGGGAAGGCCGCGCCCAGGCGCCGGTCGGTGCGGCGCTTCACCGTGTTCAAGCCGGTACCCAGAGTTCGTTCAACAACGTCGGGGTCATCTTTTCTTCCAAGTTGCCGATATAGAAGGCAACTCATTGGAGGGCAAGCATGAACTGGCTGGAGTGGGAAATTTTCTATTGGAAATGGATACCGGCGTGGTCATGGATCTACATAGGTTCGCTGCTGTCTGTGGTTGCGCTGTTCGCATTCTGGGGAATCATCGAACGGCGCCAGGGACGTCAGCGGTACTTGGTGACGCAGAGCGCAGCGATGACTTGGACAGTGGTCTGGAGCATTCTTGGTGTGATCGGACTGGTTCTAAAGTCCGTCTCCGCTGGAATGAGCCCTTCGATGTTCCGAGCGGGAATGATGATGCTCCTGGCCCCGATTCTGCCAGTCGCAGTTTGGCTGCAGTGGCAGTGGAACGTGACCCGCGTGCTTGTACTGTCGAACCCCGACCGTGGCCAGCCCGCCTGCGAGTGGAGTCCTGCGTATCGCTATGTACTGGAGCCGATTGGATTCGGGAAGGTGCAGCTCCACGTAGTTAAGCGGTCGAAGTCTCGACTTATGCGATTGATTCGAATTCAAAGGTGGAAGCCCGAACAAACCTCCAATATAGGCGTGCTGAGCGGGAGAGCGGCGTTGGTGGGACTGCTCAATGGACTACTGCCTGGTGAGCAAATCGAACTGATCACGCCCAATGCAGGATTGACGAAGGCCTTAGACAGGGCAGTGAAGAAAGGGCTTCCGGCTGAGTTCACAGTGTCGCCGGCAGCGAGGAGATTGGGGCATGTGGCACTGCTTGGAGGACGTTTGATGGGAGGAGGTTGGACCTGGGCTTTCGCCATGCGCAATCCAGTGATTAGTGGCTACAGAATCAGACGCATGTGATTGCACGATGAGTCGCCCCGCGGCTTGTTGCTCGGTGGGACCTCAGGTAAAACCAACGTGCATGCCGGGCGTGGAGGGGCTGCGTGGCACCGGTCCTGCCTCCCGGTGTTGGAGGTCCGATGCCGAGTAGGCCGATTCTTCTCCTGCGCTACCGGGGTTTAGATAAGTCTTGTGCTGCGAGGATTTGGACAAGCGCCAGCGGCAGACGGCAGTTGCGCTCTAAAGGGCCGGCGTATGCGCTAGTGGGCTGGAAGATCTACTGAATCAGCTCGCATGGTTGAGGAAAATGTCTCCGGGCCTCCTCTCAGGCTATTGATTTAACTGTATTTTCTCGTCCGCCCGGGCGCTCGTCTGATTTGCTCCTGTGTACACAACCGTTCTGATTCCCGCCAGGCTCCGGCCTGCAGAACCCCGGCAAGGCCCAGCGCCCGCCGGGTTTTTTTGTTGTAGCGTGGGCGCACATGACGCCCATCCGCCTTGCCCGCGTGGCCCTGCTGCTGATTCTCGGCGGCTGCGGCGACGCCGGTAGCGGCGCTGGCCAGCGCGAAGCGCCTGCGGTCGCGCCACCGGGTCTGCCTGCGACGGTGTCGCGCACTCCGCATTTCATCATCCACAGCTCAGCGACCCCGGAACAGACCGCTGCGGTCGGCATGGCCGTGGAAGCGCTGCATCGGTCCTATGCCATGACCGTGGGGCAGCAGGGCACCGCTGGGCCCTTCCAGTTGGTGCTGTATCGCGATCAGGCCGACTTCAAGACACACAACCGCAGCAGCCCATAGGCCGAAGCGTACTACCGTCGGCCCCATGCCTTTGCTTACCCGGGCGAGGGCGACGCACCCCATCAGTGGATGCTGCATGAAGTGACCCATCAGCTGCTCGCCGAGGCCAGTGGCCTGTCGCCGCAGCGCTGGATGAACGAAGGCATGGCCTGCTACTTCGGCGCCAGCCGGTTTTCAGGCGGAACGCTGCATGCGGGCGCGCCGGACCCGGCCAGCTATCCGGTCTGGTGGCTGGGCGAACTGCGGTTCGACAGCGCCGGGCGCCCCAGCCTCGAAAATGCGCTGCTGCCCACCCTGCGCCAACTCGTGGAGGACAGCGGGCCGCCGGTCGCCGAGCATGTGAACGGCCATTACCTGGCGTGGTGGAGCCTGGTCCACTTCCTGATGGAGGGCGATGGCCAGGCCCATCGTCGGCAAGCCCTGCTGCTTCTGCACCGTCGTGGAGATCCTGCGGCATTCCAGCAGCTGATCGGCAGCTATGCGGAATTCGAGCCGCGCTGGCATCAACACCTGCGCGCGCTGGCCCGAGCGCGGGATGCACGCGAAACGCCTTGAGCCACGCGCCTTCGTTCGCGACGCATCGGTGCGCCGCGTACCTGCATCCGCCCGGCTGCGGTAATGCCGGAATCGGCCTTGCCGTTGTGCCCCGCAGCATCGGCTTTCGTGCACTGCGACTTGCAAACAGACAATTTACTCCCCTATGGTGCAATCGATTGCATTGCGGCGAAATCGTCAGTGTTTGATACCGGTTGGGAGGCCGGAAGGTGGATGTCCATCCATTCGATCAGACCGGGCCCGGGGCTCACGCGGCGCGATGCGCTGCGCATCGCGGTTGCCGGCAGTCTTGGCCTAGGTGCTGCGGCCGTTCTGCCTGCGTTTGCAGTCACTGCGCCGCTCAAGGGCAACCTGAAGCATTCCGTTGCCCGCTGGACCTTCCCGCAGCTGTCGGTCGCCCAGCTCTGCCAGACGGTGAAGGGCATCGGTTTTGCCGCCATTGACCTGGTGGGCCCGGAGGATTGGCCCACGCTGAAGGCCCATGGCGTATACAGCTCGATGTGCAACGGCGCCGAGCTGGGTCTCACCAAGGGCTTTGCCGGCCGCGAGTTCCACGATCAGCTGGTGGAGCGCTACACGCGGCACATCGATCTGGTCGCCGATGCCGGCTATCGCAATCTCATCTGCTTTTCCGGCAACCGCAACGGCATGGACCCGCAGGAGGGCATGGCCAACGCCGAGGCTGGCCTCAAGCGCATCCTCGCGCATGCCGAGAAACGTGGCGTGGTGCTGGTGATGGAGCTGCTCAACTCCAGGGTCGATCATCGCGACTACCTGTGCGACCACTCCGCTTGGGGCGTGGCGCTGTGCAAGCGGCTTGGCTCGGACAACTTCGGCCTGCTGTACGACATCTACCACATGCACATCATGGAGGGCGACATCATCGCCACCATCGGCAGGCACCACGCCTGCTTCAAGCATTACCACACCGCCGGCGTGCCTGGACGGCATGAGATCGGGGACCAGCAGGAGCTCAATTACCCCGCCATCTGTCGCGCGATCCGCGACACCGGTTTCGATGGTTATCTGGCGCAGGAATTCATG
>Ga0157373_10001344_pt1 | contig 18829 bp, 11 predicted proteins | sample C65metaG_FD_113460 | JGI IMG/M metagenome (GOLD analysis project Ga0157373, IMG submission 113460) | Corn rhizosphere microbial communities from Kellogg Biological Station, Michigan, USA - C6-5 metaG | ecosystem: Host-associated > Plants > Roots > Rhizosphere > Soil | place: USA: Michigan... | reverse complement strand
AGCGTCGAAGGCGCGCTCAAAGCGACGCCCACGGAGCTGGAGGCGGCTGGATTGCCCGCGCAAGCGGCGCAGGCGCTCGGAACCGGCCGATCGGTCGAATTGGCTCATGACGAACTGGCAAAGGCTTCGGCTCTCAATATCAGCATTGTGACGATCGATGATGGCGCGTATCCAGCGCGGCTGCGCCAGATTTATGATCCGCCGCCAGTCCTTTATATACGCGGCCATGTCGCTGCCATCTCGCAACCAGGAATCGCAGTTGTGGGGACGCGCCATCCAACTCCGTATGGAATGGGAATGGCGGAGCGGCTGGGCTGTGATTTAGCTGCTCGCGGGCTCGCGATTATCAGCGGATTGGCGCGCGGCGTGGACACCTTCGCGCATCGCGGAGCAGTCTCGGCAAAGGGTAAAGGGATCGCGGTTTTTGGCACGGGCGTGGACGTGATTTATCCGAAAGAAAATTGGCGGCTAGCTGATCAGGTCCTTAGCCTCGGCGGTGCTCTGATATCTGAGTTCCCGTTGGGCACGTTTGCCGCGCCGCAGATTGTTCCAATCCGCAATCGCATCATCAGCGGTATGTCTTTCGGGGTGCTCGTCGTTGAAGCCGCCGAATACAGCGGCACGCGCATTACGGCGCGCTGTGCTCTAGAGCAAAATCGAGAGGTATTCGCGGTGCCTGGGAACGTGATGAACAAGAACTCATGGGGGCCGAACACGCTTATTAAACAAGGCGCCCGGCTGGTGGCAACGTGGGAGGACGTTTGGGAGGAACTCCCGGCAGATGTTCGACTTGCGCTGACTCCGGAGACGGGCAATGAATCGCCAGAGGGCCAAACTGCATCATTATTCGAGGAACCGCCACTCTCTCCGCACGAAAAGAAGATCTACAAGGTGCTCAAGGCTGACGAGGCGCTGCACCTGGACGAGATCATCGAGAAGCTGGAAGCGGAACTCTCGTCTTCCGAAATCTTCGCCGCGCTGTTTGAACTGGAGCTGGCTGGAAAGGTGAAGCAGCTGCCGGGGAAGAATTTTGTGAAGAGCTTTTAGCTGCTGGCCTCTAGCTGCTAGCTATTAGCAATCGCATTTGGAGAGGGTTTATGAAGGATTTTAAGGAGCTCAAGGTCTGAGAAAAGGCTCACATCCTCACACTGCTTGTGTATGAAGAAACGCGGGCATTTCCGAAAGAGGAAATGTATGGACTAACTAGCCAGCTACGACGAGCAGCCGGATCAGTTGCGGCGAGCATCGTCGAAGGATGTGGGCGAAGATCTGACGGAGAGTTCACCCGTTTTCTGCAAATTGCTCGCGGGTCAGCGAGCGAGCTCGAATATCACATTCTGCTGGCTCGTGACCTGCAACTTCTAACTGAAGCTGTGTACTGCAACCTGGATTCGAAAGTCGTGGAAGTCGAACGCATGCTTACAGGACTGGTGAAAAGACTTCGCCCGATGCTGGTCCAGAAGCGAGTCACCAGTGCACCAACTCCTTCCAAATCAGGTTGCTAGAAGCTAGCAGCTAGAAGCTCGTCGCTAAGAGCCAGTAGCTAGAAGCTGCTCTTTCGTGCTAGCTTCAAACTCAACATCCAGAACTGAGGTCATATTGGCAAAAGGTTTAGTCATCGTCGAATCGCCAGCGAAGGCGAAAACAATTCAGAAGTATCTGGGCAAAGGCTTCACGGTTGAGGCGTCGCTCGGGCACGTCAAAGATCTGCCCAAGAGCACGCTTGGCGTCGATGTTGACAACGACTTCGAGACTGAGTACATCGTCATCCCCGGGAAAGAAAAGGTCGTTGCCAAACTAAAGAAGCTCGCCCTGGGCATGGACACGATCTACCTCGCGCCTGACCCGGATCGCGAAGGCGAAGCTATCGCCGCGCACCTGGCGGAGGAACTCGGAGACGGTAATAAGTCGAAGAAGAAAAAGAAGAAGGATGAGAACGGGCACGAGCGCATTCGCCGCGTGACTTTTAACGAGATCACGCAACGTGCCGTGCGTGAAGCCTTTGAACATCCTAGAGATATTGATCAGCATTTGGTGGACGCGCAGCAAGCGCGGCGCGTGCTCGATCGTCTGGTCGGATATCAAGTTTCGCCGCTGCTGTGGGACAAGGTCCGACGCGGGCTTTCTGCCGGACGCGTACAGACTGTCGCTCTCCGGTTGATTGTCGAACGCGAACGCGAGATCAAGGCCTTCGAGAAAAAAGAATATTGGACCATTGATGCGCATCTTGCCGGGCCGAAGCCACCGGCGTTTGACGCCCGCTTTCTGGGCAAGGGCGAAGAGAAGATCGAAGTCCCCAATGAGGAAGAAGCCACCAAGATTCGCACTGCCCTTGAACATGCAGAGTGGGTAGTCCGCTCTGCTGAGAAGAAAGAACGCCGCCGCAATCCTACTCCGCCATTCACCACCAGTAAGCTGCAGCAGGATTCTTCCCGCAAACTGCGATTCAGCGTGAAACGCACCATGATGATCGCGCAGCGCTTGTACGAAGGGGTTGAACTAGGGGACGAAGGTTTGGTCGGCCTTATCACCTATATGCGTACCGATTCGACCCGGGTCGCGCCCGAAGCGCTGGCCGAAGTGCGCGAGTATATCGGATCGAATTACGGGCCGGATTATCTGCCGCAATCTCCCAATACATATAAGGAGAAGAAGGAAGCCCAGGCGGCGCACGAAGCCATTCGCCCGAGTTCGGCGATGCGTCATCCTGACCAGATCAAGCAGTATTTAAAGGAAGATGAGTTTAAGGTTTATAAGCTGATCTGGCAAAGATTTGTAGCCTCGCAGATCACGCCGGCGGTGTTTGATCAGACGACGGTTGACATTGATGCGAAGTCGGGAGCAGATGTCTTCTGGTTCCGCGTAACTGGATCAATCCTGAAATTTGACGGCTTCCTGAAAGTTTACGAAGAGTCGAAGGAAGGTAAGGACGAAGAAGACGAGGAATTGAAACATAAGCTGCCGCCGCTGGAAGCCGGACAAAAGCTAACGCTTCGAGAGCTCAAGCCGGAACAGCACTTCACCGAGCCGCCTCCGCGTTATAACGAAGCGTCGCTGGTGAAGGAACTCGAGGAGCGCGGAATCGGGCGCCCGTCGACGTATTCGGCGATCCTGAGCACGATTCAGGAGCGCCAGTACGTGCAGAAGCTCGGAGGGAAATTCACTCCAACGGAGATCGGCCTGGTTGTGACCGACCTGCTGGTGGAAAATTTTCGCGACATTTTCGACGTGCAATACACGGCCCGACTGGAAGAGGAACTGGACGAGATTGAAGAAGGCAAGGAAGGCTGGACCGACGCACTCGGCGACTTCTACAAGAAGTTCGAAAAAGACCTTCGCTATGCGCAGAAGCACATGGAAAACATTAAGCGCATGGAGAAGCCGACGGACGAAAAGTGCGAGCGCTGCGGTTCACCATTAGTGATCAAGTGGGGCAAGCACGGGTCGTTCTACGCATGCAGTTCGTACGACAAAGAGAATCCCGAGAGCTGCACCTTCACCAAAGAAAATCCGATCAATTTGCCTGATCTTGATTCCGCGGACGTACAGGAGACGACCCAGGAGGAATACTGCGAGAACTGCGGCCGGACGATGGTGCTCAAGCGTGGACGCTTCGGCCAGTTCATGGCGTGCACGGGATATCCGGATTGCAAGACTACGCGCCGGCTCGACCAAGGCAAGCGCGTGCCCGATATTCCGCTCGAAGAGCTCTGCCCGAAGTGCGGACGCAACCTGATGATCCGTCATGGGCGTTACGGCGAGTTCACGTCCTGCAGCGGATATCCTGATTGCAAGTACGTTAAACAGAACTTCATCGGCGTGAAGTGCCCGCTTTGCAAAGATGGCGACTTGGTCGAGAAAAAGGCGCGAAAGGGCAATACGTTTTATGGATGCAGCAACTATCCGAAGTGCAAATTCACGTCGGCGGGGAAGCCAGTCGCAGAAAAATGCCCGGGTTGCGGGAGTGAATACCTGGTCGAGAAATTTCTCAAGGATGGGCCGGTGATTGCGTGTCCGAATAAAGAATGCGACTTCGAGCGGCCGAACCCAGACGCGGTTCGACCGGGAGAACAGCAGGCATAAGCAGCACGTGCGGGCGCGCCCGTGCCTCAAATTAAATCAGAAGAGGATTCATGCCGACGAAAGCTACTGCCGAAGACGCTCAGATCATCATGCGGCTTTATGACCTGCGCCGCGAACCGGAGATGCGCAAGGCGCGCCATTGGTATGCCGGATGGTGGCCGCGGAGCGCAGACGACATCCTGAAGGTATTGCAAGCGGGCGGGACACAGGAAAATGCCTGGTTTCGCCAGGTGAACGGCTATTGGGACATGGCAGCGTCATTCGTCCTGCATGGAGTAGTAAATGAAAGCCTATTTTTCGACAGCAGCGGTGAGTTGTGGTTCGTTCTTGCGAAGCTGCAGCCGTTTCTAAAAGAGGTCCGTCAGCGAGCAAATATTCCTCAGGGATTTGTGCGGGTTGAAAAGGTGGCGACACGAACCAAGGATGGACGCGACCGCCTGCAGATGTTTCTGAAGCGAGCCGACGCCAGTCGTGCCGCGATTGCGGGCAACGCGCCCTAAGACAAATCCTCGGCCTGACAGCAATCAGAGTTGCTGGTTTGGTTCAACGCGGCGTTTTCAAAGTTCCCATTGTCGGATGCGGTGTATCTTCGTCGGAGATGCTGCGCTTTACTTCATGCGTGAATCCTCACCTTATGTCAGTGGATTCGGTAGAACTGCGGCAAGAGACCATGTCGGACGCGCCGGTGGCAACAAGCCGCTTCAATTCTTCCCTAATCGCAATTCTGCTGCTTGTGATTTTTTTCAGCGCTGTCCGTTGGCGGCTCGCAGACACGCCGCTTGAGCGCGATGAGGGCGAATACGCATACGCCGGCCAATTGATGCTTCAAGGCATTCCCCCTTACAAGCTCGCCTACAACATGAAACTGCCGGGGACGTACGCATGTTACGCGGTAATTATGGCTGCGCTGGGCGAAACGCCGCGGGGGATTCATCTGGGCGTGATGCTAGGAAATGCTGCCGCTATCCTACTTATTTATTTACTGGCATTGCAGCTCCTGGGCCCATGGTCAGCGGTGGCCGCAGCCGCAGCGTACGCCTTGCTCTCCACGATTCCGGCGACACTCGGACTGGCAGGCCATGCCACTCATTTTGTGGTCTTCGCTGCGGTCCCAGCATTGATTCTTCTGTTGTGGGCAGAAGTGCACGAGCAAGCCTGGCTTTATTTTTGCAGCGGAATCCTCTTCGGGTTGGCTTTTATCATGAAGCAGCCGGGGGTGTTTTTCGGTGCGTTCGGGTTTTTTTACATCCTGTATTTTTCACTGCGCGCGGCCAGCGGATGGAAGAGACTCGTTGTTCGCTCGGCGGTTTTTCTCGCGGGATGCGCGCTTCCATTTCTGATCACGTGCTTTTTAATGTGGCGCTCTGGTGTATTCGGGGATTTCTGGTTCTGGACCTTTTCGTATGCGCGCCAATACTCGGGATTGCTAACGTTTAAAGACGGTTGGGACCTCTTCACGTACCATTTCTCGCGGATCTTTACAGCAGCGCCGGGACTATGGATTCTGGCCCTGCTCGGGATAGTTGGTCTGTTCTGGCATGAGCCACTCCGTAAACGGGCGCCGTTTGTCTTGGGACTGCTAGTGTTCTCCATGTTTGGGGTTTCAGCCGGACTATACTTCCGATTCCACTACTTCCTGCTGGCGGTACCGGCAATTGCTTTGCTGGTGGGACTTGCAATTGAATCTTTCATTCAGGCGCTACACGGTGCAAGGCTGGCATTTCGTGCCATACCATTTGCAATCTTTGGCGTCGCACTTGTCTGCAGTGTTGCACTCAACTTCGGATACTACTTCCGTCTAACTCCCGTTCAAGCCTGCCGATACGCCTACGGCATGAATGAAGGCTTCCCAGAGGCCCAACAGATCGCCAGCTATCTGGAACAACACACCTTGCCAGGTGACCGCATCGGCGTGTTGGGCTCGGAGCCGGAGATCTACTTCGATTCGCACCGGGTGTCAGCGACGGGGTACATATACCTTTACCCTCTGATGGAGAACCAGCCGTATTGGCAGAAGATGCAGGAGCGACTGATGGCAGAAGTGGAGGCCAGCCATCCTGCCTACTTCGTGTATTTCAACGATGCAAATTCGTGGCTCACAACCGTGAGTTCGGCGCGGCTGCCGGGGTTTTTCAATTGGGCCAACGCTTACCTGAAGCAGAACTATCAGCGCGTCGGCGTTGTTGAACTGGTCGAGCCGGAACCGATTTTTCTATGGGGGGATCAGGCCGAATCGGCAAGCGCAAAGACAACCATCACGATCTTCAAGAGAAAATCGTAGCCAGTAAGGTGTGATCCTCTATGAAATGTATTCCCGGATGTACTCGTCCCGGGTTTCACGCAGACTCTTCAAATCCCCGTCGAAAATAATGTGACCGTCCCGCAAGATCAGGAAGCACAAGGGGACGGACGCCCGCGCATTCGGAGGCAGCGGCTTCATCTTGTTTTCAGCACGATCGAAGTAATGTGTGGCCATGGTAAAGGCGTCCTGCAGCCGATGGGTCACAAGCAATGCGCTGGTCTTGTAAACGTCTCTTTGTTTTACCAGCAACTCAATGATGGTATTCGAAGTCACGGGATCGAGCCCGCCAGTGGGTGAATCGTAGAGCAGGACCTCGGGATGGGTAATGATGGTGCGGGCGATAGCGACGCGACGGCGCATTCCTCCGGAAAGCTCCGACGGATACAGGTTGACGGTATTCTCAAGCTCCACAAAACTGAGCGCTTCGCGCACTCTCTCTTCGATCTGTTCCTCCGGGACATCGCCTTCTTCCAGCAGACGGAACGCGACGTTCTCTCGTACGGTCAGCGAATCGAAGAGTGCGCTCTCCTGGAACACAATGCCGACGCGACGGCGGAGATCGAACAACGCACTCTCGGGCATGCTGGTAATCTCTTCGCCGAGAACGAAAATTCTGCCCGCGTCGGGCTTTAGAAGACCGAGAGCAAGCTTCAGAATGGTGCTCTTGCCCGAACCGGCAACGCCGAAGATGGCTTTAGTTTCGCCAAATCGCAATTGAAAGGAGATGCCATCGAGGACCTGTTTGTCCTCGAAGGACATAAAAACATTTTCGAATTCGAGAGTGATCGCCGCCGGCGGATGCGACTGGATTCGCTGCTCTGCGACTAATGGAGGACTCGCCATGCTGGAAAGATCATCCTCCAAACAGAGTCATCGAAAGCCGGGTAATGAAAAAGTCAACGGTAATAATGAGGATTGAAGAAGCGACTACGGCTTGAGTGGTGGCGCGGCCAACGCCTTGCGTACCGCCCCGCGCAGAAATTCCGTAGTAGCAGCCGACGCTGGAAATAATGAATCCGAACAGAACGGGTTTAGCCAGGCCCATGAAAACGTCCTGGAAAACGAGAATCTGCCAGGCGGTGCTCCAGTATTGGTGGAAATCAACACCAAAGAATAGAGCGGAGGCTACGCCTCCGCCGGCGATGCCGAATGCGTCCGAAATTATTGTGAGAAAAAACAACATGACCACAGTTGAAACTACGCGCGGGGTGACCAGCTTCCGCATCGGGTCCGTGCCCAAGGCACGCATGGCGTCAATCTGCTCAGTAACCACCATTGAACCCAGTTCGCTCGCCATGCCCGAGGCGTTGCGTCCTGCAACCATAAGTCCGGTGATCACGGGGCCCAACTCGCGGACCATGCCGAGTGACACCAGTTGTCCGATCAACGAAAGCGAGCCGAACCTCTGCAGCGTGCTTCCGCTGTTCTGCGCCAATGCGCCACCAGTGAAGAATCCGCAAAGGATAACGATGGGTAACGATCCGACCCCAATAAGGTCAGCCTGTTGCGTGGTATCGCCGAGGTAGCGTGGCGAAGTAAACAGATTTCCGATGGAGCGGGCTGCAATAACAGCGTATTCCTGGACCGCCAGGATTTTCTGTTTGGCCCAATCACTCGGTGAGATGAGCTCGATGTCCACTAAAAGGAATATAGCAGAGGACGAAGGCGGCTTCAGGCATCAGGCTTTAGACTTCAGAGTCCACTATTCCCTGCTCTTTTTCTTGATTTCGATGCTAAGGCGTTTGATCTTCTGGTTAAGCGTGGAAAGCGGGATATGAAAACGCTCGGCGGTTTCGGTCTGGTTCCAGCTGCACTTCTCCAGCATATCGAGAATGATTTGCCGTTCGCATTCTTCCATTACGTCGAACAAAGATGCGTCGGGCCGAGACGCGATCATGGGAATGGCTCCGCCCCTGCCAGTGACCTGCTCGGGCAGCAGATCGGGGCCAATTTGTTCTGAGGAAGACAGGACGACAGCCCGCTCAATCACGTTCTCGAGTTCGCGCACGTTCCCGGGCCAGGAGTAATTCATGATCGGCCGTAAAGACTCAGGGGTCATGCGGTGCGGAGCATGCTGATTCTCTTCGGAATACTTGCGCAGGAAAAAATCCACGAGTAACGGAATATCTTCCTTCCTCTGGCGCAGCGGGGGAAGATCGATGGTGATGACGTTCAGCCGGTAAAAAAGATCTTCGCGGAACTTGCCTTCCCGGACCAACTGGCGCAAATCAACGTTGGTGGCGGCAATGATTCGCACATCCACTTGAATTTCATTCACCCCGCCCAGGTGCATGAACTTACGGTCCTGCAGCACACGTAGGATCTTCGACTGAGTGTCCAAGCCCATGGTGCCAATCTCATCGAGAAACAGGGTTCCGCGATGAGCAATCTCGAACAGTCCCTTTTTTGAAGCGACTGCACTGGTAAATGCGCCCTTTACGTGCCCGAACAAAGTGGATTCGAGCAGGTCGGGGGGCATCGATCCGGTATTCACCGGGACGAAGGGCCGATTTTGCCGCGGAGAATTCAGATGCAGCGCTTTCGCGATCAGTTCTTTTCCGGTGCCGCTTTCACCTTGCAGCAGAACCGTCGAGCGACTGGGCGCGACCTGAGCCACAATATCAAAGATCTTGAGCATGGGCTCGCTTTTGCCCACGATATTTTCGAAGTTGTAGCGACGCTTGAGTGCGCGCTTGAGCTGGATATTTTCTTCTTCGGCGCGGCGGCGGGCGACTGCGGAGCGAACATCAGCCAGCAGTTTTTCGTTGTCCCAGGGTTTCTGGAGGAAATTCGCGGCACCGGATTGCATGGCGCGGACGGCATCTTCAACCGTGCCGTAAGCGGTAATCATGATGACCGATATCTGGGGGTCAAGCGCACGGATGTCGGGAAGGATCTCAAGACCGCTGCGTCCGGGAAGCGCAAGGTCGAGCAATACCAGATCGAAAGGACGTTCTCCCAGCCGGGACAGGCCGTCTTCACCGTTGATAGCGGTCTCAACCCCGTAGCCTTCAATTTCGAGGAGAGTCTGAAGCGACTCGCGTATTTCAGCTTCGTCGTCAATGATGAGCACGCTGCCTTGAGACGGCAGAGTGACATCGTTCATCCGGCCCGAAATGACAGCTGCTTCAGACATTGACTGCCTTCCTCAGCAACGGAAATTCGAGATAAAAAGTCGTGCCCGATTCGGGTGCGCTTTCCACACGGATCTTGCCGGCGTGCTCTTGAATAATGCCGTAGGTAACCGACAAGCCGAGCCCGGTCCCGCGACGCTGGCCATCTTGCGGCGAGGTCTTGGTGGTGAAGAATGGATCGTAGATGCGCTGAATATGCTCCTGGGCAATGCCGGTGCCGGTGTCCGAGATCGCGACCCGAACGCCATCACCGTTGGAAGTGCTTACTTTAAGGGTGCCACCCGAGGGCATCGCGTCTTTTGCATTCAAGAACAGGTTCAGGAAAACCTGCTGCAAGCGGCCGGCGTTTCCCTGAATCGCCGGAAGGTTTTGGGCCAGGTCGTCGTGTACCAAGACTCGCGTGGTCTTGAACTGATGCTCAAGCAGATTCAGAGTGTCGGTAATGATTCGGTTCAGGTCAACCTCGGTGAATTCAGCGGCGTTGGTGCGCGAGAAATTCAACAGGTTGTTCACGATTTCAGAAGCGCGGAAAGTTTGGCGGGTGATCTTGTCGAGCAGTCCGCTCTTTTGGTCGTCGCCCTGAAGCTGCTTGGAAAGCATCTGGGCATACGACGAGATCACTGCGAGCGGCGTATTTACTTCGTGCGCGACACCTGCGGCCAGTAGTCCGATTGATGAGAGCTTGTCGGCTTGCGACAGCTGGGTTTCAAGCTCCATGCGCTCGGTAATGTCGTCCATGATTATCAACCGCCCGACAACACTGAATTTCTTGGTAACCAGCGGTGCGATGGCCACGTTCACAATGCGGGTTTCGCCGGTCGGAGTAGCCAGGCGGAACTTGTAAAGATTGTGAATTCCCGGACTCTGGCGAAGGCGGTAAAACTCCTGCACGAAATCCTGGGGAAAGATTTCTCCCAACGGCCGGGTCAGGGCTTGCCAGCGGGGAAGCGCGTACATAACTTCCATCTGCGAATTCCATGACTCGATGCGGTCCTCTAGATCGATGGCCAGCACGCAGACGTTGATCGACTCCACGATGTTTTCGTTGAAGTCTTTGAGCCGCTCATATTGCGCGATCTTCTGCTCCAGCGATGCATATAGGCGCGCGTTCTGAATAGCAATGGCCACGTAGCCAGCCAGAGTCTCGAGTAGTTCGACGTCCTCGCTGGAAAGGAAATCTCCTTCGACCGTCTTGCCCAGACCGAGTACCGCGACCGTGCTCTTCTGCGCGCGGCAAGGAATGTAATAGTTGAAATCGAGCTTCGCGATCGTGTCCTGGGCGCCAACAGTTTCGCGCGGGACATGGTGTGTGTTCTCGAAGAACAGATGACCTTCGGCATTTTCGGGACGAGGCAAGCTCAGGAATCCAAGATCGAGGCTTCCCGTCTGCTGAATTCCGAACGACTTCGCCAGAGTGAACCGGGAGTCGGGTTCATTCCCAGCGAGAAAGACCGCCATGCGGTCAACCAGCAGCGTGCGGGAAAGCTGGTCCACGACTGCGGTCAGCATTTTGTCGAGGTCGGTTTCCGCGTTCAGTTCGCGTCCGAATTCAATCAGAGTATGGCGGTAGTCATAACGCTGGCGGTAAAACAGGCGATCCATGCGGCCTTGAATCCATTTTCGAACTGGCTCAATCAGCAAAGCCGTGACCACGATGGCCAGCACAAGGCCAATGCTGCCCGAACTAGGCACACGGGCATGCACCAGCAGGGCGATCAGACCCACTACTGTGAAGTAAACGCCCGCGATCGCGGCTGCTGCGAGGGTGTAAACCATGCCCCGCTTGAAAATCAGATCCACGTCCATCAATCGATAGCGGACAATGGCGTAACCGAAGGTAAGCGGCAGAATGCCGAGTGACAATACCGAAATCTTCATCCCTCCGCTGGGAAGCTTTCCCAGCAGAAACGGGATGGCGTAGAAAACCGCGAATGGCAGGAATGCCAGTATGGTGCCGCGAGTCACCCACTTCAGTTGTTGGCGCAGAATCGGACGATCCGACTTCTGGTAACTGTGCAGAAAAACCAGCGCCGCTGCGGCGAAATACAGCAAGAGGTAGGCCATCTCGATGCGATCAATTTGCCATCGCAGCATTTCGCTGGCTCGGGAGAGGGTTTTCGAAAGAATATGGAACGCCAGCAGAAACAATCCCGGCAAATAGACGAGCGGAATCAGAGTTCGGTGCTTCCGAACCAGATCATGCTTTTCAGGGAAGGTAAGCGCGAAATGCAGGAATAGCGCGGGCTGGAACATCCATGCCGCGACGTTCCCCCAGTAAATCGTCCAGTCGAAAGAGTTGAGTTTGCCGGTGTAGTGGAAGGAGTAGAGGGCAAACGAGGCGACGCAAAAAAAGTAAAAATGGGTCGAGCCCGGTGCGGTCCAGCGGCGAAATAGAACATAGAGACCGATGCCCAGATATGTGAGCGCAATCAGGCGCAACCAGTCATTGGAGCTGCGTTGCGCGGGAAGAAGACTCGGGCTGACATCGAGCGAATAGGGCCCACGTACGATGGAATAGCTGGGCGAATGCCACGCGCCAACCTGGTAAAGCTGGTAATTGACTGCTCCAGTGTTCGGTACCGCATGTCCGTTGATGGCGGTCAAGCGATCGCCAGCTTTTATTCCGGCCTGAGCTCCGGGGCCATGTGGATCGACGCGATCGGCGACTACGTTTCCGTTTCGCTCCATCCACCACACGCCATCGTACGGAGAAATGAACTGGCCCTCCTTGCGGAAATTGATCCATGCCAGAGTGACTGCGGCAACCGTCAACAGAACCAGCACGCCTGCGGTGAAGCGAATTTGAAATTCCCGATTCATGTCACAATCAGTTTGCAGGACGGGAGACGCCCATTTGCTTTGAAGCACGTTCGGTGCCAACGCCACAGATGAATTAGACGGGATAAGTCCCATGTTCGTAAGCGCTTGGCTCAATTATAGAGTGGTTACAGGAACGCAGTTATGCTTTTTGGAAGTAATCTACGGTATTCGGTAAGTGGCTGTTTCGCCATAGTTTATGGTCGGCCGTAGCACCTGCTTTGTTGCAAAAAAGAGGGGAGCTTGCGCTCCCCTCGACAAAAACGACAGAGGCGATATCTGTCTGAATAGAATTCAGCAAGCCGGGTTTTAGTTGTCCGGCTTAATAAATAATGCCCATCTCGGAACAAAGTACTTCTGGCGTCGATGAACGCTCGACCCAAGTGGATGGCCTTGGGGTGCGTTTTCTACATTCTGGCCGGGGACCGGCATTAGTGCTCGTACACGGGCTACTGGGTTACTCACACAATTGGCGGTCTGCGATTCCCATTCTGGCCCAGGCCCGGGAAGTTTTCGCGCCGGATATGCCGGGTTCCGGGTTTTCAGATTGCCCGCTCGGGCTGGACGCCCGGTTGGTGGCGGCCGCACAGCGATTATCCAGATTTCTGGATACCATGGGGATTTCCTGTTGCGACTTGATGGGCAGTTCGTATGGCGGAACGACTGCTCTGAGGCTCGCGGCACTTGAGCCATCGCGAGTCCGATCTTTGGTATTGGTTTCGCCGGCGAACCCCTGGTCGAGCATCGGGCGGAAGAGGCTGGCAGCGCTGGGCCTGCCCGGAGTAGGTCTGATGTTCCCATCGATTTCACGCCGTGCTCGTTTCCTACATGGCTATTTTGTGGGACGGATGTATGGGGACCCGGCGCGGGTCACAGCCGAAACCCTGCGCAGCTATTCCCTTCCGCTGGCTCGACCAGGAGTCTTCGAGCATGCGGTTCAAATAGCGCACAACTGGCGCTCGGATATGCGGGAGTTCCGGCGCGAGATGCCCAAGGCTGCGGACGTCCCTACGCTCGTGCTCTGGGGCAGTAAAGACCGGCTCGTCGATCCGGCTTCCGCGGAAATGATCGCCAGGAATTTTCGCATTTCCGAAACACGGGTCATCGCGGGTGCAGGGCATCTTCCCTACGAGGAAGTTCCTGGGCAGTTCTGCGAGCCAGTGCTCGAATTCTTAAATGTTCACTCACCCGCGCAGGCACGTGACGGTAAGTAACCTGACAAGGTTTCCGGTCAGTGCTAGGCTCGAACTGTTTGCTTGAGACCACGTTCAATACGCATTCCGGCCGACCGATGAATTGGCTCGCTAAGGCGTTCCGGGCCGAAGCCACGGGAGCATGGCTGCGGTTTGTTCTGGCGATCCTGGGACTTGGATTGGCTTTCGTTGCCGCAGTCTTCTCGACGGCATCGCGGGAGGCCGGAAACGTACCCGCTACGATCATCCTAGCCTCGCTGGCGCTCTTATTGGCGACGGGTGTGGGGCTGGGGACTGTCCCCTACCTTGCGCGTCGAGTTGAGGCGAGGAGGGTTCGCGACGCTCTTGACTTCGAAGTGACTCGAACTGGCGCGCTGTATGCCGTGGTGGTTCTGGTGATCGGAATCGCGGCGCTCAATACCGGCAACAACCTGCTTTATGTGATCGTCGCCACGATGCTGGGGGCGATTGCGGTTTCCGGAATCGCGTCCGCTCTTTGCCTGCGCGGCCTGGAGCTCGACCTGAAAGTTCCCGAGCATATCTTTGCAGGGATTGATGTTCCGGCGACGATTTGCGTACGTAATCCGAGGAAGTGGCTGCCATCGCTGTCGGTCTCGGCGGTTCCGATCGAAAAAAATAAAGCGAAGAAACGATGGCGGATGGTTGCGACCAAATTCCCGGTGCCGCCGTGGCGCCCGCCCGATAAACAATGGCTGCAACTGCCAGACCGCAAGCTTCACCGCGTGCTGGTCAACAATGCCTCGGGAGTTTTTCACGAATCGGCATATTTCCCGTTTCTACCTCCCGACGCGCAGTTGCAAGCAGAAGTGAGATTGAAATTTCCGAAGCGAGGGCGATATCAGGAACGTTTCAGCCTTTCGACGCGCTTCCCATTCGCGTTCCTTTCCAAGACGCGCCGGGTGGCGTTGGCGCGCGAGGTGCTGATCTATCCGGAGCTGACGACCTATGAAGAAATCGTTGAGCTCTTGCCCGTCCTCAGCGGAAAGCGTGAAGCTTACCAGCGTGGTCTGGGATCTGACCTTTATCGAATCCGGGAATATCTTCCCGAGGATTCAGCGCGGCACGTTGACTGGAAAGCCACGGCTAAGTCTGGGGAGCTGAAAGTCAGAGAATTTGCCCGCGAAGACGAGCGCCGGCTAAGAGTGGTGTTTGATAATCCGGTGGCCGGAATAATTCAGCCTCAAGCGTACGAGCGCATGGTGTCTTTGGCGGCGTCGGTAGCGTGGCGGCTATCGCAGCAAGGTGTCCTGCTTTCATTCGTTTCTCAGCAGTTCGAAGCCACGGGGGACGTTTTCGGTTTCCTCGATCACCTGGCGGCGATTCAACCAAAACCTGGAACATCGGTGCTTGATACCCTGGCAGGCTCGACGGATTATAGCCTGGTCTTCACGGCTCAGAAGCGTGGAACGATCCCTATGGCGATGTGGGCTAGCGCCTACTTCGTCTTCCTTGAGTAATCAATCCTTTGATGCTGCTACCCATCGGAAGTAACCATTACCGTGGTTACCACGGTTCATTGGCCTAATGGGCCTAAACTGCTACTTTCAGTTCATAGATTAAGCGTAACGTTCTCGATTCATTGGATTGAAAGCATGTCCAAAGAACAACTCCAGCTGGCCTTGTGGATCTCACAGCCGATCCTGCAGGCAATCATCGCGGTCGTCGTATATCGACGTCGGCTGCACAAGGATTTTCCCGCCTTCTTTTCCTATACTGTCGCGCAGATCGGAATTTTCGCGGTTGAATACCCGGTTTACAACTGGGCTGGGGCTCAGAGTTATTTTTACGTGTTCTGGATATCGGCGGCGCTCAATGTGGTATTCGCGTTTCAGATTATCCATGAAGTATTTCTTGATGCTTTTAAGCCGTACCCCGCCCTGAAAGATCTGGGATCTGCACTCTTCAAATGGGCAGCGTTGATCATGATTCTGGTTTCGGTGGTCCTGATCTCGGTGAGCCCTGGCTGGGACAATCCGGTGCGCGAAAGTATTCTGGTCGTGCAGCGATGTGTCCGGGTTGTCCAGTGCGGCCTGGTTCTGTTTCTTTTGGCTTTCTCCAAGAACCTGGGGGTTTCGTGGCGCAGGCAAAGCTTTGGAATCGCCCTGGGTTTTGGGCTCCTTTCCGGAGTGGAATTGCTCACTTTGGCGCTGTATTCAGGGACACACCTGCATCCCATGCTTACCAGCCTGGTCAACATGGGTGCGTACAACGCCGGCATGTTGGTGTGGCTGCTGTACTCGGCGCTGAACCGCAAGAGTGCTGCTGTACCAATTTTGGTGCCACAACGCTGGGATGAGGCTTTAACCGATTTGCGTCCGCAAACTGAAACAGAATCACTGATTCCGATGTTCGAACACATGGTTGACCGAGCCTTCTCAAAAGTGCAGGACAGCCGCGTCTAACCATCACGTTTCAACCTGAAACTCTTCCGGATTATTCACAGCTGCGTCGTTTTCCTTATTGCACCGGTGGCACTTGACACGGAAGTTATAATCCAGCCACTAGGGTTTCCGCTCCCAGGGGACCCGCATGTAAGGAGAATTACCCATGAAACGTGCGGTCAGGACTGCGGTCCTGGTGGTAGCCGTTGCATGCACCTGTTTGGCTGTAGCCAAACCAATTTCTACTACTACGAGTGACGCACCCATGCCACTCTGCGGTGGTAGAGTGTGCACCAAATAACCTGAAGCAACGATTTGCTTCAGCAAACTTTATGGGCCCAGGGTTGCGAGAGCAATCCGGGCCCTCTTTTCATTTGGCGTGATTTCGGCCAGCAGCACGGGATTGGGTTTCTAAGCCGCTGACTTCTCTTCACGTAACAGAGCCTCCAACTGCTCGACGCTGTGCGCCGGAGGTTTGCAGGACCCACCCGAGCACACAATGGCAGAGGTCTTTTTCTGCTTCACCGCGGGAAGATGGGGAATGGTTACGGCCAAGGAAGGAGGGAGATTTGACTCCACAGCCTGACTGAAGGTCAACTTCAAAACCGGCTTTCCTAGCTGTCGAAATGCGCAGGCGCGGGCGTAAAGTTCTTCCGCTAAAGCGTCCTCACCGACGACGACGATTTCGCTCTGCGAAACCTCAAACGCAGTAGCCGCCAGGCCGAAAGTTGCGGCAAAAATTCCATATTGGGCCGCAGCTCCCGTCAGAAGGTCTAAAGTCTTCTTCGCTTTATCGAGATATGCCTGTTCGCCGGTGAAGGCATGCATTCTGATCAGTGCAATGGCCGCCATCGGATTGCCGGCCGGAGTCGGTGAATCCTGAAATGGCTTGCGTTTGGTCGCGAGAACTCCTAGAGCGGCACCGGCAGAAGGCGAATCGAAGAAACCGCCGGCTGCGGTGTCGTAGAAACAATCGATCATCTGGTCGGCGATTTTCTTTCCGATACGGAAGTAGCTGATGTCCGAGGTGGTTTCATAGGCGTCGAGACAGGCAAGGACGGTGGCTGCATAGTCGTCAAGGAAGCCAGCGTTTTCGCGCCTGCTACCTTCACCTCCGGAGTAGGCCACGACGTGGCTTAATCCTGCTCCTGCATCCCACGCGGACGAAATTATTCGATCAAGCGAACGGAGCGCAAAGTGACGGGGATCATCGAGGCGCAGCGTGATCGCAGCTTCCAGGTAAGCGGAGACAAAAAGCGCGTTCCAACTGACGTAAACCGTTTTATCCACGAAGGGCGTTTGCCGCTTCAGACGCGCGGCATACATTTTCTGCTTTGCCAATTGCAGCAGCTCTTGAACGCGTCCCGATGGCAGGTTCATCCGCCCAGAAATCTCGAAAACCGGAGCGCGCTGGTATAGGACGTTCTTTGCCGGATTGTGATGCATCTCGCCGATGTCGTTGATGTCGTAGTGCAGACTCGCGACTTGCACCTCTTGTTCGGAAAGAACGGCTTTGGCTTCGTCGACTGTCCAGGTGAAATAGTCGCCATCGTCGTCGAGCGAAATGTCGGCATCCTGAGAAGCATAAAAGCCGCCATGCTGGCGGTCGCTCAGCCATTCATCGGTCCAGCGAATGATGTCGCGGGCAACGGTTTTGAAGAACTCGGAACCGGTTGCGTGATAGGCGTGGACGTAGTTCTTGAGCAGTTCGGAATTGTCGTATGACATTTTCTCGAAGTGCGGGACAATCCAGCGCTCGTCCACCGAATAGCGATGAAAGCCTCCGGCAAGCTGGTCATAAACTCCGCCACGCGCCATCTTTTCCAGGGTGGTGGCAAATACGTGCTTTAACTGCTCGGCCGTGTAAGGGCGACCCTCCACGCCTGCCCGCGAATACTGATCGATCAGAAGGTCGATCATTGAAGGATGCGGAAACTTGGGCGCACTGCCGAAGCCGCCATTGGTTTCATCGAACATTCGTAGCGCGGCTTCGATGATTTCTTCGATCACTTTGGGCGAGAACTCGCCCGCCTTTCCGGCCATCGACTCGGAGCCGGCAATCGCATTTTCAACCATCTTGGCTTGTTCACTGACGTCACTGTTTTTGTTGGCGTGAGCGTCAGAGATTGCGAGTAAAACACGCTTAAAGCTCGGCCGACCGTAATGATCGTCGGGCGGGAAGTATGTACCGCCATAGAACGGCTTGCCTTCGGAGGTGAGAAACGCCGTGAGGGGCCATCCGCCCTGCCCGCTGATGGCCTGAATAGCGACCTGGTAGCGGCTATCGATGTCGGGACGCTCGTCCCGATCGACCTTGATGGCGATGAAGCGCTCGTTCACGATCTGGGCAATTTCAGGATCTTCGTAGGACTCGCGATCCATGACGTGGCACCAGTGGCACCAGACCGCGCCGATGTCGAGCAAGATGGGCTTATTCTCGCGCCTCGCCGCTTCAAACGCTGCCTCACTCCACTCATGCCAGCGAACGGGTTGGTGCATGGCCGAGCGGAGATACGAGGAGGAGGCGTTGGCGAGGGAGTTGAGGTTTGTGGACATTCTCTCAGTCTAATCCCGTGGTGAGACCTTCTCGCGCTGGGCCCACTTCCATGCGGTCTCAATAATCTCATTAAGCGATCGGCGGGCTTTCCAATTCAGGCGTCTCCCGGCAAAGGCAGGGTCTGCGACCAGTTCTGCTGGATCTCCGGCGCGCCGGGGAGTGATCTGGGTCGGGACTTTGTGTCCGGTGACGTGCTCGACGGTCGAGACTACTTCGTGCACCGAATATCCTTTGCCCGTGCCCAGATTCACGGCAACGGACTCGCCTTTGGCAAGATATTCCAGCCCCATAACGTGAGCGTCGGCGAGATCATTGACGTGGATGTAGTCGCGTATGCAGGT
>Ga0157373_10001341_pt1 | contig 18848 bp, 11 predicted proteins | sample C65metaG_FD_113460 | JGI IMG/M metagenome (GOLD analysis project Ga0157373, IMG submission 113460) | Corn rhizosphere microbial communities from Kellogg Biological Station, Michigan, USA - C6-5 metaG | ecosystem: Host-associated > Plants > Roots > Rhizosphere > Soil | place: USA: Michigan... | reverse complement strand
TGGCAGCAAAGGATTCGGCGGGTGGGGCAAAGTAATATGACCGAGCATGACCCCGCCGTGATGAACATCGAGGAATGGGCTGAATATTGGCATTCTGCGAAAGCGGACATTGTCTTCGTGAGTGTCACCGGGATTCTTGCGTTCTACCCTTCGAAAGTCAGGTTTCATCGCCATGGAAAATTCCTCAACGGCCGTGACTTCTTCGGTGAGTGCGTGGCTGCTGCTAAGAAGCGCAACATGCGAGTCGTGGCACGCATGAGCCCAGACCTCAATTGGGGCGATGCACTCGAGGCTCATCCAGAGTGGGCCATGCGCAACCAGGATGGCTCCGTACAATTCAGCGACGAAGAACCACGTCTCTTCAATACATGCATGTTCACGAGCTATATGGACGAGTACGTCCCGGCAATCATGCGGGAGGTCAACTCACTGTATGACGTAGACTGCTTCTACACCAATGGTTGGCCGCCTCTCGGCAGCCTGCCGGAGTGTTACTGCGCAATCTGCAGCAAGCTCCCACGTTCCGGCACTCCAGCGTATTGGCGCGTGTTCGATGATCGCGTATTCGAGCTTTGGCAGAAGTACGATGGCATCGCCAAGGAAAAGAAACCGGACAGCTTCTTCTTCGCCAATCTGGGCGGCAACGTTCGCGGAGGTCCTAATCTCAGTCGTCTCGGCAAGATCGCCGCTTGGTTCCAGGCAGATAACCAGGGCCGGACCTATGAGGACCCGGCCATCTGGGGATGCAGCCTGCAGGGACGTGTCTGCAATGCCGTGATGGGCGGGAAATTCGCTGCTAACGTCACCGCTGCCTATTCGACTGGCGCTATCACCTGGCGGAATGCCTCCAAAAACCCTGCTGAAGCTGAAATGTGGTTGAACGAAACCCTGGCGGGCGGCATGGTGCCCTATTACCATTTCGTCGGCTCGGAAAATGGCTTTGGCGAAGATCGCCGCTGGCAAAAGGTCGGCAGTGATTACTTCGGCTGGACCGCCCACCACGACGCCCACCTCACGACCCGCCGCTCTATCGCCAACATCGGTGTCATACTGGGCCAAAGCACTCAGCTTCTTTACCCCGGCCCGAGCACGACCCGCTCACGCGAATACATGCATGAAACCATCCAAGGCATGTACGACGCGCTTCTCAGAGGGCGTTTCGCTTTTGACTTTGTGCATGAAGACCGACTCGATCATGAGCACCTCAGCAAATATCGCGCGCTTTTGCTGCCCAATATCGCGATGCTGAGCGATCACCAATGCAATCAGATACGGGATTACGTGCGATCCGGCGGATCGCTGATGGCCAGCTTTGAAACCAGCCTCTATGACGAAAATCTTATTCCACGCACTGATTTTGCTCTGGCCGATGTGTTTGGTATTCACAAGGCCGGAGCTGTGATCGGCACTCTTGGCAACGCGTACTACGGCCGAGTCGACCGCCAGCACGGGATCATCGAAGGCTTCAACAACACTAACTGGCTCCCCGGTGCACAGAACCGCGTGCCCCTAAAGCCCGTGCAGAACCCTGTGCTCACCGTGGTTCCAGGATTTGTGCGCTATCCACCGGAACTGGCTTACCCTCCAATCTCCCAAACCGATGAACCAGCGGTAGTGCTGCGCGAAGTTGGCTCTTCCCGTGTCGCCTACTTCTCTGGAGACATCGAGCGCAGCTACTGGCTGACTGGCCACGGTGACCTGCTGCGCCTGCTGCACAACACCATCCGCTGGATTACTGGGAATGAACAAATTGTGCAAGTGGAAGGTGAAGGTTTCATTGAGATGATTGCTTGGGAGACGACGGTCGGATATGCCGTGCATGTGCTCAACTACACCAACCCCAATGCCCACCATGCATGGATGCAATCGGTCTACCCGCTCGGTCCCCAAACCGTGAGAATGAAGCTGCCGCCGAGCGCGAGAGTAAGATCCGTCGAACTCCTGCGGGGCGGGCAAAGCCTACGCTTCAATGTTGAAAGTGAAGTACTGCAATTCACCATTCCACATGTCGACGATTATGAGGTGGCAGCCGTTACTGTGGCCTGAGGACACCCAGCTTGTGGTATCTGGGGATTTCGCATTAGGCGTATGCCGTCCGCATGACGCAACTGCGCGAAGGCGCAACCAAGAATTTCTACTCGGTGGCTAAGGGTTTCGACCCTACGGAGCGTTTTAAAGCGCAGTTCCCCGCCGAATTCCTGAATGCGTTTAATCACCCAACCTATCGGGCTATCTTCCTATGGTGGCTGGGGAAGCAACATCGATCTTGCATTTCGTGCGGCAACTTAGGCACGGTCTATGGTACCCGCAATGACCCGCGGAACATTCAACTCAGCCTGCGGTTATGTTCTAATTGGCCGATGACTCAGCTCCGATTCGGGTGGTTCATATGCCTTCTGCTGGTTTTGCCATTGCACTCGCAAAGCGCGGACAGAGCGGCGTCGCAAGACTGGCAGGTGTACGGTGGCAATTCGGACGCGACGCACTACTCGCCGTTAAAGCAGATCAACCGTGCCAATGTGAAGCAACTGGAGCTCGTCTGGTCATATGACACAGGAGAAGCCGGCGGTCTTCAAACCAGTCCTATCGAAGTAGGCGGAGTGCTATACGGCATCTCGCCCTCACAAAAAGTTTTCGCTGTTGATGCCGCGAGCGGAAAGGTGAAATGGAAGTTTGACTCCGGTATCCTCGGCACACAACCGGATCGAGGTCTCACGTATTGGGTCAGCTCCGATAACAAAGACCGACGCATCATTGTCGGCGTAATGAACTTTGTTTACGAACTGGACGCCGACACCGGCCAGCCGGTAAAAACCTTCGGTAATCAGGGGCGCATCGATCTTCGCGAAGGACTCGGGCGGAATGTCGCAACCGGCTTCATCGCACTCACCAGCCCCGCGGTGGTTTACAAGGATCTGTTTATTGTCGGCGGCCGTCTGCCAGAAACCTTGCCCGCACTTCCCGGTGACATCCGCGCCTACGACGTTCACACCGGAAAACAGCGCTGGAGCTTTCACACCATCCCACATCCGGGCGAGCTCGGTTACGACACTTGGCCGAAAGACGCATGGCAAAAAAGCGGGGGCGTAAATAATTGGACCGGAATGACCGTTGATCAGAAAACCGGGATCGTTTACGTTCCGACCGGTTCGGCGGCTTTCGATTTTTACGGTGGTGACCGCATCGGCGACGACCTGTTCGCAAATTGCGAGATAGCGCTGAACGCCGAAACCGGCGAACGCATCTGGCACTTCCAGGGCGTGCATCACGACATTTGGGATCGCGACTTCCCCGCTCCCCCGGTGCTGATAACCGTAAAGAAAGATGGGCAAACCATCGACGCGGTGGCGCAAACCAGCAAGCAAGGATTCGTTTATTTGTTTAATCGCGCGAATGGCACGCCGTTGTATCCCCTAGAAACTAAGAAATACCCGGTGAGTGATCTCAAAGGAGAAGTTGCCACCCCAGAGCAGTCACTACCAACCAAACCTGCGCCGTACGCGCGTCAGCGCTTGACCGAAGACATGCTGACAAATCGCACGCCTGAAGCACACCAATGGGCGCTGCAACAATTTCGCACGTACCGCAGCGAAGGGCAATTCGTTCCGCTCAGCACAAAGCAAAACACGATCATCTTTCCAGGATTTGACGGCGGAGCGGAATGGGGAGGTCCGGCATACGATCCGGAGACGGGCATTCTTTACGTCAACTCGAATGAGATGGCATGGGCGGTTGAGCTCGCCGAAAACAAAGCCGACCCACAGAGTGGTAAAGGCATTTATCAAAGTCAGTGCACGATTTGCCATCGCGATGACATGAAAGGATCGCCGCCGCTGTTTCCCTCACTGGTGGGCGTTCGCGATCGGATGACTCAGGATCAAATCAAGGAAAGAATTCAAAAGGGCAAAGGTCGAATGCCGGCTTTTCCCAATCTCACCCCGGAGGAAGTCAATGCCCTGGTGCTGTTCGTAAGCGAGGGACAGAACAAAGAGATTTCGGGGCAGCCGGTGCAGCCGCAGATGGGATATCGCTTTTCCGGATACACCAGGTTCCTCGAATCGGAACGATATCCAGCTATCGCTCCCCCTTGGGGCACCCTGAATGCGATCGATCTCAATACGGGTGAGTACCAATGGAAAATCCCGATTGGCGAATATCCTGAACTCGCTGATCAGGGAATGAAGAACACGGGGAGCGAGAATTATGGTGGGCCCATCGTAACTGCGGGCGGACTGATCTTTATTGGCGCGACCAACTATGACAAGAAGTTCCGCGTGTTTGACAAGTCAACTGGCCAACTGTTGTGGGAAACCACGCTTCCCTTTTCCGGTAACGCTACTCCCATCACGTACGAGGTCAACGGAAAGCAATATGTAGTGATTGCGGCAGGTGGCGGTAAGGACACGAAGTCGCCTTCTGGCGGCGTGTACGTCGCGTTTGCCTTAAAGAGTGCCGAATGAATCGTCGAGAGTTTACGAAAGCGGTGGCAACATCCTCCACTTTCCTGCTGGCGCGAACTGGCTTCGGTGCTTCAGCCCGGATCGAACCGGCAACCCGTCCCACTCACGCTCTGCACGAATTCCAAAAGCTACAATTCGGCGTCTCGTTTCATTTCAGCATGAACACGTTCACCGGCAATGATTACGAGACCGGTGGCGTGCCCGCGAGCACCTACAATCCGACGAATCTGGACGTGCGCCAGTGGATTGGAGTCGCGCGTGATCTGGGCGCTCGCTATGCCGTGCTGACTGCCAAGCACATGTCGGGATTCGCACTCTGGGATTCGGCTAATTATGACTACGACGTCGCTGCCAGTCCAAACAAGACGGACGTGGTTGCAGAATTCGTCAAAGCTTGCAAGGAATACAAGATCAAACACGGCTTCTACTATTGCATTCTGGATCCGCACAATGAGGGCAAGTTCGATTGGGACACCCCCGTCAAAGACGACTACTACCAACTCATAAAGAGGCAACTGACCGAACTGCATAGCCGTTATCCGAACACGTTCTATCAGCTGCTGGACATCACTTGGAAGCTTTCGCAGGACCAGCGCTGGGAAGTGTATGAGCTGATCAAGAAATACAGTCCGCACGGAATCGTCGTGATGAATCAGGCTTACTACCAAAGCCGCCGGAATCTCGGCCGCATTTGTGAGCCGAAAAGCTGGCCGACCGACGTTATCAATGGCGAAGACACAATGCCTCTCCCGGAGGGCCATGATCCACATGTGAAGTTCGAAGGGAAAATTTACTACATGCCGATGGAAGCGTGGATTCCGACAGGTCCACCGTATAAACCCATGCCTCCCATGAACAGCTGGTTCTGGCGACCGGGATTCACCACGCAAAGCGCAGAGAAAATCGCGAGCGAATATAACGATTGTCGCCGGCGACGGAGCAATCTCTTGCTGAATCTTTCTCCCGACACCTCTGGAAGACTTCCTGAAGAAGCCGTCAACAAACTGCACGAAGCCGCACGCATAATCAACCGCAAGCCGTAACTTCGTGAAGACAATCAAAAGGTGGAGTCGATAATCGCGTGCGTTTTGAGCGAAATGGCCCTCGGAAATGCTTAGCCGTAATCTGTGCAGCCCTAGTTAAGGTGGGGACGCTCTTCCGCTAGCGGTTGGCTGTTGCTTTTGAGTTCGATGATTTCCCAACACCCTCGACAAGTCCAATCCCGCTTACCGCCATGCGAAGTCAAGTTTAAAACCATCACTAATGGCGTCCTGCGGGTTTTTTGGGAATCAGGTTATGCATCAAATAGCCTCGTGCATCGCTCTTAGCCCTTTGCAGCTTACGCAATCTTGGTCTGAGGAACAGGGTGGATTTTTTTTATCGCAATAGTCCAGGAGAAACGTCCGATAGCTTTCCAAAAGCCACCCTTATCAGATGATCGTGCTGCCCTGTACGATGAGAACATGACAGTTGCCAGCGAACCAATCTCGGTTGTAACCGGCAGCGGCGACCCGCACGCCGATCTCTCGCCGGCGGAAATGCGCAACATTCTTCGTGAGGCACTGCGCACGGTTCCAACAGGTTCGTCGGTTCTTGCCATCGTCGCCGACAAAACGCGGGATGACAATACCGATGTGTTATTTCCTGCAGCAGGCGAGATTTTGGCCGAGCGCGGAATCGAGAAACTGGATGTTTTGATCGCGCAGGGTACGCACCAACCCATGACCGACACCGAAAAGCGCGCCAAGATTGGAGCTGTCGGAATTGGAATTGCAGGACTGAGGCACATTTTCGACCATGACTGGGCTGACCCCAGAAAGCTCACAACCATCGGTCAGCTCGACGCCGCACGCATCAATGAGTTGTCGGCCGGGTTGATGGACTCAGCGATTAGCTTGAGGGTCAACCAGCTCCTGAAAAAAGGACTCTATGACACTGTCTTGGTCTTCGGAACAACCATGCCGCACGAGGTAGCAGGCTTCTCGGGAGGCGCAAAGTACTTCTTTCCAGGCGTATCGGGCCCTGAACTGACTCATGCCACCCATTGGCTCGGCGCACTCGCCAGCATTGAGAAGATTATTGGGCGTGTGGAAACGCCGCCGCGCCACCTGTTCGAGGCTGCCGCTGATTTCATTCCTGCAAAAATCATCTCGCTTAATTCGGTTGTGTCACGTGACAATGGCTGGCTGCGTACGCATGCCTTGTTCTGCGGCGACTTTCGACGTGCTATGCGACAAGCTGCCGCAATAAGCCGTCATGTGCATATCAAGTACACCGGCCGAAAATACAAACGAGTAGTTGCACTGCTCGATTCTCATTATGACGATCTGTGGGTTGGCGGCAAAGCCAGTTATCGGCTCGGGCCAATCATTGAAGAAGCGGGCGCATTGATCATTTACGCACCTCATCTCACGACGATTTCTGAAACTCACGGCAGCCTAATAAAACGATACGGCTATGCTCCGCTTGAGAGAGTGCGTGAACTAGTATCTCAATCCGAAGAACTCCGGCAAAATCTGTGCGTTGCTGCTCACCTGGCGCACGTAAGTTTTGCTGGTAAGCGGCTTCACGATGGAACTATTGTTCCTCGTTATTCGATCACGTTAGCTTCGGCTGTGGACCAAACGACCTGCGAACAGGTGAATTTACGTTATATGGATCCGCGCACATTCCGATTGTCAGACTACACTGGCGACCCTGATGCTCTGGTCGTTGAACACGCTGGACGTGACCTTTATTTGGTAGAGCCGCTCGAGAATTAGTTTTTACGAGTCATTATGAGTTCCGCAAGCGCGATGCTCTTGTTACGAATTCAAGCAGCGGCATCAGCGACAATATTGTGCTGACCCGTGGTTTCGAATGGCTCCTATTTCGTTCGTTTATTGAAACGTTTCCGGCAGCAGAAGTAGGAGTTCGCAGAACTCGTCACAAACAGACCGCTAGAACGGCCGTGTGCGAATTCGCTTGCGATTTTCTGTCAGCAGTTTGGCAGACATCACGCAATTCGGGCTACATAGCTAGGCTTTTTGGTGGCTGCCGCATTCTTGAGGTACACTCGTCCCCACTGAATTTGTCGCGACTTGGGGGAGCAACCGTGGCCGATTCCGGCATTGCGGGGCTGCTTGAACGACTTCGAACGTCGGATCCTCTTCCGGCATGGGAAGTGTTCTTGGATCAGTATTCTCCTGCTCTGTTTCAAGCGGCTCGCGCTTCCACTTGTGACACCGACTCGGCGACTGAATGTTACTTGTACATCTGCGAGCAGCTTGCCCTACGCAATTTTCGGCGCCTTTTGAAATTCAAACCGACAGGGCCCGCAAGCTTCAAAACCTGGCTTCAGGTTGTTGCCCGGAATCTCTGCATGGATTGGCACCGCAAGCGCACTGGAAGGCGGCGACCCTTCAAGTCAATTCAGTCGCTGTCCGAATTGGAATTTCAAGTCTATGTCTGCAGATTCGAGCGCGGCCTGTCAGCTGAGGAAACGCTGCAGCATCTGCGGCCGGTCTCTCCACAGTTGGACCTTGGTCAAGTGGAGCATGCCGAGCAGCGAATTGAGCACTCTTTGAGTTCGCGGCAGCGATGGATGTTGAGCATGCGCCAGAACCGGTCGCCTGCCACAATTACCGCAGTTTTATCGGATGAGGCGGAAGAAGCTGTTTCTCAGATTCCTGACGTTCGCTTAGACCAGGAAACTCTCGTCATGAACCAGCAGCAACACGCGCAGATGATGAATTGCATGAACAGGCTTCCTAAACATGAACGCTTGCTATTGCAACTGAGGTTTGAGGAAGACCTTTCACTGGAGGAAATTGCACGGCTGACTGGGCAGGGAGATGCGCAAAGAGTGCATCGGCAGATCGCGGCTGTCCTCAAGAAGTTGCGGAGCGCGATGGAATAGAAAGCGTAAAAATTAGGATCGTGTCCGTGCAATATGTCAGGAGCGCAAAGTTGTGCAGACTGGAGCCTCAAAACCGAGCACGACTTCAGATTGTTCAGGAACTATGAGCCAAGAGACCGCTCGATGGAGGCGCTGGGTGTGGAAATGTCCCGATGCTGACATACTCGCGGGCTACGTAGATGGCGCTCTCGACAATGCGGTCAACAGCCAGATTGGGTCGCATCTGGCAGATTGCACGGCATGCCGCAGCCTGGTCGGGGATGTGGTCACGATGCAGCGACTTGTGCCACACTCGATGCCGCCTGGCCTTAAGCGACGGGCAATGGAATCGACAGTTGCGAATCGCAAGGTGCGTCATTGGGTCCTGATACCAGCCACAGCAGCAGGCATTGTGTGTGCGTTGATCGTCGGTTTCTTACTTAAGGGCCCGCGAAACGAAGCAGGTTCCATCTCACGTCCGCCAGTGGCGACGGTGGTGACAAAGTCCGAGCCGCTGTCGGTGCCAGGTCAGCATGCCTCCGATGTAGTCCGAAACAGCGTTCCCTCAGGCCGGCTGCCGGCGTTGTTGTCTCCGAAAAACGGGGCAGTTATTGGACCAAAGGAACTTGTTCTCGAGTGGAAACTTGTTCCTCACGCACGCTACTACGAAATTCACGTGGTCACTTCCGAAGGCGAGCCAGTGTGGGAGGGGGAGTCGAAACAGATCATTACCCGCCTGCCTCGAGACACCACGTTAAGTGACGGTGCATATTTCGTTTGGGTTGCAGCGTATTTGGATGACGGTCGAGTTCAAAAATCAGCTCCCATCAAGTTTGTACTGAATGCCTCACGGTGATTTGAGAATGCGCTCGCTTTCCAAATGCATTCCTGGCATGGTTCTGTTTGCGGCCGTGGCGTGGCCCCAAGCCGTCACTCCAAACCCAGCGAAGGATCTGCTCGAAAATGGTAAGCAACTGTATACGCAGGAAGGCCCAAAAGCTGCTCTTCCAAAGTTCGAAGAAGCTCTCAAGTTCTTCCGATCCAATGGAGATCGCCGCAATGAGGCCATAAGTCTGGGATACATAGCCAACTGCCACCGCAAACTGGGGAATCTCGACCTGGCTCTGGGATTTGCGCAACAGGCGTTGCACATGAAACAAGACCTTGGCGACCGCGGTGAGATAGGAAAGACCCACAATCAGTTGGGGTTGATCTACTGGGAGCGGTCCGATTATCCAAACGCTATTCATCATCTGAGTGCATCAATCGAAATTGCTTCAGCAGTTGGAGACGAAGAACTCGAGGGATCTGCTCGCAATAACCTGGGCTTAGTATTCGATGAGCGGGGTGAATATACGCACTCCCTCCAGCAGTACCAGCGTGCCCTCGAACTGCACCGGCAATCGCACTTTGAGCGAGGGGAGGCCGACACTCTCGGCAACATTGGTGGTATTTACCTGCTGCTGGGAAAATTTCGTGAGGCGTTGCCCTACTATCGGCAAGCATTAGAGATCAGCGAGCGTCTTGGTCTCAAGCCGGCATCCAGCGATGATTTTGGCAATATTGCGTTATGCCTTGCCGGTACCGGAGAGGTCGATGCGGCCCTCGAAAACTTCGATCGAGCTTCGCGGGTCGCGAGAGAAGCTGGACTGGCAAAAGAGGAAGCGGACTGGCACAAGGGAAAAGGCACAACTTTGGTTGGCTTGGGGCGCTACGATGCGGCATTACGAGAGTATGCTGCTGCGGAGCAAGTCTATGAGCACTCCGGTTTGCAACGCGAACTGGTGGAAGCCTTGAACGACACCGCAACTGTTTATGAGTCGCTAGGGGATGTTTCGGAAGCCGAAACACGCTTTCAGCGCGGTCTGCGCTTGTCGCAGAAGATCGGAAGCGTGGCAGGTGAAAGCGCCAGTATGCTTGCTCTTGGCGATCTTGAGCGCCGACGCAGGAACAACCAGCAGGCGGACACGTATTTTGGATTGGCGCTGACACGGGCTCGAGCAGCGGGCGATGAAGGAGCGGTTGTCGCTACATTGCTACAGCGCGGCACAAACGAAATTGATCGCAAGCGATACGACGAAGCCCTGAAAGATGCAACTGAAGCGAGTGAAATTGCCGACCGATTAGCCAACCGGCCAGCCATGGCTCAATGCCGGTATGTGCTTGGCGAAGTGCAGAGATCCCGAGCAGAATTCGATAAGGCAATCGAGCAGTACTCGAACGCAGAGAATCTGCAAAAGCAGATCAGAGATCCGGAACTCGGTTGGCGGGTGCTCTACGGGCGTGGCCAGTCGCTCGAAGCACAGGGGAAGTTCGTCGACGCAATCAGTGCTTATCAGAACGCGATAAACATCATCGAGGAAACTCGATCACAAATCTCCGAGGAACGCTATCGGGCCGGATACATTCAGGACCGCTATCAGGTTTATGTCACCCTGGTTGAGCTTCTCCTGAAACTAGGGAAGACGGAGGAAGCGTTTTTCTACTCTGAGAAATTGCGCGCACGCGCGTACTTCGATCAACTGGGCACCACTGCATCAGTTGAAATTGATTCAGACGCTCAACATCATCTCCGAGAACTTGCAGAACGGATTCGCAGCCTGCGCCATGCGATCGAAAAAGAGTATGCCGCTCCGGAGAAAGAGAGACGCGGACAAGCACTGGATTTGTACTCCGCTGAGCTGAATCGTGCCGAAAAAGATTACCAGGAGCTCTTGGATAACGGCCGAAACTCAGATCGCGAATCTTCGGCCCGATCTCAGGCTATTCCATCAGTCTCGGAAATTCAGCGCTTGCTGCCTCCTGAAACAGCATTGATTGAGTTCGTAGTCGGCAAGCAATCAGTCAGCACATTATTAATTACGCCAAGCTCGGTCGTCGGCATACCAATCCAAATTTCATCCGACAGTTTATCGTCGCGCATTGAGCTGTTGCGTGGCCTGATCCTGTCGCGGAGCCCTGAATGGATCCAGCCTGCGAAGGGAATTTTCCAGCTATTATTCGTACCACTGGACGCAAACCCGATATTAAAACGAACTCATCAGCTGCTTATCATCCCAGACGGTGTTTTGAACTATGTTCCGTTCGCCGCTCTGCCAAACGCCCGGGGACGATTCTTGGGGGATCAGTACAATATTTCTTATCTTCCTTCGGCCGTAGCTCTCGTGGCAGATCCATTCGAAAACAGTAATGGAAGGAAGTTGCTGGCCATGGCTCCGTCAGAGCCGTCATTGCCCAACACAGCCGCTGAGGCTCGCAGCATCGGAAACATGTTCTCGCGCGATGCCCGTGTTGTGTTGGGAACGGCTGCAACAGAGACTCTTTTCAAGCGTGTCGCCGGAGATTACGATTACCTGCATCTTGCCACTCACGGAAGTCTCAATCGCAATGCGCCAGCACTTTCCGCGTTAGAGCTTGAGCCTGACCCGCAAAACGATGGCCGCTTGGAGCTACACGAAATCGCGGCCATGAAACTTCACGCCCGACTAGTTACACTAAGCGCCTGCGAAACCGCCCTCGGCAAAGGCTATTTCACCGAAACACCGGCAGGCGACGAGTTCGTGGGAATGACACGCGCATTTCTTGGTGCGGGCAGTCACAGTGTTTTGGCTAGCCTATGGGCGGTCGATGACGAGTCAACCCGAATTCTGATGGTGAAGTTTTACGGGCATCTGCGCGTGACCGGTGGCGCCGAGGCATTGGCTCAAGCTCAGCGGGAAGTTCGACACGGTGATCCGAGGTTTCGGCACCCGTACTATTGGGCTCCATTTGTCATGGTCGGATCGATAAATTAGTTCGGAAAATCAGAATTGCTGTCCGTGTACTGTCAACAAGAGGGAAATCGGCCACTGGCCGATGCAGCCGACGATCTCCTGGGGTGTACAAATGAAACGTCAACGCCGCTCGTCAGCAGTAATTCTTCTACTGTCTCTGGCCGTCCTGGCATCGCCTGCGGCTGCTCAAATCCAAGTGGATTCCGCCAGCCCTAACGCCGCCCCTCAGGGCACGACTAATCTCAGTGTGGTAATTACCGGAAACGGATTTAAGAAAGGCGCGGTTGCGCAGTGGTTCGTAACCGGGACCATTAATCCTGGGGGGGTCACCGTAAATTCGACCACTTTCAAGAACCCTACCCAAATCACTGCAAATATCACAGTAGCGTCAGATGCTGTGATCAGCGGCTTTGACATCGTGGTTAGAAATGCGGATGGCCGCACCGGCAAAGGTACAGACCGATTCGCGGTCACTCAAAAGGGCACACCCGTCGGCTGCTCGACAACCGGCACGCCCGCTGGATTTTCGTTGGTGTCAGTGCTCAACCCGGTGCAGCCGGATGGCTCGGCTTTGGTCAAGAGCCTGTTTTTTGGTAATGCGATGCGTGTGCGCCCGATTGATCTGAATCGGGACGGAGTTGTGGATTCGCTTGCAGTTTTCGTTACGTCGGGTGCTGTAAAAGGAGGCACGGAAGGAACCTACGTTGTTCTGCTGAATCCCGTAACCGGGCAGATGCAGACGACCAACCCGGTAACGGGCGCCGCCTGGCAGAATCCGTTATTGCTGTTGACGGGCGTCAGGGCCGTCTTCGCTTCAGCCGGAGATGTAAACGGCGACGGCGTTCCTGACTTCGCAATGGCGATCCCTCCGGATCTCACCGCTTATCTGTTTGTGGGCAGTGTTAATCCGTCAACCTTTAATCCCAGCTATGCTGCTTATCGCATTCAACCCCCGGCCGGCGCACCTTCGCAGTGGGCGCAATTCGTAGCCATAGGTGACTTGGACGGCGATGGCAACGACGAGGTTCTTGTCGATGCTGGGCCTGGGAAACGAGAGTCCACCATTGCCTCGGTTTTCATTTTTAAATTCGCAGCCGGTAGCCTTTCGTTCTGGCAGCGAATTCAGGATCCTCCCGGAACGGGCGAGGGATTTGGCACCTCCATTGCTGTCGGCAACATTGACGGCACGCCGGGAAATGACCTGGTCGTTGGCGCCCCTTACGCCAGCACCCCGAACGGCGGCGCAGTCTATGTTTTTCCATCCCCGCTGCAACAATCGTCGTATTTCTCAATTACGGGGCCGGGGCCTCAGTTTGGCCGAAGCGTCTTCATTGCCGATGTCAACCTCGACGGCTCATCTGACATGGCCGTCATTACCGGGGACCTCGGAAATGACCCTACGAATAAAGCCCTGCTGTATGCCGGTCCAGTTCACGCCGGAGCAACGTACACCAACCAGCTCATACCAGCTGCCGGGAATTCGAGCAGCTTCTTCGGATATCCGAACTCAGACGTTGGAGACATGCTGTCTGCGGGCGCGGTGCTGGTGGGGTCGCCTAATTCGGGTAGTTGTGCAGGGTCCGCACAACTGTACACCAGTCCCTTTGGCTCAACAACAACTCCAAATTATCTATTTGAACCACCGTCGCTTTTGGGCAACTACGGGAACTATGGTTACGGAGTGGCCGTTGCGCCGGGATATCCGTTCATTCTCATTGGCGAGAAGTTGCGCGACGTCGGCACAACAGCACAGGCCGGGCAGGTCTATGTGTACATGAAAAATTAGCAATATGGCAGAGATGCAAAGGCCGGTGTTGGACGTTGCGAGGTTGCATGACGTCGTCTCGCGCGAGGGAGTTGTGGGCCAACTCCATCCCGCTTGGCTGCGCCTGATGAAGTATTGTGCGGATCTCGGTCACGGAGAAATTGAGAAACTAAAAATTCAGGATGGATTGCCCATGGTTGCTGAAGTTACGACCAAGAAGATCAAATTCAGTCCGTAGCCGGAAAAAGATTTCTAACCCTCGCCGAATGAAGTGGACGCGAGGAAGGTTCTCGGCTGACCGTTTGTGCGGAGGCCGTCACACCAGTGAGAACTGGTGCGGCGGCCTTTTTTATTTCAGAGTTGAGGAGATGTCAAATGAAAGTACTCTCAGCCGTTTCCGCGTCTTGCCTGGTTCTGTGCGTGCTTTCTGGCGCACAAGTTACTTACCAGTTCAAATCATTCCAAAACCCGGGTGCGACCGTAACTCGCGTTTTTGGACTCAATGGGCATGGAGACCTCGTCGGTACCGATAACACTATCCCCGGCCGTCACGCATTTCTTGTGAATCGTGACAGCTACACGTCTCTGGACTCGTCTGGAACATTGGGAACGCATACCAGCTTTGCTCGTGATGTGAACGATGCGGGAGACATCGTCGGCGGCTATATCGGCGATGATGGGAACGAGCACGGTTTTATTCTTCGCCATGGCGCGCTGACCACCCTTGACGTTCCATTCACCGGGTCCATTGGTACTCAACTTAATGGAATCAACAACTCAGGAATTATGACGGGTGTATGGGTCGATGAAGCGTTTACGGCGCACGGCTTCGTTTTCGAGAAAGGCAACTTTGCGCATTTGGATTTCCCAGGAGCGCTCGATACATTTCCTTACGGAATCAACTCGCGCGGGGACATTGTCGGAAATTGGGACACTGACCAATCTACTGTCGGTCATGGTTTCGTGTTTTCACGGGGTCGAATATTCTCCTTCGATGTGCCCGGTGCAGTTCCAGATGGCACCGCGGCTACTGGAATAAATGAGAAGGGAGAGATTGTCGGGTCTTACATCGGCGAGGACGGAAACTCCCATGGCTTTCTTGCCGAAGGTTCGTCGTTCGCCGCCTTGGACTGTGCAGAAGCCGCGAATACGAGCGTATGGGGGATCAACTCGGCCGGCCAGATCGCAGGAACCTGCGACGCCGCGGGGCAACGCCTGGGATTCATCGCCGATCGGATTCCAATGAGAAAACCGTGAACTGAGGGTCCGTTGTACACCAAGGCTGACCGTACTCACGGAGGCCGTCACGCTGGCAAAGGCCAGTGCGGCGGCCTTTTTATTTGCTGGGAAATGCGTTTTCGAGGAGCAGCAATGAACCAGGTACCCTGCATAGTTACATTTTGTCTCCTTCTATATTCCGTTGCACCGGCCCAGGCTACGTACGATTTCAAGTCATTCCAAAATCCGGGAGCGACTGTCACACGCGTTCTCGGACTTAACGCGCAAGGTGATCTCGTGGGCATGGACGACTCTATCTCAGGTCGCCACGCCTTCCTCATCAATCGCGATAGCCATGCTTCCTTGGACTCTGCTGGAATTTTGGGTACGCATACGAGCTTCGCTCGCGGTATCAACAGCCAGGGAGACATCGTCGGCGGCTACGCTGGCAGTGATGGTAAGGAACACGGTTTCATGCTCCATCAAGGAAAACTGTCAACCCTTGACGTGCCCTTTCGGGGCGCCGTCGGGACTCAGCTAAATGCCATCAATGATGCTGGCATCATCGTGGGAGTGTGGGTGGACCGCGCTTTTAAGGGACACGGTTTCATCTACGAAAACGGCAATTTTTCCAAGTTGGACTATCCCGGCGCGCGCGACACGACTCCCTTTGGAATTAATTCGAAAGGAGTCATTGTGGGCAATTGGGATTCGGACCAGGCTAGCATGGGCCATGGTTTCGTCTTTTTTAACGGCCAACTGAATTCCTTTGATGCTCCTGATGCGATGCCGAATCAGACCGCGGCTAATGGCATAAATGACGCCGCACAGATTGTCGGAACCTATGTCGGAAGGGACGGCAGGTTTCACGGCTTTGTTCAAGAAGGCTCTACGTTCACCACAATCGATTGCCCCGGGGCTGTCTCTACCATCGCGTGGGGAATTAACGGAAACGGCCAGATTGCGGGAAATTGCGACATGGCGACTCAACGCCGCGGGTTCGTTGCAAACAGAACACCGATGAAAAAGCCGTAGAAGCTGGTTCGTCGGATCGCCGCATTTACGGAGACCGTCATACAGTTGGTTCGGATTCCGTTACATCAACCGGGTGTTCAAACCCTGAATACAAGGATTTCATGAACGGATTCGCCCCCCGATAACGGGAAGGTCTTGGGACGGCCGGTAGTAGTAGTTGCACACAATGGATCAGTGCTGGTCACGGATGGTAATACGATGAAGATGAAGAATAAGGCTAAGGCTGCCAGAAGGACGACGACATCGACGATACCCGGATTGAGGAAGGTGCCCCGAGTCATTTAGGAATCGAACTCCGAATTCATGTGTTTAGTCTCCAATATCGCTTCAGCGGAGATCGCAAATTGATCGCTGATCAGCCTTTTGTTGGACGACTTTGTGACCTTCAATGAACGCCGCATCCCTTCCCTTACGGGAACGGGTTCAGCAAAATCTGCAACGGATGAATCATCCCCTTTACTCCGTGGCCGGAATTGAAGATGTCCAAGGTGCCATTCCCGCGGATGTTACCGATACACGTCTGGTGTCCCGCAGCATTGGAGATGATTTGTTGAGTGAAGTTGCCGAAACCATCGTTGTAGAAAACAGAGACCCGGCGGAAAATCGACTGGTCCTGCTCGGCAGTGACAAGATCGAGGGTCCCATTCTTGTCCATGTCGCCGATTCGAATGACGTGAGTATCGGTGAACTTGTCGTCGATGATATGTCGCGCCCAGGTCCCGTTGCGGCGGTCGATGGGCGCCTCAAACCAGACGAGGCCACCCGGAGGCGGAGCGCTTCCAAACGGTCCCTCGGATTGACCCATTACGATGTCCATGTTCTGGTCACCATTGAGGTCCCCGGTTTCGTAGACAGGAACGTAGTAGTCGGTGCCACAACTGGTGCTGGTGCAGGCGTAACCAGGTCCGATGATGTGCTTAATCCAGGGGTCCGTTCGAGGGTTGCCGCCATATTCCAGCGGGTTTTCAAACCAGACAGCGTCGTAGGTGAGAGTCTGGTTGGGCGCGGTAGTGACAAGATTGATCTTGCCTCTACCGGAACCAATATCGAGGCTTGCCGCCCCACGGAAGGCGGAGTTGTATTGAACCTGGAACCAGGAGTCCGGGCCATCCTGGAAGAATATAAAGGCACCAGTGGCGATGTCGACCTTGCCGTCTCCATCGAGGTCGGATAGAACGATGTTGTCCTCGCCAGTGCCAGAGCCGATGGTGTGCATGACCCAGGGGCCGACTGCAGGATCGCCGCCTGTTCCAAGGGGATTTTCGAACCACACGAGCAGCTCAGTGCCGTTGGCAGGCGTGTAGCTGGCGATGATGTCCACCGCGCCATCTCCATTCACATCGAGCGGCTGCATGTCTTCATAAGCGTTTCCGGTGCTGACGATGGTGTGCTTGGTCCAGACATCGGTAAGGACGCCCGAGGCCGGATACTCATACCAGTAGATGCCAGCGGAGGGACTTTCAAATCCGGCGATCGGATCAAGAACGCCGATGCCGCGAATATCGGCCAGCGCCTTCTCAACCAAGGTCGACGGCGGATTCGGGTCAATAGTGATTGCCCGGTAGGGTGGCGGGCCGTCCTGGTTCGCGAGTGGACTGGCGAGATTGAAGAAATAGTCGACAATCGCAGTGAAAGCTGGCGACTGAGAGGCAGTACTGGCAGCGTTCCCGGCGAAAGGTCCGATGCTGGAGACATTAATGCTGTAGTTGAACGACGCAGCCGTGTTGAAGTTGATCCCATCGGTAGACCACTGGCCAATCCAATTGTTGCCCGTGCGGCTGAGTTGGAGCCATATGGGAGCTTGCGTGACCGGGATTACGCTGTTGATGAAAGTAGTGGCCGTACTGCCCTTGAGAGCAGCGGCAAAGATGTGAACTCCGTTGCCGTCGCTGAACACATCGAAACGCAGGAAGTCGGCTGCATCCTGCTCAACGAGAATGCCCTCGTCCTGATTGCCGAGTTCGACGTCAGACCGGAAGCAGACCTGTACCTGGAAGTCGGAATTAACCACCGGCTGCATGAGCCGAACGGAACCATCGCCTGTAGTCCAGGGATCATGTTTCGACCCTTGCGGCACGTTGATGGTGGCAGCAGTGCCGTTCATCGTGAGCACGGCGTCTCTCGCGGGATCCACCAATGTCCATATCGAGGTGTTCAGGCTCGAAGAGTCGAAGTTATCGGAGATCGCAGGACTGGTGGGACATGCGGTAGTGGTAAGCGTCTGATCGGAGGAAACTGAGGTCTGCGATTGCGAGTTGGTGGACGAGACTTGGAAATGATAGCTGGTATTGCAGGCGAGATTTTTCACCAATGCAGTGTGATTAGTCACCAGGGTCGAGTTGCTGACAGTGGTGCCGTAGGAAGCGGTCAGACCGTATCTCACCACTGTCGATGAGGTCTGGTCGGTTGTCCAGGTCACAGTAGCGGAAAGGATGGCGGGTGCAGACGCGATGTTGCTGATCACGGGGCCGCATGTTGTAGTGAAAGTCTGATCGGCCGAAGTCGAAGTCTGGCCCGAGGCGTTGGTTGATGACACCTGGTAGTGATACAGCGTATTGCAGGTCAGGCTGGAGAGGGCTGCGCTGTGGCTGGTGACCAGAGTCGCGCTGCTGGCCGTCGTTCCGTACGACGCAGTCAGGCCGTAGTTGACAACGCTCGAGGAAGCCTGGTCGGTGGTCCAGGTCACGGTGGCGGAGGTGCTGGTTGGAGTTGCGGAGATC
>Ga0157373_10001340_pt1 | contig 18858 bp, 15 predicted proteins | sample C65metaG_FD_113460 | JGI IMG/M metagenome (GOLD analysis project Ga0157373, IMG submission 113460) | Corn rhizosphere microbial communities from Kellogg Biological Station, Michigan, USA - C6-5 metaG | ecosystem: Host-associated > Plants > Roots > Rhizosphere > Soil | place: USA: Michigan... | reverse complement strand
GCGGAACCGGGGCCACTCGGGTCAACCTGATCGGGCATGGCCAAGGCGCATTGGCGTCCCGTTACGCCGCCGCACTGGCACCCGCGAAGGTCGCCTCGGTGACATCGGTCAGCGGGCCCAACCACGGCTCCGAACTGGCCGATTTCCTGCGCAAGGCCCTCACGCCCGGGCGCCTGCCGGAGCATGTGGCAAGCAGAGTCGCCACGTTGTTTGTCGACTTCATTTCCTTGCTGAGCGGCCAGGCACAGCTCCCACACAACGCCATCGCCGCACTGGCGGCACTGACCACCGAAGGCGTTGGCGCATTCAACGACAAATACCCGCAAGGTTTACCCAAGAGCTGGGGGAGCAAGGGACCGGAGTTGGTCAACGGCGTGCGCTACTACTCTTGGAGCGGAACGCTGCAAGAAGCACCCGACGGAGGGCCCAAGGCGACGGATCCCTTCCAGGTGTTCTGCCGGGCCTTTTCCGAGTACTTCATCACCGAAGCCGGGCAGAACGACGGGCTGGTGGGTCGCTTCAGCTCGCACCTGGGCAAGGTCATCCGCTCCGACTATCCGATGGATCACCTGCAGGCCATCAATCACCCGTCCGGGTGCGCGCACAAGGGGACAACCCCGCTGGAACTTTATGTGCGGCACGCCGAACGCCTGCGCAAAGCGGGCCTGTAATCGGCAGGTTCAAGGTTTTGACGCATTTTTGACAACATACCCTTTAATGATTCCGGTAGGCTCACACCCTTTAAAATCCATTGAAAGGAATTTCCCATGGCCAAAGCCACTGCCCGCCACATCCTGGTTTCCAGCGAAGACAAGTGCAACGAACTCAAGGCCCAGATCGAAGCCGGTGCCGATTTCGCCGAAGTCGCGAAGGCCAACTCGTCGTGCCCATCCAGCCGCCAGGGTGGTGACCTGGGTTCGTTCGGCCCAGGCCAGATGGTCAAGGAGTTCGATACCGTCGTGTTCAGCGCACCGATCAATGTGGTGCAGGGCCCGGTCAAGACCCAGTTCGGCTATCACCTGCTGGAAGTGACCAGCCGCCAGGACTGAGGATGACGGTGGCGAGGGAGCCTGCTCCCTCACCACCGTGCCTCCTCACCACCTCCTTGACCACAGGGCTAGCGATCAGCACGCCGCTCGCGTAAAAATCGTGGTCATCGATCACCCGGCTTTAAGGCTGACAATGCGACTGGTGTTTCCCTCTCTGTTCCTGACCGCCGCGCTCCTGCTGACAGGCGCCGCCGGTGTGTCTGCCGCACCGCAACATGCCCTGACCGTCTATGGCGAACCGGCCAAATACCCCGAAGGCTTCAGCCATTTCGCCTATGCCAATCCCCAGGCTCCCAAGGGTGGCACTCTGCGCCGCTCGGCCATCGAGATCGGGCAGTTCGATCACGTGCTGCCTTACATCGACAAAGGCATCGGGGTCAGCCAGATCGACGGCATGCTGTATTCGCCCCTGGCCCAACGTTCCCTGGATGAGCCCTACACGGTCTACGGCCTGGTTGCCCAAAGCATGGAACGCGCGGACGACGGCCTGTCCCTGCGCTTCTATCTGAACCCCAAGGCCCGCTTCGCCGACGGCAAGCCCATTACCGCCGAAGACGTGCGCTACAGCTTCCAGTTGCTGATGACCCAGGGCAGCCTGCGCTATCGCACCCAATTCGCGGCCGTCAAAGGCGTCGAAGTCGAAGGCGAGCGCACGGTTCGCTTCGATTTCAAGAACAACGAAAACCGCACCTTGCCCCTGGACATCGCCACCCTGCCGGTGTTTCCCGAGCATTGGTGGAAAACCCGCGACTTTGCCAGCGGCGGTGGCTATGAAGCGCCGCTGGGCAGTGGGCCGTACCGGGTCGGCAAGGTCGACTCCGGGCGCAGCATCACCTTCGAGCGCAACGCCGACTGGTGGGGCAAGGACATGCCGGTCAGCCGCGGGCTCTACAACTTCGACCATTTCAGCATCGAGTACTTCGGCGACACCGACGTGGCGCGCCAGGTGCTGCGTGGCGGCGCCTACGACTACAACCGCGAGTTCTCCGCCACGGGCTTTTCCATCGGCTACGACAGCCCGGCGCTGCGCGACGGCCGCCTGCAGAAAGCCCACCTGGCCACCGAAGCCCCGCAAACGGCCCAGGGCTTCGTGTTCAACCTGCAAAAGCCGCAGTTCCAGGATCGCCGCGTCCGCCAGGCCCTGGCGATGCTCTGGGATTTCGAATGGAGCAACCGGCAGATGATGCGCAACCTCTATGTGCGCCAGCAGCGCTTCTTCTCCAACACCGACCTGGCTGCCCGAGAGCTGCCCGACGCGAGCGAACTGGCGATCCTTGAACCGCTGCGCGGGAAAGTCCCCGACGAGGTCTTCACCCAGGTGTTCCAGGCCCCGAAGACCGACGGCAGCGGCGTGATTCGCGACAAGCAATTGCAGGCCCTGGCGCTGCTGGAACAGGCCGGCTGGAAACCCGATGGCGATCGCCTGGTCAATGCCGAGGGCGAGCCGCTGAGCTTCACCTTCCTCAACAGCCAGAACGGCATGGACCGCCTGCTGCTGCCCTACAAGCGCACCCTGGCGCAGATCGGCATCGACATGAGCATCCGTCGCATCGACCCCTCCCAATACGTCAACCGCCTGATGAGCCGTGACTACGACATGATTGTCACCGGCTACCCGGTCAGCACCTCCCCCGGCACCGAGCTCTACAATTACTTCGGTTCGGCGGCGGCCAACGACCCGGGGGCCAACAACTACATGGCCCTGCAGAATCCCGCCGTCGATACCCTGATCGACGGGCTGGTCAAGGCCACCACCCAGGACGACATGCTCCGTCACGCCCACGCCCTGGACCGGGTGCTGCAATGGAATTACTACTGGATTCCCAACTACTACCCACCGGGCAGTTCGACCGTGTGGTGGAACCGCTTCGGCATGCCGAAGGTGCAGGCCGCCAATGACGAAGCCATCGAGAGCTGGTGGGAAGTCAGCACCACGCCCTTGACCAATGAACAGATGACCGCCGAGCGAATCAGGCGTGGCACCTCCGGAGGGCGTCACTGATGTGGGCCTATGTCGCGCGACGCTTGCTGCTGATCATTCCGACCCTGGTGATCATCCTGCTGGTGAATTTCGTCATCGTCCAGGCGGCTCCCGGTGGCCCGGTGGAACAGGCCATCGCCCACCTGCAAGGCATCGGCGGCGCCAGCATCGGCAGCTCGGGCAATGCCATGACCGGCAGCTCCCGGGCCAGCCGCGGCCTGGACCCGCAACTGATCAAGGACATCGAGAAACAATACGGCTTTGACAAACCGGCCCATGAGCGCCTGTGGCTGATGCTCAGCAGCTACGCCCGCCTGGACTTCGGCAAGAGCTTCTTCCGGGGCGCCACGGTCACCGACCTGATCCTGGAAAAGATGCCGGTGACCATTGCCCTGGGGCTGTGGGCCACGCTGATCACCTACCTGGTGTCGATCCCGCTGGGCATCCGCAAGGCGGTGCATCACGGGTCGGCCTTCGATGTCTGGAGCAGCACGGCGATCATCATCGGCTACGCCATGCCGGCGTTCCTCTTCGCAATGTTCCTGATCGTGGTGTTCGCGGGCGGGACGTCGCTGAACTGGTTTCCGGTGCGCGGGCTGGTATCGGATAACTTCGAATCGCTGTCGACCCTGGGCAAGATCACCGATTACTTCTGGCACCTGGTGCTGCCGGTCACGTCGCTGGTGATCGGCGGCTTCGCCACCCTGACCATCCTGACGAAGCACTCGTTCCTCAATGAAATCACCCGCCAGTACGTGGTCACGGCGCGGGCCAAGGGCATGAGCGAACGTCGGGTGCTGTACGGGCACGTGTTCCGCAACGCCATGCTGTTGGTGGTCTCGGGAATTCCCCAGGCGTTCAACAGCGTGTTCTTCGCCGGATCGCTGCTGATCGAGGTGATCTTTTCCCTCGATGGCCTGGGCCGCATGAGCTACGAGGCAGCCGTGTCCCGGGACTATCCGGTGGTGTTCGGCTCGCTGTTCATCTTCACGCTGTTCGGCCTGCTGATCACACTCATCGGCGACCTCTGCTACACCCTGGTGGACCCGCGCATCGACTTCGCCGCGAGGAACGCCTGATGTTCAGATTCTCGCCCTTGGGCCGACGACGTTTCGAGCGTTTCAAGAAGAACCGCCGCGGCTGGTGGTCGCTGTGGTTGTTCATCGGCCTGTTCATCCTGACCCTGGGCGGCGAGCTGATCGCCAATGACAAGCCGCTGGTGGTGAGCTATCAGGCCTCGCTGTATTTCCCGGTGTTCAAGCGCTACACCGAACAGGAATTTGGCGGCCAGCTACCGTTCCAGGCCGACTACCGCAGCAGCTACGTGCAGAACCTGATCCACAAGGACGGCGGCTGGCTGCTGTTCCCGCCGATCCCGTTCAGCGACGACACCCCCAATTACGACCTCAACCAACCGGCCCCGAGCCCGCCCACCTCGGTGAACTGGCTGGGCACCGACGACCAGTCCCGGGACGTGCTGGCCCGGGTGATCTTCGGCGCCCGGGTGTCGATCCTGTTCGCCCTGGCACTGACGGCCATCAGCGCGCTGATCGGCATCGCCGCCGGCGCGTTGCAGGGGTATTACGGCGGCTGGGTGGACCTGTTGGGGCAGCGCCTGCTGGAAGTCTGGTCGGGGCTGCCGGTGCTCTATCTGCTGATCATCCTCTCCGGTTTCGTCGAGCCGAATTTCTGGTGGCTGCTGGGAATCATGGCGCTGTTCTCCTGGCTGGCCCTGGTGGACGTGGTCCGCGCCGAGTTCCTGCGCGGGCGCAACCTCGAATACGTCAAGGCCGCCAGGGCCCTGGGCCTGACCGACCGCAAGGTGATCGTGCGGCACATCCTGCCCAACGCGATGAACGCGACCCTGAGTTATCTGCCGTTCATCCTCACCGGAGCGATCTCCACTCTCACCGCCCTGGACTTCCTCGGCTTCGGCATGCCGGCCGGCAGCGCGTCCCTGGGCGAGCTGATTGCCCAGGGCAAACAGAACCTGCAAGCACCCTGGCTGGGGCTGACGGCATTCTTCACCCTGGCCCTGATTCTTTCCCTGTTGGTGTTCATTGGCGAGGCTTTGCGCGATGCATTCGACCCCAGGTCCTGATCCGGACGTGCGAGACAACCTGATCGAAATCCGCGACCTGAGCGTGGCCTTCAACGACCAGGCCGTCGTGCGCAACCTGTGCCTGGACATCCGCCCCGGCGAGTGCCTGGCCCTGGTGGGCGAATCGGGTTCCGGCAAATCGGTGACGGCCCACTCGATCCTGCAACTGCTGCCGCCAACCGAGAGCCATACCACCGGCAGCATTCGCTATCGCGGCCAGGAACTGGTCGGTGCCCAAGCCAGCACCCTGCGAGCGCTGCGCGGCAACCGTATCGCGATGATCTTCCAGGAACCGATGACCTCCCTCAACCCGCTGCACAGCGTCGAAAAGCAGATCGGCGAAACCCTGATGCTGCACAAGGGCCTGGGCGGCAAAGCAGCGCGGCAACGCATCCTGGAACTGCTGGCCCTGGTCGGCATCCAGAAGCCCGTCGAACGGCTCAAGGCCTATCCGCATCAGCTCTCCGGCGGTCAGCGCCAACGGGTGATGATTGCCATGGCCCTGGCCTGCGAGCCGGAGCTGTTGATCGCCGACGAACCGACCACTGCGCTGGACGTGACCGTGCAGCGCAAGATCCTGTTGTTGCTCAGATCCCTCCAGCAACGGCTCGGCATGTCCCTGCTATTGATCAGCCATGATCTGAACCTGGTGCGCAGCATCGCCCAGCGGGTGTGCGTGATGAAGGCCGGGGAAATCGTCGAACAGGCGCCGTGCGAAACCCTCTTCAGCGCGCCGAAGCACCCCTACAGCTGTGAACTGCTGCACGCCGAACCGGAGGGTGAAGCCCTGCCCCGGGACGCGCGCGAAGACGTGTTGCAGGTCCAGGACCTGCGGGTGAGTTTCGCCCTGGGCGGTGGGTTGTTCCGGCGCAAGGAGTACCTGCGTGCGGTCGACGGCATCAGCCTGAACATCCAGCGCGGCAAGACCCTGGGCATCGTCGGCGAATCCGGTTCCGGCAAGTCCACCCTCGGCCAGGCGATCCTGCGGCTGATCGAATCCGAAGGCAGCATTCGCTTCCAGGGTGAAGCCCTCGACGCGCTGCCGCAGAAAGCATTGCGGCCGTGGCGCAAGCAGATGCAGGTGGTGTTCCAGGACCCGTTCGGCAGCCTCAGTCCACGGATGGCGGTGCAACAGATCATCAGCGAAGGCCTTGAGGTCCACAGTCCGTCCAGCGCCCAGGAGTGCGAGGCCCGGGTGATCCAGGCCCTCAAGGAAGTCGGCCTCGACCCGCAGAGTCGCCAGCGCTACCCCCACGAATTTTCCGGCGGCCAACGCCAGCGCATCGCCATCGCCCGGGCCTTGGTGCTCAAGCCGGCCCTGATCCTGCTGGACGAGCCCACATCGGCGCTGGATCGCACCGTGCAGAAACAAGTGGTCGCCCTGCTCCGCCAGCTCCAGGAGAAGCACGGCCTGACCTACCTGTTCATCAGCCATGACCTGGCGGTGGTGCGCGCCCTGGCCCACGACATGATCGTGATCAAGGACGGCAAAGTGGTTGAATGCGGCGCCAGTCATGAGGTGTTCGACGCACCAAAACACCCTTACACCAAGGAGCTGTTGGCGGCGGCGCATCCGGGGTGGGCATAATACCGACACCGTGTCGCGCCCATCGCGAGCAGGCTCGCTCCCACATTGGAACGCGATCACCTGTGGGAGCGAGCCTGCTCGCGAAGGCGGCCTGACAGGCAATACACAACCCGGACCAGACCATGACCCCCACCGAAAACCTCAAGGACTACAAGCGCGTACGCACCCTGGCGATTCGCTCCTTGTTCGAGATCATCGAACAGTCCAGCGAAGGCACGGTGATTGTCGACCGTGACGCCAACATCGTCTGGATGAACGAGCGCTACGCCCGGCGCTTCGGCCTGAACTCGGCGCAGGAGGCCGTCGGTCGGGCCTGCGAGAGCGTGATCCCCGGCAGCCTGCTGCGGGAAGTGGTGCGGACCGGGCGGCCGATCCTGTTGGACATGCAGGAAATGCCCAAGGAGCCGTTGGTGGTCATGCGTCTGCCGATCCATGACAGCGCCGGCGCGGTCATCGGCGCCATCGGTTTTGCCTTGTTCGGTGAACTGCATAGCCTGTCGCCGATGCTCAAGCGCTACCAGAGCATGCAGGAAGAACTGGCCTCGACCCGTTCGCTGCTGCGGGCGCGGCAGACCAAGTACAACTTCGCCCATTTCATCGGCACCAGCAGCGCCGGCCTGGAGGTCAAGCGCCGCGCCCGGCGCAGCGCCAGCACCGATTCCCCGGTGTTGCTGCTCGGCGAAACCGGCACCGGCAAGGAGCTGCTGGCCCAAGCGATCCACAGTGCCTCGCCACGGGCGCACAAGGCATTCGTCAGCATCAACAGCGCGGCAATTCCGGAATCGCTGCTGGAGGCCGAGTTCTTCGGCACGGCCCCCGGAGCCTTCACCGGGGCCGATCGCAAGGGCCGCGCCGGCAAGCTGCAGATCGCCCAGGGCGGCACGGTGTTCCTGGATGAGATCGGCGACATGCCGCTGCCGCTGCAAAGCAAACTGCTGCGAGTGCTACAGGAAAAGGAATATGAACCGGTGGGGTCCAACGAGGTGCTGCAAAGCGATGTCCGCGTGATCGTGGCCACGTCAATGGATCTGGAGGCGGCGATCAAGCGCGGCGAGTTCCGCGCCGACCTGTATTACCGCCTCAATGTGCTGCCGATCCAGGTCCCCCCGCTGCGCGAGCGCCTGGATGACCTGCCGGCCCTGAGCGAGGCGATCCTCGAAGACCTGCGCAGCCAGCACGAACTGAACCCCGATGCTCTCGACCTGCTGGGGCAACACGCCTGGCCGGGCAACATCCGCGAATTGCGCAACGTGCTGGAGCGGGCCGCTCTGCTCAGCGATAACCTGCAGCTCACCGTCGCCGACATCCGTGCGGCCATCGGCACGTTCACCCCGGTGACCCGCTCGGCCAGCCCAAGCCTGGAACTGCTGCCGCAGGAAACCTTCAGCCAGGCCCGGGCCCGATTCGACCGGCAACTGATCGAAACCACCCTCGCGCAATGCGGCGGCAAGGTGATCGAAGCGGCGGAGCGACTGGGGCTGGGACGTTCGACGTTGTACAAGAAGATGGTGGCGTTGGGGATTGCCGAGTCTCAATAGAGAGAAATCAATTCTCTTTTTGTAGACGACTACTTCCGAGCGCTTCGCGCTCATCGCGAGCAGGCTCGCTCCCACAAACGACCGCGCTCCCCTGTGGGAGCGAGCCTGCTCGCGATGAGGCCATCCGAATCAAAAAATCTCAAAAAAGAGACAGCACTCTTCGTATCTCCTCAAGTCAAACAACAAACCTCATATATTTCAACAAGTTACCAACCTGGCACAAAACTCGCTAAAGCTCCTCCCACCGCTTCACCACAAAAATAACAATCCCAGGAGACACACCATGAGTGTGATCATTGCCTTGGCAGCCCTCGCGCTGCTGATGGTTGCCGCCTACCGTGGCTACAGCGTCATCCTCTTTGCCCCCATCGCCGCCCTCGGCGCCGTCCTGCTCACCGACCCATCCGCCGTCGCCCCTGCCTTCACCGGGGTGTTCATGGAGAAAATGGTCGGGTTCATCAAACTGTATTTCCCGGTGTTCCTGCTCGGCGCGGTGTTCGGCAAACTGATCGAGTTGTCGGGCTTCTCCCGCTCCATCGTGGCCGCGGCGATTCGCCTGCTGGCACGCGCCAGGCGATGCTGGTGATCGTGCTGGTCTGCGCCCTGCTGACCTATGGCGGCGTGTCGTTGTTCGTCGTGGTGTTCGCGGTGTACCCGTTCGCCGCCGAGATGTTCCGCCAGAGCAATATTCCCAAGCGCCTGATCCCGGCCACCATCGCCCTCGGTGCATTCTCCTTCACCATGGACGCCCTGCCCGGCACGCCGCAGATCCAGAACATCATCCCCAGCACCTTCTTCAACACCACCGCCTGGGCCGCGCCGTGGCTGGGTGTGATCGGCACGCTGTTCGTTTTCAGCATCGGCATGCTGTTCCTGCAACGCCAGCGCAACAAGGCCCAGCGCGTGGGCGAAGGCTACGGCACCGAACTGCGCAACGAGCCGGAAACGGCCGAAGACATCAAGCTGCCCAACCCGTGGATCGCCGTTTCACCGCTGCTGGCGGTCGGCATCATGAACCTGTTGTTCACCCAGTGGATTCCCCAGTGGTACGGCAAGACCCACAGCCTGGCGCTGCCGGGCATGGCGACACCGGTGACCAGCGACGTCGCCAAGCTCACCGCGATCTGGGCGGTGCAGGCCGCGCTGTTGGTGGGCATCATCATGGTCCTGCTGTTCGGCTTCCGGGCCATTCGCAGCAAACTGGCCGAAGGCAGTAAAAGTGCGGTGGGCGGTGCGTTGCTCGCAGCGATGAACACCGCCTCGGAATACGGCTTCGGCGCGGTCATCGCCTCGCTGCCGGGCTTCCTGGTACTGGCCGACTGGCTCAAGAGCATTCCCAACCCATTGGTCAACGAAGCCGTGACCGTGACGCTGCTGGCGGGCATTACCGGCTCCGCGTCGGGCGGCATGAGCATCGCCCTGGCGGCGATGTCCGAAACCTTCATCAGCGCCGCCCACGCCGCCAATATCCCCCTGGAAGTGCTGCACCGGGTCGCAGCGATGGCCAGCGGCGGCATGGACACCCTGCCTCACAACGGCGCGGTGATCACCCTGCTGGCGGTCACCGGGCTGACCCACCGTGAAGCCTACAAAGACATTTTCTGCATTACGCTGATCAAGACCCTCGCGGTTTTCGTGGTGATCGGTGTGTTCTACGCCACTGGCATTGTATGAGGTTCTTATGACGACAACTCTTTCCGGCAAGACCGCCATGGTCACCGGTTCTACCAGCGGCATCGGCCTGGGCATCGCCCTGAGCCTGGCCAAGGCCGGCGCCGACTTGATCCTCAATGGCTTTGGCGATGCGTCGGCGGTGATCGCCGAAGTGCAGCAGTTCGGCGGCAAGGTGGGCCATCATCCGGCCGATGTCAGTGATCCGGCCCAGATCGCCGAGATGCTCGCTTATGCCGAGCGGGAATTCGGCGGCGTCGACATTCTGGTGAACAACGCCGGCATCCAGCATGTGGCCGCCGTGGAGGACTTCCCGGTGGAGCGCTGGGACTCGATCATCGCTATCAACCTGTCCTCGGTGTTCCACGCCACCCGCCTGAGCCTGCCAGGCATGCGCAGCAAGGGCTGGGGGCGGATCGTCAATATCGCCTCGGTACACGGCCAGGTCGGCTCGGTGGGCAAGGCCGCCTATGTCGCGGCCAAGCACGGGGTGATCGGCCTGACCAAAGTGGTCGGCCTGGAAACCGCCACCAGCAACGTCACCTGCAACGCCATCTGCCCCGGCTGGGTGCTGACCCCGCTGGTGCAGAAACAGATCGACGACCGCATCGCCAGCGGCATCGACCCGCAACAGGCCCAGCATGATCTATTGGCCGAGAAGCAGCCGTCGCTGGATTTCGTCACTCCGCCGCAACTGGGGGAACTGGTGCTGTTCCTGTGCAGCGAAGCCGGCAGCCAGGTGCGTGGCGCAGCGTGGAATATCGATGGTGGGTGGTTGGCCCAGTAACCCAGGACTACCCTGACACTGATCGTTCCCACGCTCTGCGTGGGAATGCAACTAGGGACGCTCCGCGTTCCAAAGAGCCAAGCGTGGGAATGCATCTAGGGACGCTGCGTGTTCCAACAGCGGACGCAGAGCGTCCATTGAGGCGTTCCCACGCAGAGCGTGGGAACGATCCTGACGATCCTGAACAAGAATAAGAGATACGCCATGTCCGACACCCTCTGGCAACCCAGCCCCGAACGCATCGAGCGGTCGCGCATGAACGCCTTTCGCCGGTTCGTCAACGAACGGCATCACCTGCAACTCAGTGACTACCCCGCCCTGCACGCCTGGAGCATCGACCAGCGCGCAGCGTTCTGGCAGGCCATCGTCGATTTCTTCGGGATCCGCTTTCATCCGGCGCCCACCGAGGTGCTGCTGGAAGGCGAGCAAATGCCCAGCGCCCAGTGGTTCCCAGGGGCGACGCTGAACTTTGCCGAACACTTGCTGCGCCGTCGCGATACAACGGTGGCCGTGGTTGCCGTCGGCGAAGACGGCGACCAGGAACACCTGACCTGGGCCGAACTCGCGGCCCACGTCGCCGGCCTGCAGAAAAGCCTGCAAGCGGCCGGTGTCACCCAAGGCGACCGCGTCGCCGCGTGCATGCCCAACACCTGGCAGACCCTGGTGGGTATGCTCGCCACCACCAGCCTGGGAGCGATCTGGTCCTGTTCGTCGCCAGACTTCGGCACCCAGGGGGTGATCGACCGTTTCGGCCAGATCGAGCCCAAAGTGCTGATCACCTGCGCCGGTTACCGCTACGCCGGCAAGGTCATCGACCAACGGCCCAAGGTCAACGAGATCCTCGAACGGCTACCCTCGCTGCAACAGCTGATCGTGCTGCCCTATGCCCAGCCGGACGCCCGCGCCGAGGACTTCAGGACCCCAGCCAGCGTCGCGCTGTGGGATGGCTTCTACCAAGCCGGCGGCGAGCCGCAGTTCGTTGCCGTGCCGTTCGACCATCCGCTGTACATCCTGTCCTCCAGCGGCACCACCGGCGTACCGAAGTGCATCGTCCATGGCACCGGCGGCGTACTGCTGCAACACGTCAAGGAGCATGGCCTGCACGTCGACCTCGGACCCGAGGATCGGCTGTTCTACTACACCACCTGCGGCTGGATGATGTGGCACTGGCTGGTGTCCGCCCTCGCCGTCGGCAGTGCGGTGGTGCTTTACGACGGCTCACCGTTCCACCCCGGCCCCGAGCGCCTGCTGGACCTGATCGACCAACAGCGCATCAGCGTGTTCGGCACCAGCCCCAAGTTCCTGGCCGCCCTGGAGAGCCAGGGTTTGAAACCTCGGCAGACCCACGACCTGGGCAGCCTCAGGACCCTGCTGTCCACCGGCTCGGCACTGGCCCCCCATAGCTACGACTACGTTTACCGCGACTTCAAGCCCGACGTCTGCCTGGCGTCGATGTCCGGTGGCACCGACATCGTGTCGTGCTTCGTCAACGGCAACCCGCTGTCGGCGGTGCGGCGCGGCGAGATGCAGGGCAAGAGCCTGGGCATGGCGGTACAGGTCTGGAACGAGGCCGGGCAGGCCGTCATCGGAGAGAAAGGTGAACTGGTGTGCACCCGGCATTTCCCGGCGATGCCCATCGGCCTGTGGAACGACCCCCGGCAGGAAAAACTGCGAGCCTCCTACTTCAGCCAATTCCCCGGTGTGTGGGCCCAAGGCGATTACGCCGAGGAGCTGTCCCATGGCGGTTTCCTGATCCATGGCCGCTCCGACGCGGTGCTCAATCCCGGTGGCGTGCGCATCGGGACGGCGGAAATCTATCGACAGGTGGAAAAGGTCGAACAGGTGCTGGACAGCGTCGCCATCGGCCAGCAATGGCAGGGGGATGTGCGGGTGGTGCTGTGCGTGCGTCTGCAAGAAGGCGTAGTCCTCGATGACACCCTGGAGCAGCGGATTCGCCAGGTCATCCGGGCCAACACCACGCCGCGCCATGTACCGGCGAAGATCCTGGCGGTCAGCGACATACCACGGACCATCAGTGGCAAGGTGGTGGAGCTGGCGGTGCGCAATGTGGTGCATGGCGAAGCGGTAAAAAACACCGACGCCCTGGCCAACCCCGAGGCGCTGGAGCAGTTTCGGGGTCGGCCGGAGCTGGCCACCTAGCCCCCCACAAAACTGCTTTTCTGTGGCGAGGGGATTTATCCCCGCTGGGCTGCGAAGCAGCCCTAAATCCAGACACCTCGGTACATCAGATAGATTGTGTTGATTGCATTGGGGCTGCTCCGCAGCCCGGCGGGGATAAATCCCCTCGCCACAGGGAATGTGCCAAACCCCATCAATCCATCAACCCCCACTCCCCCGCCGCCGGATCGGCCGCAGGCGCGGCGCCCGACTCCGCATGCAGTTTCAACCGCAACCGCAGGTTGTTCGCCGAGTCGGCATTCTTCAGGGCCTCTTCCTCATCGAGCACCCCTTCCACCACCAGGTTGAACAGGGCCTGGTCAAAGGTCTGCATGCCCAGTTCTTCCGACTTCTCCATGATGCCCTTGAGTTCGCCCAGCTCGTTGCGCCGGATCAGGTCGGCCACCGTCGGCGAGCCGAGCATGACCTCAACCGCGGCCCGGCGCTGGCCGGTACGGGTGCGCACCAGGCGCTGGGACACGAATGCCTGGAGGTTGTTGCCCAAGTCGCTCAACAGCTGTGGCCGGCGTTCTTCCGGGAAGAAGTTGATCACCCGGTCCAAGGCCTGGTTGGCGTTGTGGGCATGCAAGGTGGAAATCACCAGATGCCCGGTGTCGGCAAAGGCCAGGGCGTGCTCCATGGTTTCCCGGTCGCGAATCTCGCCGATCAGCACCACATCCGGTGCCTGGCGCAAGGTGTTCTTGAGGGCGGCATGGAAACTGCGGGTGTCGACACCGACCTCCCGCTGGTTGATGATCGACTTCTTGTGCCGATGGATGTACTCCACCGGATCCTCGATGGTGATGATGTGGCCGCTGCTGTTGCGATTGCGATAATCGATCAATGCCGCCAGGGAGGTGGATTTGCCTGACCCCGTCGCGCCGACGAACAGCATCAGCCCCTGCTTCTGCATGATGGTGTCCAGCAGCACCTTGGGCAGTTTCAGGTCCTCGAAGCGCGGGATGTCCAGTTTGACGTTGCGGATAACCATGGACACGTCATTGCGCTGCTTGAAGATATTGACCCGGAATCGCCCGACACCCGAGAGGGAAATGGCCAGGTTCATTTCCAATTCCCGATCGAACTCAAGGCGCTGTTCGGCGTCCATCAAAGACTCGGCGAGCCCGGCGATGTCACCGACCTTGAACGCCTGGTTGCCCAGGGGCTTGAGCACGCCCTCGAACTTGGCACACGGCGGTGCCCCAGTGGACAGGTAAAGATCGGAGCCTTCCTGGCTGGCCAGGATGCGTAACAAGGGATCGATTTCCATGGACTGAAACTTCCGCGAGACATCAATGAAACAAGCTGACCCGAGCACGTACCTCTGCAGACCAACCCGCGCTTACCTCCTTCAGAGGATAGTAGACGCGACACGCCAACCAGGGATTCCGTGATGAACGCAACACCCGCCGGCAGCGGCATACAACGCCTGATCGACCGACTGGATTGCATCTCCAGCCCGCTGGGCGCTGCCGAAACCTGGCCCCAGAGCCTGCGCACCGCCGTGGACATCGTGCTGCACTCGCCGATGCCTATGGCTTTGCTGTGGGGGCCGCAACTGATCCATTTCTACAACGACGCCTTTTCCCGCCTGGCCGGCGACAAGCATCCCCAGGCGTTCGGCCAGCCGACCCATACGGCATGGCCTGAACTCAAAAGCCTGACCGAGCCGATTTATCACAACGTGTTGCAAGGCCGCACCCACAGCAGCCGCGACCAACAATGGCGCCTGCCCTTTGCCGGCCGCCTCTGCGATCTCTGGCTGGACCTGACCTACAGCCCCGTGCGTGACGAAAGCGGCGCCGTGACCGGCATCCTGATCACGGCCATCGAGACCAGCGAGCGGCGACGCCTGGCCCTGGAGTTCGAACGCCGTTCCGAAGCCAGCCTCAAGGCTCAGCAGGAAAGCGAAGAGCGCCTGCAACTGGCCCTGGCGGCAGCCGATACGCTGGGCACCTGGGACTGGGACATCAGCGAAGACCGCTTCACTGCCGATGCGCATTTCGCCCTGTTGCACGGTGTCGATCCCAGTTTGTCGCGGCAGTTGCCCATCAGTGCCTACCTCGAAGGCGTACATCCCGAGGACAGAGCGATGGTCGCCCGCAGCATCAAGCATTGCATCACCCACGGCACCGAATATGCCGAGGAGTACCGCCTGCTGCAGCCCGACGGCGAACTGCGCTGGGTGTTCGTGCGCGGTCGCTGCTACAAGGATCGCCATGGTCGGCCCAAGCGCTTTCTCGGCGCGGCCCTGGACCTGACCGAGCGCAAGCGCACCGAACAGGCCCTGCGCCAGAGCCAGACCGAGCTGCAACTGATCATCAACGCCATGCCGATCCTCATCAGCTACGTGGATCACGAAGAACGTTTCCGCCTGAACAACAGCGCCTACCTGGACTGGTTCGGGCTGACCCCGCAGGAACTCTATGGCAAGACCATTCGCGAAGTGATCGGCGAGGAAGGCTATGCGGCTCGCGCCGAACAGATTGCCGCGGCCCGCGCGGGCAAGCCGTGCAGCTTCGCCGGCCAATCGGACCACCGCGACGGCCGGCCGCGACATGCGCTGACCAACTACCTGCCTCGCCACGGCGCGGACGGCGCGGTGAATGGTTTCTATATCTTTGTGATCGACGAAACCGAGCGCAAGAAAACCGAGGAGGCCCTGCGCAACCTCAACGAAACCCTGGAAGAGCGGGTTATCGCCCGCACCCAGCAACTGGCCGAAGCCAACCACCGCCTGCAAAACGAGATGTTCGAACGCGAGCGTGCGGAGGAAGCCTTGCGCCATGCCCAGAAAATGGAAGCCGTGGGCCAGCTCACCGGGGGCATCGCCCACGACTTCAACAACATGCTCACCGGTATCCTCGGCAGCCTGGACCTGATGCAGCGCTACATCGCCAGCGGCCGCGTCGACGAGATCGGGCGCTTTACCGAAGCGGCGGTGTCATCGGCCAACCGCGCCGCGGCCCTGACTCATCGGCTATTAGCCTTCTCCCGGCGCCAGTCTCTGGATCGCAAACCGCTGGACGCCAACAGCCTGGTGCTGTCCCTGGAAGACCTGCTGAGTCGTACCACGGGTGATCACATCGCGCTGCGCCTGCAACTGGCCGATGAGCTTTGGCCCGTCAGCACCGATGCCAGCCAGTTGGAAAACGCTTTGCTCAACCTGGTGATCAACGCGCGGGATGCCATGCCCGACGGCGGCGAACTCACCATCGAAACCGCCAATATCTACCTCGACGGCAGCGACATCAGCACCCTGGAACCGGTCAAGGCCGGGGATTACGTGATGATTGCCGTCAGCGACAACGGCAGCGGCATGACCCCGTCCGTGCTGGCCAAGGCCTTCGACCCGTTCTTCACCACAAAGCCCATCGGCCAGGGCACCGGCCTGGGGCTGTCGATGATCTATGGGTTTGCCCAACAGTCAGGTGGGTTGCTGAACCTGGACAGCGTACCGGGCCAGGGCACACGGGTGCAGTTGTACCTGCCGCGGCTGCGGGTAGCGCCCGTCGAACAACCGACACAAGCCACGGCCGTGGAGGCTCCGGCCGCGATCGAAGGAGAAACCGTCTTGCTGGTGGAAGACGAGCCGGCGGTGCGGATGCTGGTGCTCGATCTGTTGCAGACGCTGGGGTACACCGCCCTTGAAGCCGAAGACGCCAAGACCGCCCTGCCGCTGCTGGAGTCCAACCAGCGCATCGACCTGCTGGTCACCGACGTCGGCCTGCCCGGCATGAATGGCCGGCAACTGGCGGAAATCGCCCGCCAGCATCGACCCGATCTGAAGGTGCTGTTCATGACCGGCTATGCGCAAAAAGCCGCCGAACGCCAGGGTTTCCTCGAACAGGGCATGGACATGGTCGCCAAGCCTTTCGCCCTCGATCTGCTGGCAAACAAGATTCGGACGATGATCAACCATGTCTCCGGAGTTGAGGCATAATCGTCCCCTTTTGTTCAGGTCAGCGCCGCGATGAAAGCCCAAGCCCGCCATATCCTGGTGAAAACCGCCGAAGAAGCCGAACAGCTCAAGCAACGCATCGCCAAGGGTGAAGCGTTCGATGTGCTGGCAAAGAAATACTCCACCTGCCCCTCCGGCAAACGCGGCGGCGACCTGGGTGAAGTGCGGCCGGGGCAGATGGTCGGGGTGATCGATGCGGTGATCTTCAAAAAGCCCCTGCGGGTGGTGCATGGGCCGATCAAGAGCAAGTTCGGGTATCACCTGGTGCAGGTGTTTTATCGGGATTGATGTCGGGCCCAACGCAGGTCAAATGTGGGAGCGAGCCTGCTCGCTCCCACATAAGAGCTTGTATCGGGTTCATGACCGGGGAATCAACGCCCCCGGCACCTGAATCACCCGGCTCGCCAACAGATGCCCGGCCTCGGCGGCCTCCACCGGGTTTCCGCCCATCAAGCGGCGCGCCAGGTAGGCTGCGCTGAACGAATCCCCCGCCGCCGTGGTGTCCACCACCCGTTCGACCCGCTGGCCCGGCACTTCATACGACTGGCCAGCGCACCGGATCAGGCATGCCTCGGCACCGCGCTTGAGGACCACTTCCGGGTGCCAAGCTGTTCGTAGGCGGCGAACACCGCTTCGCTGTCGGCATGACCGAACAACGCCTGCTCGTCGTCCACCGTCAGCAATGCCAGCTCCACATAAGGCAATACACTGCGATAGGCCGCGCGTGCGGCGTCGACCGAGGCCCAGAGCCTTGGCCGATAGTTGTTGTCGAAGACCACCTGGGCGCCTCGCCGACGCGCCTCGATCAAGGTTTCGACAAGCTTGCCGCGCCCCTGCTCGCCCAGCACCGCCAGGGTGATGCCACTGAAATACAGCACATCGTAATCCGGCAACGCCGCCAGGATCGGCGTCGCGGCCGGCGTGGTGAAGCAATCGCGCACCGCCGCTTCGTTGCGCCAGTACAGGAACCGTCGCTCACCGGCCGCATCGGTCTGGATGCAATACAATCCAGGCAAGCGGCCGGGCAAACGCTGGACCCGTTCCAGGCCGATGTTCTCCTCGGCCCAGCTCTGACACATGGCATCACTGAAACTGTCATCGCCCAAGGCCGTGACGTAATCCACCGATGCCCTGTCGCCCAAGGCGCGGGACAGGTACACCGCCGTGTTCAAGGTGTCGCCGCCAAAGCTCTGTTGCAGGCTGCCGTCGGCGCGTTGCTGCAGTTCGATCATGCACTCGCCGATCAGGGCGATGCGGGGTTTCGGGTTGCTCATGGAAAGTCCTGATGTTCGGTGGTGTCTGGCAGGCCGTTATCGCGAGCAGGCTCGCTCCCACATTTGAAATGCATTCCTCCTGTGGGAGCGAGCCTGCTCGCGATGGCCGCGACTCGGTCCCAAGCCTAGAAACAAGTCTCCATGCTTTCGATCACCCGCAACTGCTCATCCACCAGGCACCCCACTCGCCACTTGTCGAAGGTCAGGCACGGATGGGAAGTGCCGAACGCAATGATGTCGCCGATCCGCAACTCAACTCCCGGTGCCACCATCATGAACGCATGCTGGTCCATCACCGCCGTCACCTTGCAGGCGCTCACATCGTCACCGACTACCACGTCAGATCCGGGCTTGTAGCGCTTGAGCGGCACCGGCAGCCCGGCGTCGTAGGCCACGTCGCGCTTGCCCAGGGCGATGACCGCAAAACCCGGCTCCGGCAGTGATTGCACATGGGCCCAGACCTCCAGCGCCGGCTGCAGGCCTTCGTGCAGGTCGTTGCGACGCTCCAGTACGCAGCACTGGGCCTCCTTGTAGATGCCGTGGTCGTGGGCCACATAGCTGCCGGGACGCAGCACGCTGAGGAAACGCCCGTGGGCATTGCGGGCCTCGAAGGATTCGGCGATCAGGTCGTACCAGGCCGACCCAGAGGCCGTGATGATCGGTTTATCGAGGGCAAACGCGCCGCTGTCCTGTAACTGCACCGCCAATCCCACCAGGGAGGCCGCGAACG
>Ga0157373_10001339_pt1 | contig 18861 bp, 16 predicted proteins | sample C65metaG_FD_113460 | JGI IMG/M metagenome (GOLD analysis project Ga0157373, IMG submission 113460) | Corn rhizosphere microbial communities from Kellogg Biological Station, Michigan, USA - C6-5 metaG | ecosystem: Host-associated > Plants > Roots > Rhizosphere > Soil | place: USA: Michigan... | reverse complement strand
GGTGTAACGCAATACCACCAACGGTTACAAAGCGTAAGATTTGCTCCCATTCTTCTTCAGTTATTTCTAAATAACAATAAGTCGATTTTATTTCTTTAAAAATTTTTTCAGGATAAAAGCCATCAGAAATTGCAAGCGTACTTAAATATTGAATTAAAACATCAAAGCATAAAACCCGTGGCTCGCGGCTTTCAATTAATTTATTTTCCGTTGCTTCTTTTAATGCCGCTGCTTCAACTAATTCCAAGGAATGTGTTGGTAAAAAATAAATTTTACTTACTTCTCCGGGTCGATGTCCGCTTCTTCCGGCTCTTTGTAAAAATCTTGCAACGCCTTTTGGCGAACCAACCTGTATCACTGTTTGAACAGGACGAAAATCAACGCCAAGATCAAGGCTGGCGGTGCATACGACTGCTTTTAATTTTCCGGTGTGCAAATTTTCTTCGATCCAAAAGCGAAGATCCTGTTCAATGCTTCCATGATGTAAAGCGATCGCTCCTGCAAGATCAGGGCAGGCATTCAACAAAGCCTGGTACCACATTTCACTCATGCCGCGTGTGTTGATGAAAATGAGTGTGGTCTTGCTTTTCATGATAATCGGAATCACTTTTTCAACCAGCTTAATTCCCAGGTGCCCTGCCCATGGATACTTTTCAATTTCATCAGGAAAGATGGATTCTATCTGAATAGGTTTGTTAATAACTGCAGTAACGGTTTTAAAATCTTTTCGTTTCAAACCGATTTGTGAAAGGGAAGAAAGCAAAACTTCCTGTGCCTGTTGCAGATTTCCTATGGTTGCACTGATGCCCCAAACGTTGATAACAGAATTAAATTTCGAAGTATTTGTTTGTTTACAGTTTTCAATTCTTTGTCCGATAATTCGCGATAATGCAAGTTCTACCTGTACGCCGCGCTTGCTTCCCAATAATTCATGCCATTCATCAACAGCAATGATTTTTAAAGTTTTAAAAATCTCCGCATAATTTTTTTGTGCCAATAAAAGATGAAGGCTTTCAGGAGTGATGATCAGCACTTCAGGAATTTGTCTTTTTTGTTTCGCACGCTCGCTCAAACTTGTATCGCCATTTCTAATTCTAATTTTCCAATTCATGCCGAGTTCTTCAATCACTTCTTCCATCGCTCGTCCAATATCTTTTGCTAGCGCCCGCAAAGGCGTTATCCATAAGAGTTGTAAGCCGTTTTTATTTTTCGTTTGATAGTTTTCAGGATTCGAATTAATGAAAGAAATGATAGAGCCCAAAAAAACAGAAAATGTTTTTCCACAACCGGTTGGCGCATTTACCAATCCTGATTTATGATTGATGATGTGTTGCCATGTTTCTTCCTGGAATTGAAATGGAATAAAATCTTTTGCAGCAAGCCATTTGCTGATTACATCATAACCTTTTGTATTTTTTAAATGAACTTCAGTCATTCAACAATAAAACAATAAAACAATCCAACAATAATTTAATAATAAAATAATTCAATAATCAATACTTTCCATACAATCTCAGCATTTCTTTCAAATCATCCAAGGTATTAATTTCATCCACCGTTTTATCTTTTCTCCAACGGTTCATTCTTGGGAAACGCAATGCTACACCGCTTTTGTGGCGATTGCTTGTAGCAATTCCTTCAAACGCAATTTCAAAAACCAATTCAGGTTTTACGGTTCTTACCGGTCCGAATTTTTCTAAAGAATTTCTTTTTACAAATTGATCAATTTCTGCAAATTCTTTATCAGTTAGTCCGGAATATGCTTTTGTAAAAGTGATTAATTCATTTCCATCTTTCACAGCAAATGTATAATCTGTGTAAAGATTACTTCTTCTGCCACTCCCTTTTGCAGCATATACCATCACGCAATCAATTGTCAAAGGATCGATTTTCCATTTCCACCAATCACCGCGTTTTCTGCCTACTTTATAAACAGAATCTTTCCTTTTCAACATGATCCCTTCGCTGTTATTATCTCTTGATTTTTTCCTCGTCGCTGCAAGTTCATTCCACGAATCAAAATTAATTTTCTCCGAAAGTTGAATGGATTTGTTTTGAAAAGAGAAAAGAATTTCTTCGAGTTTATTTCTTCTTTCGGATAAAGATTTTTCACGCCAGTCTTCATAATTATATTCCAAAAGATCGTAAGCAAAAAAACTGATCGGCGCTTCCTGCAATTGCTTTTTTGAAATATTTTTTCTACCGATCCTTGTTTGCAAAACCGAGAACGGCAAGGGTTTGCCGTCGACAGCAGGAATTATTTCTCCATCCAAAACAACGCCATCAGGTAATAAATCTTTCAGTATGAAATATTCCGGAAATTTATCTGTCATCAATTCTTCGCCTCTGCTCCATACAAATAACTCATTATTTCTTTTGATCATCTGCCCGCGAATTCCATCCCATTTCCATTCAGCCTGCCACAAATTTGGTTCTCCTAAGTTTTCAACCTTGTCGTCGATCGCGTAAGCAAGATAAAATGGATAAGGCTTTGAAAAGTCAGTAACAGAAGCAGTTTCACTTAACAGTTCGTTAAAAGAAGTAGTCATCGGATCCCAGTTTCCACTGATCCTGTGTGCGATTACTGAAGGCGAAAGATCAATAACTTTTGCCAACGCATTTACAATTGTTTTTTGTGAAACGCCTATACGAAAACTGCCTGTAATTAATTTGTTGAAAACAAATTTTTCTTCCGGGGTCATCTGTTGCCAGCTATCAACAATGAATTTCTTTTTGATGCTTTCATCTTCTTTTTCAATGCTGATAAATTTTTCTAAATAATAAGAAAGATCTTCATCTTGATGTTGTTGAATTTTTATTTCTGAAAGCAATAAAGCAAGTGTTTCAGAAAAATCTCCAACGGTGTGATGACATTCGGTAAAGAGCCAATCGGGAATTTGAATAAGTCCAATACACCATTCCCGCATCAGCGTCAAATTCACTGCCCGCCTTGGTCTTCGTCCACTGAAAAGGGCAATTACCCAAACTTTATCAGCATCTGGCGCTGTTGCAAAGTAATCAATAAGACTTTGAAGTTTGTCATTTGTTTTTGTAGAAGAACTTAATTCAGTTACCAGCTCTGCAAACATTTGTAGGCCTGATATTTGATTGGATTTTTCTATGACGACATTATCATTCATATATTTTCAGGTTCTTCATTTTTAATTTCCAGGGGTGAATTTGCTTCTTCATCTTCATCGCCAAATTGCGTTTTTACCTCATCAGAAATAGCAATATTTTTTTCATTCAGATAGCGACTAAATGCGGATTGAAAACCGTGAGTAACAAAAACTTTTTCAGCGCCCGTTTCATGAATGGTTGATAATAGTGAATTCCAATCTGCATGATCACTTAATGCGAATCCTGCATCGACATTTCTTCTTCGTGCATTTCCTCTAACCTGCATCCAGCCGCTGCAAACGCCGATTGAATAGGGGTAGAACTTTCTCATCCATGAAGTTCCCTCTGCTCCCGGCGGCGCGATAACAACCGTTTCCTTTAATAGTTCTTTTGGAGTTTCAGGAGTGATTCGTACAACAGGATTTAGATCCCAACCTGCATCAATAAAATTTTGTTGCATGTTATAAATCGCGCCATGTGCGAAAATAGTTTCTGTTGTTTCCTTCAACGCCTGTAACACACGCTGTGACTTGCCAAGGCTGTATGCGATCAAGATACTTGATTTGCCATTCTCTTTATTTTTACTGATCCAGTTGATGATATCATTATAAATTTCCTGTTGTGGTTTCCATTTATAAATCGGTAATCCAAACGTAGATTCAGTAATGAAAACATTACATTTTATTGGTTCAAATTTTCCGCTGATTCCATCATCTTCTGTTTTATAATCTCCACTTATTACCCAAACTTCATTTTGGTATTCGAGCGTGATTTGTGATGATCCGATAATATGCCCGGCAGGATGAAAAGATATCTTTACGCCATTCATAAAAATCGTTTCATTCCACTCAGCAGTTTGATAATTATTGGGACCTAATCGTAGTTCAAGAATTGGTTTTGTGAATTGGTGACACAAATAAAATTTATTACCAAAACGCGCATGATCGCTGTGGCCGTGAGTTATAACGGCTCTCTCAACCGGTTGCCATGGATCAATATAAAAGTTTCCTGCTTCGCAATAAAGTCCTTTATCAGTAAAAGAAACAAGATTTGACATAGTTTTAAATTTACAAATAATTTGCCTGATTTTTATTTATTGCAGTTACAGTGAACAAAGAAATAACTGTGATTTCTATTTTGTATGAATAAATTTATTTTTGCAGAATGATACTTCTCTGGATAAATATTATCAGAAAGCCCACCTAAGAAATTTCAAGAATTTCCTCTTTTGACATCTTCGTTATTAGCTGTAAATCTTATTTCTTATTTTAAAAATAATTCTAAAACTATTATGAATACGATCATTGAGCCGTTCAAAATAAAATCTGTTGAACCCATTTATTTTACCACAAAAGAGCAAAGAATAAAAATTTTAAAAGAAGCTTTTTATAATCCTTTTCTAATTCATGCCGATGATGTGTTGATTGATTTGCTGACGGATAGCGGCACCAGCGCGATGAGCAGTGAACAATGGGCGGGCATTATGCTTGGTGATGAATCTTATGCAGGAAGCAAAAGTTTTTTTCATTTTGAAAAGACAATCCAGCAGCTCACGGGGATGCCAATTGTAATTCCAACTCATCAGGGACGCGCTGCAGAAAAAATTTTATTTTCTGTTTTAGGAGGTACAGGAAAATATGTGGCAAGTAATACGTTGTTCGATACAACCCGCGCGAACATTGAGTTTTCTGGTGCGGAAGGGATTGATCTTTTATGTGCGGAAGGAAAAGTTCCTTCATTGGAAGCTCCATTTAAAGGCAACATGGATACCGAAGCTTTTAAAAATTTTATTAAAGAAAAAGGTCCTGAGAATATTCCTGTTTGCATTCTTACCATCACCAATAATTCTGGCGGAGGCCAACCCGTAAGCATGAAAAATATAAAAGACGTTAGTTCTACTTGCAAAGAAAATGGAATTCCTTTATTTATTGATGCCTGCCGCTTTGCCGAAAATTGTTATTTTATTAAACTTCGCGAAAAGGGATATGCAAATGTTTCAGTTGAAGAAATTGCACATGAATTATTTTCGTATGCAGATGGTTGCACGATGAGTGCAAAGAAAGATGCGTTTGCAAATATTGGTGGTTTTATTGCTTTGCGAAATGAAGAACTGGCCGTGCAATGCAGAAATTTATTGATCATTACAGAAGGTTTCACTACTTATGGAGGCCTAGCCGGGCGTGATCTTGAAGCGATCTCAATCGGGTTGAAAGAAGTAATGGATGAAAATTATTTACAGTATCGTATTCGTAGTATTGAATATCTTACTGAAAAATTAATTGCTGCGAACGTACCTGTGATGCGGCCTGCAGGAGGCCATGCAGTTTATCTGGATGCGAAGACAATGCTCTCTCATATTCCTTCTGAACAATATCCGGGACAAGCGCTGGTAGCGGCTTTGTATATTGAAGGCGGAGTTAGAGGAGTTGAAATCGGATCATTGATGTTCGGAAAATATGATGAGAATGGAAAATTAATTCCTGCAATGATGGAGCTTGTAAGGCTTGCTATTCCAAGAAGAGTTTATACCCAAAGTCATATTGATTATGTTGCGGAAGTGATCATTGAAGTTTTTAAAAACCGTGATAAAATAAAAGGATTGCAAATAGAATATGAAGCTTCGGCATTGCGCCACTTCACAGTAAGAATGAAAGAAATTATAAAGAAATAAATCAACCGTAATGAGAAACGTTATTTTAAAATCTTCATCAGTATTTATGTTACTCTTGGACTGGTCTCATTGTTTATGACCACTTCAATCATTTTTGATTTATTTCAGATCAGAAAAATGGAAGGACATTATGTTTCATTTATCGTTTATGTCAATTTTATTTGCGCCATCATTTATTTGATCGCAGCTTACGGATTTTTAAAAGAAAAAAAGTCAACAAGCATATATTTATTCGTGGCCAGTTCTATCCTCGTTATCGCGTTTATTGTTTTTCTTATCTATATTTCAAGAGGAGGAATTTATGAAACAAAAACGGTGAAAGCCATGTCAGTAAGGATTTTGATCACAATTGCCTTTACAGGAATTTCGTGGAATTATTTATCACGAAAAGGAAAAGTTATTTTATAATTATTCATCAAACGCGTAATAAAACAAAATGTAATTTGCCGCATGGCTATTGAAAGAATTGATATCGGCTATTTTTTACACCTGTCTGAAAAATTTCCCGTTCTTGATGTGAGAAGCCCTTCAGAGTATAAACATGCTCATCTTCCCGGTGCTTTTTCTGTTCCTATATTTTCTGATGAAGAAAGAAAAATTATTGGCACTGCTTATACAAAAGAAAGCCGCCAAATTGCAGTTGATCATGGACTTCAATTTTTTTCTGAAAGAATGAAAAACATTTATCAGGAAGTTAAGAATATTACCGACAGAATAAAAAATAAAAATGATTTCACAGCAAATACCTTATTGGTTCATTGCTGGCGGGGTGGAATGCGAAGCGATGCAGTTGCATGGCTTTTGAATCTTTATGGTTATAAAGTTTTTGTTTTGAAAGGCGGCTATAAAGCTTTCAGGAGATGGGCATTGGTGCAGTTTGAAAAAAAATACCCATTAAGAGTTTTAGGTGGATTTACAGGTTCAGGCAAAACAGAAGTATTAAGAGAATTAAAAGAAAGAGGTAAGACAGTCATTGACCTTGAAGGACTTGCCAACCATAAGGGGTCTGCGTTTGGTTCATTAGGCGGAGATGCCCAGCCATCACATGAAATGTTTGAAAATTTACTGGCAATTGAATTATGGGAAATAGAAATACACTATAACGGTGATGCACAAACGAAAAGTGAAATATGGATTGAGGACGAAAGCGTTCATATTGGAAGAGTTGGTATTCCAAAAATATTTTGGCAACAAATGCGGGAAAGCCCATTGGTTTTTTTAGAGATTCCTTTTCAAGAAAGAGTAAAATATATTTCAGGACATTATGGAAAATTTGAAAAACACCAATTGATTGAATGTATTTTAAAAATACAAAAAAGATTAGGTGGTTTGAATACCAAAAATGCGATACAGTTTTTGAATGAAGAAAACTACGCTTCTGCCTTTTCAATTTTATTAAAATATTATGACAAAATGTATAATGAAAGTTTGCGAAACCGGCAAGGGATCAAAGGATTATTACATAAAATATTTTGCGAAAAAGTGGAAGCTGAAAATGCAGCTCGTTTAATTGATCAATAATCATTTATTTTTGAAATGATTTATAAACGGTACTTCTGTCATTTGAAATTTCAACAAAACATCATGAAAAAAACAATTAAAATAAAATGGAGTTCGAAACTCATTTTGATTGTTTTTCTTTTGCCGCTCAAAGCTTTTTCACAGGATATTTCCGGTGTCTGGACCGGGCATATTTATAATGATACTACACACCAAAATATTCATTATGAACTTGCGATAAACGAATCTGATGGCAAAGCCAGCGGCTATTCTCACACAACTTTTGTTTCAGATACCGCAAAAAGTGTTGGTGTAAAAACTGTAAAAATTAAAATCAAAAATGACCGGATCGAAATAGTTGATGATAAGTTTATTTATAACAATTTTCCCAATCCTCCACCAGCAGGTGTGAAAATGTATTCTTTTCTGACATTATCAGAAAATGACAGCACCGAAGTGTTGAGCGGCAAGTGGATGACGAATTCAACAAAGATTTATAACTCGATTACGGGAACTATTTTCCTTGAAAAGAAAAAAGTGAAACCGGAGGAAACTGTTATCGTAACCAAACTGATTCAGCTTGGCCTTCGGGACCAGCTTGCATTTCTGCCTCCATCAATTGCTTCCGGAGATCTGATAGCAATAAATTCTAAACCAAATCCACAGAAAACAATTCCTGTAAATAGTGAAGTTGCAGCTAATGTCAATCCTTCAAACACAAATAAAGCAGTTCAAAAACCACAGGAAATTGTAACAGAGCAAAAACAAAATCAAAGTATTTCAAAGGTTGAAGGTGATAATAAAAATCAGGTAGCACCAAAAGAAAATGCAACGGCAAAAGCACCGGTTGAAGTTGCCGAAACAGAACGATCTGCAATTGAAGAGCCAAAGAAAAATGAAATAGCTATAACCGAAACTCATAAAGAACAGCCGAAAATTCAACAGCCTTCTGCTAAAAAAGAACAGCCTCAATTAGCTTTCGAACCGCAAAAAAATGCGGCTCCCAAAATTGAAGAAGTGAAGAAAAAGGAGATAAACGCTAAAAACAATGCTGATGAAAAAAAACTAACCAGCGAACAAACTGTTTTGTCTGAAAAGCAAGTGCAATCAGAGCAGCAGAAGAAAGGAAATATTTCGACAACTGAAGAAGTAAATAAAAATCAGGTTGCAATTAAAGAACCTGAAAAAAATAACCAGGAAAAAGCAACAGTAGAACCTGTAAAAAAAGAAGAACAAATAACTTCTTCTGAACAGAAAAAAGAAGATATTCCAAAAGTTGAGAATCAAAATAAAAACGAAGTAGCGGTTAATGAAAATAAAAGCAATTCCGCCATGCCACCTCCGGCTGCGGAAATTTCAAAACGAAAAATAGAAACGATCAGAACTGTTGACATTGTTTCAAAAGACAGCCTTCAGTTTTCACTTTATGATAATGGAACAGTAGATGGAGATACAGTTACTGTGTTAATCAACGGGAAAGTGGTAATGCCACGCGTTGGACTATTGGAAAGAGCCATCAATAAAACGATTTATCTTACTCCGGACATGGGCGACTCACTTTCTGTAGTGATGTATGCGGAAAATTTAGGAAGCATTCCTCCAAACACAGGTCTATTGGTCATTCGTGATGCCACCAGAATTTATGAGATTCGTTTTAGCGGAGACCTGCAAAAAAATTCAGCAATAATTTTAGTACGAAAAAAGAAAACTTAATTGGAAAATTCAGGCAATCAGGGAAAAATAAAACTTACACAATTTTCGCGTGGAGCTGGGTGCGGATGTAAAATATCTCCAACAGTTTTAGAAGAAATTCTTCATTCGCAATTTGCTTTTCCCGATAAACATTTATTAGTTGGAAATAACAGTAAAGACGATGCGGCAGTTTATGATCTTGGAAATGGGAATGCATTAATTTCTACAACGGATTTCTTTATGCCGATTGTTGATGATGCATTTGATTTCGGACAAATTGCTTCAGCAAATGCTATCAGCGATATTTATGCAATGGGCGGGAAACCAATACTGGCCATCGCTTTGCTTGGATGGCCTGTTGAGAAATTGCCGGCTTCCCTGGCAAAAGAAGTGATGGAAGGAGCAAGAAAAATTTGCGCAAAAGCTGGAATAACATTAGCCGGAGGCCACAGCATTGATTCTGCTGAACCTTTTTTCGGACTATCTGTAAACGGCCTTGCAGCAATTGAAAATCTTAAAAAAAATAACACTTCAAAAGAAGGAGACTTTCTTTTTTTGACAAAGCCTGTTGGTGTAGGAATTTTATCTACTGCCCAAAAAAGAAATGTATTAAAAGAAGAAGATTTAAAAATTCTGATTGATCAGTTAACTACATTAAATTCTATTGGAGAAGAGCTTGGGAAAATAAAAGGAGTTTCTGCAATGACTGATACTACTGGCTTTGGGCTTGCAGGACATTTAATTGAAATGACAGAAGGAAGTGATTTGTCGGTTGAAATTAATTACTCACGGTTATGCCTATGCGAAAATGTAAAAGGATATCTAGCTCAAAGAATTGTGCCGGATGCAACTTACAGAAACTGGAATAGTTACAGCAAAAAAATAAGTTTTGAAAAAGGTGTAGATGTGATGGAAGCATTTTCAATTTTGCCGGATCCGCAAACAAACGGTGGATTGCTGATTGCAGTAAATCCAAATTCAGTTGAGGAAGTTCAGCAGGTTTTAACACAGAACGGACTTGAAAGATTTGCAGAACCAATTGGAAAATTTATTGCAAAAGATGAAAAAATAATTCACGTTCTCAATTAACTTTTATGAATTGGATCCTATTAATTATTGCCGGATTTTTTGAAGTTGGTTTTGCAACCTGCCTCGGAAAGGCAAAGGAGACTTCAGGAACGACGGCCATTTGGTGGATCACCGGGTTTTTTGTTTGCCTTACTTTAAGCATGCTTTTATTATACAAAGCCACACAAACTTTGCCGATCGGAACTGCTTATGCCGTTTGGACAGGAGTTGGCGCAGTAGGCACAGTAATAGTTGGAATTTTACTTTTTAAAGAACCAACAGATTTCTGGAGACTATTTTTTCTTACTACTTTAATAGCTTCAATCATCGGATTGAAATTTGCATCACATTAGAATTCGAAAGAGAGTGAAGCAACAAATAAATACTTTTTTATTCTCGAGATTGTTACAGTCCATCAATTATTGACGCCAATTTTTTATCTTTTTCTGTAACTACGTCTCCTGCATCATGCGTTGAAAGCCATATCTCCAGCTGGTTGTATTCATTTGTCCACTTTGGATGATGATCCATTTTTTCTGCTGCCAATGCCACACGTGTCATAAATGCAAATGCTTCTGAGAAATTTTTAAACTGGAATTTTCTGTAGAGCTTACTGTCTTTTTCTTCCCACATAATTTTTTGATTTAAATTTTAAAAAACAAGATGCTGTTTATTTTTAATTTTCTCATTCGTCAGTTCAATCACCATTTGCACAGATGGAATTGTTTTAATTGAATTGATAAAAATATTCACCTCTTCATCTTTCATAATATCATCTTTCATCAACCACAAAAAATCAAGATGTTTAAATTCCGGTAATAAATATTCTCCGTCGTCTTCATTGTTGTACAAATAATGTTTTATCGTTCCTGCCTGCTGTCCATATTGATAGATCGGAAAGAAATAATTGCGTGTCTTTTTGCTTAAATGTATTTCAATACTGTTGTTGATCCTGAAATCAAAATTCAAAATCTGGTTCAGGTGCCAGCAAAACCGATATTGTTCTATAGACGCCACAATCCCCAACAGTCTTGTGTTTTCAAAAAAATCCTCCAGCATTGCTTCATTGTCAAAACGCAGTTTCATTTATTTCTTTTTTTAAAAAACTACATCAAAATCTTTCTTATCGTTTCCGCGCATCACAACCACTTTTGTAGAATCGCCTTTTTGAAATTTGCTCAGCGCTTCCATATAATTGTTGATATCGGTTACGTTAAAATCTCCGAGTTTTACGATCACATCTCCTGCTTTCATTCCGATTTTTTGTGCATTTCTTCCATCCATAATTTCGTCAACTCTTACTCCTGATCCTGAAAAAGTATAATCAGGCATAAATCCTAAAGTAACGGTGAAATGTGCCATTGACATTTGGGGCTCTTTTGTTTTAGAGAAAGCGATCTTGTCTTTCTTGTTGGTTTCTTTCAAAATATTTTCGACATATTGAATCACTCTGAATTCGCCGGTAAAATTAATTTTGTCAACATCATCTGTTGGCCTGTGATAATCTTTATGTGCTCCGGTAAAGAAAAATAATACAGGAATATTTTTCAGATAAAAAGAGGTATGATCGCTTGGGCCAACACCGGTAGAATCAAATTTGATATTAAGCGATTTTGTTTTTTCTGGCAATATTTTCCCCCAGACAGGTGAAGTGCCGTAGCCACCGACACTTAGCAAATGCGAAGTATCATTAAGTCGTCCAACCATGTCAAAATTCATCATGTAATTTATCTTGTCAATTGGAATTCCCGGATTTTCCATAAAGTATTTTGAACCATACAAACCTTCTTCTTCACCGGAAAAGCAGATGAATAAATAATTATTATTTTTCAGTTTTGAATCTTTCAGGTATTTCGCCAATTCCAATATAGCAGCGGTTCCGCTGGCATTATCATCGGCGCCGTTGAAAATTTCTCCTTTTCCACCAAGGTTCAATCCTTCATCTTCTCCATGGCCCAGATGATCGTAATGCGCACCTAAAATGATTGTATATGGAGCACCGTTATCAATGTATCCGATCAGATTATGACCTGTAAGAGATTTCTGACCCAAATCAACTTTTAAATCGATATTAAGATTAGCTGAATTATCACTTAAAAATTTTTTCGCCACATTTTTGTAAAGAAAAACAACAGGAATTTTCAGTACCGCTGTTTTTGATTTTCCATCAAAATTCAAATCTGCATTTTCATTTCCGGAATTATAAACAATAACCGATGATGCACCTTTTTCTGCAAATTCGATTGCTTTATTTCTAACCGCTTCTTTCAGATCAAAATGCGGATTATTATTATTTTCTTCAAGAATATCTTTCACATCCCAAAACCATGGCATTCCTTTTTCTTTAAATGCGGGAGATGCATCTGCTTTTATCTGTGCATTGCTGCTAAAAATAAACGGAAAAAAATCTTTTTCATCAACTGCTGTGTCATTGATGATCAGATGAGTAGATGGCAGAATTTGTTTTCCTTCGTTTATTTCAAAAGTTTGAATAAATGAATGGTCATTTCCTTTTGGCTCTAATCCGGCTTTTTCAAATTGCTGTGATAAATATTCATAAGCAAGTTTTTCACCATTGGTTCCGGTTCTTCTTCCTTCTAATTGATCGCTTGCCAGGTAAGTAACTTCCGTTTTTAAATTTTCGATAACTGCTTTATCAGATTTGTGAAGCTTTTGTGCAACTAAAGACGGTGAAATAAGAATCAAAAAAAGAAAAATATTTTTCATGAGGGCTATTTATTTTTAAAGACAAATTTAAGATGAATATATTAGTGAAGGTTATGATAAAATTATTTAGCCAGGTCGTGTTTCCTTATTTCGTAAAACATCTTTGAAATCTGCAAATTACTTTTGCCGATTATCATAAAACAATTGAGCCACCAGTTAAATATTGCTTTAGTAGGAAATCCAAACAGTGGAAAAAGTTCGCTTTTTAATTCTTTGACAGGATTAAATCAAAAAGTTGGAAATTTTCCGGGGGTAACTGTTGACAAAAAAACAGGTGTTTCAAAAATTTCAGAAAATCTTTCTGCAAAGATCATCGACCTTCCCGGCACATACAGTCTCTATCCAAAAAGAAATGATGAATGGGTTGCCTACAAAGTTTTGCTGGAACAGGATCCACACGTAAAAGCAGATATGATTGTGTTGGTGGCGGATGCAAGTAATTTAAAAAGAAATCTTCTTTTCTGTTCACAGATCATCGACCTGAAACGCCCCGTGATCATAGCTTTAACGATGATGGATATTGCGAGGAAAAATAATATCCAGGTGGATGTTGCCGGTTTGGAACGTGAACTTGGTGTGTTGGTAATACCTGTTAATCCAAGAAAAAATAAAGGAATTCAACAGTTAAAAAAAGCGATTGAACATACCGCAGAAAATCTTCATTTTTTACCGGAAAGGGATTTTATAGATGTAGAACCTATGGCGCCAGAGGCTATTAAAAAAGTCCGAAATATTTTTCCTGAAGTAAGCGATTATCGCGCGATTCATTATCTGATCAATCATGAAAATTTTTCATTGAATAATCAAACCCAAGACGATATTGAAAACATAGAAATTGCTACAAAATTTAATGCGTCAAAAACGCAGGCAGAAGAAATTTTACAACGTTATGGAAAAATAAAAACCATCATGAAGCAAACGGTGGTGGAAGCAGATCCGTTGCAAAAAGCTTTGTTTACACAAAAACTTGATGATATTTTATTGCACCGGACGTGGGGATATCTGATTCTGATCGCTGTACTTTTTTTATTGTTCCAAAGCATTTTTGTCATTGCGCAATTTCCTATGAATGCGATAGAATGGACGTTTGCGCAAGCCGGTGGATGGCTTGGACAGGTTCTACCTTCCGGTTGGTTTACCGATCTTTTTATTAATGGAATTCTGGCAGGCTTAAGCGGAATCATTGTTTTTGTTCCACAGATCATGATCTTATTTGGACTCATTACTCTTTTGGAAGACACCGGTTACATGGCAAGAATCAGTTTTCTTACTGATAAAATTATGCGCAAAGCAGGCTTGAATGGAAAGAGTGTAATGCCGATGGTTAGCGGGCTTGCGTGTGCTGTACCCGCTATCATGAGTGCAAGAAGTATTGAAAATAAAAAAGAAAGATTGCTCACCATCATGTGTACGCCATTAATGAGTTGCAGTGCACGACTTCCGGTTTATACCGTGCTGATTGCTTTGGTGATTCCTCATAAAATGTATTTTGGCTTTATCAGTTTGCAAGGCCTTGTGATGATGCTGATGTATTTTCTCGGAACCTTCATGGCGTTGCTGGCAGCGTATGTGATGAAATGGTTTATCAAAAGCAAAGAAAAAAGTTTTTTCATTTTGGAACTTCCTGCCTATCGCGGTCCACGATGGAAAAATATTATTTCAACGATGATCGAAAGGGCCCGGATTTTTGTGTTTGAAGCCGGAAAAGTGATCATGGTAATTAGTTTACTGCTTTGGGTTTTAAGCACATTTGGTCCTGCAAAAAAAATGCATGAAGTCACCACCAAATATGCGGCTCTTGTTCAACAAAATCCCTCACAGGCACAGGAATACAAAAAGTTAGAAAGTACTGAACATTTGCAAAATTCGTACGCAGGAATTTTGGGAAAAACCATTGAACCAGTTATTCGCCCGTTGGGTTATGATTGGAAAATCGGCATCGCTCTGATCACTTCTTTTGCTGCCCGTGAAGTGTTTGTTGGAACGATGGCAACCCTCTACAGCGTTGGCGATGATGCGGATGAAAATAATGCTACACTACGCCAGAAAATGAGTGCTGCAACATGGCCGGATGGAGAAAAAGTGTATACACTTGCAGCCGGTTTATCGCTTCTTGTTTTTTATGCGCTTGCCATGCAATGTATGAGCACTCTTGCTGTTGTAAAGCGTGAAACACACACCTGGAAATGGCCGATCATCATGTTGTTTTATATGACAGGCCTCGCTTACATCATGAGTTTCATCACGTATCATTTATTCAGATAATTAAACAAGGAATTCAGTTTATTTGTTACTTCACTGTAAAAAGATTTTTTTATTCGAAAAGAAAATCGATTTATTTCTCTGTTTACTGCTTTATTTCAGAAATTGAGATTGCCAATTATAGTACCTTGTTTTTATAAAAATTTTTCCTATGGATAAAAATGACCTTGCAAAAAAAGTAGTAAACCATCTTTTGGAAACAGATCTTTTCAGCAAATGGCTTGGAATAGAAATTATTGAAATCAAAGAAGGCTCTTGCAAAATTAAAATGACAATCAGAAAGGAAATGACAAATGGCTTTGGAATTGTTCATGGAGGAATCACGTTTTCCCTTGCTGACAGCGCATTTGCGTTTGCATGTAACAGCCGCAATAATTTATCTGTTGCGCTCGATACATCGATCAATTTTACAAAACCTGCTCTTGTTGATGATGTACTTATCGCAGAAGCGAAAGAAATTCACAATGGAAATTCAACAGGACTTTACCATATTTCAGTTACAAATCAGAATGATCATTTGATAGCCGCTTTCAAAGGAACTTGTTTCAGAATGAATCGAAATCTGATTTGATAAAAAGAATTTCTAATTCCTTTTCCAAACTACTTTTCCATCTGTTGCTTCATTTAGAAAATCAGGCATTTTACCATCGCCTCTTCCGGTAAACCCACCGTCCGGATAACCTAAAAGATTACAGGAGCTATCGAATAGATGTTGAATTTATCACAACATGCAGAGTGAAAATAATATACCGTTTTGCCTTTATAATGATAACGCGTTACTGATTCCGGCGAACCTTGGGTTGAATCGGCAGCCATCATTTTAATTTTTACTAAAAAGCACGAAGGCAATTCATTTATGATTTTTGTTTTTTTACTTGAAGCGCACGAAAACAAAAATAAAACCGCCACAAAACTTATTGCTCTGATCATTTTTTTCGTGTAACATTACAAAAACATTTGCTAAAAAAAACTTTGCGAAATTTACCGGATGGAAAAATCAAACTTTATAGATTTAATAAAAATATTTTGCAAAAGCGGGCACGGTGGCGCAGGAAGCAGACATTTTTTGCGCAATAAACTTACTGCTTTTGGCGGTCCGGATGGTGGTGATGGCGGACGAGGTGGTCACATCATTTTGAAAGGCAATAAAAATTTGTGGACACTGTTACATCTGCGTTATTACAAAAATATTTTTGCGGAAAATGGTGAGAATGGCGGCAAAAATAATTGCACCGGTCATGATGGAAAAGATATAATTATTGAGGTTCCCTTGGGAACAATTGCAACGATTGAAGAAGATGCAAAACAAATAGAAATTCTTGAAGATGGAGAACAAAAAATTTTATTAAAAGGTGGACGCGGCGGATTAGGAAATTCTCACTTTGCAACACCAACCAACCAGGCGCCTCAACATGCACAACCCGGAGAACCAGGTGAAGAAAGCTTAGTGATGTTAGAGCTCAAAGTGCTGGCTGACGTAGGTTTGGTTGGATTTCCAAACGCTGGAAAATCGACTTTACTTTCTGTAATCACAGCCGCAAAACCAAAGATTGCTGATTATGCTTTTACTACGATCACACCTCAGCTTGGCATTGTGGCTTATCGTGATAATAAAAGTTTTTGTGTTGCAGATTTGCCAGGAATCATTGAAGGCGCTGCAGAAGGGAAAGGCCTTGGCCACAGGTTTTTAAGGCACATTGAAAGAAATCCTGTTTTGCTTTTTGTCATTCCCGCCGACAGTAAAGATCACGCCGAAGAATTTAAGATTTTGCAAAATGAACTGAAAGAATATAATCCTGAATTGTTGGATAAAAAGTTTTTAATCGCAATCAGCAAAAGTGACTTGCTTGATGATGAATTGAAAGAAGCTATCGAAAATGAACTGCCAAAAGATATTCCTTATATTTTTATTTCATCCGTTACCAATAAAGGTTTGGGCGAATTAAAAGACATGTTGTGGAATGCACTAAACTCGTAACACGTAATTTCTAAAACAATTTCATTCACGAATTGCATGAATTAATGAGCCGCAAAATTTTATTTTTTATCAATCCGATTGCTGGTACCAAAAACAAACTCAATTTAGAGGAAACGATCATTTATAAGTGTCGTGAAAAAAATATTTCTTTCGAAATACTGTTTACTTCTAAAGAAGGAGATTACGATTTTTTGCGGGAGAAAGTCAAAAATGAAAACATTACAGACATTGCGATTTGCGGCGGCGATGGAAGTTTGTCACCAATTATTTCTTCGGTTTTAAATCTGCCGGTAAATATTGGAATTATTCCTCTTGGCTCAGGAAACGGACTTGCACGAACTGCCCAAATTCCCAATTCTGTTGAGAAAGCAATTGATACAATTCTTATTGGAAAATCGAAGTGCACTGACGCTTTTTCCATCAACAAGAAATTAAGCGTTCATGTTTGCGGTTTGGGATTTGATGCAAAAGTGGCACATGATTTTGCTGAAGGAAAAACTCGCGGGCTTCATGCTTACACTAAAATCGCGATAAAAAACTTTCTTTCTGCAAAAACATATCCGTTTACCATTGAAGTGGATGAAAAGAGAATTAATGTAAATGCATTTTTTATTTGTATTGCCAACAGCAATCAATTTGGAAATAATTTTAAAGTGGCTCCCAAAGCCAGTATTATCGATGGTTTCCTTGATGTTGTTGTATTACAAAAAGCAAATAAAGCAATGGCAGTTTTATCTTTCGTGCAGCAAATTATTTCCGGAAAAGCGCGGCCTTTTTCGGAAAATGGATTTAAAAGAAAACCGATTCTTTATTTTCAAACAAAAAAAATTAAAATTGAAAATCCCCAACTTGCGCATGTGCATATTGATGGCGATCCTGCAGCAACCAGCGAGGAATTTTCGATTGAAATTTTGCCATCAGCTTACAAACTAATTGTTCCTTAACTGCAAATTATAAATTCGAATTATTTCTTTGTTTAGTGAATTTCAATCGTTAGAAGATGCAACTTTTCTTTAACCTTTTGATATTAAATTCCCTTTACTTTAAACAGTCTATTTATTAATTTTTTTCTCAATTGGCTTTAATTCAATATGTGAATATTTAGTTCATTTTATCACAAAATTTTTAGAAAAAAAATTGATCTCATTCAATATATTTGTTTATGCGCTGCGATAATAATTATGAGAAGCTGCTTGAAGAATTAATTGCAAATGCACTAAAAGAAGATGTTGGCGACGGTGATCATTCAACTCTTTGTTGCATTGATGAAAACAAAAAAGGGAAAGCAATCTTAAAAATTAAGGACGAAGGAATTTTGGCGGGAGTGGACGTGGCGGAAAAAATATTTTCTTTTGTTGAGCCGTCTTCTGTTTTAAAAAAAATTAAAGACGATGGAGATGAAATGCACGCAGGCGAAATTGCTTTTGAAGTAAGTGCAAAGGTTCATACGATTCTTGGTTGCGAAAGATTGGTGTTGAATTGCATGCAACGAATGAGTGGCATTGCGACTCTTACAAGAAAATATACCGACAAATTGAAAGGATATCATACGAAATTATTAGACACGAGGAAGACAACTCCTAATTTTCGTTTGTTGGAAAAAGAGGCGGTAAGAATTGGCGGAGGAGTGAACCATCGTTTTGGATTATACGATATGATTATGTTGAAAGACAATCATATTGATTATTCCGGAGGAATTGAAAATGCGATTAATAAAGCATGGAAATATGTGCAGGAAAAAAAGCCAGGATTGAAAATAGAAGTGGAAACAAGAAGCCTTGAAGATGTAAAAAAAGCGGTGGAAACAGGAAAAGTAGATCGCATTATGCTTGATAATTTTTCT
>Ga0157373_10001336_pt1 | contig 18878 bp, 15 predicted proteins | sample C65metaG_FD_113460 | JGI IMG/M metagenome (GOLD analysis project Ga0157373, IMG submission 113460) | Corn rhizosphere microbial communities from Kellogg Biological Station, Michigan, USA - C6-5 metaG | ecosystem: Host-associated > Plants > Roots > Rhizosphere > Soil | place: USA: Michigan... | reverse complement strand
CTGGTCGCTGGAGGGCGCCGAGCGCCACTCGATCTTCATCGGCAACGCCGTCCAAGCGCGGAAGGGCGCTCACTTCGCGGTGCGGGCGGTGGCGCAGCTGAAGCGGCATTATCCGGATATCCGCCTCTACATCGCCGGTCTGGCGCCGGACGCGCTGGGCGGCCTGAAGAACCGCATCGGCTATCCGGCCTATCTCGGCGGACTGATCCGTGAGCTGGGCGTGGCCGACCGTGTGACCTTCACCGGCGTCCTGTCCGCGGCGCAGATGGCGGAGCGGATGCGCAAGAGCCACGTCTTCGTGCTGCCCTCGCTGATCGAGAACAGCCCCAACAGCCTGGGCGAGGCGATGATGCTGGGGACGCCCGTGGTCAGCGCCTACACCGGCGGCGCGCCGGACATGGCGGCCCCCGACCGCGAGGCTCTGTTCTACCGCGCCGACGACCCGGCCCTGCTGGCTTGGCAGCTCAAGCGCGTCTTCGATTCAGATACGCTGGCGAAGAGCCTCTCGGCGGCGGGGCGCAAGCGGGCGCTGAAGACGCACGATCCGGCCGACAACCGCGACCGGCTGCTGGCCGCCTACCGAGCCGTTCTGGGGTCAGCGTGAGCGCCCCCGTCGCCCTCTTCGTCTATAACCGGCCGGACCACACCCACCGCACGGTCGAGGCGCTGGCCGCCAATCTCGGGGCGAAGGAGACGACGCTCTGGGTCTTCTCCGATGGGCCGAAGAGCGAGGCGGCGAAGGAGAAGGTCGAGGCGGTCCGCGCCTTTGTCCGCACGCTGCCCGGCGCCGGACTGTTCGGGAACGTGGTCCTGAGCGAGGCGCCCGAGAACCGGGGCCTGAGACGCTCCATCGTCACGGGCGTGAGCGAGGTGATGGCGGCGAGCGGGCGGGCCATCGTGCTCGAGGACGATCTCGTCACCGCGCCCGACTTCATCGCCTTCATGAGCGACTGCCTCGATTTCTACGAGGCCGACCCGAGCGTCGGCTCCATCGCCGGCTACTGCCCGCTGAAGGCGCCGCCGCCGGGCTATCGCCACAGCATCTACGCCGTCCCGCGCTCCTCCAGCCACGGCTGGGCGACGTGGAAGAACCGGTGGGACGCGGTGGACTGGTCGGCCTCGCGCTTCCCGGAGTTCTGGAAAGACCGTGCGTTGCGCCGCGCCTTCGACGCCTGCGGTTCTGACCGCACGGACCGGCTGCGGCGGGAGGTGGAGCGGGGCGCGGAGTCCTGGTCGGTGATCTTCGGCTTTTCGTTGCTGCTGCATGGCCAGAACACCATCGTTCCGACGGTCACCCGCATCCGCAACATCGGCGACGACGGTAGCGGCGTGCACAGCTTCCACGGCGCGTCGATGAACGACGAGCTTCCGTTACAGCCGACGCCCTACATACTGGAACACGTCGAGCCCGACCCGCGCGTGGTGGACGCCTACCGGCGGCTCTATTCAGGCGGTCTTGCGACCCGCACGGCGCGGTTCCTGCGCAACAACGGGCTGGGCGGGGTGGAGCGGCTGGCGCGCCGGGCTCAGGCCTTGTTCCAGACCCGGCGGTTCACGAAGTCTGTATAGCCGAGGATGATCCGCACGATCTTCTTGGAGACGTTGTCCACGTCATAGTCGGCGATGATTTTCGGCGGGCCGTCCTTGGCTTGCTCCATGACCACTTCGACGGCCGGCAGCACGAGTTCGGGCTTCAGCCCGCACATAATCAGCGAGCCTTCGTCATTGCCTTCGGGCCGCTCGTGCACCTGGCGGATGGTGACAGCCGGAAAACCCAGAACCGAGGCTTCTTCAGTAATCGTGCCGCTGTCGGAAAGCACACAGGCGGCGTTCTTCTGCAGTTTGATGTAATCGAGGAAGCCGAACGGCTTGACGAATTTCACCAGCGGATTGGCCTTGCGCCCGCCCAGCCGGTTTCGCGTGCGCGGGTGGGTGGAGAATATAATTGGCCAGCCGTATTTGTCCGCCAGCGCGTCCAGGGACGACAGCAGGGCGTCGAAATTCTTCTCGTTGTCGACGTTTTCTTCGCGGTGGGCGCTGACGACGAAGTACTTGCCGGACTCCAGTCCCTGCTCTTCCAGCACCTTGGAGGCGTCGATGGCCTCGCGTTTGCTGTCGAGCACTTCCTTCATCGGCCCGCCGACCTTGATGATCCGCTCGCCGGGCAGGCCCTCGGCCAGCAGATAGCGGCGCGCGTGCTCGGTGTAGGTCAGGTTCACATCGCTGATGTGGTCGACGATCCGGCGGTTGATCTCTTCGGGCACGTTGAAGTCGAAGCAGCGGTTGCCGGCCTCGACGTGGAAGATCGGAATTTTGCGCCGCTTGGCGGAAATGGCGGCCAGGCAGCTGTTGGTGTCGCCGAGCAGCAGCACCGCGTCCGGCTTTTCCTTTTCCATGACATCGTCGGAGAAGGCGATGATGTTGCCGATGGTGCGGGCCAGGGTGTCGGCCGCCACGTTCAGGAAATGGTCGGGCTTTCGGATTTCGAGATCGCGGAAGAAGATCTCGTTGAGCTCGTAGTCGTAGTTCTGGCCGGTGTGGACCAGCACATGGTCGACGCGCCTGTCGAGTTCCTGGATGGTCTTCGACAGGCGGATGACCTCCGGCCGCGTGCCGACGATGGTCATGACCTTCATTGCGCGCGCCCCCTCGCCATCGCCGCCAGCTCGCCGATCTGTTCGTCCCAGCTGGGCGGGGTATAGCCGAATTCGCGGCGGAAGCGGCTGGAATCCAGACTGCGGTCGCAGTGGAAGGCCGCGTCCGGATTGATTTCGGTGGTCAGGCCGAACTTGTCGCGCACGATGGTCAGCAGCGCGAACTTGTCGATGGGATCGCTGGAGACCTGATACAGCCCGGACGCCTGTGGATGCTCATGGATCATCTGGTCGATGATCCGCGACAGCTCGGCCGTCGTGAAACCGGAGAAAATGGCGTTGGTGAACCCCTTCACCGGCCCCTTCTGCGCCAGAAACCACTCCAGCAGCCCCGTCTTGCGGCTGAGCTCAAAGCCAATGATCGAAGTGCGCAGGGTGAGGCAGTGGGCGTCGTGCACCTCGCCCAGGAACTTGGACTTGCCGTAGATGTCCTCGGCGTTCGAGGGGCTGTCTTCGGTATAGCCGCCGTCCTTGCCGTCGAAGACGCAGTCGGTGGAGATGTGGACCAGCCGCGCGCCTGTCGCCTTGCACATCACCGCCAGCTTGTGCGGCAGCAGGGCGTTGATCTCGAGGCTCGGGATCACGTCGTGCGATTCCGCCCGCTGTTTGACGATGCCGACCGCGTTGACGATCACGTCGGGCCGGAACTCGCCGACGATCTCCAGCAGCCGGTCCTCGTCGCGCACATCGACGCCGAACCAGGCGTTGTCGCGCGTGAAAAGGCCGTATTGGGCGTAAGCGGCCTCATCCTGCCGCAGCGTGCATTTGACCTCGTTACGGGCCTTGAGGGTGGCCATCAGCTGATGGCCCAGCATGCCGTCGCCGCCGAGGATTAGGCAGCGCATGCGACGCCGGCCCGCTTCAGCTGATCGTGCACATAGGCCAGCGACAGGAGCTTCTTCTTGATGCCCTCGATGTCGAGCCGCGTGGTGTTGTGCGAATTGTAGTCGTCCGCCGCCGAGACGACCTTCTCACCCTCGACGAAGAACTTGCCGTAGTTGAGGTCTCGGTTGTCGGCGGGGATGCGGTAGTAGTCGCCCTGGTCCTCGGCGTGGACCATCTCCTCGCGCGTCAGCAGGGTCTCATAGAGCTTCTCGCCATGGCGGGTGCCGATGACGCGGACCTTGTTGTCGGCCTCGAACAGTTCGACCAGCGCCTGGGCGAGATCGGCGATGGTGGAAGCCGGCGCCTTCTGGACGAAGATGTCGCCGTGCTGGGCGTTGGAATAGGCATAGACCGCCAGCTCCACGGCATCCTCCAGCGACATCAGGAAACGCGTCATGTTCGGGTCGGTCACCGTCAGCGGCTTGCCGGCCAGGATCTGCTCGATGAACAGCGGGATCACCGAACCTCTGGAGACCATAACGTTGCCGTAGCGGGTGCAGCAGACGGTGGTGTGCTTGGGGTCCGTCAGGCGCGCCTTGGCGATGGTCACCTTCTCGGCCATCGCCTTGGAGATGCCCATGGCGTTGATGGGATAGACCGCCTTGTCGGTGGACAGCACGACGACGCTTTTGACCTTCTGGGCGATGGCCGCGCAGAGCATGTTCTCGGTGCCCAGCACGTTCGTCTTGATCGCTTCCAGCGGATAGAACTCGCAGGACGGCACCTGCTTCAGCGCCGCGGCGTGGAAGACGTAATCCACCCCTTCCAGCGCCGGCAGGATGCTGGCCTGGTCGCGCACGTCGCCGATGTAGAACTTCACCTTGTCCGACCCGAGCGCGATGCGCATGTCCTCCTGCTTCTTCTCGTCGCGTGAGAAGATGCGGATTTCTTTGATGTCGGTCTGCAGGAACCGGTTCAGCACGGCGTTGCCGAACGAGCCGGTGCCGCCGGTGATCAGCAGGGTCTTGTCGTTGAACATCGGTCCTTAAACTCCCGGGACGGCGGCCTTCGCCTGCCCTTTTACTGCAACCAGGCGCGAAGCCCACTCCATGTACTCGTCGAGGCCCTCGGTGATCCCGACGGCGGGTTCATAACCGAAGGCCTTCTTCGCCGCGTTAATGTCGGCGCGCGAGTGCAGCACGTCCCCGGGCCGCACGTCGCCGTAATGCACCTGCGCCTTGATGCCGGACGCCTTTTCCAGCGCCTTGACGAGGTCGTTGATGGTGATCTGGGTGGCCGAGGCGATGTTGAAGGCGCCGGAGGCTCCGACCGTCATCGCGGCCTTGATGTTGGCCTGCACCACGTCGCGGACGTTGACGAAGTCGCGCGTCTGCTCGCCGTCGCCGAAGATGGTGACCGGCTCGCCGGCCAGCATCTTGAAGGCGAAGATCGGGATCACGTTGCCGTAGGCGTCGAAGCGCTGGTTGACGCCATAGACGTTGAAATAGCGCAGGCAGACGGCCTCCAGCGGATAGAGGTAGTCGTAGGACAGGCACTGCTTCTCCATGCAGAGCTTGCTCGACGCATAGGGCGTGAACGGCTCGATGGGATGGCTCTCGTCGATCGGCAGGGTCTTCAGCTCGCCGTAGATACCGGCCGAGGACGAGGCCACGATCTTGCGCACGCCTTCCTTGCGCGCCGCCTCCAGCACCCGCAGCGTGCCGATGACGTTGATCTCGCTGTCCTCGATGGGGTGGTCGATGGAGCGCTTGTTGCCGACCGACGCGGCGAGATGGAACACCACCTCCGCGCCCTTGATGGCGCCCGCCACAGCGGCCTCGTCGCGGATGTCGCCCTCGATGAAGCGCGCGCCCTCCAGCGCATCGACGTTCTCGCGATAGCCGGACAGCAGGTTGTCGAGGACCGTCACCTCGTGGCCATCGCGCAGCAGTTGGGCGGCGATATTGGAGCCGATGAAGCCGGCGCCGCCGGTGACCAAAGCCTTCATTGAACCCTTTCCCCCGGCGCCTTCGCGCGGCCGACGAACTGCGCCAGCGGCTGCACATGGGCCCTGTAATCAAACGACTTTTCGGCTTCCGCCCGCGCGGCGGCCCGCATCCGGCGGCGGTCTTCCACGGAGAGCGCCAGCGCGCGTTGCAGCGCCTCCTTCAGCGCCGTCGCCGTTCCGGCCCCACAGACGACGCCGGTCTCTCCATCGCGGATGTGACGGCCAAGGTCGCTGGTGATGTTGCAGATCACCGGCGTTCCAACCGACAGGCTCTCGACCACCTTGGTGGGAAAACCGGCATTGGAATTGCGCGCGTTCGGCCGCAGCAGCACGCTGAAGTCGGCGCCGCGCGTCAGTTCCATCGCCTTGTCCTGCGGCACACGGCCAAGCACCTCCACGCATCCCGGCAGCGCGCGCGCACCTTTCCTTCGCATGGCGGGGAAAGCAAGAACCTCCTCGGGCGATAGCCCCGCCATCCGCAGGCGCACGCGCTGGCCTTCCGGATCGAGGTCCAGCAGCGCCTCAAGGTAGGCGTCGAACAGGTCCTTGTGACCCGGCGTGCCGGTATAGGCGAGGATCAGCGGCCCGCTCGCGGTGGGCTCCAGGTTCGGCGCCACGCGGGCCGTATCCAGCGTCGGTGGGACCAGCACGGTGTTGCAGCCCCGCGCGCGGTACCAGCCTTCGAGGTAGCTGCTGATGGCCAGGATGTTGCCCGTTCGGCCCGCGTACACACGCATCGCCAGCTCGGTGTTCCAGTAGTAGGGCGAGCGCAGCCAGTGCAGCGCGCTTGGCGGGTCGTACCACTCCACGGCGTCGAAGATCAGCGGCACGCCCGCCTTCCGCGCCCAAGGCAGCAGCCGCATGAAATAGGGCGAGTAGCCGCTGTAGAGGATCACGGCCGCCGGTTTGGGCGACAGGCCGTCCAGCCACGCGACCGTCTTTGCCCCCATGTTGGCGTACAGGAGCCGCTTCAGCGCAGACCCCATGTGTTCCGCTGTCCGCTCGCCTAGCGAATGGACCTTGAAGCCTTCGTACTCGGCCGGCCCGTCCATCTGCCCGGAGCCGATCTCCACCTCGAAACCGGCCTCGCGCAGGGCCAGCGCGTTGCCGAGAATGCGCCGCCCCGCCGCGCCGCCGTGCGGAAACCCGAACGGGCCCACATAGGCGATCAGCCCGCTCACCACGCCGCTCCCATCAGGGCTTCGAGCGCATCGAGCTTGGCCTCGTCATCGAGGATGGCGGGATTGAGCGGCCCGGCCCCCAGCCGCGCGCGCAGGCCAGCGTCGGTCAGCACGCGCCGCATGCCCTCGACGATGGCGTCCTCGTCATTGGCGACGATCAGCCCGCCGACACCGTCCTCGATCTGCTCGGTGATGCCGGAGAAGGTCGTGGCGACGACCGCCTTGCCCATCACCTTGGCCTCGTTCACCGCCCCGCACAGGCCCTCATAGTAGGAGAGCACCGCCACCACGTCGGCGTGACGATAATACGGAAACGGGTTGGCCTGGCGGCCGAGCAGGATGAAGCGCTCGCTGAGTCCCAGGTCCCGGACCTTCGCCTCCAGCAAAGCCCGATCCGGACCGTCCCCCACCACGAACCAGTGGAAATCGAGACCTTCATCCAGCAACCGCCGGCAGACCTCCGCCATGCGCGCGAGCCCTTTGGCCTCTTCCAGGAGGCGGCAGACGCTCAGCACCTTCAGGCCATCGCCATAAGCCGCGAACGGGTTCGGCTCCTCCTCGGCGCGGCGGCGCATCTCGTCCGGGTCGAGCAGGTTGTAGATCGTCACTGCCTTGCCCTCGACGTAGGGATAACGGCGGACCAGCGCCTCGCGCACGGAGTCCGCGACGCAGATGTAGTGGTCGATGCGCCGATGGTAGCGCTCGATGTTGGGCGTGACCTTGCCGCGCCGGTCCACCTCGCCCACGTCATTTCTGATGAAGTGGAGCCGCGTCCGCGCCCTCACCCAGTGGCAGCAGAAGGCTGGCGAGAGTCCGTGCAACCCGACGGCCGCCACGTCATAGCGCCGGAACAGGAATTCGGCCGAGATGACCGCCTCGCGGATCCGTTGCGCGGCATAGATTACGAGGTCCGGAATGGCCCGGAGGAGACCGCCGACGCCTCGCGCCTGGGCCAACGCGTTGCCCGATGGCCGCGAGCGCAACCGGGTCAGCCTCACCCTCGGATCGAGCTTGCCTTCCAGCGGTCCGCCGCCGGTGGTGACCACCATGTCCACCTGCCAGCCGCGGTCGGCCAGCCCCCGCACGAGGCGCAGGATCGACATCTCCGCGCCGCCGAGGTTGAGGACCGGATAGTGGATGAGGATGCGCTTGCCCACGCTCAGAGCCGGGCGATCCCGGGCTCCTTGGGCAGGGAGGCCTTCACGTCGAACACCACCCCGTCCGGCCGCGCATAGGCGCGCACGCCCTCGGCGCCGTCCTTGACCAGTTGCTTGTGAGCGACGGCCAGCACGACGAGGTCGTAGTCGCCGGCCTTCGGCGCCTGCGTCATCGTCAGCCCGTATTCCTCATGCGCCTCGTGCGGATCGACCCAGGGGTCGTGCACATCCACCTGCATCTGGTGGTCGGCGAGCTCGCGGATCACGTCGGCGACCTTGGTGTTGCGAAGGTCGGGGCAGTTTTCCTTGAAGGCGAGCCCCAGCACCAACGCCCTCGCGCCGGCCGGGTTGATGCCCTTGTGCAGCATCAGGCGAAGGATGCGCCGGGCGATGTAGCCGCCCATGGCGTCGTTGATCCGCCGCCCCGCCAGGATGACTTCCGGATGGTGGCCGACCTCCTGGGCCTTGTGGGTCAGGTAGTAGGGGTCGACCCCGATACAGTGGCCGCCAACGAGGCCCGGCCGGAAAGGCAGGAAGTTCCACTTGGTGCCCGCCGCGTCCAGCACCTCGCGCGAGTCGATGCCCATCCGCGCGCAGATCATGGCGATCTCGTTGACGAGCGCGATGTTCACGTCGCGCTGGGTGTTCTCGATCACCTTGGCGGCCTCGGCCACGGCGATGCTGCTGGCCTTGAAGGTGCCGGCCGGGACGATGCGGCGATAGAGGCTGTCCACGAACTCCGCGGCTTCCGGCGTCGAACCAGCGGTGACCTTGGTGATGGTCGACAGGCGATGTTCGCGGTCGCCCGGATTGGCCCGCTCGGGGCTGTAGCCGCAGAAGAAGTCCTCGTTGTAGGTCAGCCCCGACACCTCCTCGAGGATCGGCACGCAGATCTCTTCGGTGCAGCCCGGATAGACGGTGGACTCATAGACCACCACGTCGCCCTTCTTCAGGTGCTTCGCGATCGAGCGCGTCGCCCCGCGCAGGGCCGACAGGTCCGGCTGGCAGGCCTTGTCGATGGGGGTCGGCACGGTGACGATGTAGACGTTGCGCCCGACGATATCCTCGCCGCTGGCCGTGAAGGACAGGCGCGAGACCGCCTTCAGCTCCTCGTCCGTGACTTCGAGCGTGCGGTCATGGCCGCGCCGCAGCTCGGCGATCCGGTCGGCGTTGAGGTCGAAACCGAGCGTGTCGAACTCATGGCCAAAGGCGACCGCCAGCGGCAGGCCCACATAGCCCAGGCCGATCACGCATATGCGAGCGTCGTCGATGGCGATCATTTGCTTCCGCTAAAGGTTGGCCGGCAGCCCGGCAAGATGTCAGGCCGCGTGAGTGGCTCTGGCCGTGCTGCCGGAGCTGGCCCGGATGCACTCGACGGCCTGCCGAATCTCCGCGATCGCCCGCTCGCGGTCGTCCCGCTCGGCGGCGGCGATCAGGGCGCCGAGATTGATGGTCGCCGGGCTGAGGTCCGACTTCCCGGAGATTTCCGAGATGTGCTCGACGCAGGGCCGCACGTCCTCGTTGTCGTCCACCAGGCTCTCGGAGAGCTTTTCGCCGGGCTTGAGGCCGGTGATCTCGATGGCGATGTCGTCGTCGACGCGAAGGCCGCTGATCTCGATCATCCGCCGGGCCAGATCGATGATCTTCACCGGCGAGCCCATCTCCAGCACGAACTTGCGGGGCGTGGACGCGGGGCTGGCGTGGCTGAGCGCGGTGGCGTGCAGGACGAGCTGCACCGCCTCCGGAATGGTCATGAAGTAGCGCTCGACATCCTCGTGGGTGACCGTGACCGGGCCGCCCGCCTCGATCTGACGCTTGAAGATCGGCACCACCGAACCCGCCGAACCCAGCACGTTGCCGAACCGCACGGCGCAGAAGCGGGTGCCCTGGCGGCCGTGGGGCAGCAGGGACTCGGCGATGCGCTTGGTCGAGCCCATCAGGTTGGTGGGATCAACCGCCTTGTCGGTGGAGATCAGTACCATCTGCCGCGCCGAGACCGCCTTGGCCGCCTCGATGACGTGAAGGGTGCCCTTGACGTTGGTTAGCACCCCTTCGCAGGGATTTTCCTCCACCAGCGTCACGTGCTTCAGCGCGGCGGCGTGGAAGACGATCTCCGGCTTTTCTTCCTCGAACACGCGCTTCACCCGGTCGGCGTCGCGCACGTTGCACAGCACCGCGCGGCGCGTGCCGTCGTGGCCGAGCCCGGCGATTTCCCGGTCGATCTCGAACAACAGGAATTCGGAGTGGTCGATCATCGTCAGATGCGCGCAACCGAGGCCAGCGAGTTGGCGGCAAATTTCCGAGCCGATGCTGCCGCCGGCGCCGGTGACCAGCACCCGGCGGCCGTTGACCAGTGTCTTCACCGGCGAGGCGTTCAGCGAGATCGGCGCGCGCGGCAGGAACTCCTCCAGCCGCATCTCGCGCAGACCTCCGCCGCCCTGCTGGATCTCGGCCAGGTTCGGCTGGCGCAGCAGGGTCCAGCCGTCCGCCCGCAGCCGGCCGATCTGTTCGGCGGTAAGACCGAGCTTGAGGATCGGGTCGTCGAGGAAGAGCAACGCCTTGGCTTCTTCCGGATCGTGGCTCACCCGCTCGACAATGACCTCCAGGTCCTTCAGCGTGCCGGCGACGGGCACGCCGAACACCAGCTGGCCGATCAGGTTGGAGGTCGAGGCGACGATGGAGAGCGGCTGGTATTCCTGGTCGTAACCGCCCGCGTAGCGGCGCAGGTAGGTCTCGGCCAGCTGCAGCGGCCCCACCAGCACCAGCGGCCTGGCGTCGGACCGGCGGCGGCGCAGCGGCATGAAGAACAGCGAGCGCACCAGACGCCGGTCTGTCGTCACGCGCCACGCCAGGCGGATGCCAACCAGCCCGAACAGGCTCAGCAGCCACGACAGCACCAACGTCGAGCGCGGCAGGCTGATGGCGCGGTTGGAGAGGAAGATCACCGCCAGGAAGGCCAGCGCCGTCAGGCCGGTGGTCTGGGCCAGCCGCGCCACGTCGGCGACGGAGGAAAACCGCCAGGCCGTCCGCTCGGTGCGGAAGATGGCTTCGAAGAATCCGGCGACGACGGCGTACATGCCGGCCCACACCAGGACCGGGATGGCCTCCGGATTGGTCAGCCACCAGTCGATCCAGAGTCCGCGGCGCAGGGCGTAGGCCGCGACGAAGGCGCAGAACACCAGCACGATGTGTACGGTGAACTTGTAGCCGTAGCTCATGGGCCCCTCACGCGGCTGCAGCCGCTCACTTCCGCTGCTGCTTCAAGGTCTTAAAAGACATTTCCGCGACATTTTGTCCACCGTAGCGGTACATTGGTTTCATTAATCCTGTTTTACGCGTGGCAGCGCCAGCAGCGCGCAGCCGAGGCCGACGACCGCCGCGATCGCGGGCGTTCGGACCGGGTAATCGACGAGCGAATGCGCTGCGACCAGCGCCACGACCACGCCCGCCCCCTGCGCCAGCGCCGCATCGTCGGACCGCCAGGCCTTCAGCACCCGCCAGGCCAGCCAGCCCATGAAAACCAGTATCAGCGCGATCCCGGCGTAGCCCGCGCACACCCAGACCTCGAGGTAGTCGTTGTGGGCGTGGTTCACGTAGGCGTTCTGCAGCGTCTCCACGTGCTCGACCGCCGGATACACCTGGGCAAACGACCCCAGTCCCGCGCCGGCCGGTGAAAACCGCTCCGCCAGCGCCACGGCCCCGGACCAGATGGTGCCCCGATAGTCCTCGCCGGCCTCGGCGAAGCGGTGGACGAACCAGGGGGAACGGGACAGCGCCGCGCCGATCAGGGCCAGCACCGCGACGATCGCGGCTCCAACGGCGAGCACCCACCGCCGCTTCAGGGCGCCTCTCCAGACGAGCAGCAGCCCCGCGCCCGCCGTCGCCGGCAGCGCCAGCCCCATCCCGGCCCGCGAGTGGCTGACGATGACCGCCGCGACCACGAACACCGCCAGCGCACCCAGCGCGGCCAGGCTGACGAGAATCTGCGGGCCTTCGCTGCGCCGGCGTCGCAACCACGCGGCCGCCAGCGGCAGGCCGAGCAGGAGGAACAGGGCTTCGTGGTTGCGGTTGGCGAACAGACCGACCGGCCGCTCCTGGCTGGTGATGTCATAGAGGCGAAGAACCGCGCCGAACCGGGTCAGCTGCAGGTAGCCGAGGATCGCCGAGATAATCCCCGCCGCCACCACGATAGGCAGCAACGTACGCCGCTGGCGGTCGGAGCAGGCGGCGACTCCGAGGAAGACGCCGACGGGAATCAGCAGCCAGAGGAAGGCGCGCAGCGTCCGCTCTGGCGTCAGGCTGATCGGCAGCAAGGCGGGCGCCAGGCCGAACCGGCGCAGGGCCGCCGCCAGATCGCCGTGTCCGGGGAGCTTCGCCCACAGGTCCAGCGGCAGCGGGATGAGCTGGATGAGCGGGACCAGCATGAACAGCGCCGCGATCGCGATCGGCAGGCGCAGCGCCTTCAGCTCCCCGTTCGTCTGCAGTCGGGGCAGCGCGAGCCCGATGACCACCAGGCCCATGAGTTCGATCACGGCCGGCCGCCACGGATCGTCCTGGGTGGCGCCGCCAAGCGCGAACGCCGTCGCGAGCAGCAGGGCGGTCAGCCAGAACAGCGGATCGATCTCCCGCAGCGACCGGCCACGGCGAACGAAGCTGCGGCCCTGCGTCGGCCGCGGGTCATAGTCGCGTTCGTCGCGCCCGCCCGAGCGGCGGAGGGAGAATGTGGGTCCCGCGGTCAGCTCGCTCATCCGATCACCCGATCTTCTCGACGGCGGCCCGCTCGACGAGCGCGGTCGCCGGCGCGGCGTGATCGCGCGAGCCGGCGCGGAGCATCAACAGCTGGGTCGGACAATCGGCGCCGACGACAAACTCCGCGCTTTTGCTGACGCGCTCGGCGCCGAACAGGTCGAGGATCAGGGGCGGCTGGCGGGGGCATCCAACGGTCCAGGACAGCGATCCGCTATCGCCCTCGATCAGGCGGGCGGTGATGTCGAACCGGTAGCGCCCTGGCTGGAGCGCCAAGGTCTGCAGGGCGAGGCGGTGGGAACCCATACCCTCCAGCGCCACATGCAGGCCCGGCTGCTCCCCCGGAGCGGCAAGGCGCGCGCGGGAGTCGGAACCCAGGTCCAGCGTCCAACCGAACGGCGCGGGCGCCGGCGGCCCGGTGAAGCTCGGATCATAGACCAGGCCCACGCCGCGGCCCCGGCCCGGAAGTGAGGCCAGCCACAGGCGTCGGGCGTCCGGCGCGAAGCCGTCGGCCGTCAGACGGGTGAGGAGCGGTGAGATCTCATTAGGAGTCATCCGCACGTCCTGTGCGGTTAGCATTTCCAGCACCTGCAGGATTCCCGCATCGCTCGCGCTCCCGCCGCCGATTTCACGGAAGAAGGTTTTTCGCCAGCTCGGCTTTTCCGCCAGCGTCCGGGCAAGCGCGTGCGCGGCGGCGGGATCCTGCGAAAGGGCCGCGAGGCGGAAGACAAGGGCGCTTTGCTTGTCCGGCGCCCGGCGCATGATCACGTCGGCGTAGCGCACGGCGTCGGCGTAGCGGCGCTCTTGAACGGCGTCCTCGAAGAAGCGGGCCGCCAGCGCGGCGTCGCGGTGGGTGAGCTGACCGGCCTCGGCGAAGAGCTGTCCGGCCAGCGGCGCGTTGGAGGAGGCGAGCGCGATCTCCCCCAGCAGCCGCCAGGCCGTCGCTTCATGCGGGCTGTTGGCCAAGGCGTCGCGCGCATAATCCCTGGCCTGCGGCAGGTTGCGGGCCTTGAGCGCGTTCTGCGCGAGCTGGGTAAGCGCCTGCGGATCGCCGGGCCGCCAGCGCAGGGCGAAGTTGGGGTCGCTGGCCGCGAACTGTCCGGCGGCCGCCGTGCTGACGATCAACCAGGCGAGCGCTGCGGCCACGGTGCAGTAGGCGACGATGTAGAGCCGGCGCCCAGCCAGAGCTGACATGGCCGCTCCCCGGATCTAGCTCCGCAGAAGCTGCGGCTGCTCGCCGTAATCGTAGTCGTAGGCGTAGCCGTAGCTCTGCGACGAACGCTTCAGGTCGAGCTTGGTCAGGACCGCGCCCAGAACCCGTGCGTTGCCGCCCTGCTTGAGCCGCCGCAGCGCCACCCGAGCGGGGCCGCGCTTGGTCTCGTGCGCGGCGACGACCAGCAGCACGCCCGAGGCGATGTTGGTCAGCAGCGGGGCGTCGGCCAGGCCCAGGATCGGCGGGCCGTCGATGACCACCAGGTCAAAGCGGCTGGAAGCCTCCTCCATCACCGCCCGCAGCTGATCGCTCCCGAGCAGCTCGGCCGGGTTGGGCGGCAGCGGTCCGCAGGGGATGAAGGCCATGGTGGAATCGACCGTTCCCTGGATCACCCCGTCCAGCCGCTCGTTGCCGGTCAGCAGGTTGGTCAGGCCCTTGGAGTTGTCGCGGCCCAGCATGCGGTGAAGCGAGGGATTTCGCAGATCGGCGTCGATCAACAACACCCGCATGCCAAGGCGCGCGAAGTTCTGCGCGATAACCCGGGACGTGGTCGACTTGCCCTCGGCGGCGCGGGGGCTCGTCACCAGCAGCAGCTCGGGAACGCCCGTGGGCGTGGAGAACTGCAGCGCGGTGCGCACGGAGTAGTAGGCTTCCGACACCGCCGAGCGTGGATCCTGCAGCGCCTGTTCCACCGTGATGCCCCTGGGCGGCGTCGGGATGGCGCCCAGCAGCGGCAGGCCGAGCTTGGTCTCGATGTCCTCCGGCGTCTGGATCGACTCGTCGAGCAGCTCTAGCAGCATGGCGGCGAGAACGCCGAACACGAGGCCCAGAAGCGCGGCGATGCCGATGTTCAGCAGCGGCTTCGGACGCGACGGCCCGCCCGGAGGGTTGGCGCGGTCGACGACCGATACGTTGTTGTTGCCGACGCCGCCGGCCACGCCGACTTCCTTGTAGCGCTGCAGCAGGCCGTCATAGAGCGTGCGGTTGGTGTCCACCTCGCGCTGGAGGATGTTGTACTGGATCGAGCGGTTGCGCAGGTCCATGACCCCGCTCTTCAGCGAGTTGACCTGTCCTTGCAGCGAGCCCTCCTGCCGGGCGGCGACCTGGTATTCGCCCTTGATGGAGGCGCGGATGCTGGCGACCTGGGTGTTGATCTGGCGGTCGATCTCATCGATCTGCGCCTTCAACTGCACCATGGCGGGGTAGTCGGGCTTATAGACGCTGAGCTTGTCCTGATAGGTGGCCTGGAGGGCCGCCTTCTGCTGGCGCAGCGTCTGGATGGTCGGGTTCGACAGCACTTCCGGAAGCGACGAACCGTCGCCGGAGGCGGCCTGGCGCCACTTCTGTTCGGCCTTGATCCGGTCGGCCTTGGCGGAAGCCAGCGCCGCGTCCATGGCCACGAGGTCGGCGGCGGTCAGCGACTGGCTGGCGGTCTGTTCGGCGCCGCCGTTCTCGCCGGGCGTGGTCGTGCCGATGTTCACAATCTGCTGCTGCTGGGCATAGGCGACCAGCTGGCGCTCGCTGTCCTCCAACCGAGCCTTCACCTGCTTCAAGCGGTCCTCGAGGAAGTTGCGGGCGTAGGAGGCCGAGTCGTAGCGGCGCTCCAGGTTGGTCTCGATGAAGGCGGTCGCAAAGCCGTTGGCCACCCGCGCCGACAGGGCGGCGTTGGGGCTGTCGAAGGTGAGCGCCACCAGCCGCGAGCCGCGAACGGGGCGTACGTCGCGGTTGTGCATCAACAGGGAGGTCGCGCGCTTGCGGCGAACGTCGATCTTGTCGGAGCCCGACGCGCCCATGGTCTTCAGGAAGGTGTTGTCCCTGGCGAGTCCCAGGTCATCCACCACGCGGGCGGCCAGCGCGCCGCTCTTCAGAAGACCGTACTGGGTCTGCAGGAATTCGTCGGTGCTGCCCATCTCGTCGGGGGTGATGTCCTGGATGTCCATCACCTTGGCCGGCTCGCGGTCGATCTGGATCGTGGTGCTGGCCGTGTAGATCGGGGTCATCAGCAGCGTGGAGAGCACGCCGATGGCGATGGCCGTCAGGAAGATGCCGATCACCCAGTAGCGGTGTTTGACGATGATCCGCCAGTATTCGAACAGGTTGAACTGCGGCCCCGCGTCGTGCGGCATCGGCTCTTCGGCCCACCAGTCGGCGGGCATGATGGCGCGGCCGCGATCCACGATGATCGGGCCGTGGCCGCCGGCGGTCATGTACTGACCGCGGCGCCCGCCTTCAGGATTTCCGATGTTGTCGTCCGGTAGCATTAAGAGCCCCAACCCGAGCTAGGCGGTTTCCCGCCGATTGATCAGAATAACAGACGGAAGACGCCGATAAGCGGCGAGGCATGGAGGACTTCCTGCCACATGCTTCGCACTCCGGAGCCCTGCACCACGACCATGTCGTTGGCATAGACCGCCGGATCGGGCGCGTTGCCGGAACGGATGGCCTTGAGATCGAAGACGGCCGCCGCGCGCTGGCCGTTGATGGTGCGGAAGATGCCGACATGACGGATATCGGCCGTCTTGTCGGGCCCGTGCGCCATGGCGATGGTCTGCAGCAGCGTCGTCGGCCCCGTGATCTGGAACACCCCGGGCTGCATGACCGCGCCTTCGACGGTGACCTTCTGGTTGGCCGTCGTCTCGACCGTGACGGTGACCTGCGGCGATTGCAGGTAGCCCGCGCCGAGACGCTGGGCAATGTCCGCGCCGAGCTGGGTTGCGGTCTTGCCCGCGGCCAGCACGTCGCCGATCAGCGGCATGGTGATCCGGCCGGTGGTGTCGACCTGGACATCCTTCATCGTCAGGTCTGGCACCTGGAAGACCGAGACGCTGATCCGATCGAGCGGGCCGATTACGTATTCGGTCTGGCTGACGACGTTCTGGTCGTCGGGCGGCGGCAACGACGTGGCCATCGGCGTGGCGGCGGCCATCGCGGCGCTGGACAGCGCCATGGCCAGGGCGAGGGAGACTGTCCGGAAGCGCGGGCGTCGCGTGAAGGGAGCAGATTGGCTCATAAGCGGCGGTCCTGAACTAAAAAGGGCGTGCAATCTAGCACGGAGGCACGGCCGTCTTCCACGGCCGAGGGGAAATGAGGACGGTTATTATCCATCCCTGCGGGGGGCGGCGAGCGCACGTCAGGCCGCTGAGAACAGGCGCGCGAAGACGCCGCCACTCTGGCGCGGGCGCTGCGGCGCGCCGACGGTCGGCGGCACGCTCGAGGGAAGGGCATTCTCGAGCACGGCGCGGGGACGGGTGAGCACCATGTCCGTCGCGGCTTGCTCGCCGAGCCGGGCGGCGATCAGCTCACGCGCCTCGGACAGGTTGGGGCAGCGGTTTCGCAGGTTGTGGGCGTCGGTCGCGAGGATGTGGACCATCCCCTCGTCCAGCAACCTCTCCGACCAATACTTCGGCCGGCGACCGAAGCGGCCGGTAAGCGCGCCGGCAGTGATCTGGATCCAGGCGCCGCCGTGAACCATCTGCCGGAAAACGTCGTACTGGTTTTCGATCCAGGTCAGGCGCTCGGGGTGGGTGATGATGGGCAGGTAGCCCGCCGCCATCGTGTCGAACGCCAGCTGCTCGAGCCGGGGCGGAGCGATGTGGTGCGGCGGCTCGAACAGGAAGTAGCGGCTGTCGTTCAGCGACAGCACGCGACCGGTCCGAAGGCCGTCGACCAGATCGGGCGCGATGTGAACGTCGGCGCCGGTGACCAGCTTCAGGGGAATGCCGTTTTCGTCCAGCGCCTGTTGCAGGCGCACGATCGCGGCCCGGATGTCGGGGCCGCGGTTGTCGTACACGCCCGGCATGATGTGGGGCGTGCAGGCAGTGATCTGGATTCCGTCGGCCGCCGCCATGCGAGCCATCGCCAGGGATGTCTCAATATCCACGGCGCCGTCGTCGATCGCCGGGAGCATATGGCAGTGCAAGTCGATCATTGCGCGACTTCTAAACAAGCGACCGGGCTCAAATGAGGCCGGCCTCGGCAGCGGGGGTGCTGCGCACAAAAAAGGCGGGGCATGGCCCCGCCCTTCGTCACTTGATGGTCTTTCCTACGGGCTGACCGGCGTGTCGTCGTTGTTGAACGCCGCCACGATCACGGCCGTGCTGATCAGGCCGAAAGCCAGGAAGATCAGGAAATCCGGATCCCCGGTCAGTTGAGCCTGGCCGTTCTGCGGCGCGCCCGCGCGCTGAATGGTGTCGGCCTTTTGAGCCTTAACCTGCTTAAGGAACGCGGCCTTGGCGGCGCTGGCTTGCGCATCGGCGGCAAGCGCCGGGCCGGTGAGACTGACCATGCCGGCGACGGCCAGCGCGACTGCTTTGTGAATCATTTGGACTAAACCCCTCTTTGTCGGCCCACGCTTGCGACAGTACGCCGCACACGCTTCCTACCGCATGCGTCCCTCGAACGCAATGCTGGCGGAGAATGTTCCATACAGGTTGCTAAAAAATTAGGCCGGGATGTGGCCACGGCGCCAGCTTAGAGCCCAGGAAGCGAGCTAAGGGGCAAGCTGGACTGTACATCATTGTCTTTCAAAGACTCGGCGTCGCCACAAACCCGACGGTCCGTGGGTCAGAATTTACAAATGATTACTCTCAGAAACCTCGATTTTCGAGAAGTCTTCTGGCGGAAAAAGAAAAAGCCCCGGCCATCGGCCGGGGCTTTCCTTTATCTGGCGTGACTGTCCCGATCAGAAGTTGATCGAGATGGTCGCGCGGCGGTTCAGCGGTTCCTTCACGCCGTCGCCCGTTTGGACGGCGGGTTCGGTCTCGCCCTTCCAGTCGACCGACAGGGCCGTCTGGTTGACGCCCAGGCCCACCAGCGCGTCGGCGACCGCCTTCGCGCGGCGTTCCGACAGACGCATGTTGTAAGCCTGCGAGCCCGAGGTGTCGGCGTGGCCGACGACCACGACGCGGGTCGCATTGCCGGCGCTCGCATACTGGGCCGCTTGCTGCACCACCGTCTGAGCTTCCGGCGTCAGCACGTACTGATCGAACGGGAAGTAGACGATGAAGTCGCGCGCTTCGTACGCCGGCGGAGGCGGCGGAGGAGGCGGAGGCGGAGGCGGCGGGGGAGGCGGCGGCGGAGGCGGCGGCGGGGGAG
>Ga0157373_10001334_pt1 | contig 18896 bp, 17 predicted proteins | sample C65metaG_FD_113460 | JGI IMG/M metagenome (GOLD analysis project Ga0157373, IMG submission 113460) | Corn rhizosphere microbial communities from Kellogg Biological Station, Michigan, USA - C6-5 metaG | ecosystem: Host-associated > Plants > Roots > Rhizosphere > Soil | place: USA: Michigan... | reverse complement strand
CGTCTTCCGGATCAGACAAACGTTACATCGGCACTTCCTATATCACCATGGCCACCTGGACCATTAACAAATTCTTGTACTACAATCTTGGTGTACAATACTTTGAAACGGGTGATTTTATCAATTATGTGATACCACAGCACAAGGATGGATTCTTTGTTGGTTCGGTACTGGCATTCAAATTTTAAATCACGATGCACGAAAATCTCCTTTTAGTACTCGGACTTCTTTTTGTGGTGATGCTGCTGGTTATGCTGGCCCACAAGATCCGTGTAGCATACCCAATTTTCCTGGTCCTTGCTGGTCTGGGTATCGGTTTCACTCCGGTCATTCCGGCACTGAAACTTGATCCTGAACTGATCTTTCTGATATTCCTGCCGCCTTTGCTGTACGAAGCAGCATGGTATACCTCCTGGAAAGAGTTTAAGCGATGGAAAAAAGGGATCGCTCTGCTGGCATTCGGACTGGTATTTTTAACTTCTCTGGTGGTGGCTTACGCTGCGCATTCCTATATCCCCGGCTTCACGCTGGCTTTGGGATTTTTACTTGGCGGTATTGTATCCCCTCCGGACGCGGTAGCGGCAACTACAGTCCTGAAAGGATTGAAAGTTCCACATCGTACCCTCACGATACTGGAAGGTGAAAGTTTGGTGAACGATGCATCCTCACTCATCGTATTCCGTTTCGCCCTGGCGGCTATACTGACGGGAGCTTTTTCCATGCAGCAGGCAGTGGGGCAGTTTTTTGTTGTAGCAGGCATGGGGATAGTTGTAGGTCTTGCGCTGGCACATGTCATGTATGTGATTCATCGGTTTTTACCCACCACGCCGGCTATAGATGCTACATTAACGGTAATGACGCCATATATTTTGTTTTTATCTGCGGAACATTTTCATTATTCCGGTGTCATGGCCGTGGTGAGCGGCGGGTTGTTTATGTCTTTCCGCTCACATGAGTTGTTCAAGACGGGTGGTACAAGGTTGAATATGATGGGGGTTTGGCATACATTAATATTTGTAATGAATACGCTGGTCTTTATCCTGATCGGTCTGGATCTGCCGGAGATTGTGCGTGGCCTTGGCGATGTATCTGTTTTCCAGGCGGTAAAGTATGGGGTGTTTATCAGTATCATTTCCATCATCATCCGTCTGCTTTGGGTATTCTCTACGGCTCACATTCCGCGTTGGTTTAGCAGCAGAGAGAAACGTAAGCCTTCGTTGGGCTGGAAAAATCCGCTGATCATCGGCTGGGCAGGGATGCGTGGCGTGGTGTCACTGGCTACAGCTTTATCCATCCCGCTGTACATGAGTAACGGCACAGCATTTCCTCAGCGCGATCTGATCATCTTCATCACATTCGTGGTGATCCTCATTACGCTGGTTTTTCAGGGACTTACGCTTCCTATCGTGATCAGGTTTACCAAAATAGCAGAGCTGGACCCGATATTACCGCCACATGAACAGCATGCAGGTATCAGGTTAAGATTGGAAACCGTTGCGCTGCAGCGCTTGAATGAAAAGCATTCATCCGCAGGAAACAACAGTTTGGTAAAGGCCTATGCCGAAAAGCTCCGGCGTGAGATTGATGGTCACCTGCACTTTCTGAGTTCTGAAGAAGTTTGTATGAACCACAGTTCTGAACGCCAGCAATTTCAGCAGATCATGGCGGATATTCATAGTCATCAGCGCAAGGAGTTGTTTAAAATGAAGAACGAACACACATTTACTGATGAAGCGATACGGAAAGCGGAGCATCTGCTGGATATCACAGATCTGGGCGTAGCGGAAAGCCCGCTTTAACAATCTGACTACAACAAATACCAATCCGGATACATTTGATCGAAGGACTATTTAGAATTTTGCAATGAGATTTATCACTTTAGAAACAACTCAAGAAGATTATGCAAAAAAGAAAATTAGGAAATAGCGGATTAGAAGTGTCTGCATTGGGTTTTGGCTTTATGGGTTTAAATTTTTTGGATGGCAAAGGTCTTGATAAAAAGGAGGCTACCACTCTCCTACGCAACGCGGTTGAACGGGGCATTACGTTTTTTGATACTGCAGAAGCGTACGGACCTTACACCAATGAAGAAATTGTTGGCGAAGGATTACAGCCTTTTAGAAAAGACGTTGTCATAGCCACAAAATTTGGATGTAAAGACGCCAGACCAACAACAGGTTTAGACAGCAGACCTGAAACGATCAGAGCTGTAACCGAGGCATCGCTAAAAAGATTAAAAACCGACTACATCGATTTGCTTTATCAGCACAGAGTTGATCCGAATGTTCCAATAGAAGATGTTGCAGGAACAGTGAAAGACCTGATACAGGAGGGTAAAGTAAAATACTTCGGTTTGTCGGAAGCAGGTCCAAAAACTATTCGCAGGGCTCATGCGGTTCAACCGGTAGCAGCATTACAAAGCGAGTACTCTTTGTTCTGGACAGAACCTGAAAAAGAAATCATCCCTACATTAGAAGAGTTAGGAATCGGGTTTGTTCCCTTCAGTCCGCTGGGCAAAGGTTTCCTTACAGGTACGATTAAAACAAAACTGGAGGAAGTCGACCGCAGAAATATCATTCCTCGTTTCAGCGAAGAAAATATAAAAGCGAATCTGATTTTAGTGGATGCCCTTTCTAAGATTGCTAAACAGAAAAATGTGACGACCGGACAATTGGCATTAGCCTGGCTCCTGGCGCAAAAACCTTGGATAGCACCAATACCAGGGACTACAAAATTACACCGTTTAGAAGAAAACATCGGCAGTTTAGATGTGGTATTGACAGCCGGTGAACTTGCCGAAATCAATAACACTGTAAATGGAATTACAGTTGTTGGCGACCGCTATCCTGAAGTTTTAGCAAAACAAATAGACAAGTAATCATCAGAGGTAGAAATATGGAAAATCTAAAAGACAAAGTTGTAGCCGTTACAGGCGCAAGTAGTGGAATGGGTAGAGCCATTGCGATAGCGTTAGCGAAAAATGGTGCAAAGGTTGTTTTGGGTGCAAGACGAGCAGAACAATTACAAGAACTTGTTGAAGAAATTAAAAGTACAGGTGGCGAGGCCGCTTTTACTAAAATCGATGTAAAAAACAAAGCCGATTTAGTGCTGTTGGTAAAGACTGCGGTTGAGCAATACGGAAAATTAGATGTTATTATAAACAATGCTGGTGTCAGTCAATTAAGCCGCGTCGACGAATTGGATATTGACGGTTGGGAAGAAATGATTGACATTAACCTCAAAGGCGTTCTGTATGGGATGGCAGCAGCAATTCCAGTATTCAAACAACAACAGTCGGGACATATCGTTAATATCATTTCTACAGCAGGAATAAAGATTGTGCCAATGCAAGGAGTTTATGCGGGCACTAAAAATGCCATACGCACTGTAGCTGAAGCATTTCGTCAGGAGTCCAACGGAAACATACGCATAACTGGTATTTCGCCGGGATTTGTGAAGACAGATTTTGCGAGCAATATAAAAAACGAAGCAATGAAAACAGCTATTCAACAAGGAATGGAAGAAATTGCCATCAGTCCGACAGCCATTGCAAATGCTGTAATTTATGCCATCAGCCAACCAAGCGATGTAGAAATTGGCGATATTGTTATTCGTCCAGCAAAACAAAGTTGATTACATTAGTGACCGGGAAAATGCAAAGACAATCTAACATCAATCATATCAATAGTATATCGCAACTTGTGCGGTTATTGGGTCTTCCTGCACCGTCGCACCCATTGATTGCGTTGGTCGACTACAATAAGGTTTCCATTGATATGTTTCCGAAAGGGCAGAAAGTAAGTCTTGATTTCTACAAAATCTCCTTTAAGCCAAAATTCATGGGACAAATAAAATATGGACAAGGATATTACGATTTTGAGGAAGGTGGATTGGCATTTTTGAAGCCAAAACAAATCGTTTTCCCACCAGAGAACCTGGAAAGCTATGAAGGTATAGCGTTATATTTCCATTCGGATTTTATCCGAAATTATCCCTTGGGAAGCACTATCAGTCAGTATGGCTTTTTTTCTTATGATGTCTCTGAAGCGTTATTTTTATCCGCCAAAGAGAAAGAAATTATAGCCAATTTATTTACCACAATTGCCACTGAACTAGACAACAACATCGACGGTTTCAGCCAGGATGTTTTGGTTTCACAATTAGAGTTATTGCTGAATTACAGCAACCGTTTTTACAACAGGCAATTTATTACAAGGAAAGCGGTCAATCACGACATCGTCACCTCTTTGGACAATCTCTTAAGCAACTATTTTGAAGAAGAGAAAAGTCTGAAAAACGGTCTGCCATCTGTGAAATATATCAGCACAGCGTTACAGCTATCGCAACGTTATCTGAGTGATATGTTGAGTTCATTGACAGGACTGAATACACAACAGTATATTCAGAATACAATCATTGAAAAAGCCAAAGAAAGATTAGCAACTACGAATCTGTCCGTTTCAGAGATTGCTTATGAACTGGGCTTTGAACACTCACAATCTTTCAATAAGCTTTTCAAGACAAAGACAAATGTATCGCCTTTGGAGTTCAGGCAGTCGTTTAATTAAGGAGCTCTTTCCTTTGGACTGTTTGGCCTTGTTAGCTTTGTTCACTATATCTGGATGTTTACGTTACGTGAACATCCAGATATAGTGAACAAAACTTGGATAGTCGGGATGGCGTAGCGAATTCATCCTAAATTGAATCAACGCACAAAAGTGGAAAGTCCGGTTAACAAATGTTTCATATCCTTTTACCCCTTCTTCCTAATCCTGCTTAAATGTTCTGGCGTCAAACCCAGATAGGACGCGATATAATACTGAGGCACCTGCTGTACAATCTGAGGGTAAGCAGAAGCGAAATCCCGGTATTGCTCTTCATGCGTGGTGGCGATCAGCTTCTTTCGCTTAGCTTCATTTACGCAGAAAATCTTTTCGATGATTAACCTCCCGAAGCGTTCCCAGACCTTGTACTTATCGTACAATCCGTTTATGCCTTCCCTGCTCAAAATAAGAAGTTCCACATCTGTTAATGCTTCAAGATACTGCTTTGAGGGAGAGCGCAAAATGAAGCTCTGGTAATCACTGGCAAACTGACCTTCAGAAACAAAATCCACAGTTGCCTCCCTGCCGTTTTGGAAAGCATATTCCCTGATCACACCGGTATTCAGGAAAGCAATAAAATTACAGATCTTCCCTTCTTCCAGCAGCATATCTTTTTTACGAAGTTCTTTAAATCTCACTATTTCTGTAAAAGCTTCCCATTCCTCTTCGTTCGGTTGAACGATTGTACGGATAAAGGCTTCAATTTTATGCAGTTGCGGAGAGTCTTTCATGTGTTAAAGATAATTCAAAATTAACGGCATCCCAACTTCGCAGTATGTGCTGTAACGGTAGTACTGATGGTTCCCAGATAGCTGATAGAGCTCTCCACAAAATCCCCTGGTTTAAGGTAGCGTGGATTCTTCCTTTCTTTATGCAGGTATTTTTTTAAGATGTAAGGATGCATCTGCTCGGTGAAGAAGGCACCTGTAAAAATATATCTCATTACTGTACCTATGATAAAACCTTTGGCAGGCGCCTTGAATACTACTCCTGAGGGCGTTCCGGTTACAATTATACTATTGGCAGGGATGCATTCCCCTTCAAAGAGTTTTACCATTTTCTCCTGGTAGTAACTCTTCTTTTCGCCCCTGGCAGCGAGCGATTTTTCCACGATCCTGTCAATGTTCCAAACCATATCCTTCGCGTTACCATGCTGCCTCACTGCTCCATTTACAGAAAGCTCCAACTGCAGCTCCTTCACAAAAGCACGCCAGTTTTTCGGGATAACCATATAGGGTCCTGTGGGTAGAAAGCCCTTTTTACTTTTAGCATCAGGAAATCCCTTGCCACCCGTTACATTCTGACTATCCATCTTGCGCATCAGCTCCGCCCGGTCGGTAAAGTCGTTCACCACCAGAAAGCCGATCATCATGCGGTCAAGCTCCTCAACTGCACAGACATTTGTAGGGAAAACAATGCCGAGCTCCACCTCATGGTCCAGCAGCCAGCCCTCCTGATATTCCAACTGTTGTACCGCAGCGTCGGTCCTTACCAATTTCGGGAACATAAAAGGCCTAACCTGACCTGTCTCCTTACCGTGTTCTTCGTAATTGATCCCTATAGCTAAATGTCTGTCTGACGTAAGAGCTGGCAACAGTTCAGAATATTTCACTGTCACTTTCCTGGAGCCCCGGCGGATCAATCCCAGGACCTCATTAAAATTCATATTCCCGATCAGATTAAAAGAATTTTGTTCATAACTCCTGAGCTCGTCACTAAGATCTACACCTTTTACGCTGATGCCATTGTCTTCCAAAACAGCAAGTATATGCACCTTACCATCCTTGTTAAACCTACTCAACGTGAGAGCCTCTTCAGGTGCTTTGATTTGTCCGGACATCCTTTTATTCCCGGCTGTTTTGATACTGGGCATCAATTGTGCCAGCGCCGGGTAGCTGTTGAAGAGCGTCACCAATCCGGCAACTACTAATCCAATAACAATTCTGTTCATATCAAATAATTACTTTCTGCCTGGAAAAATTCTGTAGCTTAAACCGATCTTAAACGAGAGTCCCGGAGAAACCTCGGGATTAATCGGATCTTTGCGGTCCCCCAGTTCATAGAAGTCGACAAAGCCATCCGCTTTATCATTTTTGTTATAGATCTCCATGTTTCTGATCAGCGTATAGGCTGCCGTTGCGCGCACTGCCCATTTGGAGGAGACGTACCGTTCCAGGAAAAGTCCCGGGTTAACAGTATTGTATTCAAAGTAGCGGTCCATATTATTCAAGCGGTATGTCGAGTTTTGCACGAACAGGTTAAACCCCGTGTTCATCTTCTGGTTGATGGCGTAACTCGCTGTCAGGTTGTGTGGAACATCCCCGAAGATCTGCCATTTATCGTTTACTTTCCAGTCCATACCTACCAGCACTACATACTGCGGACCATAAAATTGCCTGCGATAACCCAGAATTGCTTTCCAGGTAATTTTCTCCGAGGCCTTCCAGCTTCCTCTAACGATTGCCCCGAACTTAATATCAGAGCTCTTCACATCTTTATAATCACTGTTCATGGTGGGTGTCAGCAGGGCTGTAAGATTGAAGCTTTTGCTCAACATTGTGCTGTAGCCGAAGGTGGGCGAGATACTGTATACACGCTTCACTTCAAAATCCGGATGGGTACCAGAGAAATTGAAGGCTTCCAGATTTCCCCCTACGATCAGATACCTGGATTTGTCCGCCTTCAGGAAGATGGGAATGGTAGCCGATACTTTGAGATTGTTGCCTGTAAATTTCTGATTTCCTGCAGAGGAATCAATCTTCATTGGGATGTGTTCATAACTGATATTTACACCCTCGATATATCCCTGGGCAGCGCTCAGCATGGGCGAAAGCATGAATAAAATAAAGATGAGGCAAATGAAAGGACGGTCAGCGATCCATTGCGGCCGCGAAGAGTTTAAGCTAAAATTGAAAATTTCCATTAGGGATAGTTTTGATTAATCTTTTTTTTGATTGTGACAAAATTATCCCGGACGCTTTCGGATCTCATTGATGTTTATCAATAAGCTATATTTTAGGTTTATTTTAAAACTGTAGCTTAACAGACTTCAGTTGACGACATGTGTCCTTTTTACTTCCCGATACAAAACTTACTAAAAATATTCTCCAGCAAATCATCCGTAGTCACCTTGCCGGTAATCTCACCGAGATAATACAGCGCCTGCTTAATATCCGTAGCCAGGAAATCTGAAGTTACAGGATTGATCAATCCTTCAGAAACACTGTGCAACGACTCCTGTGTTTTACGAAGCGCTTCTACGTGCCTGATGTTTGTTACCAGGGTATGGTTTTCAGAAAGTTTGTCTCCAACTACTGCGTCGTAGAGCACTTCTTTCAGTGATTCAATCCCGGTATTTTCCTTTGCATAGATAGAAACAAACTGGATATCCAGGGTAAGGTCCAGCTCCTTGATCCTGTCGGTATAGGTTAGATCCATCTTATTTGCTACAGCAATAAAAACAAATCCCGGTTTGTATAAGCTATTGATATCATCATGGATCTCGCGTGCCGTCATGTTCACCACGTCAAAAAGATAAATCAAAACTGACGCATGACTGATCTTCTGCATCGTCTTCTCCACCCCTATAGCTTCGATCGTGTCTGTAGCTTCACGTATCCCTGCCGTATCAATCAGACGGAAATTGATACCATTGATATTAAATACCTCTTCAATTGTATCCCTTGTTGTTCCTGCGATCTCACTCACAATCGCACGGTCCTCATTCAGTAAGGCATTCAGCAATGTAGATTTCCCTGCATTCGGTCTTCCTGCGATCACCGTATTGATTCCTTCTTTGATCACATTTCCCAGTTCAAAGGAACGGATCAGCTTACTCAGGACCAGTGTGATCTTGTTGATCAGATCCTGCAGTTGATCGCGGTTGGCGAACTCCACATCCTCCTCAGAGAAATCAAGCTCCAGCTCAATCATGGAAGCGAAATGGATCAGCTGTTCGCGCAGCACATTCAGCTCAGTGCTGAAGCCCCCACGGAGCTGGTTCATCGCCACACTGTGCGCGGCCTGTGAATCCGAAGAGATCAGGTCGGCCACCGCTTCTGCCTGTGAAAGATCCATGGCACCATTTAAGAATGCCCTCAAAGTGAACTCTCCCGGTTTTGCCGCAACAGCACCTTTTTTGAGCAGCAAGGAGATAATCTGCTGTATGATATAGTTAGAGCCATGACAAGAGATCTCCACCACGTTTTCTTTGGTATAAGATCTGGGGCCTACAAACAAACTCACCACCACCTCGTCGATCACGATGTCACCATCCTTAATCAGTCCAAAATGCAAGGTATGAGTAGCTTGTGCCAGTAAGTCTTTACCACTGAAAACCGAGTTGGTAATCGCAATAGCATCTTTTCCGGAAAGGCGGATCACCCCTATCGCACCCGATCCGGGAGGAGTGGATAAAGCTACTATTGTTTCATCTGTAATCATGGCTATATATGTTTTTATAAGATTGTGCAAATCTACCCAAACATTTGGATGCTTTGCATAGTTAATGAAGGAAACTTAACAATCTGATTAAAAAATGAAGGAATTGCCACTAACCGTTAAAAGATCTTTGGAATTATTGGGTATACTGCTGCTGGGCACTGTATTGGTGATTGGCAGTGATATTATTATGCCCGTAATTATGGCATTCTTTATCACCATTATGCTGGTGCCTATCTATCGCTGGCTGAGAAAATATAAAGTTCCTGAAGCCCTCGCCATTATACTGCCTATCCTGCTGGTCGCGATTTTTGTGGGACTCATTGTCTGGTTCTTCTCCTCGCAGGTGGCCAGTCTCGTCAAGGATTTCCCGCAAATTAAAGCTAACGTTTCCATACACCTGCAGGCCCTGAGCGAGTGGGTGAGTAAGGTAAGTCACTATTCTACCAAAGAACAGGTAGATTTCATCAACAAAAAAAGTAATGATCTCCTCTCCATGGCTGGCGGAATGGCAAGCGGTGCAGCCGTAACCCTCAGCTCTGTGTTTGTTTTTGTTGGTTTACTACCAATTTACATCTACCTGATCCTATTTTATAAAGACATTCTACTGCGTTTCGTATTCATGTGGTTCAAAACTGATGACCATCCTAAAGTAAAGGATGCGATCTACGAGACCGAAACGATCATCAAAAGCTACCTCGTAGGACTGCTGATTCAGGTTACCTATATGACCGTATTGCTTGGAGGTATTTTGCTTCTGCTGGGCATCAAACACGCCCTCCTGATTGGAGTCATATTTGCGATACTGAACCTGATTCCTTATGTAGGAGCACTGCTGGGTAATATTATTGGTGTAATGCTCACGTTAACATCTGCAGCAACCTTAGGTCCTGTGGTAACTGTACTAGCGGTTATTGCGGGTGTACAGTTTCTGGATAATAACATCCTGATGCCGCGTATCGTGGGTTCAAAAGTAAAAATCAATGCGCTGATGTCAATTCTCGGAGTTATTATTGGAGGCAGCATCGCTGGTGTTTCCGGGATGTTCCTGTCCATGCCAATAATTGCTGTGCTGAAGGTGATCTTCGACAGAACAGAAATGTTCAAACAATGGGGTGTTTTATTTGGTGATGAAAGACCAACTAAAAGCCCGATGAAGTTCCCTACGTTCAGAAAAAAAGAAAATGTTAACACAAAATCAGGTGTCGAAAAAGATAAGTAAATGCCTGACCAAGGGGCTTCAGTAAAAGGTAGAAGTATAAGAACGAGGTAATAAGGCTGAAGTCTTGATATGCGGATGCAGGTAAAGCACCCAACCCAGAACAAACCTTTCCAAAAAAAAACATGGCTTGTATTTCGATGCCTTATGCTGCGCTTCAGCAGCATACAGCATTGAAATACAAGCCATGTTTTTTTACCCTTAGATATTCCCCTTTTCAGGGAATTTACATCCTCTCAGGAACCTCAATCCCTAAAATCCGCATTCCATCCTTAATTACATTTGCAGTAACCCAGCTCAGATTTAACCTGTGCTGTTTCAGCTGCTCATTCTCCTCCTTCACAATCGGCGGGATCTCATGGTAAAACTTATTAAACATCTTCGCGACTTCATAAATGTAATTCGCTAAACTCGCCGGACTGAATGTCTTTGCTGCTGCCGCGATTTCTGCAGGGTATTTAGCCAGCAGGATAATCATCTCCAGTTCAGTAGCTGACAATTCAATCTGGTTGTCTACAAGAACTCCTGCTGTGAATCCAGCTTTGCTCAGCAAAGATTTGATACGTGCATGGGTATACTGGATAAATGGCCCTGTATTTCCCTGGAAATCGATAGATTCTGCAGGATCAAACAGCAGTCTCTTCTTAGGCTCCACTTTTAGCAGGAAGTACTTCAGCGCACCCATCCCGATTTTATAATACAGACTTTCTTTCTCTTCCTCACTAAAATTATCAACTTTACCCAGTGCTTCAGTTTTCTGTTTCGCCGTAGCCACCATCTCCGCAATCAGGTCGTCAGCATCAACTACTGTTCCCTCACGTGATTTCATCTTGCCACTTGGCAGGTCTACCATTCCATAAGATAAATGATACAATCCCTTCGCCCAGCTTTTGCCCAGCTTATCCAGAATCAGGAAGAGCACCTTAAAATGATAATCCTGTTCGTTACCCACAACGTAGATCGACTCATCCATACCGAAATCATCAAACTTCATCTGTGCGGTACCCAGATCCTGTGTGATGTATACCGATGTACCATCTGCACGCAATACCAGCTTCTGGTCTAAGCCATCTGCTGTAAGGTCGATCCAGACCGAGCCATCCTCCTTCTTAAAAAAAACACCCTTTTCAAGTCCTTCGTCTACCGTATCTTTTCCTAACAGGTAGGTATTACTTTCATAGTAATACTTATCAAAATCAACCCCCAGGTTTTTATAAGTAACGGCGAAGCCATCATATACCCAACCGTTCATCCTTTTCCAAAGAGAAATCACCCCTTCATCACCATTCTCCCAGGCCAGCAGCATCGCCTGTGCTTCCCTGATCAGCGGCGCATTCTTCTTCGCCTCTTCCTCCGTTTGTCCTGTCAGCTTCAGCGCTTCGATTTCCTTTTTGTATTCCTTATCGAATATCACATAGTATTTACCTACCAGGTGATCGCCCTTGAGGCCAGAGCTTTCAGGCGTTTCCTGTTCGCCCCATTTTTGCCAGGCCAGCATCGATTTACAAATATGTATACCCCTGTCATTCACCAGGTTCACCTTATAAACTTCAGACCCATTTGCTTTGAGCAATTCCGATACAGAATAACCTAAAAGGTTGTTGCGAACATGCCCCAGGTGGAGCGGTTTATTTGTATTTGGCGAAGAATATTCAACCATTACCTTTTTACCGTTGGAAGGAATCTTGCCAAAGTCTGGTCTCAGCAGATCTGTATTAAACAGATCCATCCAGTATGAATTAGTGATACTCAGGTTGAGAAAACCCTTTACCACATTAAAAGCCGTTACTACTTCCAGATTGGCTACCAGGTATTCACCCAGATCATTTGCCGTTTGTTCTGGCGATTTCTTGGAGAAACGCACAAATGGAAAAACTACTATTGTTGCCTGCCCTTCAAACTCTTTACGCGTATCCTGTATACTGATCAGGCTCTCTTCAACATCCTGGTTATAGAGTTGCTTGAGACCTTTCACTACTTCCGTAATCATAAAATCCATTGCCAAAAATAACCAAATAAGCAATAATGAGCGAATATAATATTTTAAAAAAATATTGGATAGCTTTGCTTCACCATAAACTGAGTATGACCGAATATAACGAGAAATTTGAAGTGAAAGTAAGCACCGAGATCGGGCGGTTGCGTAAGTTACTGATCCACAGTCCCGATAGCGGACTCGGAAAAGTAGTACCCTCAAAGGCGCAGGACTGGCTTTTTGAGGATATTGTTCACCTGGATACCATCCGCAAAGACGAATACGATTACTATGTGAAACTGCTGATGTACTTCCTTGATCCTGATAAAATCAAGGGCAGACTTGCTGAGATCGACAGCGAGACAGCGGACAGGAAATTCTTTAAACCAGACCATCCCGACTTCCACAGCTCAGTGGCGGTTATTGAAATACAAAACCTGCTGTCAGATATTCTTAAAGATTCATCGATCAGAAAAAAACTGACCGCTTCGGTATGTGCCATTGAAGGATGTACCTATAAACTACAGCTGCAGCTGATTGATACTGATCCTGCGGAACTCGCCAAAATCTTTATCTCCGGCAGCCTCGCCGACGACCTGATGATCTTTGCCCCTATCCCCAACCTTATCTTTACCAGGGATGTAGGCATTACCATCAACAGCCATATTCTGCTGAATAAACCCGCAAAGAAAGCCCGCAGCAGAGAAACCTTACTGATGCGTTATATCTTCTTTAACCATCCCCTGTTTGCAGCATATGCGGACAATATCCTCGAAATACCTGATGCTGCACAGCATTTTCTGCGCCCCGGTGAAGAAGAGGAACACCGCACCACACTGGAAGGCGGCGACGTGATGATGGTCAGCGAAAATCACGTGCTGATCGGATGCAGTGAAAGAACATCTGCCTACGGCGCCAACGAAGCCATCAAACTGCTGTTCGACAACAACGTAGTGAATAAAGTTACTGTAGTCAAGATCCCGAATAAAAGAGATTTCATGCATATTGATACCGTTTTCACCCAGGTGAAACGCAATGTATGGACCCTGCTGAGATCCATCTCCGGCAACCAGCTGAGTGCTCCGGTAGAACCTATCAATTACCTGATCGAACCAGATACCAAAGACGTCACAGAAATCATCCAGTTTAAGAAAGGACAGGATCAGCCTGTAACATTTGACAGCATCGAGGCCTTGTTAAATGATATCAGTACAAATGAACTCGGCAGCTCCGGAGAAACAAAGTTTATCTATAGCGGAAACGGGGCCTTTCCTTATGACGCCCGCGAGCAGTGGACAGATTCCTGTAACCTGCTGGCGATTAAAGAAGGTGTTGTTCTGGGCTACGACCGTAATGATAAAACCATCGAGGCTTTTAAAAGCAATGGATTTGCTGTTGTACACGTTAAAGACCTGATTCCCGATCTGGAAAGCGGAAAGGTAGGTGCAGAAGAAATTACAGATACACTGATCCTGATGCCTTCGGCAGAACTATCACGCGCCAGAGGTGGATTCCACTGTATGAGCCTGCCCCTGTTAAGAGATACCCTATAATCCTTTGAGCATGCAAACCACAAACGAGCTATTGATGATCCGCCCGGTCGACTTCAAATTCAACGAACAGACCGCTGGAAACAATAAATTTCAGCAGGCCTCAGATGAGGAAAATGTACAGGCACTGGCACTCAAGGAATTTGATAACTTCGTTAGCCTGCTCCGCGAAAAAGGAGTAAACGTAACGGTCATAAACGACACACCTGAACCTGAAACCCCTGATTCTATCTTCCCCAACAACTGGGTATCCTTTCATGAGAACGGACAGGTATTTCTATATCCCATGTTTTCTGAAAACCGCCGCCGGGAACGCCGCAATGATATTATAGAAAGCCTTGGTAAAAATTTCGCCATCTCCGGGATCACCGATCTTTCTGCACATGAGCAGAAAAGCGTTTACCTTGAAGGTACCGGCAGCATGGTGCTGGACAGGGAGAACAAAATTGCCTACGCCTGCCTGTCAGTAAGGACCGATCAAAAAGTACTGGAAGATTTCTGCGCACAGTCGGGCTACCGGGCCATCCCCTTCCAGGCTGTTGATGCAGAAGGCTTTCCTATTTACCATACCAACGTGATGATGTGCATCGGCAGCGGCTTTACAGTCATTTGCCTGGATGCAATCCCAGACGAAAAGGAAAGAAAAACCATCATAGAAAACCTCAGCAGCAGTGGTCATGAAATCGTTGAAATCAGCTATGATCAGATGAACCGCTTTGCCGGGAATATGCTGCAGGTACAAAACAATAACGGAGATCTGCTGTTAATCATGTCGGAACAAGCATATTTATCATTGAATGCCAGCCAGATAGAAAGGCTGGAAAAATACAGCCAGATCGTCCATTCGCCGATTTATACCATTGAAAAGAATGGTGGAGGAAGCGCAAGATGTATGCTGGCAGAGATACATCTGGGTAAAAAATAAATACTACCTGTGCGTGACAGTATTTTGATTTATTAAAGCTGTTTCTCAATTTAAAATTACATTTTTGCAAAAAATATTCGACCATAAATGCAGAGTTACTCCGAATTTCTTGATCTAAGTGTTGGCTTTCCTCAGGAAGGCTACAGCGTTATAGATGACGAATTGTATTTTCAAGACCTGAACCTTATGGAAATGATTGAAACCTATGGCACGCCATTGCGTTTCACTTATCTTCCGATGATCAGCAAAAAGATCCAGCAGGCAAAACTGTTGTTCCAGACAGCGATCATTAAGAATAACTACCGCGGTGATTACAAGTATTGCTACTGCACCAAAAGCTCCCACTTCAGACACATCGTAGAAGAAGCGTTGAAGAATGGTATCCACCTGGAAACCTCTTCAGCTTTTGATATGCCGATGATTGAAGCCCTGGAGAAAAAAGGTGCACTGACAAAAGATATCACCGTGATCTGTAACGGTTTCAAAACTTACCAGTATAAACAGTATATCATTGACATGCTGCATGATGGTTATAAAAACATCATCCCTGTTCTGGACAACAAAGAGGAGTTTAACCTTTTTGACGATGAGGTAGAGATGGACACCCCTTGTAATTTAGGTATCCGTATCGCTGCTGAAGAGCAACCTGATTCACAGTTCTATACTTCCCGTTTAGGGGTACGTATGGAAGATGTAATTGATTTTTATAACAATAAGATCTCTGCTAATCCAAACTTCAGGGTAAAACTGCTGCACTTCTTTATAAATTCAGGTATCACGGATTCTCCGTATTACTGGAACGAGCTGGAGAAATATGTAACGCTGTACTGCAAATTTAAAAAGATCAATCCCGAACTGGATACTTTGGATATTGGTGGTGGTATGCCATTTAAAGATTCACTGGTATTTGATTTCGACTATGAATACATGGTGAATGAGATCGTTAAACGTATCAAGGAAATCTGTGCTGAGCACGATGTAGTTGAACCGGATATCATCACCGAGTTTGGTAAATACACCGTTGCTGAAGCTTCTGGTATTTTATACAAAGTACTGGGACGTAAACAACAGAATGACCGTGAGAAATGGCTGATGCTGGATGGATCATTCATCACCAACCTGCCTGATGTTTGGGCCTTAAACCAAAAATACATCCTGCTGCCGATCAATAACTGGGATGCAGAATACGAAAGGGTGAACCTTGGTGGTATTACCTGCGACGGACAGGATTACTACAACCAGGAAGCGCACATGAACTCTGTGTTTATGCCTAAGACACGTAAGGTACAATATTTGGGTTTTTTTAATACAGGAGCCTACCAGGAAGTATTGAGTGGTTACGGCGGTATTCACCATTGTTTATTGCCAAGTCCGAAGCACGTGATTATCCGCAGAAACCGCGATGAGACTTTCAACTTTGAAGTTTTTGGCGAAGAGCAAAACAGTAAACAGGTATTAAAGATCCTGGGTTATACCTAGTCTCTTTTTGAATCAAAAATATAAAGCCCCTTCTTGTGAAGGGGCTTTTTTTATAGTTGCTCGAAATCAATCATCTTACTTTTCTCTGCCTCGGGAATGGGCGAAGGAGATTTAGTGGCATAGTCGAACGCCACACAAACGGTTTTTCCTTTGGTACAGACCTCTTCTTTACCATTCACCTCTTTCACCAGCGTATACTCCAGGTCGAAACTGCTGGTGCCAATCCTGGAAGTGCGCACATACATCGTGATTTTATCCTTTAAGAATACAGGCAGTACATAATCCAGTGAGGCCTGTGCGATGACTACCCCTGTTTTTTCCCAGTCCCAGGAGATCGCGTGTTTCCAGTATTTGGTACGTGCCATTTCCATGTAGGTAAAATAAACTGCGTTGTTAACATGGCCCATCATATCGAAATCTGCAAACCGGGTTTCAATGGAGGTTTTATACTTGAATGTGTCGAAATTTGCAGGTTCAACTGACTTTTTGTCGGTTGATTTTGGTTTAGAACGCCATAATGTCTTAAAAATCATAGAGAATTTGGGTTGGTATGGGAGTTGAACTGTGGTTTGTAAATTATTAAAACTTAAAAAATAAAGGAGAATATAACCATGACATTAGTAAATTTTAACAACCGCACCAGAAACACAGCACCTTACTTTAACAACGTATTTGATTCTTTGTTCAGTGACGCGATAAATAAAAACCACTCAATTCACAAAGTTCCGGGCGTGAACATCCTGGAATCAGAAAATGATTACACCATTGAACTGGCAGCTCCGGGATTGGAGAAAGCTGACTTCCAGATCAATCTGAAAAAAGAAACCTTATCCGTTTGGGCTGAGAAAAAAGCTGATGATGCTGCAGTAAAGAAAAACTACAGCAGAAAAGAATTTGATTACTTGTCTTTCGCAAGATCTTTCGTTTTACCTGAAAGCGTTGATGCTGAAAAAATTGCCGCAGAATATGTAAATGGAATTTTAACCATTACCATTGGCAAGAAAACAGATGTTCAGCCAGAAAGTAAAGAAATTAAAGTTTCATAATTGAGTGTTTAGTTTAGGGTTCTAAGGGCATTCCGCAAGGTTTGCCCTTCTTTTTTGTCCTAAAATATCTTTCCCGGATTGAGAATACTGTTGGGATCGAACACCGACTTAATACTTCTCATCAGATTGAGATGTATCTCCGAATATTTGATCGGCATAAATTCTTTTTGCACCAGGCCAATGCCATGCTCTCCTGAAATCGTACCTCCCAGAGCGGCAGTCAGCTCAAAGAGCTCAGCAATCCCCTCCTTCAGCCTGTCCTTCCAGTCGGCATCACTCATGCCCGCTTTAATAATATTGATATGCAGGTTTCCATCGCCCGCATGGCCATAACATACACTTTCAAAACCATATCTTGAACCAATTTCTTTAATTCCGTTGATCAGTTCAGGCAGGGCTGCACGTGGCACCACGGTATCCTCTTCCTTATAAACAGAGTTCGATTTTACCGATTCTGCCATGGTGCGGCGCATTTTCCAGAGTTCTTCCTTTTGCTGTGCAGTATCTGCAAAAAGCACATCCGTACAACCAAAGGATTCCAGCACGGCATTTACCTTTTCACAGTCCTTGAAGATGGTATCCATATCATTGCCATCAAACTCTATCATCAGAAAAGCATTGATACCATCTTTGAGATCAAATTTGATATCATTATAGTGGATTACCCATTCCACGCCACGGCGCTCCATGAATTCCAGTGCAGAAGGTGTGATTCCGGCTCTGAAGATGGCAGAAACTGCAGCACAGGCCGTTTCATTCTCCGGGAAGGAACCCAGCATCACCACGCTGAATTCAGATTTGGGAATCAGTTTGGTTACAATTTTAGTAACTACCCCCAATGTACCCTCAGAACCGATCATCAGTTGTGTAAGGTTATAGCCTGATGCATATTTCAATGTATTGGCGCCCGTCCAGATCACTTCGCCCGTTGGCAGCACTACTTCAAGGTTTAAAATGTACTCCCTGATGGTACCATATTTTACTACCCTCGGTCCTCCGGAACCATGGGCAACATTTCCACCGATAAAACAGGAGCCCTTGCTGGAAGGATCAACAGGATACAACAAATCCTTTTCGCCCACCGCGTTGATAAATTCTTCGGTAATTACTCCCGGCTCTACCGTTGCCTGTAAGTTATCAGTATCTATTGACAGGATTGATTTAAACCGCTCCATGGACAACAGTACTCCGCCAAAAACAGGTAATGCACCGCCACTTAAACCTGTCCCCCCGCCCCTCGGCGTAACAGGCACATGATTTTCGTTACACAGTTTCATTAAGGCCGCAACCCCGGCAGTGTCTGCAGGTTTTACCACCACTTCAGGGTAGTATCGAAGATCTTCGGTTTCATCATGACTGTAATCAGCTAAAGAGCCCTGATCGGTGAATACATTTCCGGCACCTACAGCAGCAGCGATCTGGTCCAGGAGTGCCGGAGTAATTTTGGTATAAGAGGGAGTTGACATATCTAATCTTTTTAGCTGTACACGCTAATTCTTTTTTTCTGAGGTATAAGACAATTGGACAAAGGAATGATGAATCTCTCCCGGCATCGGGGGATGCATCTTTTTAATACCTGCCACCGCCGTTTGTACAAAGGGATAGGCGGAGATCACCCTGTTCAGGATCAGCCTCACCACAGACTCCAGCATTTTTTT
>Ga0157373_10001329_pt1 | contig 18935 bp, 18 predicted proteins | sample C65metaG_FD_113460 | JGI IMG/M metagenome (GOLD analysis project Ga0157373, IMG submission 113460) | Corn rhizosphere microbial communities from Kellogg Biological Station, Michigan, USA - C6-5 metaG | ecosystem: Host-associated > Plants > Roots > Rhizosphere > Soil | place: USA: Michigan... | reverse complement strand
TTTCCGCCACAGAACCGGGAAACCCAAAGCTCATCATTGCTGCAGTGCCCACTCCCCGCAAGGGATTGGTGACGCTGGATGACTGGGACAATATCGGCCAGCGCCAGACGGACAGCGGCACGGTGGAACTGCATGATGTGGTCATCAATGATTCGGAAATCCTTCGCTCCCCCGGCCCCTTCGGCAGCGTGAGAGCATCCCTCCGCCCCTGTGTGGCACAGATCGTTTTCTCCAACATCTATCTGGGCATCGCGGAAGGAGCCTTCAATGAAGCGCGGAACTATACACTGGCGCAAACCCGCCCATGGCTCACCTCCGGAGTCAGTTCCCCGCGTGAGGATCCCTACATCCTCCACCATTATGGCGAGCTCTACGCACAACTCCAGGCCGCCAAGCTGGCGGCGGATCGTGCGGCCGATACCTTCCAGCGTGCATGGGATGCCGGAAATGCCCTCACGGAAAACCAGCGCGGCAAGGCGGCTCTGGACATCGCCACTGCAAAGGTGATCACCACCCAATCCGGCCTGGATGTGGTGAACCGCATCTTCGAGGTGATGGGCTCCCGTTCCACTACCGCCTCCGCCAGACTCGACCGCTATTGGCGGAATCTCCGCACCCAGACCCTTCACGATCCCGTGGACTATAAGCTCCATGAACTCGGCAACTGGGCACTCAATCACCAAATTCCGCAACCCACCTTTGACTCATGAAACGTTTTGAATATCCCACCTCTTCCATCGAGGAAGCCATCGCTGCCATCGCCCGCGGAGAGATCGTCGTGGTGGCGGATGATGTCGATCGCGAAAATGAAGGAGACCTCATCATGGCAGCGGAAAAAGCCACGCCGGAGAAGATCGCTTTCTTTGTACGCCATACCAGCGGCCTGATCTGCGTACCATTGTTAGGAGATCGGTTGGATCAGCTCGGACTTCCTCTCATGGTGGCGGATAATACGGATGCCCATCGCACCGCCTTCACCGTCACCGTCGATTGGAAACCGGGAACGACCACCGGCATTTCCGCAGCAGATCGAGCAGCGACCATCCGTGCACTGGTAAATCCACACTCACGCGGACAGGACTTTAGCCGCCCCGGCCACATTTTCCCTCTCCGCAGCAGCAATGGTGGCGTGCTGGAACGCCGTGGCCATACTGAGGCAGCAGTGGATCTGGCCAAGATCGCCGGGCTTTCCCCTGCTGGCGTGATTTGCGAAATCGTGAATGACGATGGCACCATGACACGTGGTGCCCAACTCACTGAATTTGCAAAAAAGCACGGCCTCCACTTCATCACCATTGCAGATCTGGCGGCATGGCGTCGCAGCCAAGAGCCATTGGTCACGCGCGTGGCCACCGCCCGCATGCCCACCGCACAAGGAGTTTTCACCGCCCATACCTATCGCTCCCATCTGGATGGGACGGAGCACATCGCTTTGGTCAAGGGCGAGGTGAGTGGTGTGGAAAACGTTCTCGTACGCGTCCATTCTGAGTGCTTCACCGGAGATATCCTGGGCTCCCTTAGATGCGACTGTGGCCAGCAACTGGAACAGGCCATGCAGAAAATCGAGCGCGAGGGTCGCGGTGTCGTTGTCTATCTGCGCGGCCATGAGGGGCGCGGCATCGGGCTCACTCACAAGATGCGGGCCTATGCTCTCCAGGATACCGGCAGGGATACCGTGGAGGCAAATTCCGATCTCGGACTTCCCGTGGACGCACGCAGCTATGACATCGGCGCTCAGATTCTCACGGACCTCGGCCTGCGTACCATCCGCCTGATGTCGAACAATCCTGCAAAGTTCATCGATCTGGCCGGCTACGATTTACAAATCACCGACCGTGTCCCATTGATTACCGAGCCGAATCAGGAAAACCTCTCCTATCTCCGCACGAAGCAGTTTAAATTGGGCCACCTGCTCGACCTGCCCCAACCCATCGGCCTGATGGCCGGGTGATCCCTTTCCTGCATGACTACTACCTACAAGCCCATCGCAAACCAACCGGCAGCTCCGCGCGCAAAGACCATTGCGCGCCGGGCCAGCTTCGTGGTTTTCGAGGACCCGAAGTCCCTCGCCCTTACCGAGCACATCAAACTCGTGGCCCCCAGTGATGCGAATGTCCTCATCATTGGGGAAACCGGCACCGGTAAGGAGATCGTGGCCCGCCACATCCATGAGCACAGTAAGCGGGTAAATGAAGCATTCGTGGCAGTGAACTGCGGAGCCTTCTCGGAAAACCTGATAGAAAGCGAACTCTTCGGCCACGAGCGTGGTGCCTTCACCGGTGCCAGTTCCGCCAAGGAGGGATGGTTCGAAAGCGCGAATGGCGGCACGCTGTTCCTGGATGAAATCGGGGAGTTGCCGCTGGCGCTTCAGGTGAAATTACTGCGTGTTCTGCAGGAACGGCAGGTCGTTAGACTGGGATCCCGCAAGACCATCCCCTTCGATGTGCGTTTCATCGCAGCCACCAACGTGCAACTGGAGGAAGCTGTCTCCGCCGGGCGTTTCCGCGAGGATCTCTACTACCGCCTGAAAGTGGCTTCACTGGAACTGGCCCCGTTACGGGAACGCCCCGGTGATATACTGCCCCTGGCCAGCCATTTCCTGCGTGTGTATTCCGAGCGTCTCGGCACCAAGGGCGCAATCTTCAGCCCGGAGGCCGAACAAGCACTCGTCACCGGGCACACCTGGCCAGGAAACATCCGGGAACTGGAAAACGTGGTTCACCATTCCATCCTCGTTGCCAAGGGAAAGATCGTCAGACCGGAGGATTTGAATCTCACCTCCCTGCGCCCTCTGTGCCAGCCCGCCATCAGTGAAGCGGAACCTGCCAGCCTGAGTGCCCAGCAGAAACTCCAGAATGCACTGCTGGCGCTTTTTGAGGAATCAACGGAAGACCTCCACACCCAGATAGAAGACACGGTGATGCGCACCGCCTACGAATTCTGCCATCGCAATCAGGTGCAGACTGCAAAGCTGCTGGGCATCAGCCGCAACATCGTCCGCGCCCGACTGAGTCAATGCGGCGAGCTGTCCGTGAAAAAGCGTTAGCGTCTGGATTAATTAATGCCTGATCAAACGCCGTGGGAGAATTCCTCCCACGGCGTCTTACTTGCATCCCGCTAACAAATTCGGGCAATGAACCCAGTCACGTCACAAGGTGAAACGCAATCGTGCTGGTGAGAATCGGGCATTTTGAAACGTTGAAGATTGAGAAAAAAATCATAACTAATTCACCATAACATGATTACAAAATATCATTTGATGGTTTATTTTATGCAAATGGCGGCTGATTCGGATACATGATCTCCCTTCCTACCTTAAACCACACTCTCTTTTCCCCCTCACTCTAATGGAAAATATCAACGGCGTCATGATGCAATTCTTCCACTGGTATCTCGCACCAGATGGCAGTCTTTGGAATGAGTTCAAAGAGCAGATCCCTAGGCTCAAAGAAGCAGGCTTCACCGCCGTCTGGCTGCCCCCTGCCTATAAAGGGGCCTCAGGGGGAATGGATGTGGGATACTCGGTCTATGACATGTATGATTTGGGGGAGTTCGATCAGAAAGGCTCCATCCGAACGAAGTATGGCACCCGTGAACAACTTCTTTCCGCCGTGACAGATGCACGGGAAGCGGGACTCCAGATTTACTGGGACGTGGTCCTGAATCATCGCATGGGTGGTGATGAAGAGGAGGAATTTCTAGCCACTCCTTACAGCGATGAGAACCGCCACGAGCAGGTGGGAGATCAGAGAACCATCAAATCCTACACCCACTTCACCTTTCCCGGCCGGAACAAAAAATACTCTGAAATGGAGTGGCACTGGTGGCATTTCACTGCCAGTGACTACGATGGATACAATCCGGACAAGCACGAGGTCCTCTTGTTCGAAGGTAAATCATTCGATGAAGCCGTCGATCTGGAAAAGGGATCCTTCGATTATCTGATGGGTTGTGACGTGGACGTGAATCACGAAGAAGTCAGGAAGGACATCATTCACTGGGGAGAGTGGTTTGTGGATACCGTAGGGATGGAAGGCGTCCGCTTCGATGCAGTGAAACACGTGGAAGCGGGATTTTTCCCGGACTGGCTGAATCATGTGCGGAATTACGCGCAGAAGAAAATTTTCGCCGTTGGGGAATACTGGTCCTACGAGATTGAAGCGCTCCATCATTTCATCTCCGTGACCAATGGGGATGTCGCGCTTTTCGATGCTCCCCTGCACCGCAATTTTTCGGAAGCCAGCAAGGCGGGTAACACTTTCGACATGTCTCAGATTTTTGAGAACACGCTGGTTAAAAATGAACCTGCGTTGGCAGTGACAATCGTGGCAAACCACGACACCCAGCCCCTCCAGGCGTTGGAATCCGTCGTTGAAGAATGGTTCAAGCCCCACGCCTATTCACTGATCCTACTGCGCAGGGAAGGATACCCCTGTGTATTCTATGCAGATTATTATGGCGCCATTTACGAAGACGTGGGCCGCGATGGCAACAGCTACTACATCGAAATCCAGTGCCACCGGAAAACCATCGACGATTTGATCAGGATACGAAACTCCCACTCCTATGGGGATCAGTATGATTACTTCGATCACGCCAATACCATCGGCTGGACCCGCTTAGGCACGGAAGAACATCCCGGTGGACTGGCCGTTGTCCTCAGCAACGGAGACGCAGGCACCAAGCGAATGGAAACAGCTCTTAAAAATCATGAATTCTACGATGCCTTGGGTAACATCGAAGATACGATCCAGACGGATGATAAAGGATGGGCTGAATTCCGGTGCAATGCTGGAAGCGTATCTGTTTGGTTGCCTCGTTGATTGATCCTGTGGATTACATACAACATATTTTCCACCCAAATCGTTGATAAACCAATCTCCTTCATTAATCAATGAAGGAGATTGTATTTTATATGTTGACTGAAAAAATATCTGAGCCATTATTGGCTCCGATGAAATTCATTCGACCAACCAACATCAGCACCGGCTCCCTGTTACAGGGTAGCTGCGTACAAGGTTGGTGTGAGCATCGCATGTCCGCCGTCCGGGCATAAGCAGGCAACCTCCCTCCATGGGTTATTCCTGAGGTTGCCTGAAAATCTCTTTCAAGTGATTGATCTTTAGAGAATTTCATTCCTGAGATAATCTTTCCAGCCGCAAATCTACGCCTTTTGGCTGTGAGTGATAAATGGCGTCAGCTCCAAATTTAAGTAGTTTTTCCTACCCGCTTTGGCTGACTTCCTCTTCTCATCACTCGCATCGCAGAATGAGTAAGTTACACAGAAAGAAGGATAAATCTTCGGAAAAGCTAAAGCTATTCAGAAACATTTTTATTAAAATTTCTGCTACTTCTTTCCGGAATTCAAGCCATCCGTCCTGCTGTGTCATATGGCATGAAAAATAAGCATAAGGCGGCTCAGCGATTATTAAGATCAGATTACTAAGATCAGTCTGCTTTAGGATGATCGGTCTCTGAAGCTCATTCACCCAGAAAGATGATTCATTCATCAATCCGCACGTTTTCCTGAGATTACAGGAGCGCGCACTCTTTGCATATCTATCATGAAACCACTCATTCTTTTGCATGAGGCAGACAAACTACGCCTCGATTCCTTGTTGAATCATCACCTCCCTCCTCCCTTCCCATCTCCAGTTGTACATGCAGCACTGGAAGATATATTATCATCTGCAAAAATCGTCCGTGATCCAGCACTGGTGGATCATCACGTGAGCCTGTTTGACGAAGTAACCCTCGTATCGCCTGCCGATTCACGGGATTATTTCAAGTTGGCCATCGTCCTGCCCCATCAGGCGGATGTGGATGCAGATCTCATTTCAGTCTCCACGCCCATCTCATTGGCAGTTTTAGGTAGAAAATCCGGCGATCTTGTTCGCTGGGAAACACCCCATGGCTCCCGGGAGATGCGGATCGTTTCCTTAAAGAAGCACGAAGAACTTCCAGCTCTGGCTACGGCCTAACCAACTCCAAAACCAAACCAACATAACACAATGAAAACCAATGATAAACCAAACATCACCCATGTCATCCTCAAGGACGGACTCAGTATCCTGGCCTCCTGGACTCACCAATTCGACAAGATACCTACCATCGGTGAAACCATCTCCATTTCCGATCAATGGGCGGATCCCCTCCCCGGCTATGGTGATCGTGCCAGCGTACGCAAAATCGAACTGAACACGAAAACCAATGAGCTCCACATTGAGGTGGAACCTCTCCTGCACCAGAAGGAAAGCAGCCGTCCCGTAGTGGCGCTCAATGCCGATCTGATCCCGGAACGAGTCCGTACGGCCGTGGAGTCCTATCTCCGCGACCATTTGGATTTACCGTTGTTGGATTGGGAGCAAAGCCATGAACTGGAGCCCATTCTGCGTCTCCATGAAAATGGCAGTAAGGCGAAATCGGACTTACCTCAGCTTCAGGCAGGTATTCGCCACATCCTCCATGAGGCGAATGAATTAACCTTGGTGTGATACTCAATGTCCCAGCCCGTCACCCTCTCGGATGGCGGGCTTTTTTGGCGCGCTCTCCTCATGAGCGGCGGCATGATCACATCACCTTCTTCACATACATTGCCTTCAGGGCGATCGCGAGACCGTCCATTTTGCAGGAAATCTCGTGATCTCCATCCACCAAGCGGATAGGCTTGGACTTGGTGCCTGTCTTCAAAGTCTTGGAGGTGCCTCCCAGTTTCAAATCCTTGATCATGGCCACAGTGTCACCATCGGCCAGGATGTTCCCATAGGCATCCTTCACGATCCGGTCGGCCTCCGCCTCTTGGGCAGGGGCTTCCTTTTCCCACTCGTGGCCACACGTGACACATTCATACAGGGAGGGATGATTGAGGATCTCGTTCATCCCACATACGGGGCAGTCAATTTGGCTCATGGCAGTGGGGAAAGGAAGTGATAGACTAACACACAAATCACTCCACGGTCACGCTCTTTGCGAGATTGCGTGGCTGATCGATCTCACAATCCCTCAGGCGGGCCACGTGATAGGCAAACAACTGGAGGGCTACAACTGCCGGCACCGTCGCCACCAAATGGTGGGTGGCAGGCACCTGGATGAATTCATCCATGCACTCCGCAGCAGCATCATCCCCCTCCGTCACGATTCCGAGAATGCGAGCACCACGGGCACGGCATTCCTCAATGTTGCCGAGAGTCTTGTCCTTGCCAGGAACATCACAGGCTACTGCAATGATCGGAGTGCCCTCCGTTAACAGCGCGATGGGGCCATGCTTCAATTCCGCAGCATGGTAGCCTTCCGCGTGGATATAGGAAATTTCCTTGAGCTTCAATGCACCTTCCAGCGCCACCGGATACATCGGCCCGCGACCAATGAAATAGGCGTGCTCATCCTTCACGTAGTTTTTCGCGAGTTCCGCAATGTGATCGCTCTGCTCGATCACCTTTGCCACCAGTTCCGGAATGGAGGCAATGGCCTGCGCCACTTCCAATCCATATTCCCGGGAAAGCCTGCGGCCACGGCCCAGCTTCAGCGCCATCATCAGCAGTACTGCCACCTGACTGGTGAAGGCTTTCGTGGAGGCCACGGAAATCTCAGGTCCGGCGTGGAGATAGACTCCCCTGCCCGTTTCGCGGGCGATGGTGGACCCCACCACATTGCAAAGGCTCATCACGAAGGCACCCTTCTGATGAGCTTCACGTACAGCGGCCAGAGTATCCGCAGTCTCTCCGGATTGGGAAATGGCGATGACGAAATCCTTGCACCCAAGGATCGGATTGCGGTAGCGGAATTCCGCCGCCTGCTCGACCTCAGCATTGACTCCCGCCAATTCCTCAAAGGCGTATTCTCCCACCAAACCGGCGTGTAGAGAGGTGCCACAGCCCACCATCACCACCCGGGTGAGTTCGGAAAGTTCACGGGGAGAAGTGCTCATGCCTGCCAGCACGGAGGAGCCCAGGTTGAAATCCAGGCGGCCACGAATGGCATTGGCCAGCGCTTCCGGCTGCTCGTGGATTTCCTTGAGCATGAAGTGATCATAGCCGCCTTTTTCCGCTGCCTCGGCATCCAGACCGAGCTCCGCGATCTCTCGGTTCACCGGCACATTGTTGAGATCCCGGATTTCCACGGAATCGGACTTCACGATGGCGATGTCATTGTCATCCAGATAGATCACACGCTGGGTGTGCGCGATGATGGCAGAAGCATCCGAGGCGATGATCGTCTCACCATCCCCCACTCCCACCACAATCGGGCTGCCGCGACGGGCGGTGATGATTCGATCCGGCTCACGGGCTGATAGAACAGCAATTCCGAAGGTTCCCTCCACCTTGTGCAGCGCATCGCACACTGCCTGAAAAATATCACCCTTATCGCATTCACCGATCAGGTGGGCCAGCACTTCCGTATCCGTCTCGGAAAGGAATTGATGGCCCTTCGCCTCCAGGCGAGCGCGTAAGGCGCGGTAGTTTTCGATGATACCATTGTGCACGAGCGCGATCTGGCCGGATTGATCCAGGTGTGGGTGGGCATTGACTTCCGTGGGTGGACCGTGGGTGGCCCAGCGGGTGTGTGCGATGCCTACGGAGGCTTTTGAAAAACGTTCCTCCGGCCATTCCTCGCGCGCCTTTTCAGTCAGCGCCGCCACTTTTCCCGCAGCCTTTGCCACTTCCACGCGGCCACCATCCAGCACGGCCATGCCTGCGGAATCGTAGCCACGGTACTCCAGCCGCCGCAGGCCCTTGATGAGAATGTTAGGCGCTTCCGCCTTGCCGATGTATCCGACGATGCCGCACATATGAAAATTAAGAGTTAGATTTCAGATTGAAGAGTGATGTCGCGCTGGACCACCGCGCCCGGGCGCGTGCTGGTGTGGGGCCAGAATTTGCGCCCAGGATAGATGGAAGTGTTGATACCGGTGTGGACATGATCTCCCACGATGGTGCCGAATTTGCGGCGGCCGGTATCGATGAGCTGCCCATCTACGGTTGAAAAATGATTTTTCCCGTCGTGCCGCAGGTTGGAAGTGGTGGTTCCGGCACCGAAATTCACCTTCTCACCCAGCACCGAGTCACCCACATAGGAAAGATGCCCCACATTCGTATGGGAAAGGATCAGGCAGTTCTTGATCTCCACCGATTGGCCGATGTGGCAGTGGTCACCGATGCTGGTATTGCCCCGCAGATAGCAGTTGGGACCGATCTTGCAGTTGGCTCCGATGACCACATTCCCCTCGATGAATACTCCAGGAAGAATGCGGGTGCCTGCACCGATACGGACTTTCCCCTCGATCACTGCCAGTGGGTGGACTTCTCCCAGAATTTCATTTTCAGTTAGAGCAGCCACTGCCGCCTCATTTGCCTTCAGAAGATCCCATGGATGGCGAATCAGGAAGGATCGGCAGGCTGGCAGCGAATCATCAGCACATGCAACTTCGCCCAACCAGGCCAGTGCCTGTCCCTCACCATCCACCAAAGTGGATTTCCCACTGCTGCGAAGTTCTGTAAGATCGGCGGCATCCAGCCATGCGTGGGGATGGCATGCAATTCCATGCTCCATCTGGTGCCCGGCAAGTGTCCGGTTCGCAATCGGAAAGTCCTCGATTTTCCGTGTCAGGGAAAGAGGTGCGCATTCCGGGCTTTCGGATAGATCATTCATGGACAACCGATTTCCTCCTGGATGGCTTCCGTGAATCGGGCGATCCACTTTTCTACTTCCGCTGCTTCCCGGTGCTCTACCAGAACGCGGATCTTGTTCTCCGTGCCGGAATAGCGGATGAGTTGGCGGCCCGCGTCTCCAAAGGAAACAGTGGCCTCCGCCATCAATGCGGTGAGCTTGGGAAGGGTGGCCAGCGGTGGCTTAGAATTGACGCGCAGGTTCGACAAATGAGTCGGATACTCCTGCATGAATGCCGCCAGATCCGCCAGCGATTTGCCCTTCCGCTTCATCAAAAGCAGCACATGGAGGGCACTTAGAATGCCATCGCCCGTTGTTGCGTGATCCGCGAAAATGATGTGGCCGGAATTTTCCCCGCCGAAATTGAAATCCTTCAGCCGGATGCACTCCAGCACATGGCGATCGCCCACAGCGGTGGCTTGAAAATGAATGCCCTGCCGCGCGAGCGCCTCCTTCAGCCCCAGATTGCTCATCACCGTGGCGACAAGTGTATCATTGCGCAGTTTTCCCTCTTCCTTAAGTCCCACGGCACATAGGCCCAGGATACGATCTCCGCTCACTTCAGCACCCGTGGCATCAGTGAAAATCACCCGGTCCGCATCTCCATCGAAAGAAACTCCCAAATCCGCGCCATGCTGGCGGACAAGCTCCCCGGCCTTGGCCGGATGCAGTGCGCCGCAGCCTTCGTTGATGTTCAAACCATCCGGCTCGTTGGCCATGACGATCACTTCCGCTCCCAGATCCCGGAAAAGTTGTGGCCCCACTTCGGAAGCAGCACCATTCCCACAATCCACCACCACCTTCAGACCTTCCAGAGAGGCTCCGCCCACCGATTCCCTCACGAATCCGGCATAGCGCCCACAGCCGTCCAGCAGGTGAGCCACCTTGCCGATTTTTCCTGGAACAGCCACGGGCAACTCGGGCTCATCACCCAGAATCAACCGCTCCACTTGCTCCTCCGTGGCATCCGAAAGCTTGTAGCCATCCGGGCCGAAAATTTTGATCCCATTGTCCTCGAAGGGATTGTGGGATGCCGTGAGCATGATACCTGCCGATGCGCCGAGGGACTTGGTAAGAAAAGCCACCGCAGGGGTGGGCAGCACTCCCGCGGAGATCACATCCACTCCCATGGACAGAAGACCGGCGGTCAGCGCAGCCTCCAGCATTCCGCCGGAGAGCCGTGTATCGCGCCCCACCACCATGCGGCGGGAAGCTCCCTTTTCCAGAATGGAGGAAACAGCCCTGCCCGTCCGCAGCGCAATGTCTGTGGTGATGGGGTATTCATTCGCGCGGCCTCGGATGCCATCTGTGCCAAACAACTTCATGCGGATCAAGGAAGGGAGGATTGTTCAAATGAGGATGAACGAAACAAGAGCAATTGTTTTCCTGCTCAGATACCGAGTTGGGCCCGGAGAATTCTGCCGGGGGATTTTTTCAGGAACTGGCGCGCCAGTTCCTCGAATTGCTCCGAGAGATCGGTGAGGTAGAGTTTGAGGGTGCCCTCTTGCTGGGAAGGATTGAGCAAATTCAGGCGGGTGAGTTCCTGCTTCAGGTGCTCCGCACAGGTAGTGGCGGAATCCACCAGCCGCACATCCGGCGGCAGCAATCCTTTGAGAACAGGAATGAGCAACGGGTAATGTGTGCAGGCCAGCATCAGGGTGTCGATTCCCTTTTCCACCAAGGGATCCAGATACTGTTTCAGCACCAGCCGGGTGGCGGGGTGATCGATCCAGTTTTCCTCAATGAATGGCACCAGCAAGGGAGTGGCCTGGCCATGAATCAATAAACCGGTGCGGCGCAGGGCCAGCGCATGCTGGTAGGCGTGGGAACGAATGGTCCCACGGGTGGCGATGATGCCGATCCTCTGCACATTGGCATCGGCCAACGCCGCTGTCACCCCCGGCTCGATCACTCCGAGGATGGGAATTCGATACTGCTCCTGCAAGTGCGGCAGGGCATGGGCAGTAGCGGTATTGCAGGCTACCACTATTGCCTTCACGCCATGGGAAAGAAGGAAACGCACATCCTCATCCGCAAACTGCCGGATCGTCTCCGGGCTTTTCGAGCCATAGGGGAGCCGCGCGGTATCCCCCAGATACAGAATGTTTTCCGCCGGTAAAAGCTCCTGCACGGCACGGACCACCGTCAACCCTCCGACACCGGAGTCAAAAAATCCAAGAGGCGCTGAATTCACTGGCTGGGAGTTACCGCCGTCCGGTGGTCTTCCGCAAGCGCAACTCAAAGTAAAATCGGTAATCGCCGCCGCACTCCCGCGCAGCACTCCGATTTTCAGCTTTCCCGCAGGACCTTGGGCCATTACGCTCCGCTCATACATGAGTGGATGCGGACCGAAAATGAAGATGGACCCGACGTTGCATCGGGACAAGAAACCATCGTGGATCAAAGTACGCCTGCCGAACAATCCGGCATTCTGGTCCACCAAATCCCTCATCACCGATCTCAAGCTGGTCACTGTATGTGAGGAAGCCCAATGCCCGAACCGCTGGGAATGCTGGGGTCAGGGCACTGCCACCTTTATGATTGCTGGTGAGAAATGCACCCGCGCCTGCGGCTTCTGCGCCGTCAAAACGGCACGTCCAGATGCTCTGGAAGCCGATGAACCACAACGGGTTGCAGAGGCCACGCGACGCATGAATCTCCGCCACGTGGTGATCACCGCAGTGGCTCGTGACGATCTCAAGGACGGCGGGGCAGAGCACTTCCAGCACACCATCGAGGCAGTGCGGGAGGCAGTTCCCGGCATCATCATCGAGGTACTGGTCCCGGATTTCAATGACCGGGACTGGGCTCTCCAGATGGTGATGGATGCCAGCCCTCACATTTTCAACCACAACCTTGAAACCGTGGAGCGCCTGACTCCCCTGGTGCGCTCCCGCGCCAAATACAACCGTAGCCTCACTGTCCTCAAGAAGGCCAAGGCCATGGTGCATGGAAAAATCGCCACCAAGAGCGGCATCATGCTGGGTCTTGGCGAGCGCCGGGATGAAATCCTCCGGGCCATGGATGATCTTCTGGAGCACGATGTGACCGTGCTCACCCTGGGCCAATACCTCCGCCCCACACCGAAGCATCTCCCCGTGGTGGAATACATCACGCCGGATGCCTTTGATGAATACAAGGCGATAGCCTTGGAAAAAGGCTTCCGCCACGTCGCCAGCGGCCCGCTCGTCCGCAGTTCCTACCATGCGGCGGATTTCCGCCCGGAACTGGATGTGCTGGAAGCCATCGAGGCGGATGTGCGCGCCCAAAAGGGACTGGAACTCGGCCCCGAGCACCTTTCCATCCCCCTGCCCAAGGCTGGACTCGTGAAGGCGATCGCTTGAAGCCATGCACTATTGGCTGATCAAGTCCGAGCCGGATGTGTTCTCCATCGAGCATCTCGCTGCAGTGAAGCAGGAGCCCTGGAGTGGTGTGCGCAACTATCAGGCACGCAACTACATGTGGAAAGACATGCAACCGGGCGACCTGGCGCTTTTCTACCACTCGAATGCCAAGCCCCCCGGGATCGCAGGCATCGCCCGCGTGGTGGGTGAGCCTTATCCCGACCCCACACAGTTCGATAAAAAAAGCGAATACTTCGACCCGAAGTCCAAGCTCGAAAACCCGCGCTGGTGGCTGGTGGATTTCGAGCATGTAGCGACTTTCAGCGAATTCATCCCACTGGAAAGCCTGAAGGCAGACACACTCCTTTCGGAAATGGTGGTCTGCCAAAAAGGCACGCGCCTTTCCATCACACCGGTGGAGGCAGTTCATTACAAGAAAGTGTGCAAGCTCGCGGGATGGAAAAAATAATTTCGCGAGACAAAATTTGAATTCCCCGCCGCTCAATGGATGAGTCTCAAGACATGTCATCCATGACGGCAAATACCGAAATCTCGCCTGCCGCCTCCGCCTGGAGGGTCTGGCTGGAGGAAAATGGCCCCAAACTTCTTCTTTTCGCCCGCCAACAAACGCGGACTCATGAGGATGCCAAGGACGTCCTGCAGGATGCCCTCGTCAAGCTTGTGGAAAAGATCCGCACCGGCGAGTTCGTAGGCGGCCAGGAATCCTGGATGCCCTATCTCTATACAGCCATCCGCCGCCTGGCGATCGACCTGAGCCGGCGGGATGACCGCCGTAAAAAGCGTGAGGATCATGTAGGGGCAGATCTTGAAGAGGATCAGTTGGAAACTTTTCACCCATGGTTTGAAAGTGAATCCTCCGAGGATGAAACCCGCCTCCAACTTGAAGATGGATTGAAGGATCTGCCGAAAAAATTCGCGGAGGTAATCGTCATGAAAATCTGGGGCGAACGCACTTTTGCAGAAATTGGCGAGGCTCTCGACATTTCCCAAAACACCGCCGCATCCCGCTATCGCTATGGCCTTGAAGCCCTGAAAAAGAACCTCGGCAGCGCACGCCGCCGCGGTGATCTCTCGATCTGAGAAACTCTAATACGATATTCTATTCCCTATGACTCCAGATCATCCATCCCTTGAATCCGAGTTGCAAGGACTCAGACCGTCGCCCGTGGACGACGCCCTTCTGGACAGGCTTGAAGCCTGCACAGATGGCTCCCTCACGGTTCTGACACCCACTGAGCTGCAATTCGAGGCTTCATTGCGGAAGTTTTCTCCTCAGTCACTCCCCGCCGATCTGATGGCGGATCTGGAGGGAGTCTTTGCCGGAGTTCCCTTTGCGAAGGATGAAAAAGTGGTGCTGTTTCCAAAGCACAGCAAGGACCGGGAAAAAATCAGCCGTTTCCCTCGCCCGATGTGGGCTGCAGCCGCAGCGGTTGCCTTGATCGGTGCCGCATCCGCACTGTTGATTCCTGCGGGCAAACAGCCTTCTGCTCCTGTTGCGAAGGCATCCACCCCCGCTCCCTTCTCCCCCATCACCCGGGAAAACAATATCGTTCCCGCCAGTTATGGAAATGCACCCAGTGAAGCTCATGAGGAAGGAGTAATCTGGAATGATAACAACCAGCCACACCGAGTCATGAAAATGACCTATCACGATGTTGTTAAAACCCGGAACGCCCAGGGAAAAGTCGTGGAAGTTGTGAGGCCCCGTTATGAATACATCCTTATTCCTGAAAAAGTGGACTGAGTAATTTCACCAAGCATTTAGACAAAACTTTCACCATCACCCGCTTTACCTGAAAAGCATGAAACTCCACCCTCTATGGTTAGCAGCGGCAATCGTCACCCCGGCGTTCGCAATTGATGCGCCAGTGGATGATGCACCGCCACCTCCCCTCCTCAAAAAGGAAAACTCTCCAGGAAATCCTCCGTCCGCCTTCCGTCAGCAACGCCAGGCACCTACCGGCCCGCAGGAAAATGCACCTGCAACCAAAGCCGCTTTTCTCGGTCTGGTCACAGCGGAGGTTCCCGATGTATTGGCTGAACATCTCCGTCTGAAAATTGGTGAAGGAATCATGGTCCGCGCCCTCCTGCCGGAAGGGCCTGCCTCCCAAGCAGGAGTGGCCGTTCACGATGTCATTCTCCGCATCAGTGGCCAGAGCGTGGGCAATCCTCGCGATCTCACGGAACAGATTTCCCAGCACAAGGTGGGCGATTCCGTTGAATTGGAGCTGATTCATCAAGGTCAGCCAGCCCGTATCCAAGTGACCTTGGGCGAGCGCCCTCCTCAAGTGGCAGCATCCGCCCCTTCCCAGGAGCCACGCCTGCAACTGCGCGCCATTCCTCAGGAACAGGCAGAGCAAATGAGGGAACTGATGGAGCAGCAACTTCAGGATCCTGAAGCTGCAATACAACAGCTCCGGGAAAGAATGGCCCGTTCATTTGACAATTCCGGAAACCCGGACAACCTTTCAGATAGAGAAACCCAACCCGATACCACCAGAATCCAATCCCAAGCAACCATCCGCATCATGGATGATCAGGGCAGCGTGGAGGTGAAATCAAACAACGGTAAGAAGGAAATCACCGTTCACGACCAAACTGGCACCACTTTGTGGAGTGGACCATGGAACACGCAGGAAGAACAAGCTGCGGCTCCTGAAGCGGTTCGGGAAAGGATTTCTCGCCTAAATATCGATAGCAATTTTCAGGGCAACGGCCTGCGATTCAAACTGAGACCGGGAGTTCCCGGGCAGCGTTGACGTTCGACAGGTTATTTCATGGGAGGCAGTGACATCCCCGCGTTGGTTCGCCAATGCGGGGATGTTCATTTTTCAGGCAATGGTACCGCTCAGAGTCACCCGTGCGGTGGCCAGAACACCATGAGGCCCTGCCACTTCCCCTTCGATCTGCACCAACCCCCCCATGCGGCCCTCCAGCTTGGCGCGGATATGCAAAATATCTCCTGGCACAGCCGCGCCCAGTATCTTGGCTGCACGGATTCCGGTCAGCCGCACGTCCGTCATGGTCTCGTCATCCAGAGAGCTTTGAGCCACCACTCCACCCAGTTGGGCAATGGCCTCCAGAAGGATGACTCCGGGCATCATGGGGAAGCCGGGAAAATGCCCTTCAAGAAAGGCTTCATCTCCTCGAATCTGGTAGATCCCCACCGCTTCATGTCCTGGGTCCAGGGAATCCAGCCGATCCACAAATCGGAAGGAAGGGCCATGGGGCAATGATTTCAAGGCATCCTGCAGTTGCTCGTCCATAAGTGCTAGGTCTCTGTGCTCGACATCGAACTGGCAAGCCTTTGAGCCGGGAAAAATGAAATCGACCCGCCCCTGTCCCGGAATTACGCTTTTGCCAGAATCTCACCTCCCTGCGTGCCGTTTTCACCAGATTCCCTCAAGATCCGCTCCAGCTTGCCGGAATCCACACGGCGCTGGCCTCAAGCCGTGGTGGAGGGACTGGCCATGCTGGGGGGATTTCTTTATTGGGGAATTTTCGGCCTGCTGATGACGCTTACGGGAGGATTGCTGCACCTCATACTTCCCCGCCCCCTGGGTATCCGCGTCGGCCGCGCATGTATCCATTTTCTTTTCCGCCAGTTCGTCCGCTATCTTGAGCTGACCGGATTACTGCAGGTGAACCTGAATGATCTGGAACGTCTGGGAAAACTGGATCATCCCTTCATCATCGCACCCAATCACGCCTCATTGTGGGATGCCGTCTTCATCCTCGCACGGCTGCCTCATGCCGTATGTGTGATGAAAAAATCCATCTTGAAAAATCCCTGGCTGGGAGGTGGTGCCCGCCTGGCCGGACATATTCCCAATGATGCGATGACGAGGATGATCCGCGCCGCATCGGATGCTCTGATTCAAGGGGGACAACTGGTCCTTTTCCCGGAAGGCACCCGCACGGAGCCGGAATCCGAATGGATCAATCCGCTGAAAGGTGGCTGCGCCTTGGTAGCCTCCCGCAGTGCTGTGCCCGTTTATCCGCTTTTCATCCGGAGCAACAGCCGCTTCCTCCAAAAGGGATGGCCTCTCTGGAAAAAGCCGGCCTTCCCTCTCGTAATTGAATTTCAACTTGGAAATCCGATCCGAAAGGAAGCCGGGGAATCCCTGCAAGGATTCACGCAACGGCTGCAAAGTATCTTTGAAGATGAATTATGCACGCCTCATCCCCTGCGGCGCAGAACGAACCGAATCTAATCACTCGGAACGCTTGCCGCATGAGGTTTTCACCTCTAAGCATGGCCCCGCATGGCCGACGTCCGACCGATCATTCTCATCCCCTCCTACAACACAGGTCCGATTCTGCGGGAGACCATTCTCTCAGTCATCGACTCCCCGATTCCCGTATGGGTGGTGGTGGACGGCTCCACGGACGGCTCGCCGGACATTTTGAAGGAATTTGAAACACCGGCCCATCCCAACTTCAAGGTGATGATCCTTCCCCGGAATGTCGGAAAAGGATCGGCCGTGCTTTACGGCACCCAGGCAGCCATCGAGTCAGGCTTCACCCATGTGCTGTGCATGGATGCAGATGGCCAACACCCGGCGGCCTCGATCAAAGAGTTTTTGGAACGCAATGCCCGGCACCCGGAAGCAGCTGTATTTGGCCGCCCCATTTTTGATTCATCCGCTCCTGCCATCCGTGTAAACGGGAGAAAAATCTCAAATTTTTGGACCAATCTGGAAACTCTCGGGTGGGGCATCGATGACTCACTTTTCGGCATGCGCCTCTATCCGGCACAGGAACTGGTGGATGTCCTGGAATCTACACCCTATGCCCGCCGCTTCGATTTCGATCCCGAGGTGGCTGTTCGTCTGGCATGGCGGGGTGTGCCCATCCTCAACGTCCCCACACCTGTGCGCTATCCCAAGCCGGAAGAAGGAGGAATCTCACAGTTCCGCTATCTGCGGGACAATATCCTGCTGACATGGATGCACCTCCGCCTGTTTCTAGGCTTTCTCGTCCGTCTGCCTGTCCTCATCGCGCGCGGAACCAATCCCCTGGATCTCTACAACCCCCCATCCCATTGAGTGCTGTAGCTACCAAAAAAATCGCAGATTTGTTCCCCACACGGTCACAGTATTATTATGTGACGACCAAGCTGAAGACGGATCCCCTCTATACTGCTGTTCGCAAGGAATTGGCGGACAGCACCCTGCCATTGATGGATCTAGGGTGCGGGCTGGGACTATTGGCATTTTTTCTACGGGAAAGCGGGCTGGATTTTCCCATTTGTGGCTTGGATTACGACCAGCGGAAAATTGTTGCCGCCAATGAAGCAATCATCCTCTCCGGCTTCGGGCAGCTTTCATTCGCCCACCACGATGCACGGGAAGGTCTGCCGGAACACTCCGGAAACGTGACCATTTTGGACATCCTCCAGTTTTTCACACCGCTACAGCAGCAGGATCTGCTCAGCCTGGCAGCGCAGCGCGTGGCTAAGGGAGGCAAACTCATCATCCGCTCATGTGTGCGCGATGAATCCAAGCGCTTCCAAGTTACCGTGGCTGGTGACCTTTTGGCCAAAGTCACCTTCTGGATGAAGGCGGCTCCCACGCACTATCCCACGGTGGAGGATTTCAAGCGCGTGCTGGAGCCTTATGGCACGGTGAAAGTATCTCCCCTGTGGGGAAAGACTCCGTTCAACAATCACCTCATCACCCTTTCCCGCTGATCAACGGGAAATACTGGCGATTGTGTTTTTAGCCAGCAGCAGCAGTGGCAGCATGCACACCGCACCTCGCCAGCCCAGATCGGCCAGCCACTGGAGACTTTTCACCTCACCACCGTGGTGCCAACTGCCCGGCACGAGGGTGGCCATCAGGATGATGACTGCACCGAAGGCCAACAGCGGACGGACGGTGCCCTGCATGTGGAACTTCACAT
>Ga0157373_10001328_pt1 | contig 18939 bp, 20 predicted proteins | sample C65metaG_FD_113460 | JGI IMG/M metagenome (GOLD analysis project Ga0157373, IMG submission 113460) | Corn rhizosphere microbial communities from Kellogg Biological Station, Michigan, USA - C6-5 metaG | ecosystem: Host-associated > Plants > Roots > Rhizosphere > Soil | place: USA: Michigan... | reverse complement strand
TCTGGTCGGCGGTGACGCCATGCGCGCGCATGCCCCCTCATTCGAGTAGAGACCAAAACCGCGCGGCGCCCTAGGCGGATGGGCGAAAAAAGTTGAGGCGGCGGGTGGGATGCCCGCCGCCTCAGTTGATCCGGTTCAGAGGGGACCGAAGCCGGAGGGTCTTGCTCTAGCCGCCAAAGCCGACGGAGACCTTGAAGTAGGGACCGTCGATGGTGCGGTCCTCTTCCTTCTTCTCCGTGAAACCGCCGTCGATGGCGTTGAAGTAACGCTCCCAGCGGTAGCCGGCGCCGACCTTGAAGCCGTCGACTTTGTAAGCCAGGCCCAGGCTCAGATCGAGCACGGGGACGGTGACGCGCTCAGAACGCTGAAGGTCGATGGGCGGTGCGACGGTCGTGCTGACCAGCGTGGGCGGGCCGCTGCCTCCAACCGATGCAAAAGTGGTCGAATCATATGCCCGCGCCATCTGAGAGGCGGATATCGATGCTTTCCGCGTCCCATAGACAGCGCCGCCATCCACCGACCAATCGATATCCAGACGACCAGAGTCCTGTAGATTGAGCACGGTGTAGGCCGCATCCCAGGAGGCGACCGGACCGAACCCTTCAAACTTCCGGCGCGCGCTGACGTCGATGTTGTACAGCGTGTGGGTTACCGGCCCTCCGAAGAAGCCAAGGAAGCTGCCCGCTGTCGCGACCCAGTCCGGAACGCCGGTTAGATCGGCGTCAGTCGATGAGTCCAGTTTGACCTGGCGCAAGCCGAGGCCAACCGTGGAGCTGTTGAAGCCCAGGAAGCCCAGGTCCCGTTCAAGCCCGAGGTCGGCGATCTGATAGCTCTCACCGTCCATCACGCTCGCTTCGGCATGATTGGTGGCGGAGAAGCTCGCCATCCGCGTGATCGCGGGAATCCCGAATAGTCCGGGATTGGCGCAGACGAATGACGCAAAGCCGCCAAAGAGGCAGACCGGAGCGGTCGACCACTTTGCCATTGGCTCGGACTTGCCATTGGCGCTTGCATAGCGGAAGCCCGCGGTGATCGCCCATGGGCCCGCATCCGGCCGATAGCTCAGCTTGACGTCCTTGGCGTCGCCCCAGTCGAGCTTTGTGTTCTGGGCGTCGTCGAAGATATCCAGCGGCGCGGCGAAAGCGCTGGTGTAGCTCGGCAGCATGGCCTGGTTCGGCGCGTCGTAGCGCGAGGCCTGACCGCCGATCTCCACGGTGAAGGGATAGGGCCCGGCATGACGCGCCCCGAAATTCCCGAGGAGTGAGCCGCCGGTCCAGTTTTTCGTCACCCGCAGGCCGTACAAACGCGGCTCGGTGAGGAAGACGTTGGTGGTGAGGCCCGTGTCGTCGGAGTTCAGGAAGGCGCCGGTGATGGCCGTCTCGTCGGTGACGTTCTTGATGTAGGCCATGATGTTCCAGCCGGCGTCTTCGTTGGTGAAGATCGCGGCCAGATTCATGGTGAAATACGGGTGCAGCTTGTCGTAAACGTTGTCGTTGAACACCCTCCACCACGACTGCGATTGCCAGTGCACGTCACTGTGGATGGTCATCAACCAGTCGTGCGGCAACGGTACCGTGTAATCACCCGTCACCGTGGCGGTGAAGTGCGGCGCATTCGGCAGCTCATTGCCGCCGAGTTGCTTGGAGATGCCCTCGCCCCCGTTTGGCGCCGTCGCGGGATTAAAACCCGGATAGCCCGGGTGAGCGTAGAGTTGGCTCCAGTCGATCCCGCTGCCGGTGTAGGGCGCCGGCGTCTCGCCGGCCGCCAAATCGACATAGGGTTCGAAGGTCACTGGATCGAGATTCATCTGATAGGCGATCTCACACGCGCCTGGGCCACCACCACCCACGCCGCCGACCGGGCCGATTGTATGATCCGGATTGACGAAAACATTGGTGGGCAGGATGCAGCTCGACGCATAGGTCGGGAATGGCCGCACGACGAGCCAGTTCGGATCGCCCGCAGTGCGGTCCATCAGGTCGACCGCCGTCTCGCCGTTGGCGATGCGAGTCTTTTCGTAGCCGCCCTTGAAACCGAGCTTGAGGTTTTCCAGCGGCCGCCATTCGGCTTCCAGCTCGGCGCCCCAAACGGTGGCGTCGAAGTTGCGGTTGAAAGCAGAGCGGTCGACGATCTCGGAGACCTGGTAGCCGGTATAATCGTAGTAGAAGGCCGCGAGGTTCGCCGTGACATGGCCGTCGTCGAAGGTGTTCTTTGTGCCGAATTCAAAGGCGTTGACGAACTCGGGGTCGAACGTGGTCGGGCGGGTGGCTGACTGCGCGGCGTTATGCAGCGCGGTCACCTCGTCAGCGTAGAATTCCCGTACAAAGCCCGGCGGATTGGCCCCGCCAGCCTTGTAGCCATGCGCGAAGGAGCCATAGACAAGCGTCTGATCCGTGAACGCAAGGTCTGGTTTCCAGTCGAGCGCCAGCCGTCCGGTCGGCTCGCGCCATTCCTGGCGAATAACACCGGCGACAGGATAACCGACCGACTGCGACGCGAGAATCCAGGTGGGTATCCGCGGCGCTTCCTTCTTGTCCACCGTCCAGCGCAAGCCGGCCGTGAGTTTCAGATTGTCGGCGATCTGATAATAGGCTTCGCCGAACACCGCATAGGAGATCAGCTTGTAGGGGTTGTTACTGAGAAAATAGTTGTGTCCCTTGTCGTTCAGCTGCCCGATTGGGTTTGGATCAATATAGGTGCAGGCCTGCACGCCATAAGCACGGTTCGGGTCGCCCGGCAGATAGCCATTCTGAAGACACTCGATGTTGTCGGTTTGGCCCGCCACGTACGGCGGCAGATCGACAAAGATCGGATTGGCCGCGATCAAGCTGATCGAATTGAAGAAGACGTAGTACTTATCCAGGCTGTCGGCCCGAAGGAAATTGCCGCCCAAGCTGAAGTTGAACGGGCCTTCGAAATTCGATCCAAGCCGGAATTCCTGGCTGAACTGAGAGGACTGCGCTGTCGAGATGTCGACGGCCACAAGGCGGTCCGAACAGCCGAGTTGCGGATCGCAGAAGACGCCATTCTCATCCAGAATTCCGCGATCGGTGAGGGCGCCCACTGTCCATGCCCCAGACGCGGTATTGAAGCGGTTGAAGTCCTCCAGCGACCAGACCTGATCGACGCTATAGGCGGTCTCAGATGTCAGGGTGAGGGCATCGGTCAGATCAAAGCTGATTTGCAGCTCGCCCAGATCGTCCTTCGCGCGGTAGTCGGGATCGATGGTGGATTGAATGACTCTCAGGTCCGTCGGCTGATCGTTCGTGTTCTGGAGAGCCGCCATGTCGCAGCTGAATTGCGAACAACTAACAACGCTCGCGTACGGATCGATTCGCGCCGCCGGTAGGCCAATCGCGCTTAGCGGCAGATAGTACGGTAGCATCATGCCGTTCGGCCGCTGGAATGATCCCTGATCGTAGAGAGAGTTGCGTACGCACCCTTGGCTAAGCGTGCCCTGGATGCCGGCAAATACGAGGCTTTGGCCGCCCGCGTTGCGGGTGTCGAAATAGTAGGTGATCGGCACGTCGCCGACGTGAGTCACCACGTCTTTGTGGCACAACTGCTTGCCCGACCGTAGGCGGTCGTCGGCTTCCTGGAAGTGCTCCCATATCAGGTTCATGTTCAGGCGATCGGTCGGCTGGACGCGCAGCGACAGCCGCGTCGACCAGAGGTCGCGACCGTCTGTCTGGCTGCCGCTGAGTTCGTTGGTCACGTAGCCGTCGCGCTTGGTCCAGGCGCCGGCGATGCGCAGGGCGACCTTGTCCTCTACCAGCGGGATGTTGATCATCCCCTCAAAGCGGCTGGAGCTGTAGTTGCCGAGGTCGCCCGAAAGCTTGGCCTCATAACGGAACTTTGGCTTGGCCGAGATGATGTTGACGACACCCGCCGTGGCGTTGCGTCCGTAGAGGGTGCCTTGCGGTCCACGCAGCACCTCCACCCGCTCCAGGTCGTAGAATTCCTGCTCGAAGAAGCGGTTGCGGATGAAGGGCGTGTTGTTGAAGGCGACAGCGACCGCGGGATCGGTTGTGGCGGAGATGGCTTGCGTGCCGATCCCGCGGATCTGGATCGAGTAGCTGCTGAAATTCGTCTTGGTGAATGTGAAGTTCGGGACCTGTGTGACAAGATCAGGGCCGCCCGCCACCTGTGAGCGCGTCAGGTCTTCCTGCGTGAACGCCGAAATAGCGATCGGCACGTCCTGGATGTCTTCTTCGCGCTTCTGCGCGGTCACGATCAGGGCCTGAACCGTCCCGTTGTCAGCGCCGTCCCCCGCGGCGCTTCCCGACTGGGGGTCGGAGGCGTCCCGCAGGGCGATCATGCCTGAGGGGCTGGCGGTGATTTTCAGGCCCAGGCCGCTGGTCAGCATGGCCAGGGCTTCCTCACGGCTGAGGTCGCCCTGTACCTGGGGCGTCTGGCGGCCTTTGACGAAGTCATAGGGGAAGACGATCTGCACCCCGGCCTGGCGCGCATAATCGTTCAGCGCCATGGCGGCGTCCTGCGCGGGAATATCGAAATGCCGGATGTCGGCTCCCTGCTCGGCGGCCAGCGCGGGCGCGCTCAGGATGGCGCAGGCGGCGGCGCTGCCCAGCAGCATGGCGGCAAGGCGCGATTGTCGATTGGTCTTCATGTCGTCTCCCCCAGTATTCGGCCGTTCGCAGGCGGCCGTGCGGGTTGAGACGAGGGGCCGGCGGAAATCCGCCAACGCCCCATGTAAATAATTTCTACGCGGTCGGCCGCGCACGGAGCACGACCTTGTCGTCACCCACCTCGGCGACGATCGGGAATGATTTTTCCAGCGCGCGGGCGAACCCTTCTGGGTCGGTGGCGCGGAAATAGCCGCCGACGTGGATGGCGGCGGTCTGCGGGTCGGCGATCTCGACCTTTTCGCGGTTGTAGCGGTTCAATTCATCGACGGCCTGCGCCAGCGTCTCGCCGGCGAAGGCGACCTTGCCGTCGCGCCAGGCGAGCTCGCGGGTGATGCGGTCGTCCTGGTTCGACTGGTGCGAGAGCACCCTGCCGTCCTTGTCCATCGAGAAGGTCTCACCGGCCGCGACGCGAGCGATCAGCGTCCCCTCCCGCATGACCTCCACCGTGCCCTCGCGAACGGCGACTTCCAGCCCCTTCTCCGTGCAGACCGAAAACACCGTGCCGGTAGCGCGGACGTCGGCGAGCCGAGTCTTCACGACAAAGGGTCGCTTGCCGTCGTGGGCGACTTCGAACATCGCCTCGCCGCGCGGCAGGCGCACCTCGCGCGCCTCGGGCGTCAGCTCGACGGCGACCCTGGTGGCGGTGTTGAGCTCCACCAGCGTCCCGTCCGGCAAGGCGGCTCGATACTGCTGGCCGATGTCGGTGGAGAAGCGCTGGGTGTGCAGGAAGTCGTGCACCGCATAGCTCGCCGGCCAGACCGCCAGCATCAACGCCGCCGCGATCCCCGCCGCTGGATAGACCCATGAGCGGCGCGGCCTCACCGGCATGCCGCTCAGCGCCCCTGCCCGATCCAGCCGCGCGCTCACCGCCTGCAGCCGCACGAAGGCGCCCAGCCTGCGCGGATCGCCCGCGCACCAGTCGTCGAAGGCGCGCGCGTCCGCCTCGTCCAGCGGCCCCGCGTCGTGGCGGGCCAGCCAGCGCGCGGCGGCGGCCTCTATCCGGTCAGCGGTTTCCACGGCCACGTCCTCTTTGAGCATTACTGTTGGCGGCTTTCAGGGCCTCGTCGTCCGGTCGGGTCAGCCAGGCGGCGACCATGCGCATTCCGCGGGCAACGTGCTTTTCCACCGTGCTCTGGGCCAGCCCCAGCCGTTTGGCTGTTTCGGCCTGTGAGACGCCCTCGACCTTGCGCAGCACGAAGACGGCGCGGCACTGCCCGGGCAGGCGTTCGATGGCGGCGCGCAGCTGGTCGAGTTCCTCATGCGCCGTCAGCCGTGCTTCCGCATCCGGCTCGCCGTCGCTGGCGTTGAGGCGCGAGATATCGGCCACGCTGCGGATCGAGACGATGCGCTGGCGGCGCAGCTGGTCGGCGGCGACATTGCGCACGGTGGCGAAGACGTAGGCAGAGGGGTGGGCCACCTCGCCCCCGGCCCAGGCGGCGGCAAGGCGCGCATAGGTCTCCTGTACGAGATCTTCGACCTCTTCGCGTGACCAGCCGGCCTTCCGCAGCCAGGCCCTGACCTTGGGCTCCAGCGGCAGGATGTGCTCGGCAAACCACTCGGCGCGGCCGGTGCTCATCGCCCTCCCTCACGCGAGGCGAGCCTAACCCACCTCGACGCGTTGTGACGAACGGCGCCGGAAAATCCGCCTATCGGCCGCCAAGATTTTTTAGAGCACCCGGCGCAGGCGCGGCGCGCCGATCACCTCGTCGGTGCAGGCCATCGTGGCGAATGGGGTGGCGACCCTGCGGCCGAGCAACTCGATGGCGTCGCGGGTGGCCGAGTCCAGGACGGCCGAGCAGATGGCGTCCTCGACCATCACAACCGGCAGCGCCTCCTCGTAGGCGATCAGCGCCGTGCCGACGAGCGCGGAGGTCATCGAGTAGCCGATGATGACCAGTTCGACGGCGCGGCCTTCAACCATCTCCTGAAACGCGCGGTTCGAAAACGCCGACAGACCGGAGCGGTAAAGCACCGGCTCGCTCGGCAGCGGCTCCAGTCCGTCGATTGGCAGTGCATAAGCGCGATCAGCATTCTTGCTGTGCACGTGAACGACGCGCCAGCTTTCGCGGCGGGCGTGCGCCAGCATCCGGCGGCAATTGACGAGGCAGCCGTCGGGCGCGCAGCCGACAGGCTGGCTGCCGCGCTGCAGGTCAAGACACACCAGCAGCCGCTCGCGCCCCGGCCGACCTCCATCCCAATCGAGCATCAGGCGGCCTCGGGGCGGTGTGACGAGCGGTCGAGTACGCCAGGCCGGTCCCACTCGCCTTCTGGGCGGATCAACACCAGCGGGTCGCTGTCGATGGAGATGGCGTTGGCCGGCGGATGGAGGTCGAACTCCATCTCGACGTAGTCGAAGTCGGAGAAGACGAACTTTTCCCGGTCCTCGCGGATGCGGGCCTTGAAGTAGCGTTTCCAGAAGGGGATCACGCGCAACTGCACGTGACCCATCAGCAGGCGGTAGCCCTTGCGTTCGGCGAAGGCCACGGCCTCGCGGGCGAGCATCAGCAGGCCCGGCCCTCCGCGATACTCCGGCCGGATCGACAGCCGCTCGAGCTTCACGAAATCGGAAAACCAGCGCAGCCGCACCACGCCGACCGGTTCGCCGTCACAGCGCAGGATCAGGTGGGTGGCGCCGGCGAAATCATTGCCGTCGTACTCCTCGTCGTACGGACAGCCCTGCTCGCCCATGTAGACGAGCGTGCGCACGGTCATCACGTGCATCAGATCATTGAGCGTGCGCGCCACGCCGACGACCAGGTGACCGGTGTTGGCGCCGGGCGCGCGGGAAGCCGCGGCCTGTTTGGCGATGGCGTTCATGCCGCCCTCCGGGTCTGGCCGTGCGGCACGCGCCATAGAAGGCCGCTCGTGGAGCCGGGGTAGGGGATGAAGCCGAGCTTTGCCGTGAGCATGCGATGCCCGGCCTCGGTGGCCGCGCGCGCGAAATAGGGCTGACGGATGGTCTCCAGCGCGACCCGCGAGCCCTGCACCACCACGGTCGCCGCCTCACGCGTCGCCCCGGCGACGCCCCAGCCATAGACGGCGGCAGGCTCCTCATACGCCTGCGCGACATGCTCGAGCGCCGGCGTCAGGGGGTTGAAGGAATCCTGCTCCACGGCCGCGAGGCCCGTGCGGTTAAGGAGCACCATGGCGATGATCCCGGCCACCGCGCCGCCCTCGCGAACCAGATAGATGCCGCAGCCGCTGCGCTCGTGAATGGCGCGGATCGCCTCTTCCGTGGCGATGGCCGGATCGATGAGAGCCGCCGCCAGCGCGCGGGCCTGGGCCAAGTCCCCGGCGCCTGCCTCATCCACGCCAATGCGCGCCATCGCCTGGCGCAGCGCTTCGGCTGTTGCGCTCCTGCGACGAATAGGTGCAGCGGTATGTCTCATGGACCGACCCGGGTTGCCTGTTGCACAGGTTTCGTAGAGCGTGCATTGGGGGTCCGGGGAGCCGGAAAGGTTGCAACGGACCGTTGCGGTTCTGGGAGACGCAGATGCCGGAGATTGTTCGGCGCAAAGCTGACTTCAGCGAGCTGAGGCTCTTCTGGGCGGTCGCCGAGGCGCGCAGCTTTGGCGCGGCGGCGCGCGCGCTGGGCGTGAGCCCGTCCACCCTCACCCGGGCCGTCGACAACCTCGAGGCGCGGTTGGAGGTCAAGCTCCTGGTCCGCAGCGCCCAAGGCGTCAGCCTGACGCCCGCCGGCAAGGCGGCCTACGAGCGCGTCCTGACGATGGAACGTTCCGCCGCGGCGCTGGAACTGGAGCTGGCCGGACAGGACAAGTCCGCCTCGGGCGTGGTCAAGGTTTCAGCTCCGGACGGCGTCGGCGGGGTGCTGATCACGCCCTGGATGCCGGACTTCCTGCGCGCCCATCCCGACATCGATCTCGTCTTCGATTGCGGCCTGTGGGCCAACCATCCGCTGGAGGGCGAGGTCGATGTTGCGCTGACCTTCACCCGCCCCGATCAGGCAGAGGTGGTGGCAAGGCCCATCGCCTGGTTCCACTACGGCCTTTTCGCGGCGCAGGGGCACCTCGACCTCTATGGCCGGCCGGGCTCGGTGCAAGAGAGCCTGACCCACGCCTACATCCACCACACCGCCCATGCCCATCAGCTCAATCAGCGGGCGGAAGCCTTCATAACGATGGTCGAGCCACGGCTGACGACCAACTCCAGCGCCGTTTCCCTGAGCGCGATCTGCGAAGGCGCCGGCATCGGGGGGCTGCCGACCTGCATCCTGGCCGTGCGTCCGGAACTGGTGATGCTGCACCACTTCCCGATGGCGCCGGTGGCGATGTGGCTGGTGCAGAGGCAGGAGACGAGCCGCTCGGCGCGGGTGAACAAGGTCATATCGTGGCTGGAGGACGTCTTCGACCAGAGCACCCAGCCCTGGTACCGCGAGGAATACGTACCGCCTTCGCAGTTCCAGACGGAGCTGGCCCGCTACCTCGCGCGGCGGCGGGGCGAGCGCCTGGAAGCCGCCATGCCGGGCGTGCGGGAGATCGCGTGAGCGTTGCGATGGCGCAACAGCGTGTTTCGCCTAACCGACCGCTTCGTCGGCCAACTTGCCCGCAGCGCTTTCCAGCCGCATCAAAAGGCGCTTGAGGGTTTCAGTCTCCGCCGGCGTCAGGCCTGACAGCAGGGCTGCTTCATAGGCCAGCGCCAGCGGCGCGATGTCGGCGTGCAGGGCGCGGCCCTGGTCGGTCAGCGTCAGGATGTGCGAGCGGCCGTCCGCCTCGTGCGCCGCGCGGCCGACGAGGTGGCGCGTGACCAGCCCGTGCGCGGCGCGGCTGACGGTGACCTTGTCCATCGACGAGCGCACGACGAGCTGCTGCTGGGTCATCGGCTTTTCGGCCAGCACCGCCATCAGCCGCCATTGCGGGATGGTCAGGCCAAAGCGGTCCTCATAGGCCCGCGCGATCAGCCGGCTGACGGCGTTGGAGGCTACCGACAGCCGATACGGGATGTAGTCATCGAGGACCAGCGCCTCGTTCCTGGGTTTGAAGCCCATCACAGTGGCGTTCATAGATCTTCCCCCCGGTTGATCCGTCATGGAGCGGCGACCTGCTGCTCGATCGCGCCAAAGATGGAATGGCGCCGCGCATTGCGCATTTCTACACGCACTACGTCACCGTGGCGAAGGAAAGGCGTAACCGGCTGTCCGGTGAGAAGCGTCTCCACGGTGCGCACCTCGGCGATGCAGCTGTAGCCGACGCCGCCCTGGTTGATAGGCTTGCCCGGCCCGCCGTCCGGCCCACGATTCGACACCGTGCCCGAGCCGATGACCGAACCGGCCGAGAGCGCCCGGGTCCTGGCCGCATGGGCGATCAGGGTTCCGAAGTCGAAGGTCATGTCGACGCCGGCGTTCGCCTGGCCGAAGGGCTTCCCGTTCAACTCGACCTCCACGGCGCCATTGAGCCGCCCGTCCTTCCAGGCGTCGCCCAGCGCATCCGGCGTCACCGCCACCGGCGAAAAGGCCGACGCGGGCTTGGACTGGAAGAAGCCGAAGCCCTTGGCGAGTTCGCCCGGGATCAGGTTTCGCAAGGAAACGTCGTTGACCAGCATCACCAGCCGCACCGCCGCCAGCGCCTCATCGCGGCCGGCGCCCATCGGCACGTCGCCGACGATCACCGCGACCTCGGCCTCCAGGTCGCAGCCCCAGCTTTCATCGGCGAGCGGGATCGGATCGCGCGGCCCCAGGAACCCGTCGGAGCCGCCCTGATACATCAGCGGTTCGGTCCAGAAGCTCTCCGGCATCTCTGCGCCCCGGGCTTTGCGCACCAGTTCGACATGGTTCACGTAGGCCGATCCATCCGCCCACTGATAGGCGCGAGGCAGCGGCGAAGCCGCCTCATGCTCATGGAACCGCTCGCGCGGCACGGAGCCGTGTTCGAGGCTCTCGCTAAGCCCGCGCAGCATCGGCTCGCACCGCTCCCAGTCATCCAGCGCCGCCTGCAGCGTCGGCGCGACCGAACTCGCATCGGTGAACCAGGCGAGATCGTCGGAGACGACAACAAGACGGCCGTCCCGACCGGCCTTCAGCGACGCGAGCTTCATCGATTAACCCTCGGAATGACCACGCTCTGCCGCGCCGCCTGATCGTAGAGCACTTCGTTGGGGAAGACCGCGATTTCGCAGAGGATGTCGCCGCCTTCGTCCTCGACCCAGATGTAGCTGCGCTCCACCTTCACGAACCTGCCCGATGGCGAGACGCCCTCATAGGTGTCGCCCCAGGGGACCACCCGCTCCAGGTCGCGCCAGGACAGAGTCAGCGCACGGGCGAGTTCGTCGCGGGCCATTTCGGCGAGGTCCTCGTCGATCGTCACGGGGCCTTCCAGCTGTCGACGTAGGCGGGGTTCTCGACGGCGACCGCATCCTCACCGACCTCAAGCGGATCGCGGGCGTCGATCATCACGGCGTATTCGTCGGTCGCGGGCTTGGGCTGGGCGTGCATGTTCTTCAGCGCCTTGGGGTGCGGCCCGTGGGTAAAGCCGCTCGGGTGAAAAGTAAGCATGCCAGCCTCGATGTGGTCGCGGCTGAAGAAGTCTCCCGCGTGATAGAACAGCACCTCGTCGTAATCGTCATTGTTGTGGAAGAAGGGCACCTTGATCGCGCCCGGGTCCGTCTCGAACGGCCTGGGCGTGAAGGTGCAGACCACGAAGCGGTCGGCCACGAAGGTCGTGTGGACGCTCGGGGGCAGGTGATAGCGGTGGCTGACCACCGGGCGGATGTGGCGCACGTTCAACCGCACGGGCGCCAGCTCCCCATGCCAGCCGACGGCATCCAGCGGATTGTAGGCGTAGGTCACCACCGACACCTGCCCGCGCTTCTTGATCTCCACCTTGAACTCGCCCTCGCGCGCCTGATGCGCGGTGAAGGCGTCGTCCATGACGGGCGTATCCAGCATCGACGGATCGAAGATGGCGTGGCCGCCCAGCATGCCCTTGTCGGGCAGGGTGAAGTGGCTGTTGGTCGCCTGGATGGTCAGGATGGCGGCGGGCTCGGCCGGCTCCAGCCGCCACATCGTGCCTCGCGGCAGGTAGATGTAGTCGCCGGGCTCGTAAGCGATGTGGCCGTAGTCGCAGAAGAGGTCGCCACGGCCCTGATGCACGAACAGCAGCTGGTCGCCGTCGGCGTTGCGGGCCAGCGCCGGCATGGCTTGGGCCAGCTTCCAGAAACGCATCTCGCAGGCGCCATTGTGCAGCACCACCGGCGCGGTCCACGGCGAGGGCGCGGGCTCGTTCAGCCGGTTCAGGTCGAAGGCGCGCGGCCGCAGCGGGCCTTCAAACGAGGTCCAGCTGGTCGGCGGTTGGCGGTGATAGAGGAAGGCCGCCGGGCCGAAGAAGCCCTCCTTGGACACCTCGCGCTCATAGGTCCCTTCGGGCAGGTCGGCGTGGGCCTGGCGGCTGTGCTTGCCTTGTGCGCCGCGCACCGGGATCCAGTTGCGCGCCACCCCTAGCGCTCCTGCACCACGCCGCGGCGGATCTGGTCGAGCTCGATGGACTCAAACAGGGCCTTGAAGTTGCCCTCGCCAAAGCCCTCGTTGCCCTTGCGCTGGATGATCTCGAAGAAGATCGGGCCGATCATGTTTTCCGTGAATATCTGCAAGAGCAGACCCTGACCCTCCGTCGGCGCGCCGTCGAGCAGGATTTTGTCGGCCTGCAGCCGCTGTAGGTTCTCGCCGTGCTCGGGCACGCGATCGTTCAGCTGCTCATAGTAGGTGTCGGGGCTGTCCTGGAACTTCACGCCGCGCTCGCGCATCGCCTCGACCGCGTGGAAGATGTCGTCGGTGCCGAAGGCCAGGTGCTGGATGCCCTCGCCCTTGTAGTCGCGCAGGAATTCCTCGATCTGGCTCTGCTCGTCCTGGCTCTCGTTGAGCGGGATGCGAATCTTGCCGTCGGGGCTGGTCATGGCCTTGGAGAACAGGCCCGTCGCCTTGCCCTCGATGTCGAAGTAGCGGATTTCGCGGAAGTTGAAGACGCGCTCGTAGAAGTCCGCCCAGTGCGCCATGCGCCCGCGATGGACGTTGTGGGTCAGATGGTCGAGGTAGGTCAGGCCCATGGAATTGTGGGTCTCGGCCTCCATCGCCCCTTCGATCGGCCGGAAGTCGACCTCGTAGATGTCGTGCGCCCCGTAGCGGTCGACGAGGTAGAGGTGCGAGCCGCCGATCCCCTCGATAGCCGGGATGTTCAGCTCCATCGGCCCGACCGGCCCCTGCACCGGCGTCGCGCCCCGCTCGACCGCCGTCTTGAAGGCATGTGCGGCGTCGCGCACCCGGAAGGCCATGGCGTTGGCCGACGGACCGTGCGCCTCGCGGAAGTCGGCCGCCTGGCCGGCCGGCTCCATGTTGAGGATCAGGTTGATGTCGCCCTGCCTGAACCGCAGCACGTTCTTGGAGCGGTGCTTGGAGACCGCCGTGAAGCCCATCAGCTCGAACAGGCCCTTCAGCCGCTCAGGCTCCGGTGAGGTGAATTCGACAAACTCAAAGCCGTCCGTGCCCAGCGGATTGTCGAACAGGTCCTTGGGCGCATCGAGGTCGCGGGGCTCGTAGGTGTGCGGGTGGGCGGTCATCGGGCGGCCTCCTGCGGCAAGTTGTGCCGATAGTAACAAACGAAACCACCCATCGGAAGCGGGGCGAGACATAAACGCCCGCGCCTGCTAACCGGTCCATTCCGCCGTTTCGGAGCGTCCATGCTGCGCCGCATTTACGACTGGGTGCTGGGCCTTGCGGCCTCGCGCCGCGCGCCCTGGGCGCTGGCTGTCCTGTCCTTCGCCGAGGCTTCGTTCTTCCCGATCCCGCCGGACGTGATGCTGGCGCCGATGGTGCTGGCCCAGCCGCGCAAGGCCTGGACCTATGCCCTGATCTGCACGGTCGCCTCGGTGTTGGGCGGAGCGCTGGGCTACATGATCGGCTTTTACCTGACCGGGGTCGGCGAGAAGATCCTGAGCCTGACCGGCAACGCCGCCGGCATGGCGCAGTACCAGTGCTGGTACGCCCACTGGGGCCTGTGGCTGATCCTGATCAAGGGTCTGACGCCGATCCCCTACAAGCTGGTGACCATCGCCTCGGGCGTCGCCCACTTTGCCTTCCCGGTCTTCATGATGGCCTCGGCCGCAACGCGCGGCGCGCGCTTCTTCCTGGTCGCCTGGGTGATGAAGCGGTTCGGGCCGGCGATGATGCCGGTGATCGAGCGGCGGCTCGCCACGGTCGCCATCGGGCTGGTGACGCTGCTGGTGCTGGGTCTCGTGCTGAGCCACTATCTTGGACACGGCTCCGCTTCCGCCTGCTGACCTCATGAACCGCCTCCTTCGCCTCTACCGCCCCTTCCTCGACCGCTGGCCGCTGGTGGCGCTGCTGGCGTCGGCGGCGATGCTGGCGATCGCGCATGGGTTCGAGACCTTCGGCCACCTGCCGCCCTGCAACCTCTGCCTCAAGCAGCGGGAGGTTTATTGGGTCGCCGGAACCGTGGCGGTTGTCGCCCTGATCGCCCTGCGCACGCCCTGGGCGGCAAGGACGCGGACGTTGTTCAACGGACTGCTCGGCCTGATCTTCCTGTTCGGCGCGGGGCTCGCCTTCTTCCACGCGGGCGTGGAGTGGCACTGGTGGCCGGGGCCGACGACCTGCACCTCCACCGGCTCCGGCGCGACGGCGGCGGGCCTCGATGCGCTGCTGCGGGGTGAGAAGATCAACCCACCCGCCTGCGACAAGGCACTGTGGGTATTTCTCGGCCTGTCGATGGCCGGTTGGAACTGCCTGATCTCGCTCAAGCTCGCCATCCTCAGCATCTGGGCCGCGCGGCGGAGACCCGCATGAGCGACAAGCCCATTCCTCCCCGTCCCGGCGCCGCCGCGCCGCGCAAGCGGATGGCAGAAATCCTGCGCGTCGACCATGCGGGCGAGCTCGGCGCCGTCCACATCTACCGCGGCCAGCGCGCCGTCCTCGATGCGGCGCGGGGCAAGGAGCGCGCGGCGGGCCAACTTGCCGAAATGGAGGGCCACGAGGCCGACCACCTTTCGCGCTTCGACGCCCTGCTGAACGAACGCCAGGTGCGCCCCACCCTGCTCGCCCCGGTCTGGCGCGCGGCCGGGTTTGCGCTCGGCGCCGGCACGGCTCTGCTCGGCGAAAGGGCCGCGCACGCCTGCACCGAAGCCGTCGAGACGGTGATCGAGGAACACTACGCCGGCCAGATCGCCGAGCTCGCCGCGCGCGATCCCGACCTTGCCGCCGAGCTGACCCAGTTCCGCGACGACGAACTCGCCCACAAGGACATCGCCGTCAGCGAAGGCGCCCGCGACGCCCCCGGTTACGGCTTGCTCTCGGCCGTCATTCGCGTCGGCTGCCGCGCGGCCATCAAGATCAGCGAGAAGGTCTAGAGGCATGGACGCGACGGCCATCCGCAGGAGCGCCGAGACGCCGGCGACGGCGGGCGCCGCGGATATCGGCGACGTCGCCCGTGACCTGTCCGACGCCTTCCACGAAGACCCGCACTTCGGCTGGTTCCTGCGCGCCGACGCCCGCCGCGACGCCGAGCGGTTGCGGCTCTTCAACTACCTCCTCCGCGTGATGGGGCGTCCGGCGCGGATCGATCGCCCCGAGGGCGGCGGTGCGGCGGCGGTATGGCTGCCGTTCGAAGCCCTCAAGCAGCCCGACTCCCTGCTCGATGACGCCAAGGCGGCCAGGACCATGCTCAGCGCGACGGGCTTTTCGCGCATCGGCCGCCTGCTGCGGGTGCGCGCGGCGATGGACAAGAACCATCCGATGGATCGCGAGCATGCCTATCTGTGGTTCCTGGGGGTGACGCCGCGCCTGCAGGGCATGGGCATCGGCTCGCGCCTGCTGCGCGCCGGCCTCAACCGCGCCGACGAGGCGGGGCTGCCCACCTATCTGGAGACCGGCACGACCCGAAACGTCGCCCTCTACCGCCGCCACGGATTCGAGGTCTTCCACGAAGCGCCGGCCGGCAGGGGCGCGCCGATCATGTGGCACATGTGGCGTGAGCCGGAGGCGGGATAGCCGCCACTTTTTCGCCATCAAGCGTGACTTTGGCGTCACGCTCGCGCGGAAAGCGAATTGACACTGATGTGAGTACTTGCCCGCGGAGCACTCTTCTCGCAGGTCTGCGGCGGCTGCCGCTTCGAATCGGCAGTTTCGAAGGGGAAACATCATGAGAAAAGTAATCATCGCGGCTGCGGCCGCGTCTGCGATGGCGCTCGTCGCCATGCCGGCAGCTGCCCAGGACTGGTACGCCCAGGTGAACACCGGGGTTTCCATCGGCAAGGCCGACGTCAACGCCGCCTTTAACGACGAAGCCGGATCTGGAAACATCGATCTGAAGCCCGGCTTCCTGGTCGGTGCGGCGGGCGGTGTCGCGGTCGGCAACGGCCTGCGGTTGGAACTCGAAGGCGTGTTCGACCAGAACAAGCTGAAGGACGTTCCCGTCAAGAACATGAACGCCACGGCGTTCGCCAACGTCCTTTACGACTTCAACATGGGCAACATGTCGCCCTACGTCGGCGCCGGCGTGGGCTACAGCAGCACCACCCTCAAGGTCGACAGCGAAGAAGCTCATGACCAGGGCGTCGCCTGGCAGGTGCGCGCGGGCGTGACCATCCCGGTCAACAAGGCCTTCTCGGTCGACGTCGGCTATCGCTACATGGACCTCGGCAAATTCAGCGCGGACGTCACCGACGGAAGCGACACGGCGAGTGTGAAGTTCGACCCGAAGGTGCACGCGCTTACGGTCGGCGCGCGCTTCAAGCTGGGCGCGGGCGCCTAACCAGCCCACGCGAACAAAGCGTTCAAAGCCTCGGCCTGCGGGCCGGGGCTTTTTTCGTTCAGGAGGCGCGGTTTGGCGCCATCCTCGCCCCATGAGCGAGCTGATTCTCGACCGGCGCTGGCGACTGCAAGAGACGCCCGACTTCCTCCAGCCTGTCGGCGAGCGCGAACGCAGCATTCCGCGCCTGATCGGGTTCGCCCTCCTGGGCGGCTTCCTCTTCGTGCTGGTCTCGGTGCTGGCGATCGGCGTCGTCATGACCGCCATGATGACCCATGGCCATGACCTGCAGCAGGTGCTGCGCACGCTGCGGGGCGGTGACCGCCTCGGGCCGGCGCTGGCGAGCTACAACTATGTGCTGGCCATGGCGGGCCTGAGCCTGTTCGCCTCGGCGCTGGTGCTGCTGTGGCTGGCGTCCCGGTTCTACCAGCGTCCCATCCGCAGCTTCGTCACCGCCGCGCCGCGCTTTCGCTGGAAGCTGGTCCTGCTGGGTTTCGCCATCGCGCTGCCGATCCTGCTGGTGGCCGTGCTCGGCGATCAGGCGCTCAGCGGAGAGCAACTGCATCCGCCGGTGCTGACCGGCCTGGGCGCGACCGATGTCGCCTCCTACGTCGTCGTCGCCATCGTCTTCCTGTTCATCGCCGCGCTGGCGGAGGAGATGGTCTTCCGCGGCTGGCTTCTGCAGCAGACCAGCGCCTTCACGCGCTCGATCCCGGTCCTGCTGGCCGTGAACGGGGTCCTGTTCGCGCTTGCCCACGGCGACCTCGATCCCGGCGCCTTCTTCGTCCGCGCGCTGATGGGCGCAAGCTGGGCCTGGATCGCCATTCGGGTGGGCGGGCTGGAGTTCGGGGCCGGCGCGCACCTGGCCAACAACCTGCTCATCGTGCTGCTGATCGAGCCGGTAAGCCTGGCCGCGCCCGCCCACGAGAAGGCCGACATCGGCGCGGGCCTCATCCAGCTCGCCATCGTGGGCGCATCTGTCGCGGCGGTGGAGCTCCTGGTGCGCTCTGGAAAGCTTGAGCATTCCTTTACAAGACGTTAACGTGCATCCGCGTTCGTAACCGCGCGTTAACGTGGCCGAAGCGCAAGGCTTCGGAGGCTGTTCATGTCCCGTTTCCGCCGGTTGGCGCCCTACTTCGTCCTCGGACCGTTGACCGGACCGTGCGTGGCGGGCGTGGTTCATAACCTCCGCGATGGCCGCCCGGTGCTGGCCGGCCTCTATATGGTCGCCCTGTTCGAGACGATCTTCCTCTTCCCGCCGATCGTCGTGGCGCTGACGGCGCGCACCGCGACCCAGCTGCTCCACCACTAAAGGCGCTTACGCCTCCAGCTCGATGTCCCAGTAGAGGAAGTCCAGCCAGCTTTCGTGCAGGTGGTTGGGCGGGAAACGGCGGCCGTGTTCCTGTAGCTCATACATGCTCGGCCGCCTTGGATGGCGGTGCGGATGCATGTGGGCCTCGCGCGGCGTGCGCCCGCCCTTGGTCAGGTTGCAGCGTGCGCAAGCCGTGACGATGTTCTCCCAGGTCGTGCGCCCGCCGCGTGAGCGCGGGATGACGTGGTCGAAGGTCAGCTCCTCGCCGTTGCCGCAGTACTGACAGGAGAAGGCGTCCCTCAGGAACAGGTTGAACCGCGTGAAAGCGGGCGGTCGGTCCTGGGCGACGTAGTGCTTGAGCGAAACGACGCTCGGCAGGTGCATCTCGAAGGTCGGCGAGTGGATGGTCTTGTCGTAGGTGGCGATCACATCGACGCGGTCGAGGAACACCGCCTTGACCACCTCCTGCCACGGCCACAGCGACAGGGGGTAATAGCTGAGCGGCCGATAATCCGCGTTCAGCACAAGCGCGGGGAAGCCGGATGGCGGGCGGTTAATCACCTGCATCGGCGGCCTCACTGGATTTTACGCAAGCGACCGGACTGAAGACGCGCCTCCTTCCCGAACCCGCCGGGAATCAGGAGAGGCCCCGACGCGCCTTCAAGAATACGCCTTTAGATGACGGGGCCAAGACGGCCGCTCACATAATCGGCGCGATCTCGCCGCGTTTCACGCCGCCGTAGCAGCGCCACAACAGGTGAGCGGCCACGCCCCGATAGGGTCGCCAGGCTTCGGCGCGGGCATAGGCTTGTTTTTCGCTGGGGCGGGTCTGGGCCTTGTCGGCCCAGCGCATGGCTTCCTGCAGGGCGACGTCGCCGCCGGGAAAGACGTCGAGGCGGCCGTGGCAGAACATCAGATAGGTCTCGGCCGTCCAGCGGCCGACGCCCTTGATGGCGGTCAATGCCGCGATAGCCTCATCGTCCGAGAGATCGTCGACGGCATCGAAGTTGAAGGCGCCGGAGAGATGCGCGGCCGCGATCTCGCGGGCGTAGCGGGCCTTGGGACGGGACAGGCCGAAGGCCTTCAGGCCGTCCTCGTCGAATTCCATGATCCGGTGTGGGTGGATCTCGCCGCCCACACCGTCTTCGAAGCGGCGCCAGATGGAGGCGGCCGCGGCGACCGAGACCTGTTGCTCGACCACCATCTTCACCAG
>Ga0157373_10001327_pt1 | contig 18941 bp, 11 predicted proteins | sample C65metaG_FD_113460 | JGI IMG/M metagenome (GOLD analysis project Ga0157373, IMG submission 113460) | Corn rhizosphere microbial communities from Kellogg Biological Station, Michigan, USA - C6-5 metaG | ecosystem: Host-associated > Plants > Roots > Rhizosphere > Soil | place: USA: Michigan... | reverse complement strand
TGGTCACCTGCCCCTCAGGATCAAGCATGTAGATGGCGTAGTCGGTGACGCTCTGTACCAGCAGACGGAACTGCTGCTCGCTTTGCTTGAGGGTTTCCTCGGCCATTTTGCGATCGGTCAGATCGCGGGTGATCTTGGCAAAACCGAGCAAGGCGCCGGTCTGGCTGTCGATGATCGGGTCGATGACCACGTGGGACCAGAACAGCGTGCCGTCCTTGCGCACCCGCCAGCCCTCGCCTTCGAAACGGCCCTCGCGCAAGGCGGTGTCCAGTGCCCGTTGCGGCAAGCCGGCGGCGCGGTCCTGGTCGGTGTAGAAACGGGAAAAATGCTGGCCGAGGATCTCGTACTCCTCATAGCCCTTGAAGCGCCGGGCACCGGAGTTCCAACTGGTAATGATGCCCGCGGGGTCGGTCATGTAGATGGCATAGTCGACCACGGCGTCGATCAGCAGCCGAAAACGCTGTTCCTCGTTGATGCGGGCAGTCTTCTGATTGTTCTCAAGCATTTTTGGCCGGGGCGTCCGTGTAGATTCTTCGCGAAGTATGGTGCAGGTCCTGCCTCGGGAAAATTATTAACCGACAGGAGAAAAAAGGGAAATCGACGCAAATCCCCTTGTGGGAGCGAGCCTGCTCGCGATTGCGGTCGGTCAGTCAGCCCTAAGTGACTGAAACGCCGCAATCGCGAGCAGGCTCGCTCCCACAGGATTTAGCAGGATGTTCTCGACTGACAGACCACCAACTCGGCAATAAGTGCTGCACCCGGGCTTCGCCGAATCGGTCGTCGATCAGCATCACCACCCCTTGGTCCTGTTGGGTACGGATGACGCGCCCCGCGGCCTGAACGACTTTCTGCAGCCCGGGATACAGGTAGGTGTAGTCGTAGCCGTCGCCGAAAATCGCGGCCATGCGCTGCTTGAGCTGTTCATTGACCGGATTGAGCTGCGCCAGGCCCAGGGTGGCGATAAACGCACCGATCAGCCGCGCGCCCGGCAAGTCGATGCCCTCGCCGAATGCACCGCCCAGCACCGCGAAGCCGATGCCCTGGCTGTGTTCCATGAAGCGTTCGAGAAAGTCCTGTCGGGACGCTTCGCCCATGCCCCGGGACTGTGTCCAGATGGCAATGTCCGGGTGCCGTTCGGCGAACAGCCCGGCCACCTGTTGCAAGTAATCGAAGCTGCTGAAAAAGGCCAGGTAGTTGCCGGGACGCTCGCCGAACTGGCGCGCCATCAACCCGACAATCGGTTCCAGCGAAGCCTGGCGGTGGGCAAAACGGGTGGAAATCCGACTGACGACCTGAACGTCCAGTTGCCCGGCATGGAACGGTGACTCCACATCGATCCATACCGTGTCCGCCGGCGTGCCCAACAGATCGGCGTAATAGTGCCGCGGGCTCAAGGTGGCGGAGAACAGCACGCTGCTGCGGGCCGCGGTGAGTCTTGGCCGCAAGAAACCGGCCGGCACCACATTGCGCAGGCACAAGATGGAGAGGCTGCGTTGACGGCCGAGTTCACGCTTATGGATGTCGAACAGGAAATGCTCGTTGAACGATTCCGCCACCCGACCGAACTGCAAGGCCTCGAAGTAGAACGCCTGCAAGTCGCTGTCCAGGCGCTGGGGATGGTCATTGAGGTAATCGCCGATGGCCGTGGTGCACAGGGAGAGTGCCTGGAGCAGTTTTTCCGGCGGTTTTTCATAGGCCTGGTAGGCGGCCACCTGGGGAGCGTGCAAGGCGTTCCATTGTCGATTGACCCGCTGCAAGGCTTTCTTCAGGGCTTCGGGAGCGGTTTTGCGCACGGCGGCCAGCGTGGACTGGTCGAGGGTCGCGCTGTACATCTGCCGCCCCCGTTCCACCAGGTTATGCGCCTCGTCCACCAGGGTCGCGACGTTCAAGCCATCGGCCTGGGCCAAGGCGAACAGCAACGCGCTGAAGTCGAAATAATAGTTGTAGTCGGCGACGACCACGTCGGCCCAACGGGCCATTTCCTGGCTGAGGTAGTACGGGCACACCTCATGGGCCAGCGCAATCCCGCGCAACGCGGCCTGATCGAGCAAGGTGAGCCTGCTGGCGGCCTCGCGGGCGCCGGGCAGGCGATCATAGAAGCCACGGGCCAGCGGACAGGATTCGCCGTGGCAGGCCTTGTCCGGATGCTCGCAGGCTTTGTCCCGGGCGATCATCTCCAGGACCCGCAACGGCATCGACGGTGCGCTTCGGGTAATCACTCGGGCGGCGTCCAGCGCCAACTTGCGTCCCGGCGTCTTGGCCGTGAGAAAGAACACCTTGTCCAGTTGCTGCGGCGCCAGGGCCTTGAGCATCGGAAACAGCGTACCGACGGTCTTGCCGATGCCGGTGGGCGCCTGGGCCATCAGGCAGCGCCCGGTACTGACTGCCTTGAACACCGACTCGGCCAGGTGCCGTTGCCCTGGCCTGAAGCCGGCGTGGGGGAAGGCCAGCGCTTGTGCGCCGGCGTTGCGCGCCTGCCGGTGAGCCATTTCCTGTTCGGCCCAGGCCAGGAACAACGCACACTGTTGTTCGAAGAAGACCTCGAGCTGCGTCGCATCGAAACCTTGCGTCAGGCAGGTTTCCTTCTCACTAACGATGTCGAAATACACCAGCGCCACGTCGATGCGCGACAGTTGCAGCTTCGGGCACATCAGCCAGCCGTAGATCTTCGCCTGGGCCCAGTGCAACTGGCGATGATTGGCCGGTTGCCTGGAGAGGTCACCACGATAGGTCTTCACCTCCTCGACGCAGTTTCGGACCGGGTCGTAGCCGTCGGCCCGCCCCTTGACCCGCATGCTTCGGTAGCGGCCTTCGAGGCCGATTTCGGCCTGGTACGTCTCGTTGCGCCGGGACGCCACGGTGCGGTGGCCAACGATGCCTTCCAATGCCGTGGGGGACGGGGTAAAGCGCAGGTCCAGGTCACCAGTCTTCGCAGTGAACTCACATAGCGCCCGCACGGCGATGCTGTAGGTCGGCTCCGGGGTCATGCGCCCTGCTCCATCCATTGCACATGGCAAACCGCGACGGGCAGCCGGTGCTCGTGACAGAACGCCAACCAGCGCAATTGATTGTCTTGCAGGCGATCGCCGGGCCCTTTGACTTCGATCATGCGATAAGTCTTGTCCTGCGGCCAGAACTGGATCAGGTCCGGCATGCCGGCACGGTTGGCCTTGATGTCCAGCAGCAGGCGATTGAACCAGTGTTTGAGGTGTTCGGCCGGCAGGCAATCGAGTGCCTGATGCAACAACTCTTCGGACATCGCGCCCCAGAACACGAAAGGCGACTGGACGCCCCATTTTTCCGCATAGCGCCCGACAATGGTGTCCCGATAGCGCCCGTCGTCGAGTTCCGCGAAGCAGGCCGCGAACAGCTCGGCGCGACGGACAGGAAAATCTTCGTTGAGCAGGTCCACCGGACCGCGCTGGAACGGATGGAAAAACGCCCCCGGCAACGGTGCGAAAATCGCCGGCCAGCACAACAGACCGAACAATGAGTTGATCAGGCTGTTCTCGACGTAATGCACCGGGGCGGTCACGTCGTGCAAATGCGCCTGGACGTGATCCTCCACCGACAAAGCCGGGTCGACACGGGGCAGGTGCAGGTCCAGCCGCTCCACCTCCCGGACCATGGCACGGGGTACCGGTGGCCCGCCCAGTTTGCGCTGCAAACGCGGTACGACCCTGAGCAATGCCTGGGTTTCCGCGGCATTTTCCGGCGCTCGGGCAGCCAATTCCCCCAGTTCCAGGGCCAAAGCGTACTCGCCGATGCGCTCCAGCACGCGGATCATCCGCAACCGTGCGCCGGGGTAGGTGCAATCGCGATAGATGCACAGGGCCTGGGCAAAATCGGCGCTGCGCTCGGCGTGCTGGCCGATCTGGAACAGCAACTTGCCCCGGCGGCGCTCCAGCCAGGGGTTGTCCAGGGTCAGCCCGTTGACTTGAGCGACGACGTCCTCCGGCGGCTCGCCTGCTTCGAAGCGCTGCTGGCACTCGTGCAGGAACAGGCAGGCATCGACGTCCCCGCGATTGCGCAAACCGCGGGATTCGGCGCTGAACGCCACGGTTTCGTAGGTGAAGATGCCCAGGTCCGCCAGCACGAACTCCGACCAGTCCTGATAAAGGTTACCGAAGAACATCAACCGCAGCCGGTCGCAGGTGTCCATGATCGTCAGGCTGTACAGCCGGTCCTCGAGTTGCGGGCACCATTGATTGAATGGCCGTGTTTCGTCCAGGCGATCATCCAAGGCCTGGAGCCATTCGGTCTTTTTCGCCTTGGGGCGTTCGATCAGGTGGCCCAGGCATAAGATGATTTCCGGCTTGAGCAGCACCTCGAACAGCTCGGCAAGGTTCAGGGGCCATTGGTCCTGCACCCAGCCCAGGGCCAGCAGTGGCTCGGCCGCCGCGCCAATGTCGCCGATTTCCGGGTAATGCAATTTGCTGTGCCGAAAGCGCAACCCCTTGCGCATCACCATGCGTACCAGCAAACCCTGGGATGAGCGAGGCAGCGACGCGAAATCGTCGATGAACCGCTGATCCTCGATGCTGAGCACGTCGGCATAGCGTTGCGTCAGCCAGGCAAGCACCTGCTGGAAATTGTTCAGATAATAAAAGGGATCGTCGAGAGGGTTGGCTGTCACGGGAAGAAGCGCCACGGGTGCTGGAGTACTGGTTATGCGTACAGATACCAGCTACGGACGGCTCGGGCAACTGCAAAGGATGAGTGGTCCCTTCAATTATTAAGGTGAAATCCTGTGGTCGGCGATGAACTTTCCTACAGTAAGCGGGACCAATGGCGGTTGATTACAGTGATGGCGCGGTCGGATGAGCCGCGTCCTTGATCGAGAGGTATGGATATGAACATCAGATTTCTGGGCCTGCCTTTGGCAGCTGCAGCGTTCCTGGCGCTGGCCGGTTGCTCGACGCCGACCGTCGTGACCTTGCAGAACGGTACCCAGTATTTGACCAAGGACACCCCTAACACCCGCACGTCCGACGGTTTCTACGAGTTCGAAGACATTGCCGGCAAGAAAGTCCGGGTGCGTGCCGACGACGTGGCGACGATTCGCAAGGAAGACTGAACCCTCTGTGGGGCAAGTGTTAGCCGACACCCTTTTGCGACCGCACGGCCGCCATCGAGAGCAGGCTCGCTCCCACAGGGGATCTGTGGTGTACGTCGAATCTGTATAAACCGGGGAAACTGTGGGAGCTGAGCTTGCTCGCGATGGCGACTTCGCAGTCAACATCACTTCAAGCTGATCCACCGCTATCGCGAGCAAGCTCGGTTCCCACAGAAGCAGGGTTCAGTACAGGAATCAGGCGAACACGATGTGTTCTCCAACCTGCCCCAGCCCTACCCCCACCAACGTCACAGAGCTGTCGCCAACCGTGAGCAACGTATCGGCGCCCACCTGCGACAAGTGCTGGCTGTAGTCATAACCCGTCCCGGCCCCCTGTACGCCAATGAACACCAACTTGTCTCCCCCGTCATAGCCGCTGATCCGGTCCTGGCCAAACACACCGTTGAAGATGAAGGTGTCGTTGCCGCCACCCGATTGCATCACGTCATTGCCTGAACCGCCGACGAAGGTGTCATTCCCCGCACCGCCCGCCAGCTTGTCGTTACCGTCCAGGCCGAACAGCCAGTCACCCGTCGCCCGCGCCACCAGGGCATCGTCAGCCGCGCTGCCGTTGGCCGATGACGCATACGCCGTCAGATTGCCCCCGGCGACCAGACCGTTGGCGGTGACGCTGTGGCTTACCTCATTCTTGAGCATTCCCCAGAGCGAGCCGGGCTCCTGGCTGACCAGCGTACCGATGTCGCGGGTGATGCTGATCGCGCCGTGAGCATCACGCACATACAGCGTTCCGGCCCCGTCATGGGCGAAACTGAAATCCTTCACCGATTGCTGCAGGTGCAGGCTGTTGTTGCCCTGCCCGCCCAGGATCACGTTATAGCCACCGCCGTCGCGGAACGTATCGTTGCCAGCGCGGCCTTCCAGGTAATCGTTGCCCTGGCCACCCTGGATCAGATCGGCCTGGTCGCTGCCAATGATGAAAGTGCTGCCGGTGTGGGCCTCGGCATTGCGATTGAGGTCTTGCACCCAGGTACTGCCCCGTGCCGGGTCCGACAGGTTGGCAACGATGACAGTGGAGTCCTTTTCGGTCAGGTCGTAGAACGCCGAACCCATGATCCGCCCCATGCCATCGCCGTAACCGGTGGGCAGGTGGGAAATCCACGCGGGGATGTTGAGGATGGAAAACGGCAATACGTTCCAGGCCGTCGAAGCGTAGTGGTCGTTGAAGCTGACGATGTTGTTGGTGGCCGTTTCCTGTTGCGCATCGTGCACACCTACCGACGACAGGTTGAACGTCGTGCCATCCAGCGCCCGGAAGACCGGGTCGTTTTCATAGCCGATGTTCAGCACTTTGTCGGTGCCACTCTGGGTCGGTGAGGCATAGGCGATGTAGTTGGCGTCGTTGTAGAAACCCGACCACTTGCCCGCGCTCAAGTCCGCCATGCTATTGACCGCCAACCCGCCCAGGCTGTGGCCGCTGACCAGTACGTCCTTACCAGTCAAACCGTGGGCCTGGGCACACTTCGCGACATCCCCGAGCAGGTTGCCGAAAGCTTCACCGGCGTAGTTTTTCGCATAGTCCTTGGGGCCCAGGGCGGCCATCAGGTCGTTGATCACATCACCGATGGAGTCGCCTATCAGGTTTTCCCGGGGGCCGCTGGTGCCACGAAACGACACGCCGATTTCCTGCAAGTGACCCTCGGCGTCGTACTTGCCGAGGATCTCCACTTGCGCGGTGGTATAGCCGGCCTTCTCGCCAAAGAACGTTCCGCGACCATCCACCTTGCCGGCATAGCCCAGTTGCGAGGCGCTGATAGGGGTCCATCCGGCCTTCTGCACCGCTTCGAGCGCAAGCTTTTCCGAGTCGGGGTTCCACGGCACGCCGGGAATTACCCCTTGGGAATCGGTGCCACCCAGCAACGCCGTGACCAGGGTTGCCGGTAGCCCGGCACCGAAGCCATTGTGCTGATAGCCGACGGCAAAGCCGTTGTCGAGGTTATGGTAGGAATACAGCATGATCGCCATCGCATCGCTGACCAATGCCTTGGACTCGGTGGTGCCGAGATTCTTGTAGTCGTAGATACCCATGTGTTGCTGCCTCTCTTTTTGTTGTTGGAATAGGTGCAAAGTGAAGGGTCCAGCCGGTCGTTTCTCCCCGGCTCAGAACTGCCAGTCCAGGGTCAGCCCGACGCCATGGCTTTTATCCCGGGCACCGAGCAGGCCGTTGTAGTCCAGGTTGACGCGTACGTCCTTGGCCACCGCGAGGCCGGCCCGAGCGCCTATCACTGCGGCATTGCGGTCCATCGACACGCTCTGCACGGCGAAGGTGTTCGTACTGCCGGTAAACGCCAGGTCCTGTTCGGAACGGGTGTTGCTCAAGTTGTGCTGCCAGCCGAGGGAGCCGGAGAGTTGCAGTTGCTGGGTCCGCGACAGCGCCAGGGTGTGGCTGGCCCGCATGCCCAGCGTCGACAGCAGCGCATCGCGACGGTCATCGCCACCGTGCAGGGCTGCGTTGTCGCCTTTCTCATGGAAGCTGTCGTTGTCCAGGTGCACGTAAGCCAGGTTGGCGAACGGTTCCAAGGCCACGGGTTGCAGGTCGAGGCGATACGCCGCTTCGGTGAAGAGCTGGCCGGTACGGGCATCGCGCTTGGTTTTCTCCCGGCCACTGACCTCGGCCCACTGCAGATCGCGTTTGACGTCGATACGATGCCAGCTGTAGGCGCCACCGACGGTCAGGCGCAGCGCGTCGATCTCATGCCCCAGGTAGGCCCCAAGGTGATAGCTGTCCGCCTTGGCCGACGAATGCGTGCCATCCCCCATGCTCAATGAGCTGTCGCTGTAGCCGGTGACGAAGCCCAGTCGTGTCCGTTCGCTGATCAGGCCGTCGCCCCCGATCAGCAGCCCGCCGATGGAACTGTTGGAACTGGCATTGTCATGGCCCCCATCGCTTTTGCCCCAGGCGCCGAGCACCTTGACCCAGAGGTTGCTGTCGACATCGGTTGGCGTATTGGCGTCGTACAGCGCGTCCTGGCGCAGGCGATCACCCACGGCGTCTCGCAGGTAGCGGCTGTGGTTGATCAACAGCGTGCCGACGGCCGGATGGATCTCGCCGGACAATTGCTGGAACGCCTGGTGGGCCACGGCGGTACTGGGTGACAGCAACAAGGTTTCGTAGAGGCCGTTGCCAGCGCCCAATTGCTCCGCCGCGGATGCTACGGAACGCTGGTTGGGGGTCAGGCCAAGGCTGCTGAACGATGCCGCGTTGCGCGCCACCGTCAGTTGAACAGCGCTGGCGGAGTACGCCAGGTTTCCTCCCAGAAACGCGTAATTGGGCAGTACCTGGCCAAAACGCCCTTCGATACCGTCGGCCGCCTGCAGGATGTCGAGCTGGCGCCCCAACAAACTAGTCACTCCGCTGGCGGCCAGCAGCGTCGGGCTGTTTTCCAAGGATAACGACACTGTCGCGCCGTCGACCGTGGCCTTGCCGCCGGCAATGATCAGGTCGCTGGAGGTCGGCGATACCTCCACCGCGTAGGTCGAGCCCGGTTGGAAGGTCACATCCCCGGCCCCCTGCAACGTGCCAATGGAATTGCCCGGCGTCACGCTGCCGCCCTGGTTGGCCATCAGGCTGGCGATACGTCCGGTCCCGCCCAGTACCCCGCCGTCATTTACAGTCACGGCCGACGCCAGCGAACCGTTGATTGCCAGGCGCCCCTCGTTGACCAGGGTCGGCCCGCTGTAGGTATTGTCACCGGTGAGTACCAGGGTGCCGATACCTTCCTTGGTCAGGCCACCGTGACCGGCTATGTCGTTGCGCCACACATCCAGCCCGCACTGGATTCCGCTGCACACCCGTTGCGTGGGTTTGCCGGCATCGACGATCGCACCGACGCCCGGCAGGTCCGCCACGAATTGCCCGCTGCCGTAGGCGCCGTCCACGCGGAACTCCACGGGAATGTCCTGCTCGGTCACCAGCATCGATGGACCGTCGATGGCCTTGCCCAGGTTGATCATGCCCCAGCCGTACAGCGAATCGACGCCAGGGGCGCCCATGTCGGTGGCCGTGGTACGCAGCACGCTGGCGACCTGGGCGCCGGTCATGTAGGGGAAGCGCTCCATCAATACCGCTACACTGCCGGCGACATGGGGTGCCGCCATGGAGGTACCGCTCTTGTTGCCGTAGCCCACCGTCAGGTTATCGGCGCCGGTGCCGCCGATCACGGCGCTGTAGACCCGGGTGCCTGGCGCCGATACGCAGAAACTGGCGGTATAGCCGCAACGCGACGAGAAGGTGCTGATGGTGTAGGGATCCGGGCTGCTGGTGTCGGGATTGACCTGCAGGGCGGCGACCGTGAGCCAGTTCGGCGCGATGTCCGGCACGAAATACGCCAGGCCCGCGATGGCATCGGGGTTGTTGAGGTTGTAGTCGTTGCCGGCGGCGAAAAGGGTCACGATTCCACTGCGGGCAGCCGCGATGGCGCCTTCGTATGCGCCGCCCGGCCGGGTCCCCAGCAGTGGCTGGATCTGGTCGAACTGCAGTTGTGCGTCCTGCACGGTGAAGTGCGGGAATGCCGGATCCCGGCCGCCCTGGTCGAAGCGGTCGGTGATGCCGATGCCCCAACTGTTGTTGATGATCCGTGCGCCACTGGCGATCAGCGCATCCCAACCGGCCTTGTACACCGCACCGTCGTTGCCGAGGATGATGCCGTCCTCGGGGCCGGGGTCGCCGTTGTCGGCGCTGATGATCTGCGCATCGAACGCCACGCCGTGCATCGGGCTGCCATCACGACTGCCGGCGGCGATCCCGCCGACGTGGGTGCCGTGGGAGCCCAACTTGCCATCGGAGCCCACCGTGGGTGAACCGTCGTAGCGGAATGGGTCACCGGCCCTCACCGGAATGTACGGGTCGGTGTATTCACGGATGCCGCTGGTGATCAGGGTCACGACTTTGTCGGTACCGGAAAACTCCGGATGTGCGGCATAGACCGGTTGGTCGAAGATCCCCAGCTTGACGCCCTTGCCGGTGTAGCCGGCAGCATAGGCCTGCTGTGCATTGATCGCGCCCAATCCCCATTCAGCGTTGAATTCGGCGCTGCGCCAACTGTCCGGGTCCCCGGACCTGCCGCCCTCGACATAAGGCGCCGCCTGGGCCGTGCCCAGGGTTGCCACCGCGCAGATTACGGCGTGATTCAAGCTCTTGAGCAGGAACAGACCGCGTGTTTTTTCGGGTTGCTTGTTGTTATCGATTGTCATGAACCATCCTTAGTTGTTGCAAAAGTCCTGTGGCTATCCCGTCCCTTGGGGCTTGCCCGACCAATGGATCAGCGGCTTACAAACGCCTCATCCACCTTCGCCAGGTCCTGTTCCCCCAACGTGCCGGCGTAGTAATGCAATTTGACCCAGGCCATGAGGTAGTCGTAGCGGGCCTGGGCGAGGTCGCGGCGGGTGGTGTAGAGCTGTTGCTCGGCGTTGAGTGCGTCGAGGTTGAACCGCTCACCCCCCAGAATGCTTTGCCGGGTCGACACCACCAGCGCTTCAGCGGAGGCCAGGGCTTTCTGGTAGGCCCGCAGCTTGTTCACCCCCGACACGCAGGCGCTGAACTGCCGGCGCAGTTCGATCAGGGTTTCCCGGGTCTTGGCGTCCAGCTCGTATTCGGCCTGTTCCATGGTGCGGCTGGCCTGGCGGGTCGAAGCCGACACCCCGCCGCCGGCATACAAGGGCACGCTGACTTCCAGGCCAATGGTATTGGTGTCGTAGCGCTGGTTGTAGGTGTTACCGCTTTCCGACTCGTTCTGGCGCATCGTCGCGTAGGCGCTGACCTTGGGCAGATGCCCGGCGCGGTTGCGCTCTACCTCGTAGCGCGCCACGTCCACGGCCTGGCGCTGGGAGGCCAGGTTGGGGTTGTTGCTCACGGCCAGTTCGTGCCAGGTATCGAACCCGGCGGGTTGCAAGGCGAAGGTCTGAAAGGTTTCGTTCAACGGCGCCAGGTCGCCGATAGCCAGGGTGGGCACGCCGATCAGCGAACCCAGCTCACGCAGGGAGGCATCCTGTTCGTTGTGCGCTTCGATTTCTTCGGCGGTGGCCAGCTCGTAGCGCGACTCGGCCTCGAGGATATCGGTGCGGGTGCCTTCGCCTTGGCGAAACAGATGCTCGTTCTGGCGGAACTGCTGTTCGAAAGCCTTCTTCTTGGCCTGGGCAATGTCGATCTGGTCCTGGGCGAACAGCGCCTGGGTGTAATGGCTCAGCACCCGCACCAGCAACTCCTGGCTCTTGCCGCGGAAGTTTTCATCGGCGAACAGCGCCTGCGCCACGCCTTTGCGATAGGCCGCGTAGGCCTCGTAGTCCAGCAGTGGCTGTTGCAGGGTCAGGCTGGAGCCGTAACTGCTGTAGTTGCGATCGTCATGCTGGCTGGCGCCACGGTCATTGAGGTAAGTGACCTTGGACTGGTTGCGGCCCTTGTTGTAGCTGTAGCCCAGGTGCGGCAGCAGCCCGGCGCGGCCGATGGCGCGGTTTTCCAGGCCCGCGTCGCGCTCCTTGATCGCCCCGAGATAGACCGGATCGTTGCGCAGGGCCTGTTCGTAGAATTCGAACGGGCCCATGGCCCAGGCAGAGTTGCAGGTAGAAACGGCCAGCAGTGCCAACCCGTAGAAACACTTCATACACCGGACATCCTTATTCCTCGGTCAACGCAGAGCCGGCCCGGTCGAGCAGCGGTTTGAACAGGTAGTTGAGCAGCGAGCGCTCGCCAGTGCGCCCGAACATTTCCGCTGGCATCCCGGGCTTGATCACCAGGCCATTGAGTTTTTCCAGTGCCGCATCGCCCACGCTGCTGCGCAGCACGTAGTACGGCGTACCGGTTTTTTCATCGATCATCTGGTCGGCGGACACCAGGCTGACCTCCCCCGCTACCCTTGGCGTGCGGCTCTGGTTGAAGGCGGTGAACAGAATGTCCACCGGCAGATGGATACCGACCTTGTCGATCAGGTTCACCGGCAGGTGCCCTTCCACCTCCAGCCGCGTGCCTTGGGGCACGATCTCCAGCAAGGTGTCGCCTTGGCGCACTACTGCGCCTTCGGTGTGCACCCCCAGGTTGACGGCGATGCCATCGGCGGTGGCGAGGATCTCGCTGTGTTGCAGTTCGAACCCGGCCGACGCGAGCTGCTGTTGCAGGGTTTCGCTCTTGAGCTGGGCCTCGGCCAACTGGCTGCGGACCTCCTTCTGGTACTCCTCGCTGTGTTGCTGCAGCTTCAGCCGGGATTCGATGATCCCCTGCTCTACCCGGCCGCTTTCGCCGCTGTTCTGCGCCAGTTCCTGCTGCACCTGGGACAGTTGCCGTTGATAGTCCAGCAGGCGGTTGCGCGGGATATAGCCGTTATCCGCCAAGGGTTGCAGGTTGCCCAGTTGCAGGCGCAGAGACTCGGCCTGAGCCGTCAGGTCGCCGCGGGCCCGGCGCATCCCAGCCAATTGCGCGGTGGCGCCGTCGATGCTGGCGCGCAACGCGGCTTGCTCCCGGGCAAAGGCTTCGCGGCGGCTGCTGAACAGTTGTCGCTGGCCTTCGAGCACCAATGCCAGGCGTGGGTCCGGGTCCTGGCTCAACGCGCTCGGAAAACTCACTTGTGCCAGGTTGTCCCGCTCGCTTTGCCAGCGCGCCAGGCTGGCCCAGGCCATCCGGTACTGGGCTTGCAGCGATTGCACATCCGCCGCGGCCTGGGTCTGGTCCAGGCGAAACAACGGTTGCCCCTGCTTGACCGCTTCGCCTTCACGCACCAGGCTCCGACTGACCATGCCGCTGCTCATCGATTGCACGGCCTTGCGCTTGCCGGAAACCACCACCGTGCCCTGCACGGGAATGCCCTGAGCCAACGGCGCCAGACTGGCCCAGGTGAAAAAGCTGCCAGCGCCAAGGATCGCCAGGGCCCAACCCATGCGCATGAAGAAACGAGCGTCACGTTCGGGGCGCTCGTGGAGTCGAGTGTGTTCGAGGTTCATGTCGCGATCCTTGCTTATGCGTTGCCAGGCTTGCCGGCGGCCTGGTACTGACGACTCATGCTCAATCCGTTAGGTGTCGCCTGGGGTTTGTCCCGCGGGGGTTCAGATTGGCCGGACAGCGCCCGCAGCACTTCCTGGCTCGGTCCGAACGCTTGCAACCGACCGTCGTTCAGCACCAGCAATTTATCGGCCTGGGCCAGTGCCGAGGAGCGATGGGTCACCAGCACAACGCTGGTGCCTTGTGCCTTCAACTGCGCGATGGCGCTGGCCAGCGCCGCTTCGCCGACGGTGTCCAGGTTGGAGTTGGGCTCGTCGAGCACCACCAGGCTCGGCCGGTCGTACAGGGCCCGGGCCAGGGCGACCCGTTGTTTCTGCCCGCCGGACAGACCGCAACCGTCCTCCCCCAGTACGGTGTCGTACCCCTGGGGCATGCGCAGGATCAGCTCATGCACGCCGGCCTGCTGGGCGGCGGCGACGACTTTCTGTGGGTCGGCCTCGCGGAAGCGGGCGATGTTCTCGGCGATGCTGCCGCTGAACAGCTCGATGTCCTGGGGCAAATAGCCGATGTACGGGCCGAGTTGGTCACGGTTCCAGCGATGGATATCGTCACCGTCCAGCCGCACCGCGCCACCGAGGATCGGCCACACGCCCACCAGCACACGGACCAGGGTGGACTTGCCGGAACCCGAAGCTCCCAGGACGCCAAGCACCTCGCCGGCAGCGAGACTGAAACTGACTTGATGCAAGGTCGCCTGGCGCTGCCCCGGCGGTCCGGCGCTGACCTGCTCGAAGCTCACCTGGCCCTTGGGCGGTGGCAACGGCATCGCATCGTCCTGGGGTGGATAGGCCTGCAACAGGGCATCGAGACGGCGGTAGGCCAGCTTCGCGCCGCTCCACTGCTTCCACACGGCAATCAATTGATCGATAGGGCTTAATACCCGGCCCATCAGGATCGACCCGGCAATCATCATCCCGGCAGTCATGTCGCCCTTGATCACCAGCAACGCCCCCAGCCCCAGCACGAGCGATTGCAGGCACAGGCGCAAGGTCTTGCTGAACGCGCAGATGACCGCGCCAGTGTCGCTGGCCTGGTTCTGCAGGCCGAGAAAGCGCGAGTGCACGCTAAACCAGCGGTTACGCAGCGCATCGAGCATGCCCATGGCCTGGATCGATTCGGCGTTGTGCAAGTGGCTGGTAGCCAGTTGACTGGACTGTTGCGAGTAGCCGCTGGCCTGTGCCAATGGTTTGCGGGTCATGGCCTCGTTCAGGCATGCCAGCCCAATGAGCAACAGCGTGCCGACGCTGGCGAACACCCCCAGCCAGACGTTGAACAGATAGATCACCAGCAGATAGACCGGGAACCAGGGGGCATCGAAAAAGGCGAACAGCGCCGGTCCGGTGACGAACTGGCGCAGATGGGTCAAATCGCCCAGGGACTGCCCGGCGTTGCCTTCGCCCTGGAGCAGGTTGCGCTCGAATGCGGCTTTATAGACCTGAAGGTTGAAACGCCTTTCCAATTGGCTGCCAATGCGGATGACGATGAAGCTGCGCACCATTTCCAAAAGCCCGATGAAGACAAAGAACCCCACCACCATCAACGACAGCATCACCAGGGTGGTTTCGTTTTGCGAGGACAATCCCCGGTCATAGACCTGGAGCATGTAAATTGAAGGCGCAAGCATCAGGACATTAATCAGCGCGGTAAAACAACCGACACTGAGCAGGATATTTTTATAATCGCCCAATGCCTTGAACAGCGACATCGCGGCGGCGGTCTTTGCCCTCTTCATCATTCTTCCCTGCTATTGGCTTCGCCACAGAATTGGCAAACATCTGAACTTGCCAATCTTTTTAATAATTGAGCCTGACCACACCAAAGTGCACGCTTGATCGAACAAGCGCGCTTGGTTATTGGTAAACAGGTTCAGGCCGTGCAAATACGTTAACGAGCGTTCTCCTGGATATTACGCTCGAGCGTAACGCTCAATCCTGACTTCAAATGGACTTGATAAACGTAGCCCTGGCGTAGCCCCAGATGAACTCTGGCCTCTTGCTTGCCACGCAGCGAAAGACCATCGGGTTCCGGAAACCAATGAACCGGTTCATCCCCGAGCCAGTGGCCCAGGCAATCGGTTTGCCCACCCACGGTCTGGTCCGCCTTGAGTTCGATGACACAGATATTGGACGGTTTGTCCTGCATCGCCTGGGTTTGTGCGTTGTCCTGGGGACCTGCCAAAACGGCCCGCCATTGACCGGCCAACTGCGAGGGTTCTGCTAATAACAGGCTGCGCGCCATGGCGACTTCTCCAGAAAACAGCATCAACGTAGCGAGTAACCAGACGGTTGCCGGAAAACTGCGGGGCATGATCTTTACTCGCTGAAAAAGGGTTGGAATACGTCTGTGGCGAGGGAGCTTGCTCCCGCTGGGCTGCGAAACAGTCCCCTTGTCGATGGGAACAACCCCCTCACCTCAGTGAGTCATACGGACATCAAGCCACAATGTCCGAAACCGCTGCCTGGCCGACGGTACTGACCAGGAAATCGGCCACGCCATGCCCGGAGAAGTCCACCGACAGCAGGCTGTTACCACCGGATGTCGACAGCACCGCATCGCCCGCCGCACCGGTGAACGCATTCACGAAGTGCAGGCCCGCGCCCTTGGTGATACCGGTCAGGTCGATCTTGTCCAGGCCGCTGACGAAATCGAGGATCTGGTCCGTGGCGCCCGGCCGCGAGTCGGAGCTTGCGGCGAACACGAACGTGTCGGCACCCGAACCGCCCGACAGTTTGTCCGCGCCACCGCCGCCCCAGAGGATGTCATTGCCGGCGCCGCCCTTGAGCTCGTTGGCTACTTCGTTGCCGATCAGCAAGTCGCTGCCCGCCCCGCCGATGGCATTTTCGATGGTAGCCCCCTGGGCAATGGACACGTTGCCCACCATGCCGCCAACGTCTGAGAACGAGGCGTCATTGAGGTTTATCTTCTGGTTCTGGGTGAAACCGGAGAAGTCCAGGGTATCGCGACCGCCCGCGTCCCATACCGAGAACACCACCTTGTCCGACGAGGAAGAGGCACTGAGGAAGTCGCGGCCGGCGTTGGAATTGAAGCCGTAGGTGGTGTCACCGGTACGGGTGCTCATGTTGGCACCGTAGAGCTTCTGGATCGCCTCGATGTCATCCATCAACGGGCCCGAGGAATAGGCTTCCACCCCGCCCTTGCTGAAGTTCTGGTTGGTGTTGCTTTCACTCCAGTAGCTCATCACGCTGTAGCCACGGGTGTCCTGGCCGTACGTGGCGTCATCGTATGTCGGGCTGCCTTCGCCGGCGTTGTAGTCGCCAGGGTGCGCCAGGCCCAGAGTGTGGCCGATTTCGTGGGTCAGGGTCTGTCGGCCATAATTGTTAAGGTCCGGGTTCTTGTTCTGGGTGTAGCTGCTGTTGATCAGGTACCAGGATGTCCCGTCATACCCGGCGCCGGTCCCCGGCAGATAGGCGCATGCCGCCGCGCCATCCTGGCCGCCGCTGTAGTTGCCGAAGGTCATGTGCCCGTCGCCACCGCTGCTCTTCTCGGCAAAGGTGACATTGGCCACGTCCGCCCAAGACTGCATGGCCAGCACTGCCTGCCCCTTCTGCTGGGCGCTGAACTGACTGAAACCGCTGATCCCGTGCTTGTTCATGGTGCTTGAGGACGCAGAGGTGAGGAAGGTATAGGTCAGCTCGATCTTGCCACTGCCGTCCCTGTCCTGATAGGCCGCGCCGTCGCGCAGCAATTGAGTCGCCGCTTCGTCCACCGAATACGATGGTTTGCCATTGACGGTGAGATCGCCGCCGCGGTCGTATTGATGGCTGAAACTGTTGATCTGGTTGAACGCATTACTCGGCGCGGCCAATGCTTGCGGTGCCCAGAGGAGTTGTTCGGCAGAATCAATAGTGCTGGTTTTGACTTTCGACATAAACACACTTCCTTGTTTGCAATGGAACAGTTTTTGTCAGATAGACAATCTCTGGCGAGATCGTCCTATCACTCGCCCAATTGAGGACGCAAGAAAACTGACACAATTCGAAATCAAACGTCTAGCAATTTTTTCGGCTCATATGAACAGCAACTCCGATGACACGCACAGCACTAGGTGCTCGCCCCGTTAATGCAGGCAGCACAGCGCCAGAGACAAAAATTGTCGGACAAAATCCTATTTAAATATTAAATAGCGCCGTATGTCGAAACGGACACTTTCGGCAACTAAGTGCCAGTGAAGTGCTATTAATTAATATGAACTAGTGGCCTATTCGCTCTCCGTTTGGCGCGCGCAAACCTCCCGCAAACATCCTCGCAGCCAGCGATGCACCGGATCGGCATCCATTCTTGGATGCCAGAGCATGGCAATCGTGAATACCGGCACCGGGAACGGCAACGCGAAGCTGTGCAGCCCGGTGCGCAGGCGGGTGGTGTAACGTTCGGGCACACTGGCGATCAGGTCACTGGACCGCGCGAGCCCCAGCGCCGTGGAAAACCCCGGGACCGTGGTGATGATCTCTCGCGTCAGGCTCAAGGGCTCCAATGCCCGGTCGATGGGGCCGTGGTCGAGGTCGCGCAAGGCCACTTCGATGTGCCCGCCCGCAGCATAAGCGGCGGCGCTCATCTCGGCCTGGCCCAGCGGAGGCCCCAGGCGTACCACACCGATGAAACGATCGACGAACAACGCCTGGGTGCGCAGCTCCGGCCGGGTGTCCTTGTCCACGACAGCGGTTTCCAAGTCCACGCTCCCATCGCGCAGTGCCGTATTGCTCTTGTCAGTCTTGTCCACGAAACGCATCCGGATACCCGGGGCCTGTTCACCGATGCGGGCAATCAGGTCGACCCCGAAGTTCTCCACGAACCCTTCGCGGGTGCGTAGCGTAAAGGTACGGCTCAACCGCCGCAGGTCCGGGGCCTGGACCGGGCGTAGCACTGCCTGGGCGTCCTGCACCAGTTGACTGACCTGTTCGCGCAATTCAAGGGCGCGGGGAGTGGGAACCAGCCCTCGCCCGGCCCGAACCAACAGCGGATCACCGATGGTGTCGCGCAATCGTGCCAACGCCCGGCTCATCGCCGAAGGACTTAGCCGCAGCCGTTGAGCCGCCTGGGCGACGCTGCCTTCCGCCAACAGCACGTCAAGGGTGATCAACAGGTTGAGATCGGGAATCGACATACTCAGGCCTCAGGCTGATAGGTGGCGTCAGATGCAGCTATAAAGTGCAAATGCTGCGTCTTCCGCCATGTTAAGCCTGAGCGTACTGTTCTGACAGCCCAGTTTTTGCGAGCTGCAAACGGAGAACAGAATGAAACCAGCCAATACACAACCCTGCTCGCCGGAGATGACCGGCGCTTCCCAAGCCTCGACACGCTGGGCGTTGACCAGCCTTGCCCTGGCAACCTTGCTGGCCTCGCTCGGCACCAGCGTCGCCACAGTTGGCCTGCCCGCCTTGGCCGAAGCGTTCGGCGCCTCCTTCCAGGCGGTCCAATGGGTGGTGCTGGCTTATCTGCTGGCGATCTCCACGCTGATTGTCAGCGTCGGGCGCTTGGGTGATCTGCTGGGACGTCGGCAACTGCTGTTGGCCGGGATTCTGCTGTTCTCCCTGGCGTCCGTCCTCTGCGGACTTGCCCCTTCCCTTGGGCTGTTGATTGCAGGCCGGACGCTGCAAGGCCTCGGAGCCGCCGTCATGATGACCCTGACCCTTGCCCTGGTCGGTGAAACGGTTGACAAGGACCGAACCGGTCGCGCCATGGGCTTGCTGGCCACCCTGTCAGCGGTGGGCACCGCCCTTGGGCCCTCGCTCGGCGGTACGCTGGTCAGCGTCTTTGGCTGGCAGGCCATCTTCCTTATCAATGTGCCTCTCGGGCTCC
>Ga0157373_10001326_pt1 | contig 18943 bp, 18 predicted proteins | sample C65metaG_FD_113460 | JGI IMG/M metagenome (GOLD analysis project Ga0157373, IMG submission 113460) | Corn rhizosphere microbial communities from Kellogg Biological Station, Michigan, USA - C6-5 metaG | ecosystem: Host-associated > Plants > Roots > Rhizosphere > Soil | place: USA: Michigan... | reverse complement strand
GGGGGACAGCTTCACCGTCCCGCGCTCCCGAGACCCAGGGGGCGATTCCCCTGGCCGTTGACAAGGGCGCAGCCCTTGGTGTTGATCTGCCGTCCAGGGGGCACCCCTGGCCGCCGGAGGCATTGCCGCAAGGGGGAGGGCAGCACTACAGGGGCCTGATGGAGTTGGATGCGTTGGAAGGAATAAAAAAACGGGCCTCAGCCCGTTTTCATTTATTCATGTGATCAACGCAGATTTTGCGTCCATCCCCACTGATCGGGCTCATGGTCGTCGATGATGACTTTCTGGTTCGAGCAGATGCGGCCGGCGACAACCGCTCCCGGAGAGTAGCGCTCACCGGCGAGGTAACAGCCTTTCTCGGGAATAGGCTTCACGGCAGCGTTTGCACGAGCTTGAGCGGCCATTTGTGCTGACAGGTTGTTGACACTCACTGCCACAGTCATGATTTGAGCATTCGTCACCTCAAGTTGTTTGGAGGTGACGCAACCGCTCAATGGAAGTACCAGGGCGAGAGTGAGTAGGGTCAGGCGTGCTTTCATGGTTCGCTTCTCATTTGGCCGAATTTTTTCATGATGGTGTCGATGGATTCCTTGTTCTCGGAACTACCCGGACAGGATTCCAGATACTCCCGGCGCTTTTGATTGGTGCTACCGGGTTTGAATTTGCCGTGCCTGAAAACAAGTATCGAAAAGAACGCTGCGATGGGTTCTTGGCACTTCCCTGCTGCCGATCCGCCGGCAATACCAGCTTTCCCTGACATGCACGCAACCGATGCACAAGGATCCTCAGCGTGCGCGATAGCGCCGTACATAGACAAAACCAGAGTTGCGCAAATGAGCTTAACCTTCATAGCTGGCCCTTCTCAGTCGCCGTTCCAGTGAGTGCAACGAACGCATGCCTGCCTTCGCAGCAACGGCAACAGCGAGCAGCGCAAAGGCTGCGGCGCCGCTTTTCATCGCTAGCTGAGGATCTGGCCAACCTTTGTATGCCTGAACGGCAACGAAAACGGCCAAACCGAAGACCATCACATGAACAACTTTCCGCGCCGGTCGAGCAAACCAAGAAAGAGGGGTTGTGACTGCTCCGACCGTTGCACATGCCATGGCAAGGGCAAACTGTTTGCTGGCACGAGCGAACAAACCGGGCTCTACGTTCGGATCATTTGCCGCTGAAGGAGCAGCTTTGCCTTCATGCTGTTGCCTTGACCGGATCCGCTCTTGTGCGAGCTGCCGGGCTTTCCCTGTCGGGAGTTTTGAAACAGTACCCATAGTACTAATCCTCGGATTCGTCGCGCACCTCAAACTCGCTGAGGTCTCTACCTGATTCCAAATAGTTGGACAGCCATTTAGGCCGTTTACCGCGGCCCCCCCATGTATTGAAGGGGTTGCTTGGGTCTCGATACCGAGCCTTGCCGCGAGGTGTTTTCTCGCCCAGTGGGACGAACTCTATATTCACGTTTTCCGCAAGCTCCTCTTGATTCGTCGGACTTATTGGTTTGTCAGCCGGTGGTAACTCGTTTCCGCTTGACATAGAGGCGCTTACCCTTATTATGTGCATTAATCATTAAAATTGCAATTTCAAGGACAAAAGGAAGTGAAATATTTTCTAGCCGCTGCCTTATCTGCCCCACTACTGATGGGGCTGTTCCCGCTGCCGGCGGAGGCCGGCTTGTCCTTGTCAGTTATGGCCTTGGCAAAGAAGTGCGCTCCTGATGCGTCGCCGTTGACGATGGGCTACCTGGTAGCCCACGAGTCTCGGAATGACCAGTTTGCGTTCAACATCAACGGAGGGCATGAACTCCCGTGGACACCCACGAACCGGGATGAAGCCGTAGCGTTGATCAAATGGCTTGAGGAAAAAGGGTACAACTACGACATCGGGTACGGGCAAGTAAATTCTTCTAATTTCAGCGGATTGAAGGTTACGGCTGAAAGCTTGCTCGATGGCTGCAATAATCTCCGAGCCTCGTTCACCATTTTATCCGGCTGCTACGCGCAAGCGGTTAAAGAGGTCGGCGAGGGACAGCGAGCATTGGGCCAAGCATTTAGTTGCTACAACACCGGTTCGCAGACCAAAGGGTTTGAAAACGGGTATGTACAGAAAATATTGGCTCAAGCTCAGACGACGAAAATACCTGCTCTGCAAGAGGAAGGTGAGCCCGTGTTGTCGAGTCAAGAAAAAGACAAGGACATTGACGACAAGGGTTCGGCGAGACCACCTAAGAAGTTGGGAAGGCCCGATGCTTTTAACACCGCATCAACGGGCGCTTTCTCTTCTGGTGGCTCTGGCTCTTTTGCCGAGGGGGAGGCACCGGAGCAATCTGATAGATGAAAGTCTTTCTGATCCAACAAAAACGATTGGAAGAGTTGCGGCGTGACAAGAAAGTTTTAATGGTATCCATACAAAGGATTGAACTGAAAAAATGGATGCCGTTATTCGAAGTGATGGGTGATGACGGAATTGTTGTCACTTGCTCTTTGCGACCACAATCAAAAGAGGAAGTGAGAACGTGGGCTGACCTTCGACTATTAGCTGAATGGCTTAGGGTCGAGTTGGCGTTTAATCGGTGCCAATTGATATTGGACAATTTAAGTGTGCCGACAATCGGAGCGGATGATGGAAAAAGTACCCCTGAAAGACCGAGCAAAAAAATGGATGGATAGCGCGCGCCGAGTATCGGTTGTTGCGCAGGGCGCTGCAATTATGAGCGCCTCTCAACTGGCAGTAGCTGCGGGTGTTGATACCGGCAGCTCCAGCATGAACGGAGCCAAAACTTGGCTCATGACCTGGATCCCGATCGCGGCAACGATTGCAATTATCGTTGTCGCCCTGGGCTGGATGTTCCACATGGTCAACCTGACTGTCGCAGGTCGATTGGGCGTAGGCCTGATGGTTATCGGTTCGGCCTCCTATCTGGTTGGACTTTTCGGTCTTTCTGCGTAGTGACGGCAAGACGGTTGGGGGGGCGCTAAGCCCCCCTTAATCATTGGAGCAAATGAAATGAATCCTCAGAACGGAGTTTATCCGCTGTTCAAAGGTGCTACTCGCCTTCCTACCTACGGTGGTATACCGCGTAATGTAATGCTTTTAAATCTCATGATCGGCGGAACACTGTTCATGACGTTGCACTTTTACGCAATTGCGATATTTCTCATACTCTGGATTATTTGTTACGCCATTACAAAACACGATGATCGTATGTTCCGAATCATCTGGTTGGTCATGAAAACCAAATGGGCAAGTCGTTCAGTGTTCACAAAAAAATGGGGTGGTTACTCCTGCTCGCCAACTGACTATTCGGGGAATGAGTAATGGCTGTTACAGCACGCAATTCCAAAGACTTAACCAGCTTCAAGAAAGAATCCGCCACAAGTAAGCACCTGCCTTACTCGTACCATGTCAATGACCATATAATCAGTACGATTAATGGCGACTACCTGACAACGTTTAAAATTCGCGGACGCACCCACGGCACTGCTTCTGATGCAGAGCTGATCCGCTGGCATACTGACTTGAATCAGGTACTTCGGTCGGTGGGTACGGAGCATGTGAAGTTCTGGACGCACGAGCATCATCATGCTGTTGATGGTTTTCAACAGGCCGAGTTTGATCTGTATTTCGCAAAGCATTTCGATGCGAGCTACCGGCGTAGCTTTGATTCGAAGCCACTGATGGTAAACGATCTGTATCTAACGATCGTTTACAACCCTGTTGGGGACATTTCGCAAAAAATGTTCGCCAAGTTGGAGCGTCCATCTAGCGAGGAACTTGCTGATCTTCGCGACCAGTCGATTGAATCGCTAGAGGAAATCTGCTCGCAGTTCGCCGGTGCTCTTAAGCCTTACGGTGCCGAACGACTGGGTATTTACTATCGTGATGAAAACGGCGATCCGATCTGCAATCAAGACATCACGGATGCCGCTGAGGTTGCCGAGCTCGATGCCTTGGATCTGGAACTGACAACTGGTGACGGTGACGATCTTCTCGCCCTGACCAGCGAGGAAGAACAAGAGCTTGAAAGCCGCGTCCCGGCCAACAAGCAGCGGGCCTACTCTACTGTGCTGGAGTGGTTCGGTTTTCTGTGCAACGGTGAGTGGAATCCAGTACCGGTTACCCGTAGTCGAATTCGGCAGTATCTGATGCTGAATCGCCCGGTTTCCTCACTGTGGGGCGATGTCCTGCAACTGCGTGCCGTGGACTCAGTGGCGTACACCGCTGGTATTGAAATCACTGACTACGATGAAGAAACCGAACCTGGGCAGCTCAATCAGCTGAAAGCTGCGAACTTTGAATATGTCCTTACACAGTCCTTCTGCTGCATGTCCAGTCAGGCGGCGTTGGGGTTTCTTAGCCGGCAAGAGCGTGCATTGATGGAAACCCAGGACGCCGGCGTTTCGCAGACCAAGGCATTGAAGACGGCAGCAGATGGTGTCAAATCGCGCCGGTTCATCATGGGCTTCCACCATGCAACGGTGCACGTCTATGGCAAGACCGCGAAAGAAGCCCAGCGAAATGCGCGTGAAGCCCGTGTCATTTTCAACAAGTGCGGGATGACCGCGAACTCGGTGGGGTTGGCATCGGAAGCCGCGTTCTATGCGCGTCTTCCTGCCAACCAACAGTATTGCCCTCGCCCGGTGCCCATCAATAGCTGGAACTTCCTGTGCTTCTCGCCGTTTCACAACTTCATGTCCGGCAAGCCCCTGAACAACCCATGGGGGCAAGCTGTTACCGTCTTTAAAAGTAGTTTCGATACGCCTGTTTTCTTCAATTTCCATGTGACGCCAGAGTCGGAGTTTTCCTTCGGTAAGCGGCCGGCGGCCCACACTTTGATCCTAGGCCAGACTGGCTCAGGCAAGACGACCCTGCTTAACTCCTTGATAACGCAGGGAACAAAGTTCAAACCACGCCTTTTCTACTTCGACAAGGATCGTGGTGGAATGCCGTTGATAACGGCCCTCCAGGGGCGCTACAAGGTGCTGCGGGAAGGGGAACCCTCCGGATTTGCCCCTGCGCAGATGCAACCTACGAACGCGAATGTCGGGATGATGAAGCGTCTCTGCCGGGTAATGGCAGAAACCATCAAAGGCGGTGTTCTGGAGCCGGCCGATGTCGAGCGAATCGGGCATGCGGTTGATCATGTGATGGTCAGCGGAACGATCCCGCTTGAGTACCGGAGCATCACCGCAATTGTGCAGCATATCCCGCACCCGGCACGCACTCAGGCGGATCAGAAAATGTCACTGGTTGACCTGCTTCGTCCATGGTGTCAGGGCCATGAAAATGGCTGGTTGTTCGACAATCCGAGGGACATGCTAAATCTGTCAACGCATGACGCATACGGCTTTGACTTGACCGAGTTCATTGCTCAAGAAGACCAGCCGGCGCCGGTGTCGAGGACGCCGTTGTTGATGTATCTGTTCTTCCGCGTTCGTCAGTCGATCGATGGTTCGCGCCGCACTATCAACGTGTTTGACGAGTTCGCCCAATACCTTGACGACCCCTATATGGATCTGGAGGTCAAGCGTGGTTTGAAGACCGATCGGAAAAAGGACTGTATCTACGTGTTCGCTACGCAAGAGCCGAACGACGCCCTGGACAGCCGTATTGGGAAAACGATCATGCAGTCCTGTGTGACAAAAATTTTGCTGGAGAACCCCGGCGCGGATCCTGACGACTACATGAAGGGTTTGAAGCTCACTCATTCAGAGTATCGAGCGTTGTTGGAGATCCCGGAGAACAGCCGCCAGTTCCTGTTAAAACAAGGGGGACAATCGACTATTGCTTCTATGTTGCTGCCTGACATGGAACGTGAAATCAGCATTCTTTCAGGCACTCCGGATAACGCCGATCGCCTGGAGCAGATTGTGGCGAAGGTCGGTGACGATCCGGAAGTCTGGCTGCCAATCTACTGGCGAGCAGTGCTCAAGGAGGGGATCTGACATGAAGAAGTACCTGCTTGTCGCGTTGGCGGCGGTCGCGTTCAGCCCGCTGTGTTCTCAGGCACAAATCATCACCAACGATCCGCTGAACCTCGCTCAGAATCTTGCCCAGGTACAGCAACTTGTCCAGCAACTTCAGCAGTTAAAAGACCAGCTGGAAGTGTCGAAAAACCAGCTGGCAAACATGTCCGGTGCCGCCGGTTATGGTGGCATGGTCAATGACGGCACGCGCGTGCTCAAACAGAACCTGCCTGAAGACTGGAGCGAGGTCTACACCGACTCGATGAACAAAAACTCGGCATTGTCCGGTGCATCGTCCTCGATGTCGAACAAGTTCAATGCGGAGGTGGACACTCTGGGAACGGATGAGGCGTTGGAAATGACCCGAAACCGACAGAACCAGAAGGCGTACTACGATCGTGTGATGGCAGAGAATGCTTACAACAACCAGATGAAGGAGCTGAACGATATTCAGACACTGACCAATCAGATCGACAGCACTACTACCACGAAGGAGATACAAGACTTACAAGCGCGCATACAGGCGCAGCAGGGGGCCGTCCAAGGCGAGCAAGCCAAGCTCACGTTGATGGCCACCTTGCAAGAGTCGCAGGACAAAATTCTGGCTGGCCAGCGTGAGCGTGCGGTTCAGCGCAAAGCGATCGGACAGGGCCAGGCTGATCAAATGCCGGATCTGATGGGGTATTAACATGAACAGAATCATTACTTCGCTGCTCGCCTGTATGGCTCTTGCAGGATGCGATAGCGGGCAAACAAAAGGGTGGTACAAGGAGCACGATGCGGAACGCGTCCAGCGTGCGAAAGAGTGCCGTAATGATGCCGCGTTGATGGCCACAGCCGATTGCATAAATGCGACCGAAGCTCAGTCAGAAGTGACGGCATTCGGCAAATAACTGGAGGGGAAGATATGAGCTGGAATATCACAACCCAACTCTTCGACTATATGGATACTGTTGTAACTGAAATGGTTGCGCAGAATTTGGGAACCATTATAGCAACGATAACCCCATTAGTTGGAATCGGTCTTGCAATATCGTTGATGGTCAGCGGCCTTTATTCGATGATTACAGGCGGTGGAGAGCCTTTGTCAGAGCTGCTGCGGAGGTTTGTCAGGTACACAATCATTTGCGGGATAGCCGGAGCGGGGGGGCTTTATCAAACGAGTCTTGCACAAACAGCAATGAAAGTTCCAGATGAGTTTGCTCAGACTTTATCTTTCGCCGGAAAGAAAGATAACTCATCGATGGCATCAATGATTGATGAAACGGCTGAGAAAGGACTTCAGCTTTCTAAGACAGCACTAGAAAATGGTGGGATTAGCGCTGGCGGTTTAGCAAGTTTTGTCTTGGGAACAACAATTGTTAGCTTGACGATTGTTATGTGCGGAATCGGAACGGCACTAATCCTCTTTGCAAAATTCATGATGGGATTAACTGTCTGTTTCGGCCCTATATTTATCTATTGTTTGCTGTTCAAACCGCTGACAGGATTATTTGATAAATGGATTGGCTCAATCATTAACTATGGGTTACTGATTATTTTGCTGCCGATTGCGTTTGGTTTGTTCATGGGCTTTTTTGCGAAAGCCATTGCGGCGGCGGCAACCCCCGACGCGGCCTTGTTGGTGCCTGTTGCCGCTGCGGGACTGATCACATTTGTTGGTTACTTCGTAATGAAGAAGATCCCGGACATGGCTGCTTCCTGGGGTAGTGGTGTATCTGCTGCCTACGACAATCTGCGGATGCCGGGCGGGGCTTCATCGACGCCACCGCAGAACAATAATGACAGTAACGACGGTAACAAAGGCACCGGGAGCCCGCAACAAGAAGGGGCTGCGGTCGGGAGCGGGGGTGGTCAGGCAGGAAAAGGAAACACCTCGGGCGGATCTGGTGGGATGCGTGGCTTAGCGCGGCAAGCTTGATGTAGAGCGCGGGTTACCACTGAGCAATAGACTAGCAAGGGTCATAGTTAGTCCTTGAAATTGCAATTTCAAGGACATATTATGGCCCTTGCTTTTTTGTTCCCCGAGGAAAAACCAATGTCCCGTATTCGTGGATGTTTCGTGCTGTGCGTTGTAGCAGCGTTAACAGGGTGCGCGAGCGGGCCGAAGCCGCTGCCTGAACCCGATATGACTCGCCTAATCATCGTCAACAAGACGTTGCCGGTTGAGCTGATGGCTCCACAAGGGCCCGCGTCGCCAGTGGCGGAGGGCGTCAAAAAATGAAAATAGGCGGAGGAAAACCGGTAACACGGAGCGACATCGAGGCTTACAAGGCAGAGCGTGAAGGTCTTGAGGTCGATATTCTCGATGAAGTCCTTAGTTCGCGAAAAACCGCATGGTGGCTGGTGGGGGGGATGTTCGGCATAACGGTGGGGGCCCTGGCTATCAGTGGCTTGGTTATTTATCGCTACAGCCAACCCCTGCCTACGAACTTGATGACATTCAATGAGACCACGCGGGAATTTCAAGAGGTTTCGTATCTTGAAAAGAAAGCAACCTACGGCGAGGAAATGGACAAATTTTGGATTTCGCAGTGGGTTATTCACCGCGAGTCTTATGACTTCTACTCCGGACAAGTCGATTACGACGCGATCGGCCTGATGTCGTCACCAGAAGTTGCGGAGCCTTATCAGAAACTGTACGCAGGCCCGCAGGCGCTCGACAAGGTTCTTGGTGACAGCCAGAACACCCGAGTGAAGGTCTATTCGGTGATTCTCGACGCCGAACATGGTGTTGCGACAGTTCGCTACACCACCACCAAGAAATATCGTTCTCGTCCATTGGCTGAACCGCCTGAATACTGGATCGGCACTGTTGCGTACACCTACGACAACATCCTGCTCGATGCTAAACAGCGGCTCATCAATCCTCCGGGATTCCGTGTTCTTTCCTGGCGGAAAAACGCAGAAGTCGCCGGCAACGTTGGGGGCTGACATGAAAAGAAAACTCGTACTGAACGTGGGGCTCGGTGTCGCCTTGGCTATCGCCGCACTCGGCGCGCAAGCGGTGAATCAGAAAAGTGACTCGCCGTATGATTTCCGAATTAAGTCGGTTATCTACAATCCGCTGGACGTTGTACAGGTCGATGGCGTCGTGGGGCTGGCCACGCATATCCAGCTGGCTCCCGATGAGTTCTACGTGACCCACGTTTTTGGTGGTGAAGACATGTGGGAGTTGTCGAACAAAGACAACAACATCTTCATTCGCCCGATCGATGAGTTCAGCGATACTAACCTGACGCTGGTCACAAACAAGCGAACTTACTACCTCGTACTGCACTACATCGGCGGTGTTCTCACGAAAGATGCAAGTGGCCAAGAGACGAAGAAGTTTATTGAAACGCCGTGGAGTGTTAAACAGGCCACGCTCGGATTGATCTACAAGTACCCATTCGAAGACATGCAGGCGGCTAACAAGGAGCTTGAGCAACGTCGCATTCGCGAGGCGTTGGCTGCTCCCGACAAGTCACCGAAAAACATCAACTACAAGATGTCTGATGATACCGGGACAGCCGACATCAAGCCGGTGAACGTGTGGGATAACTACCGATTCACGTCGTTCAAGTTCCCGGAAAACGCGGATCTGCCGGCGATTTCGTTCATTGCGGCTGACGGCAAAGAGCAGGTTGTCAATACCCATCCGGACGGCGCTAGCCACAACATCATTGTTGCGGAAATGACTGCGCGTGAGTGGCGTATTCGCTCCGGCGACAAGGTTATCGGCGTGATCAACGGTGCCTACAACCCATCCCTTGGTGCGAATCCGAACGGCACGACTACCCCTGCGGTGAAACGTGTGTTGCTGAAAGGGGAGACCCAATAATGCGCGAAGTAGACGTAGATGAAGTGCATGCCGAAACATTCGACGATGATCGAGGCGGCTTTATTGGCAGTACCAAAAAAAGAACTCCGGGGCTGAAAATGTTCTGCGGAGTGATGGCGATCATCATTGCTGGACTGATCATTTACGCCATTTGGCCGAAACAAGCGGCCGTTGAGGTGGCTCAGGAGAAAAAAGGCCCGGCAAACGCTAGTGCGTTGCCGAGCTACAAATTCCAGAGCACCCCGGGTGGGCAGAGTGTTCAGGCTGGTAATGCGGCACATGATGTAGGTAACGGCAATCAGTCGAGCAATTCCACACCAGCACCGACAGCGCCTGCGGGCCCCGTCAATTTGGGCCCGCCGAAACCACCAGAAAAAACTCCCCAACAGATGGCGATGGAACGTCGGTTGAAGCCGTCAGCGGCACTTGAAAATCGTGTGCCGGCGTCAGCAGCTCCGGCTGAGGGAAAGCGCGATCGAACGCAGACCAGCGAGGGAAGTAGCGCGCTGGCCAGTCGCTTGAAGCCTGCACGGATCGAAGGCACTTCCGCCGGCATCCTGCAGAACCCGAGCTTCACTCTGGCCCGAGGCACATCTATCCCATGTGGCGCTACGACAGAGCTGGATACCACTGTTCCCGGAATGGTCTCGTGCCAAGTGTCGCGGGATGTCTATTCAGCTGACGGCAAGGTGAAGCTCATTGACAAGGGCGCCAAGGTTGAAGGTGAAGTCTCTGGCGGCATCAAGTTCGGTCAGGCCCGGGTGTTTGTGCTGTGGACGCGGGTTCGCAATCCGGATCAAACCATTGCCGATCTTGATAGTCCTGGTACGAATCGTCTCGGTAGCTCTGGCGTACCTGGGCAAGTCGATACCCATTTCTGGGAGCGCTTCAAAGACGCGATGTTTATTTCGGTCTTCACCGACGGAACCAGAAGCATGTTCCAGGCACTGGCCAACTCGACCAGTAACACCGAAACGAGCATCAACCTCGACAGCTCATCGCAGACCTCCGACAGCCTTGCCCGAGAGGCGTTGCAAGCGACCATGAATATCCCACCAACGCTGATCACCAACTTCGCCGAAGTCATGCAAATCCGTGTTGCCCGGGATGTTGATTTCAGCAACGTGTACGGCCTGTCCCTTAAATAACACTGGAGAAACACTATGTTGGAGACAATTGGGGTACAGGAATGGGACGCTGCGGCTGGGCTTACTGACCTGAACCTGAGCGCGCTGCGCGGATACCTTGCTGACCCCGATGTCTTCGAGGTGCGTATTAACAAATACAGGCAGGTTGTCTGCGATACGGTTAAAGGCCGTATCTTTCATGATGACCCAGCGATAACCGAGCAATATGTCGCGTCTTTGCTAGGTCACCTTCTGCATATCAACCAATTGGATCTTGGGCCGATCAATAACGTCCAGCTTCCTGATGGATCACGCTGCATTTTCTGTTTGCCACCTGCGGTTATCGAAGGGACGACTTTGGTTTGTATCCGGAAGCACTTGCCAGTGAGTAAATCACTGGAAGAACTTCGGGATGAGGGCCGTTTTGAGGGTGTTGTTCACAAGAAACTGGCAGATCAGTTTGAGTTGAAACCATTCGAAAAACAGCTTCTTAAATATCTGGACGAAGGGGATATCGTCTCCTTCAACCGGTTGGCAGTAATGAATCATTTGAACATTGCTGTAGCGGGTGCAACTGGTTCCGGGAAAACGACTTACACAAGAACGTTGCTGCGTGAAGTCCCGCCGGAAGAACGCGTGATTTTGCTTGAGGATGTTCACGAAGTAGATGTGACCCACCTGGATGAGGTGGGCTACATGCTCTACGGCGATCAAGCGGGCAGACTCTCTGCACGTGCAGCTTTGAAGGCGTGCATGCGACTGTCTCCAGACAGGATCTTTATGACTGAGCTTCGTGATGAAGCTGCATGGGACTACCTGTCAATGTCGAACACCGGGCATCCGGGTGGCATTTTCTCGACGCACGCTGACAGTGCAACGAGTACACCTTTGCGTGTTGCAACACTGGTAAAAGAATCGAAAAGTGGTGCGCATCTGGATTGGGAAGTGATTATGAAAACTGTCACCTCCGCGATCGATGTCGTTATTTTCATGGAAAAACGGCAAGTCAAAGAAATCTTGTACGACCCTATCGGAAAGCGTCGGGCATTGAGTGTGATTTAAGCGCTGTAAATCGCATTAAACGCTAAACGATTCAGGAAACTTATTTTCTGCGGGAAGTTGCCCGTTAGGGTTTCTTTTGCTTAAAAACGCAAATGGAGTGCTCTTAGCATGGCCAGTTTGAATAAACAAATAGCGGGTAGCGGTGGGTTTAAACCGTTACTACGTAAGATCTTTATCCTCTATCTCGCAGCAACTTCTGGTTGTGCGAACACAGTTCACGAAGCTGTGCAGACGGCTCAATTGAAGTCAGAGCAATCGTCTGTTGTGGTCACCGAGAACGGAGCAACCGCGGAAAGGGCCGATAACGTCAATGCTCAGACTCTGCCAGAGCTGGGCGGTGGTGCATCGGCGGCCAATGACGATGCAGCGTCCAAGCAGCCCGATGCCCTGAGCGAGTTCGTGGGTGGTTTGCCAATGGCCGAACAGCAGGCGATTGCAGATCCGCGCAACGCTGGCTACCAAGGCAGCGAAGAGTTCCAGAGCATGGCAATGGGGGTGCTCAATTCGGCTGCATCCCAGTCACTCAAGGACTGGTTCTCGGCGCGTAACGCAACCACCGAAATGTCGTTCAACGTGGGGAGCAAAGGCGGTAAGTCGGCCAGCTTCGATATGCTGATGCCGCTGTACGACAACGAAAAGGATCTGTTCTTTACTCAGATCGGTATTCGTCATTCGAACACCCGCACGGAAGATTATCGGAACACGATCAATCTCGGCGTTGGCTACCGCCGCAACCTGGATAACTGGCTTGCCGGCGTCAATGCGTTCTACGACCGCGACTTGACGGGCAAGAACGCCCGGCTGGGCCTGGGCGCCGAAGCGTTCACCGATAACGTGCGTTTCAGCGGCAACCTGTACATGCGTCTGTCGCAGTGGCAAAAGTCGCCGGATCTGGACTACTACCTGGAGCGGCCAGCCAACGGTTATGACTTGCGCGTTGAAGGCAACCTGCCGTCGATGCCGAATGTCGTCGCCAAAGCGGTCTACGAGAAATACTACGGCGATCAAGTCGGCCTGTTCGGGTCGGGCAATCGTCAGAAAGATCCGCAAGCGGTCACCCTCGGTGTAGCGTACAGCCCGGTGCCGATGATCAGTGCCGGCGTCGATTACCGCCAAGGCCAAGACGGGCTTTCCGAGACTTCGGTAAAACTGGCGATCAACTATCAGTTCGGCGTGCCGCTGTCGAAACAACTGTCGACGGCCTATAGCGTCAACCACAACTTGGCCAACTCGCGTTATGGCTTGGTCAACCGGAACAATGAAATTGTTCTGGACTACAAAAAGGCTGAACACGCCCTGATGATGTTGCCGCCAGAAGTCAGCGGCACACCGACAGCGATGGTTTCCTTTCCTGTGACATTGACTGGCGGACGGGTTAGCAATGTGACCTGGACAGGCTCGGCCAGTGGCTTTGCCCGCCCATACAACAGCTCCGGCACCGGTACAGTGGTGCTGCCGGCCTACAACCCCGCCGGCCTCAATAGCTACACGCTGCAGGCTGTTGCCACGGACGTGTACGGTGAAGTCGTCAAATCGAACGTCATGCAAGTGACCGTGACGCCGTTCTTGATCGCACTGGAACGCTCCAAAGCCGAGGCCAAAGCAGACGGGTCGGATGAAGTGACCTTTACCGCGTCTCTGCAGGAGCCTGACGGCTTGCCTCGCGCTGACACCGCTATCGTTTGGGCCGTCTCCGGTTCTGCCACCGTGGTCGAGAAAGACTCGATGACGAATAAGCAGGGCAAGGCCAACTTGAAACTGGTCAGCCGCTCAAGCAGCGCCGTACGGGTTTCGGCAAAAGAACCGCAAGGCGCGGCCGCGTCGGCCGATGCGGACTTCCTGGGCGATCCTACCTCGGCGAAGATCGTCGGCCTGGTGGCGACCCCTCCGGCCATTCTGGCAAACGGAACAGCCACCAGTACGCTGGTCGCTACCGTGATCGACAAGAACGGCAACTCGCTGGGCGCCGGCATTCCAGTGACCTGGAAGACCACCAACGGCACGTTGGCGAGCGAATCGACCGTAACTGATGAGGAAAGCAAGGCCACCATCGTTCTCACCTCGCCGGTACAGATCGGTGATGCGACGGTGACCGCGAAAGCCGTTGCCGGCAGTGCCGATGCAAAAGTAGATTTTGTCGCTGACATCGCCAATGCGCGGGTTATGTCCCTTATTGCGGCCCCTGGTGTAATTCCTGCAGACGGCACGTCCAGCAGCGTTTTGACCGCAACCATCGGCGATACCAATGGCAACCCGGTCGGTGCTGGTGTGCCGGTTAACTGGGCAACAACAGACGGTACGCTGTCGGCGCCGGCCAGTGTTACAGATGCGGCCAGTAAAGCCACGGTGACCCTCAAGTCATCGACCAAAATGGGCACCGCCACGGTAACTGCAAAAGCGACTGCCGGCGAAGCCACTGCATCCGTAGCATTCGCAGCGAACAACGCAACCGCCAAGGTCGCTGCCTTGGTGGCGTTGCCCGCCTCGATCCCGGCCAACAACGTCACCACCAGTTCGCTGGAGGCCACCATTGAGGATGCCAACGGCAATCCGGTAGCCGGCGCGCCTGTCGCTTGGCACACCTCGCTGGGCACGCTTTCCAGCGGCAGCACCACGACCGATACCAATGGTAAAAGCGTGGTCACGCTCAAGGGCGCTGTGGCCGGTACCGCAACCGTCAACGCGCAAGCCGTGGCCGGTTCGTTGACCGCCTCGGTTGACCTGGTTCCAGACAACACAACGGCCAAGGTAGTCGGCCTGAATGCAACACCGGCCACCATTCCGGCCAACAATGTCGCGACCAGTACGCTGGAAGCGTTTGTCAAAGACACCAACGGCAACCCAGTGCCCGGCGTTGCGGTGACTTGGTCGACCTCGTTGGGGGATCTGTCTGACGCGTCCACCACCACCGATGCCGGCGGACGTACAAGCATCACCCTGAAAGGCCCACTTGCAGGTTCTGCAACCGTCAAGGCGACGGCCACTGCCGGTTCCTCGACAGCGGTCGTTACGCTGACCCCGGATGCGGCCACCGCGAAAGTGATCGGCCTTGTCGCAACACCAGCGGCCATCGTGGCGAACGGCACGGCCAGCAGCACATTGGTTGCCAGCGTCGAAGATGCCAACGGCAACCCGGTTGTAGGCACCACCGTTACTTGGGGCACCAACCTCGGCACGCTGTCGAGCGCATCGAGCACCACCGATGCAGCGGGCAAGGCCACGGTTACCCTCAAGGGCACTGTGGCAGGATCTGCAAGCATCACGGCGACCGCCGTGGCTGGTGGCACGTCCACCAACGTCACGTTGACTGCCGATGGCACCACCGCCAAGGTCATCGACCTGACGGCTACGCCGGCATCGATCATTGCCAACGGCTCGTCGACCAGTACCCTTGTGGCGACCATCAATGATGCCAACGGCAACCCGGTAGGATCCGGCGCCGTGGTTCGCTGGTCGACCACGTCGGGCTACCTCGCGGCCGCGTCGACCGTGACCGATGGCAACAGCAAAGCGAGCGTTATTTTGACGTCATCCACCGTTGCCGGCACGGCAACCGTGACCGCCGCCAGTGCTGCCGGTTCGTCGAATGCCCAGGTAACGTTTACGCCGGATGTTTCGGCGGCGCGCGTGATCAATCTGACTGCAACACCGTCGACGATCACCGCCAATGGATCTGACCAGAGCGTCATCATTGCCACCGTTGAAGACGCGCATGGCAACAAGATGAGTCCGGGCGTTTCGGTGTCCTGGAATACGTCGGAAGGCAGTTTGTCGAGCAGTACCACGGTCACCGACGCGGCCGGTAAAGCACGGGTAACGCTGACATCGGGCACGGCCATGGGTTTGGCCAATGTGACCGGTACAGCGGCGGTTGGCAGTTCCTCGACTAGTGTGCAGTTTGTGGCTGATGTGGCATCTGCCCGCGTGATCGCGCTGTCGGGTAGTCCAACCACTATTCGGGCGAACGGCACCGATATCAGCACGTTTGTGGCCACTGTGGAGGATTCGGGCGGCAACCCGATGCCGGCAGGCGTGACAGTAAGTTGGTCAACTACGCGAGGTAACCTGGCAAGCGGATCGACCGTTACTGATGGCCGAGGCAAAGCAACGGTAACGCTCACAGGCACTGTTGCCGGTGCGGCAACGGTAACCGCATCTGCAGCAAAAGGTTCGGCCAGTGCAGGCGCTACGCTGATCGCGGATGTCTCGACATCCCGTGTTATCGGTGTGACGGCCAGTCCGACCAGCATCGTAGCCAACGGCTCGGCAACCAGCACCCTGACGGCCAGTGTCACCGATGCGCACGGCAACGTTGTGCCAGCCGGTATTAGCGTGAACTGGTCGACCAACTTGGGTTCTGTCTCCAGTGGATCGACTGTCACCGACGCAGCCGGCAAAACAAGCGTCACCCTGCGTGGTACAGCTGCAGGTATAGCCACCGTGCAAGCGGCGGCAATTGCTGGTTCGTCGTCAGTCAATGTTGCATTGACTGCGGATGCGGCCACCGCACGGGTTGTTGGTGTTACAGCAACACCGAACGTAATCCTGGCCAACAACGCGGCCACAAGCACGCTGATTGCGACTGTCAGGGATGCGAACGGCAACACCATGGGCGCTGGTGTCACCGTTAACTGGTCGACATCCAACGGCACGTTGTCTAGTGGTTCTTCCGCTACCAACGCATCTGGCCAAGCAAGCGTTACGCTTCGCGGTGGGATCGCCGGCAGCGCAACAATTACAGCCGCTGCCGTTCAAGGATCTGCCAGCACTTCGGTAACACTGATCGCTGATGCATCAACCGCACGGGTTATCAGTCTGGTCGCTAATCCAGCCTCGGTGCCGGCCAATGGGACAAACACGACGTTGTACGCCACAGTGCGCGATGCTTACGGCAACGCTCTTCCTGCCGGGCAAGCCGTTCAATGGGCCACATCGCTGGGTAATTTGAACACTGGCGTTTCGTACACCGATGGCAACGGCATCGCTGTCGCGTATATCGGAAGCACGGTAGCCGGTGGAGCGACGGTTTACGCAAAAACGACCGTTTCTGCGAACACCACTACTGGCGTGATTTTCACAAGTGTCGCTCCTGTAATTAACAGCCTTACAGTTACATGCACGCTTACAGGAAAAAAACCGCAAGTTCTAGTAAACACGCTTTGCGTGGACAACCGTTCGAATCAGTTCGACATGCAGGATGCAGATGCAAACGTGTTTACGTGGTCGGTTGTAAATGCAACGCGATATGTTTTAACCGGGACAGGCGGCCATGTGTATTACTCTGGAACCTCAACTACCTGGGCTGTTCCAAGAACGGCACTGCACTACTACTCGGCATCATGGACATTGAAAGCCTACAATGGCCCTAGCGATAGCGATCCAGTTGCAGTAATGAACTATGAACCGAATTTCCATGATATAACAACTCAGGATCCGTCTGGCTAAGTCAAAAAGATAAGCCCCGCAAATGCGGGGCTTATGCTTTGCAGTTAACCAGATACGCTCACTGGTATTTAGCCCGAAGGATAACTAGGGTCAGTAATATATTGCGCACGTATCACAATCGAAACATCGCTGTACGCTGCACCATTCCACGCTCTCAATGTCCATGTTTCGTTATAAGCTGTCGCGCCGGGCGGTGGCACTCTTGTACCGGCAGGCCAGGTAAATGATGAAGCTGAGCCGGAATATATTGCGCCGCGAGGCCCAATTACTTCGTAAGTAGTTGCTCCGATAACATTCCAGCTAAAAGTAGCTGACGAAAGAAGCGAGCCACTACCATCGAAATCCAAGAAATTCGCCGTCGCTGGGGTGTAGTTCGAGACTTCCGCAAATGAACTAATTACAGGAGCGACACTTGTGAAAATCACGCCAGTAGTGGTGTTCGCAGAAACGGTCGTTTCTAGTAAGATGCGCGCCCCAATTTTACAGATGAATCCGCCTGATGCTCATCGGCTATGCACGCGTATCCACAATGGATCAGGATTTGAGCTTGCAGCTCGATGCGCTGGAAATAGCAGGATGCTTGAAAATATTCACCGACAAGGCAAGCGGTAAAGCACAGAAGCGGCCTGGGCTTGCAAAGGCCCTCCGTGCGCTATCTGAGGGCGATACGCTGGTCATTTGGAAGCTAGATCGGCTGGGCCGATCGATGAAAGGGTTGATCGATCTCGCCGCGACATTAGAGCGCCGTAAAATCGATTTACGGTCTGTTACCGATGGAATAGACACAAAATACCCTGCCGGTCGGTTCTTTTTTAATGTGATGGCTGCATTAGCGGTTATGGAGCGCGAGCTGTGTGTAGAACGCACTCTTGCAGGCCTGGAGGTCGCTAGAAAGGCAGGCCGCTACGGGGGAAGGCCTTTAAAGATGACTGATCCTAAGCGCCACGAAGCACAACAACTATTGCATAACGGCATTACTAGGAAGGAAGTAGCGTCTCAACTAGGAGTCTCACTTTCATCCATATACAGGCACTTACCGGCTGGTTCGATTCCAGAAAAAACAAACCCCACGTAAGTGTGGGGTTTTGGAAAGCTGAATTGATTTCACCGATTTACCGCGCTCGCTTCACGCTGGATGCGTGCAAGTTGCACAACCTTGAGTTGTTCATTGCTGCAACGCACTTCATCCACGGAGCGGTGATCCCAGCCTACATGCTCGATGCCAAAAGGCTCGGGATTCTTCTGCGGAGGCTGGCAGGCAATCAAATCTTGAATGTGAGAGCAACCGGCAAACCCTAAACAGCACAACAGGAGGCAACTTTTCATGTTCATCAGAATTTTCCTTTGGCCAAAAAAAGCCCCGGTCTTCCGGGGCTTTGACGTTGTCAGCAGCAGATCAAGACCCGTGGACGTTGAACTGCGGGTTCTGCGCCGCATAGTTGGCATCGCCGGTGATGGCCTCGTAAGCGGCCGGGTTGGCATCGCGCAGATCCTGAGCGCGTTCCAGAGTGCCGCAACCAGTCAGG
>Ga0157373_10001320_pt1 | contig 18973 bp, 22 predicted proteins | sample C65metaG_FD_113460 | JGI IMG/M metagenome (GOLD analysis project Ga0157373, IMG submission 113460) | Corn rhizosphere microbial communities from Kellogg Biological Station, Michigan, USA - C6-5 metaG | ecosystem: Host-associated > Plants > Roots > Rhizosphere > Soil | place: USA: Michigan... | reverse complement strand
GGACGTGCAGTTCCATCCGGTGACGGACGAGCCGATGCACTTCGACCTCTACCGCGTCGAGAAGGGCCAGGAGATCCACATCAACGTGCCGGTGCACTTCCGCAACGAAGAAGCCTCGCCCGGCATGAAGCAGGGCGGTTCGCTCGAGATCGTGCGCCACGATCTGGAGCTGGTCTGCCGCGCCGACCGCATCCCGGAAGAGCTGATCGTCGATCTGACCGGCCGCGAACTGGGCGATACCATCCGCCTGTCGGACATCACCCTGCCCGAGGGCGTGCGCGCCGCCACCAACGACCCCGAATTCGTCATCGCCTCCCTGAAGGTGTCGTCGGCCGCCCAGGCTGAAGACGCCGAGGCCGAGGCCGCCGCCGCGGCTGCCGAAGGCGGCGCCGAGGAGCCGGTGGAAGAGGCCGCTTCTTCGGAAGAATAGACGTCCCCCTGGCCTGAAAGGCCGGAGCCATGCTGATCCTTGCAGGCCTCGGCAACCCGGGCCCGAAGTTCGAGAAGAACCGCCACAACATCGGCTTCATGACCGCCGACGCCATCGCGCGTCGGTGGGGCTTTGGTCCGTGGCGGGCCCGTTTCCAGGCGCTGGCGTGCGAAGGGACCGTGGACGGCGTGCGCGCCATCCTGCTCAAGCCCCAGACCTTCTACAACGAGAGCGGCCGCGCGGTCGGCGAGGCCATGCGCTTCTTCAAGCTGACGCCTGCCGAGGTGATCGTCTTCTACGACGAGATCGACCTGGCGCCGGGCCGTTTCCGGATGAAGACCGGCGGCGGGGCGGCCGGCAACAACGGCATCCGCTCCGTCGCCGCCGCCATCGGCGAGGACTTCCGCCGCGCGCGGCTGGGCACGGGCCACCCCGGTCATAAGGACCTCGTCCACGGCTATGTGCTGAGTGATTTCCACAAGGCCGACCGCGTCTGGGTCGAGCCGCTGATCGAAGCCGTCGCCGACGCGCTTCCCTTCGCCGCCGCCGGCGACGACGACCGCTACCAGGCCGAAGTCATGCGCCTGGTCCCCGCCCCCAAGGCCGACCCCCGCAAGCTCTCGCGCGGCGAGGACTGATCGGCTACACGCACCCGACCCTTTTCCTTCCGAGACCTCGATGGCCCTGAAAGTCGCGATTGTCGGGTTGCCCAACGTGGGCAAGTCGACCCTGTTCAACGCCCTGACGCAGACGGCTGCGGCGCAGGCCGCCAACTATCCGTTCTGCACCATCGAGCCGAACGTGGGCGACGTGGCGGTGCCAGAGCCGAGGCTCGAGGTGCTGGCCAGGATCGCGGGGTCCAAAGAGATCATCCCCGCGCGGATCAACTTCGTCGATGTGGCCGGGCTGGTGCGCGGCGCGTCGAAGGGCGAGGGGTTGGGTAACCAGTTCCTGGCCAACATCCGCGACTGCGACGCCGTGGCCTTCGTCGCCCGCTGCTTCGAGGACGACGACATCACCCACGTCGAGGGCCGCGTCGATCCGCTGTCGGACCTCGACATCATCGAGACCGAGCTGATGCTGGCCGACCTCGAGAGCCTCGAAAAGCGCGTGCCCAACCTCGAAAAGCGCGCCCGCGCGGGCTCGGACAAGGAGAGCGCCAACACGCTTCGGCTGGTGAACCTCGCGCTGGAGCAGCTGAACGCCGGCCGCCCCGCCCGCGCGGCGCAAATCTCCAAGGAGGACGAGAAGGCCTGGCACATGCTCCAGCTCCTCACCTCCCTGCCCGCTCTCTACGTCTGCAACGTCGATGAGGCCTCCGCCGACAAGGGCAACGCCCACTCGGCCAAGGTCCAGGAGCGCGCCCTGCGCGACAACGCCAAAGCGGTGATCATCTCGGCCCAGATCGAGAGCGAGATCGCCATGCTGGCGCCCGACGAACGCGCCGAGTTCCTGGAGACGCTGGGGCTCCAGGAGCCGGGCCTCAACCGGCTGATCCACGAGGCCTATGCCCTGCTGGGCCTGCAGACCTACTTCACGGTCGGGCCGAAGGAGGCGCGGGCCTGGACGATCCATGTCGGCGACACCGCCCCGCAATCAGCGGGCGTCATCCACACCGACTTCGAGAAGGGCTTCATCCGCGCCGAGACCATCGCCTACGACGACTACGTCCGTCTGAACGGCGAGAACGGGGCCAAGGACGCCGGCAAGATGCGCTCCGAAGGCAAGGAGTACGTCGTCAAGGACGGCGACGTGATGCACTTCCGCTTCAACGTCTGAGCCCGTGCTGGCATGGTGGCCGGCATGGAAACGATCAAACTCAAGAGCCCCGGCGACGGGTTCGAATTCACCGCGCTCCACGCGCAGCCGGCCGGCCCGCGCAAGGGCGGCGTCATCGTGCTGCAGGAGATCTTCGGGCTGGACGAATACGTCGAGGCCGACGTGAAGCGCTGGGCCGAGGCCGGTTACGAGGCCGTGGCTCCCTCCCTGTTCGACCGCCGCGAGCCGGGGTTCAAGGCAGGCCACGATCCCGACGGCATGAACGCCGGGCGCGAGCACGCCATGAACACCGGGCTGGAGACACCGCTGGCCGACATCTCCACCTGCCGCGACTTCCTCGCCGAACGAGGGCCGGTGTTCATCGTGGGCTACTGCTATGGCGGCTCGCTGGTGTGGCTGGCGTGCGGGCAGCTCGATGGGCTGGCGGCCGGGTCGAGCTACTACGGCAGCCTGGTCAAGGCCAACGCGGCGCTGACGCCCAAGTGCCCGGTGATCGTGCATCTCGGCCGCAAGGACGCCTTCATCCCCGCCGACGAGGTCAAGGCGGCGGTCGAGGCCGCCCAGCCCCGCGTGCCGGTCTACATTTATGAGACCGGCGACCACGGCTTCAACAACGAGGGCTCGCCCCGCTATGACGCCGATAGCGCCGAGCTCGCCCGGCGTCGCACCCGCGAACTGTTCGAGTCTCACGCCTGATGGGCGAGACCATCACCCTGAAGAGCCGCTTCGACGGCTTTGAGCTGTCGGCCTACCATGCCCCACCACGCGACGCCCGGCGCGGAGGGCTGGTGCTGGTACAGGAGATCTTTGGCGTCACCGACCACATCCGCGAGCTCTGCGAAGGCTTCGCCGAGGAGGGCTACGAAGTCATTGCCCCCGCCTTCTACGACCGTCTGGAGCGCGGGTTCGAGGCCGGCTACACGCCCGACGACATCGCCAAGGGCCGGAAGTACTCCGAGGAAACGCCGTGGGATCAGGTCGCCGGGGACCTGCAGGCGGCAGTGGATGCGCTCGACGCGCCGGTGTTCGTGACCGGCTACTGCTGGGGCGGGACGGCCGCCTGGCTGGCGGCCTGCCGGTGCGAGGGCGTGGCGGCGGCCTCCTGCTTCTACGGGCGGCGCATCCCCGAGCTGGTGCACGAGGCGCCCAAATGCCCCACCATTCTCCATTTCGGCCGTAACGACCCGACCATCCCGCCGGAAGTGGTGGAGTTCATCGGCGAGGCGCATCCGGAGGTCCCGGTCTTCATCTATGACGCGGGCCACGGCTTCGTGTCGGACCGGCGTGCGGACTACAACGCCGACTGCGCGCGGCTGGCGCGGCTTCGCACCCTGCAGCTCTTCACCCGCTCGGGCGGTTCGAAGGGCGAGCTCTAGGCTTCAGGGACTTCGATCAACCGCCGCACGGCGGGATCGCGCTCCATCCGCTTCACCAGCAGGATCTGCGCAACCAGGACGCCTATCCCCGCCGCATAGCCGGAGAAGACGCCGGCCGGATATCGTCCGCCGTGCGCCACCTCGGCCACCTGCCAGTAGATGAACCCCGCCATCGCCAGCAGCACGCCGATGCCGGTCAGCACCGAGACGACGCTCTGCCCGAAGCCGGAGAGATAGCTCAGCCACACATAGCGCGAGAGGCCCCTGCGCACCGCCGGGATCAGCAGCGGCAGCAGCCACGAAAGCAGCAGGAAGCTGGTGGGGAAGAAAATCGTCCGCTGGAGCTTGAGGTCCTCTTCGCCCGGCAGCGTGCGCCACGCATAGAGCACCGCGCCCGCGTAGATCAGGCTCGCCGCCGCGAAGGTGGACATCTGCATGCGGCGGAAATTTCGCCAGGATGCGGTGTGGACCATGACCCCAGGATAGCTGCAGCCCGTGGCGGATAAAGGGCGCCTCTAACGCAGAACGCGACCCGCCACCGCATCCAGCTTCGCCACCATGGCCGGATCGCGTGCATCGGGCGCCGTGGCGATGGCGAAGTCCAGGCAGGTGTCGATGGGCGACGCCGCGCGCGCGTCCGGCAGCGAATGAGCGAGGCGCCTGACGAGATCACGGGCCTTGTCGGCGTTGGCCATCAGCACGGCCAGCGCGTTGGGCACATCGACGTCCGGCTCCTCCTCGTGCCAGCAGTCGTAGTCAGTGACCATGCCGATGGACGCGTAAGGCAGCTCCGCCTCGCGGGCGAGCTTGGCCTCGGGCATGGCGGTCATGCCGATCACCGAACAGCCCCAGGAGCGGTAGAGATGGCTTTCGGCCAGGCTCGAGAACTGCGGGCCCTCCATGGCGAGATACGTTCCGCCGTCCACCACCGGCGCGCCCGCGGCTCGGGCCGCTTCCGCCGCGAATCCGGACAGCCGCTCGCAGACGGGCCTGGCCATCGAGACATGCGCCACAAAGCCCGGTCCGAAGAAGCTCTTCTCGCGCGCGAAGGTGCGGTCGATGAACTGGTCGACGACGACGAAGGTCCCCGGGGCGAGGTTTTCCCGCAGCGAGCCCACGGCCGACAGCGAGATCACGTCGGTGCAGCCGGCGCGCTTGAGGGCGTCGATGTTGGCCCGCGCATTCACTGCCGTCGGCGGGATGCGGTGGCCTCGGCCATGCCTTGGAAGGAAAACGAGCCGCACCTTGCCGATGCGGCCCGTCAACAATTCGTCGGAAGGTTCGCCGAAGGGGCTGTCCACCGTGATGCGGCGACGATCCTCCAGGTCCTCGATGTCATAGAGGCCGGACCCGCCGATCACGCCGAGGGTCCAGCCGGTCATGACCCGCGCCCTAGTGGGACTCGTTGCGCCACACCCGCCGATAGCTGGCGTAGAGCAGGCCCGCGAACAGCACGAGGTAGATCAGCACCGCAAAGCCCATCTGCTTGCGGTCCTCCATCTTCGGCTCGGCGGCCCACATCAGGAAGGCCGAGACGTCCTTGGCCTGCTGGTCGAGCGTCGACGGCGTACCGTCGTCGAAGGTCACCTTGCCCGCGACCAGCGGCGGCGGCATGGCGATGAAGCCGCCCTGCGGCACGTGATGCGGATCGCCGGTCCAGGCCGACGACACGTCGCCCGCCATGTAGGGGTTGTAGTAGCGGCCCGCCGGCACGTTCAGCCCGGCCGGCGGCGTCACAAAGCCGGTCAGGATCGAATAGACGTAAGCCGGTCCGCCGTGGCGCGCCTTGGCGATCAGCGACAGGTCGGGCGGCAGGGCGCCGCCGTTGCTGGCCCGCGCGGCGGCCTCATTCGGGAACGGCGAAGGGAAGCGGTCGGCCGGCGTGCCGGGACGCTGGATCGGATCGCCGGTCTCGGAGTCGATGTCGCCGATCTGGTAGTCGGCCGCGATCGTTTTGACGACGGCGTTGTCGTTCGAGGTCTTGTACTTGGCGTCGTAGAACGGCCCGCCCTTGTCGCCGAGGTTGCGGAAGCTCAGCAGGCTCATCGAGTGGCAGGCCGAGCAGACCTCGCGATAGACCTTGTAGCCGCGCTGCAGCTGGGCCTGGTCGTACTTGCCGAACGGGCCGTCGAACGAGAACTCGATCTCGCGCGGGTGCTTGGCGCCGCCCGAAGCGAAGGCGGGGGCGGCCACGAGCATCAGCGCCGCCGCGAGAACGGAGACTTTGCGGAGCATCAGGCTCAACCCTTCTGTTCGGGAGCGGCGACCGCTTCGGCCGGAGCCGACGCGGGATGGGACAGGGCCGGCGTGGCGATGGTCTCGGGCACCGGCAGCGGCTTTTCGAAGAGACCCAGCAGCGGCAGGATCACCAGGAAGAAGACGAAGTAGTAGAGCGAAGCCACCCGCGACAGCCACACGAAGCTGTTCAGGTCGCTCTCGAACACCTTCACCGTGGTCAGGCCGGGGATCACCTGATCGTCCGGCAGGCGCGCGCCGCAGAAGCCCAGGATCACGCAGGCCACCACGAAGATCACGAAATAGACCTTCGCCATCGGCCGGTAGCGCATCGAGCGCACCTTGGAGGTGTCCAGCCAGGGCAGGACGAACAGGCAGGCGATGGCGCCGAACATGGCCAAGACGCCGGTCAGCTTGTCCGGGATGGCCCGCAGGATCGCGTAGAAGGGCAGGAAGTACCACTCCGGCACGATGTGCGCGGGCGTCACCAGCGGGTTGGCCGGGATGTAGTTGTCCGCATGGCCGAGCGCGTCGGGCATGAAGAAGACGAACAGCGCGAACATGATCAGGAAGAGGACCATGGCGAACCCGTCCTTCACCGTCGCGTATGGCGTGAAGGGCAGCACGTCGGCCTTGGACTTCGGATCGACGCCGGTCGGATTGTTCTGGCCGGTGACGTGCAGCGCCCAGACGTGCAGCACGACCACGCCGGCGATCACGAAGGGCAGGAGGTAGTGCAGCGAGAAGAAGCGGTTCAGCGTCGGGTTATCGACCGCGAAGCCGCCCCACAGCAGGGTGGTGATGGTCTGGCCGATGATCGGGAAGGCGCCCAGCAGGTTGGTGATCACCACCGCCCCGTGGAAGCTCATCTGGCCCCAGGGGAGCACGTAGCCCATGAAGGCCGTGGCCATCATCAGCAGGTAGATCACGCAGCCCAGCAGCCACAGCACCTCGCGCGGCGCCTTGTAGGAGCCGTAATAGAGGCTGCGCAGCATGTGGATGTAGACCGCGATGAAGAACATCGAGGCCCCGTTGGCGTGGGTGTAGCGGATCAGCCAGCCGTAGTTCACGTCGCGCATGATGTGCTCGACGGAGCCGAAGGCTTCCTTGGCGTTGGCCGTATAGTGCATCGCCAGCACCACGCCGGTGACGATCTGGACGCCCAACATCAGCGACAGGATGCCGCCGAAGGTCCACCAGTAGTTCAGGTTCCGCGGCGTCGGGTAATCGACGAAGCTGTCGTGGGTCAGCCGCAGGATCGGCAGTCGCGCGTCCAGCCACCGGGTGAAGCCGTTCTTCGGTTCGTAGGTCGAATGTCCGCTCATGATCAGCCGATCTTGACCTTGGTGTCGGAGAGGAAGTTGTAGTCGGGCAGCACCAGATTCTTCGGCGCCGGGCCCTTCCGGATGCGTCCGGCGGTGTCATAGACCGAGCCGTGGCAGGGGCAGAACCAGCCGCCGTACTCGCCGCCGCCGAAGGTCGGCACGCAGCCGAGGTGGGTGCAGGAGCCGATCAGGATCAGCCACTGCGGCTTGCCGGGCTTGTGGCGCTTCGAGTCGGGCTCGGGATCCTTCATCGAGGCGTTGTCGTCCTTCACCGCCCGCTCGATCTCCGAGGGGGTGCGGTTGCGGATGAACAGCGGCTTGCCGCGCCAGTTGATCGTCACCTGCTGACCGTCCTGGACCTTGCTCAGGTCGAACTCGACGGAGGCCAGCGCCAGCGTATCCGCCGACGGCGCGAACTGGCCGATCAGCGGCCACAGGGTGACGAGGCCGGCTCCGGCCGCGCCGGCCATGGCGGCGATATGGATGAAATCGCGGCGGCTGGGATCTTCCCCGGCGCCGGTGTGGGTCGTTGCGTCCGCGGCGGTGTTGGCCACCTTGAGATCACCCCTTCATAAAGAGCAGCGCCCAAACGGGCGCGGCCTCAAACGAGCGGAAAGGCGCCGGGACGAAAGCTACCGTCCCGCAAGGCTGCGCCACCCCGCGAAGTCCTTCAGGCGGTCGCCTTAAAATGCGTCTCGCCCTTTTTCAACCAGCCTTTGGACAAAACCTCCGCAGCAGGCGGGGTTTCCATGACAGGCGGCTTGATCGTAATCAAGGCGCGCCGGACGAGCGGGCGCGATCAGGCGCCTGTTTCACCCTCTTTTCGCGTCCGGAGCAGCGCCGTGTTGGACATGCCAGAAGCCTCGATGATCGACATCCAGAAAGAAACGGCGCGCCGGTGGTTCGAATCCCTGCGCGACCGCATCTGCGCTGCGTTCGAGGCGCTGGAGGACGAGGCGCCGGCCTCCCTCTACGACGGCGACCCCGGCCGCTTCGTCCGCACCCCGTGGGAGCGCGCGGGCGGCGGCGGGGGCGTGATGAGCCTGATGCACGGCCGCTTCTTCGAGAAGGTCGGCGTCCACACCTCCTCGGTCTTCGGGACCTTCACGCCGGAGATGCAGAAGAACATCCCGGGCGCCGATGAGGACCCGCGCTTCTTCGCCACCGGCATCTCGCTGATCGCCCATATGCGTTCGCCCCGCGTCCCGGCGGTCCACATGAACACCCGCTTCATCGTCACCACCAAGACCTGGTTCGGCGGCGGCGGCGACCTGACGCCGCTCCTGGCCTACCAGCGCGAGCAGGACTTCCCCGACGCGGTCGCCTTCCATGCCGCCATGAAGGGCGCCTGCGACGCCCACGATCCGGAGTGGCACGCGAAGTACAAGCAGTGGTGCGACGAGTACTTCTTCCTGCCGCACCGCAACGAGCCGCGCGGCATCGGCGGCATCTTCTACGACCATCACAACAGCGACGACTGGGACCGCGACTTCGCCTTCACGAAGGACGTGGGGGAGGCGTTCCTGCGCAGCTATCCCGAGATCGCGCGTGGCCGCATGCACGAGCCCTGGACCGACGAGGAGCGCGAGGAGCAGCTGATCCGCCGAGGCCGCTACGTCGAGTTCAACCTCCTCTACGACCGGGGGACGACGTTCGGCCTCAAGACCGGCGGCAATGTGGACTCGATCCTGAGCTCGATGCCCCCGGTCGTGAAGTGGCCATGATAGACATCTGACGCGTTCGGATATACATTGAAGTCGATGTGTATCCATGAGCGCCGCTATGAAGATCGCGAAGTGGGGCAATAGCCTCGCCGTCCGCTTGCCCGCATCGGTGACCGAGGCTCTCGACCTGAAGGAGGGTGACGAAGTCCACGTCAACGTGGCCGAGAAGGGCCGGGTGTTCGAAGTGAAACGGGCCCCTACGCTTGAAGAGGCGATAGTCGCCGCGAGGAAGTTCCGCGGACGGTTGCCTGCCGACTGGAAGTTCGACCGCGACGAGGCCAATGAGCGCGGCTGACTTCTTCGACAGTAACACCCTGCTCTATCTGATCTCTCCCGACGCTGGAAAGGCGTCCAGAGCCGAGCAATTGCTTCGTTCACGGGGCAGGATCAGCGTTCAGGTGTTGAACGAGTTCGTGAACGTCGCGACCAGGAAACATGCCTTGGGTTGGGCCGAGATCGAAGAAGCCCTGCTGCCCGTACGATTGGCCTGCAGCGTCGAGCCATTGACGGTGGAAACCCACGAACGCGCGACGGCGATTGCCGAGCGTTATGGCTACCGCATCTACGACTCCTGCATCCTTGCCGCGGCCCTGTTGGCGGGCTGTACAACGCTCTGGTCCGAGGACCTCCACGACGGCCAGGTCATCGAAGGTCAACTGACCATCCGCAACCCGTTCGCCTAGTACGCCAGTCCCTGCGTCACGGCCTTGAGGCGTTCGACGATGGAGAGCTTGTCGTCGATGAAGTCGTTTTCGACCCACCAGCTCTCGACCTCGCGCATGACTTCGCCGACCAGCGGACCCTTGGGTACACCGGCCGCCATCACTTCCTCGCCGGTGAGCGGCAGGGTCGGCGCGGTCCAGCTTTGGCCGAGCGCCAGCAGGCCGCGCCACTGGGGGGTGGCCGAGGCGTTCGGCGCGGCGGCCCAGGCGAGCTTCACGCGGTCGCTGAACGTCCCGCCGCCGAGCACATAGACGGCCCGGCGCGCTTCGCGTGGACTCATGAAGCTCACGATGCGCGGCTCATCACCTGCGGCGGCGGCGAGCCGTTCTTTTTGCGCGTTGGACAGACGCAGGGCCTCGACGGTTTCGGCGACGGCCGCTGGATTCGGCGGCAGCAGCGCGGCAAGGCGCAGGTCGGGGTCGTTCTCGAACAGCTGGTCGGACTCGATAGCCACCAGCGCCTCGAACCGCGCCAAGCTCCCCACGCGTGGCAGCAAGACGGCCAGAACCCCCGTCGCCGCCATCAGGCGCACGGCCGGGCGCGGGTCATCAGCGCCGAGAAGCTTCAACAGCTCCTTCTGGACGCGTTCGGCCGGCAGATCAGCCAACAGATCGCGCAAACTCTCGCAGGCCTCCAGCGCGGCACGGTCCGGCTCGCCGCGCCCGTACCAGGCCAGGAAGCGGAAGTAGCGCAGGATACGCAGGTGGTCCTCGCGGATGCGGGTCGCAGGCTCGCCCACAAAGACGATCCGCCCTGCCCGCGCGTCCTCGATCCCACCGACCGGGTCGTGCACGGTTCCCTCGGCGTCGCAGTAGAGGGCGTTCAGACGGAAGTCCCGCCGCTGGGCGTCCTCGGCCCAGTCCTTCGTGAAGGCCACCACCGCGCGGCGGCCGTCGGTCGAAACATCCCGGCGCAGGGTCGTGATCTCATACGGTCGATGGTTCGAGATCGCAGTGATGGTGCCGTGGTCGACGCCCGTCGGCACGGCGCGTAGACCCGCCGGCTCCAGCGCCTGCGTCACCTCATCCGGGGTCAAGGTCGTGGCGATATCCACATCGCCGATGGGTTGCTTCATCAGGGTGTTGCGCACGCAGCCGCCGACGAAGCGGGCGCAGTCCGCCCCGCCCTTGGCCGCCAGCGCGGCCATCACGGCCTGCGTGGCCGGCAGTTTCATCCAGGGCTGGACGCCTATGCTCTCGCTCATGCCTTGCCGTTAGACCCCGCGCGGCGCCGCTTCAAGCGACCGACGCCCCATAGAGGCGGTCATAGAGCGCGCGCAGCACCCCCGCCGTCGCGCCCCAGATGGTCCGCTCCTCATGCGTGATGGCGTAGAAGTAGCGCCGCTCGCCGGTCGGCTGGTCATAATGGCGGCGCTCGTGATTGGCCGGGTCCATCAGGAACCCGAACGGCGTCTCGAAGATTTCGGCCACCTCATGCGGGTTGGGCGTCAGGTCGACGGGCGGCGTCACGAACCCCACCACCGGCGTGATCAGATAGCCCGTGCCGGTGCGGTAGGGCGTCGACAGCCCCGCCACCTCGACCAGATGCCGAGCCAGCCCAATCTCCTCCTCCGCTTCGCGGAGCGCCGCCTCCCAGGGCGTCTCGCCTGCATCCATCCGCCCGCCCGGCAGCGCGATCTGGCCGGTATGGCGGCGCAGGGTGTCCGAGCGGCGGGTCAGCAACACCGAAAGGCCGTGCTCGCGCTCCACCAGCGGCACCAGCACGGCGGCGGGGGTCAACGCAGCGGCGCCCTTCGGCGCCATCTCCGGATTGAGGTCGAAGTCGGAGCGGTGCGGCCGGTCGGTCCCATGCGCCTCCAACGGATCGAGGTGTTGGCGCACCCAGTCGCGGATTTCGTCCGGATGGGCGTTTGGCCTCACGCGAGCGGCCCCACCGTGAACCATTCGCCATTCGAGGAGATCGCCATCACGCCGTCCCGCGCCTGCGCCATCTCGACCAGTTCGTAGAACACCGGCCGCGCGATCAACGCCTCCAGCCCGCGCCGCACATGCAGATAGGGTCGCGGCTCGCCGGTGGCGGCGTCCATCTCGACGCGGATGGGGTTGTCCGGTCCCGCCTCCACCTGATCGCCGACATTGGTCAGGAATCGCAGCGCCTCGCCGTCCCGGTCGACGCGCACGGCGACGAAGGGCGCGTCCTCGACCCTGATCTTCAGCTTCTCGACCGGGGTAACGAGGTAGATGCCGTCCTCGTCCTTGCGCAGCACGGTCGAGAACAGCCGCACCAGCGCCTCGCGGCCGATCGGCGTGCCCTCGTGAAACCAGACGCCGTCCTTGCGGATGCGGATGTCAATCTCGCCGCAGTTGGGCGGATTCCACAGATGCACCGGCGGCAGCCCGCGCCCCGGCGCCTGCTTGGCGGCCGCCACGACGCCTTCGAGTCCGGGCTTTTGCTCCATGGCCCTAACTTAGTGCCGGCTCAGAGCGTGACCAGCCCTTCAAGCGTTTCAGACGCGCCGGGCTGGAGTTCCTTGATCAGCAACCGCCGCGCATCCACCGGCCCCGGCATCGTCACGCCGCGCGCAACAGCGAAACCCATCCGCTCGAACCACGGCAGGTCGCCCACCAGCAGCACGGCGGCGCATCCCGCCTGCCGCGCGGCCTCGCAGGCCCGCTCGACCAGTTCCTGACCGACGCCGTTTCCGCGCTCGTCGGAATCGACCGCGATGGGGCCGAGAAAGATCGCCGCCGCCCCGCCGACCTTCACCGGCCACAACCGCACTGACCCTAGGAGCCGCCCATCGGTCTCCGCCACAAATGACAGATCCGCCTTGGCCGTATTCCCCTCGCGCAGCCGCTCGGCCGCCTTCGCATAGCGGCCTGGCCCAAACGCGCGCTCGACCAGCGCCGCGATCTGGGCAGCGTCCTTCGGCTCTTCGTTGCGGATCAGGGGGGCGGTCATGGGAGGGGCGCCAATAGGGCCGACGCCTCCGCGCGTCAACGAGATTGCAGCGCGGCGCGGCGCAAGCCATGTTGGCGCGGCCCGATGGACGAGCCGACTTCCCCCTCCGCGAGCTCTTTCAGAGCCCTTCTGCAGCAGCGCGACTTTGCGTGGTTCTGGCTCGCGCGCTGGACGGCGGTTCTGGCCGTGCAGATCGAGAGCGTGGCGCTTGGCTGGCAGATCTACGAGATCGCCCGGCGCACCATGGACGTGAAGCGCGCGGCCTTCATGGTCAGCCTGATCGGTCTGGTCTCCTTCATCCCCGTGCTGCTGCTGGCCCTGCCCGCCGGCGAGACGGCCGACCGGCACGATCGCAAGGGCATCCTGCTCTTCTGCTACGCGGCCGAGATCGCCTCGGTCGCGGTGCTGACGGCCGGCGCGGTGATGGGGTTTTCGACGATCCCGATCCTGCTGGGGGTCGCCTTCGTGTTCGGCGCGGCGCGAGCCTACTTCTCGCCCGCCAGCACGGCGATGGGGCCGATGCTGGTGCCGCGCGAGCTGCTGCCGCGCGCCATCGCCTGGAACTCGCTGGCTTGGCAGACCGCCTCGGTCGCGGGCCCCGCCGTCGGCGGCCTGCTCATCGCGCTCTCGACAGGCCACGCGTACGGGGCGGCCCTGATCCTCTACGGGGTCGCGACGGTCTGCACGCTGCTCATCAGAGGCTCCACCCAGCCCACCGTCCAGCCCGGCTCGCGCTGGTCGCTGATGAAGGAGGGGCTGGCCTACGTCTGGCGCAACAAGATCGTGTTCGGCTCGATCTCGCTGGACCTCGCGGCCGTGATCCTCGGCGGTGCGACAGCCCTGCTGCCTGTCTTCGCCAAGGACGTGCTGCACATCGGGCCTGAGGGCTTTGGCCTGCTGCGCGCAGCGCCGTCTGTCGGCGCGGCCATCGTCGCCCTCTATCTGGCCAGCAATCCGATCCGGTCGAAAGCTGGCATCGCCATGTTCACCGGAGTCGCCATCTTCGGCGCCGCGACCTTCGTGTTTGGCGTCTCTAAGATTTTGTGGCTGTCGCTGCTTGCGCTCGCGATCCTGGGCGCGGGCGATGCTGTAAGCGTCTATATCCGCCAGACGCTGGTGCAGCTCGTCACCCCCGACCACATGCGCGGCCGGGTCGCCACCGTCTCCTCTCTCTTCATCGGCGCCTCCAACGAGCTCGGCGAGTTCGAGAGCGGCGTGGTCGCCCGGTTCCTCGGCCCCGTCGGCGCGGCGGTGTTCGGGGGCGTGGGCGCGCTGACCGTCACCGCGATCTGGGCGAAGTTCTTCCCGGCCTTGCGCAAGGCCGACCGCCTCGACTAGAGCACTTCAAACAAACGTTGGAGGCGGAGACGATGGGCGTTCTCGAAGGCAAGGTCGTTCTGGTCACGGGTGCTGCCGGCGGCATCGGCAAGGAATGCGCGCTGCTGGCGGCGCGCGAGGGCGCCAAGGTGGTCGTCAACGACCTCGGCGGCTCGGTGGCCGGCGGCGACGAGGGCGACGCGGGCCCGGCCCAGCAGACCGCCAACGAGATCAAGGCGCTGGGCGGCGAGGCCGTCGCCAACTCCGAGAGCGTCACCTCCATGGCCTCGGTGAAGGGCATGTTCGAGCAGGCGCGCGATACGTTCGGCGGCCTGCATGCGGTCATCAACCCGGCCGGCATCCTGCGCGACGGCATGTTCCACAAGATGCCCGACGAGGACTGGGACAAGGTCATCGAGGTCCACCTGCGCGGCGCCTACAACGTCACCCGCGCCACGGTGGAGCACTTCCGCGACCAGCAGGACGGCTCGTATGTCCACTTCACCTCGACCAGCGGCCTGATCGGCAACATCGGCCAGGCCAACTACGCCGCCGCCAAGCTCGGCGTCATGGGCCTCTCGCGCATCGTGGCGATGGAAGGGGCGCTGAAGAACGTCCGCTCCAACATCATCGCGCCGTTTGCCTGGACGCGGATGATCGCCACCATCCCTGTCAAGGATGAGGCCTCCGCCAAGCGCGTCGAGCGGATGAAGAACGCCATGCGCGCCGACCAGGTGGCCCAGCTGGCCGTGGCGCTGGCCTCCCCGGAATCGAAGGACGTCAGCGGCCAGATCTTCGCGGTGCGCGGCAACGAGGTGGTGCTGTTCAGCCAGCCGCGCCCGGTGCGCTCGCTGGCCAAGGTCGAAGGCTGGAACCCGCGTTCGCTGCTCGACCAGTGCCTGCCGGCGATGAAGAACGACTTCACCGACCTTGGCGCCACCTCGGCGGTGTTCCCCTACGAGCCGGTCTGACCCGATGCGCAGAGCCGCGATCGTGGCGCCGGTCCGCACCGGCGTCGCCAAATTCCTGGGCGCGTTGCAGACCGTGCCCGTCGAGGAACTCGCCGCCACGGTGGTGCGCGCCACCATCGAGCGCGCGGGGCTCGACCCGGCACGCATCGACGATGTGGTCTTCGCGCAGTCCTACGCCAACGGCGAGACGCCCTGCGTCGGGCGCTGGGCGGCGCTGCAGGCGGGATTGCCGATCGAGGTTCCCGGCATGCAGCTCGACCGACGCTGCGGCGGGGGGCTGCAGGCGATCGCGACAGCGGCGATGATGGTGCAGTCGGGCGCGGCGGACGTCGTCATCGCCGGCGGCGTCGAGAGCATGAGCCGCGTCGAATACTACACCACCGACATGCGCACCGGCGCGCGGGCGGGCTCGGTGAAGCTGCATGACCGGCTCGAACGCGGCCGCGAACGCAGCCAGCCGGTCGAGCGCTTCGGCTACATCAGCGGCATGATCGAGACGGCCGAGAACCTCGCGCGCGAGCACAGCATCAGCCGCGAAGCCGCCGACGAATTCTCCGCCGAAAGCCACCGCCGCGCCGCCGCGGCCTGGGAGAACGGCAAGTTCGCCGACGAGGTCGTCCCCGTCGCTGTGCCGCAGAAGAAGGGCGATCCCGTCCTCTTCGCCAAGGACGAAGGCATTCGCGCCGACGCGACCGCCGAGTCGATGGGCTCGCTGCGACCCATCATGAAGGACGGCGTCGTCACCGCCGGCAACTCCAGCCAGCAGAACGACGCGGCCGCCGCCTGCCTGATCGTCGCCGAGGACAAGCTGGCCGAACTGAACCTGGAGCCGATGGGCTACATGGTTGGCTGGGCCGTCGCCGGTTGCCATCCCGCCACCATGGGCTTCGGCCCCGTGCCTGCCGTCGAGAGGCTGTTCGCCCGCACCGGCCTGTCCTGGGACGACATCGACCTCGTCGAGCTCAACGAAGCCTTCGCCGCCCAGGTGCTGGCGGTCCTGAAGGGCTGGGGCTGGGACGACCGCACGCGCCTGAACGTCAACGGCTCGGGCATCAGCCTCGGCCACCCCATCGGCGCGACGGGCTTACGCATCCTCGCCACCCTCATGCACGAGATGCAGCGCCGAGGCGCCCGCTACGGCCTCGAAACCATGTGCATCGGCGGCGGCCAGGGCATCGCGGCGGTGTTCGAGCGGGCCTAGCGCATGGGGTTTAGAACGGGGACAACGCCCTCGAAATCCCGCTCATTATTCGTTACCAGGGTGCAGTCATTCGCGAGCGCCGTAGCCGCGATGATCATATCCGGCAGGCTGCGGGACCTACCCTGACGCTTCCCTTCGGAAATAAGGATCGCCCAGATTTCCGCGGCTGCTTCGTCGAACGGCAGAATTCTGCCGGCAAACAGGCGAAGAGGACCCGCCTCGCCGTCGTACCAATCCTCTAGGAGGCTACGCCTACGGCCTGCAGGCATGAGCAATATGCCGCGCCTGACCTCAGCCAAGGTCCAACTGGACGTATGTAAGTCGGCATCGACTTGCATAGCCAGCCATTGACCCAAAGCCTCGGATGGCTGGGGCTTGATTGCGTCGCTGATGATATTGGTGTCGAGAAGGTAGCGCGTCACAGATCAATGTCGCGCGGGGGAAAATGCTCGCGTTCCAAATTGATGTCTGCGCCTACCAAGGGCGAATTTCGAAGCGCTCGCCAAATGCCCCCACGCGAAGGTTCTGCAGGAGCCAGGTCTCGTTCAAGGTTGCGGCGAAGTTCGACGTCACCCTCCGCTAATCTACGCGCGATCTCCCGAACCAAAGGCTTATCAGTCGCAGGCGCACGCACCTCAAACCGCTCGACGCCTGCTTCACGCATGCGTTGACGGTGGTTTTCGACGGCTCGGCGTTGGGAGGACTGGGTCATGACCGGTAATATAACCGGTTATACGCCGCTCGCAAGCCTCCGCAGCGCCTCGCCACTCAGTCGGCGGATGATCCAGTCGTCGAGGGTCTCGGCGCCGAGGCTGTCGTAGAAGGCGATGGAGGGGGCGTTCCAGTCGAGGACGGCCCAGTCGAGACGCGGCAGGCCTTCATCGATGCAGCGCTTGGCGAGCCTCGCCAGCAGCGCCTTGCCCGCGCCCTTGCCGCGCGCTTGCGGGCTGACGAACAGGTCTTCCAGATAGATGCCGTGGCGGCCCCGGAAGGTGGAGTAGTTGTAGAACCACACCGCAAACCCGACCGGCTCGCCGTCCACTTCCGCGATGTCGCAGAACACGCGCGGATTCTCGCCGAACAGGTCGCTCGCGATCCCCTCGGGCGTCGCCGTCACCTCGTCCAGCAGCTTCTCGTATTCGGCAAGGTCGCGGATGAAGCCGAAGATGGTCGCCGCGTCGTCCGGCGTCGCCGCGCGGACGGTGAGGCTCATCCGACCTTCACGCCCGGCGGCGGGACGCTGTCGGCCGGGACGAAGAAGTCCGGCATCAGCGAGGCGGTCGGGTCGACACGGTACTGGTCGAAGTCGCGCACGCCCTCGCCGTAGAGGAAGGTGTCGTCGATCACGAACTGGCCCGTGAATTCGCGGCTGCGCTTGTTGAAGATCGCCCAGGCCGCGTCGGCCATGATCTCCGGCGTGCGGCAGTGGCGCATGCCCTCGTCGCCGGCCAGCGCGAACTTGATGGCCGCCGTGGCGATCCCTGTACGAGGCCACAGCGCGTTGAAGGCGATGCCGTCGTCCTTGAACTCGTCGGCCATGCCCAGCATGCACATGCTCATGCCGTACTTGGCCATGGTGTAGGCGACGTGGCGGCCGAACCAGTGGGGGCTCATGTCGAGCGGCGGCGACAGCGCCAGCACGTGCGGATTGGCGGCCTTCTTCAGCCACGGGACGCAGGCCTTGGAGGTCAGATAGGTGCCGCGCGCGTTGACCTGGTGCATGAGGTCGTAGCGCTTCATGTCGGTCGCCTCAGTGCCGGTCAGCTGGATGGCCGAGGCGTTGTTGACACAGATGTCAATACCGCCGAACCGCGCCGCCGTCTGTTCGACCGCCTCCATCACGGAAGCCTCTTCGCGCACGTCGACGATCAGCGGCAGGGCCTTGCCGCCCGCCTTATCGATCTCCTCGGCTGCGGAATAGATGGTGCCGGGCAGGTGCTTGTGCGGCTCGGCGGTCTTGGCGGCGACGGCGATGTTGGCGCCGTCCCTGGCGGCGCGGAGCGCGATGGCCAGGCCGATGCCCCGGCTCGCGCCGGTGATGAAAAGCGTCTTGCCCTGAAGGCTCACTGTGTCTCTCCCTTGTCCGGCCTGGCGATCAGCGGCAGGCCCGCGGCGATGTAGCCTGCGGAAAACGCGATCTCGGCCAGCAGCACGCCCCAGCTCTCACCCGGCCGCATCGCCGAGAAGATCCCGATGATCAGCGCCAGGGTCCACAGCCCGGCCGCCACCATGTGGCCCACCCCGCGCAGCAGCATCGGGAAGGCCATCACCGCCATGCCGATGGTCCAGATCACCGCGCCGTAGCGATAGGTGCCGGGCCCGAAGATCATGTCGCCGCCGCTACGCACGATGAGCACGCCGATGACCGCCAGCACGAAGCCGACCATGCCGGTCAGTCCCAGCGACTTCCTCGAATAGCCGTAGATGCCGACCAGACCGAGCAGCAGCAGGACGTCGGTGACCAGCCAATTGATCTGCAGCGCCTGACCCTGCAGCACGTCAGGCGCTAGCGGCCCGATCAGCCGCAGCAGGCCGCCCAGCAGAGCGCAGAGGCCCGCGAGGCGGTAGGCGGTGGCCGGCGTCATGCTCCGGTCGTCTCCTTTGACAGCGCCCACAGCCGGTCGGCGTCCGCCGGGTCGAGCGCATAGTCCATCACGCCCTCGAACGGCCGGTCCTTCGACCACGGCCCCGCCTGGGCGCAGTTCTCCAGATAGAGCCCGCCGACGCCCTCGAGCTCATCGCCCACCGCCGCCCAGACGGAGGTCGAGGCGCCCTGCTCGGTCGTCTTGAAGCCCTGTCGGACTTCGCCCTGCTCGTTGATCCAGCCCATGGCCATCTGCTCTTCCCTGCTCATGTGCCGCTGCAGCGGCGTCATGATGCCCCCCGGCATGACAGCGTTCGCCCTGATTCCACGATCCTTGTAGCGCTTGTCGAAGCCGACCGCGAAGAGGCTGTTGGCGGTCTTCGACT
>Ga0157373_10001318_pt1 | contig 18986 bp, 16 predicted proteins | sample C65metaG_FD_113460 | JGI IMG/M metagenome (GOLD analysis project Ga0157373, IMG submission 113460) | Corn rhizosphere microbial communities from Kellogg Biological Station, Michigan, USA - C6-5 metaG | ecosystem: Host-associated > Plants > Roots > Rhizosphere > Soil | place: USA: Michigan... | reverse complement strand
GATACAGAAAAGCTTTTGCGCAGTTTGATGTAGAGAAAGTAGCAGCCTTCACTGAGGATGACGCTGAGCGGCTGATGAATGATACCGGGATTATCAGAAACAGGCTGAAGATCAATGCCGCCATCAGCAATGCAAAATTATTTATCGCGGTACAAAAAAAGTTTGGCTCCTTCGCAGATTATCTCTGGGGATTTATGCCGGGCAGCGAACCGCTCAACAATACAGTAAATTCCCTGGCAGATGTTCCGGCGCGGACAGCCATATCTGATGCGATCAGTAAGGATATGAAGAAGAGGGGTTTTAAATTCTTTGGCACCACAATTTGCTATGCACATATGCAGGCAACGGGAATGGTAAATGATCATATTGATGGCTGTATAGCAAAATAGGGATGGTCAACATTTTCTTGCTCTTCCTGTGGTACAGCAAGTGGCCCTGGTTGCATTCGGTTCCGGGTAAGTTGAAAAACCCCTTGCTCATCCTGGCAAAGCTGACAGTGATCTGCCTCTTTGTGGGATTCATGGGGGGATATTTTTCGCATTTGCTGATTCAGCTGAAGCTGATTCCTGATCCCGGACCGAGTATCCTGGATCACAATGATATGTCGCAATTCCAATTCTTTATGGGGGCTGTATTGGTGGCCCCTGTGCTCGAAGAGCTGGTATTCAGGGCGCAGCTGACACGATTTTCGGGCATGCTGGTGTTCATCTCACTGATCTTCGGTCTATTGCTTGCTGCGCTTGTAAAAACCTACTGGGGCTTCCTGATCAGTCCGCTGATTTTCGGGATCCTCTTCCTGATCTACCGTTTTACGGTTGCCGGCAGTGTTGCCAGAAAGTTTAACCTGTGGCAGCGTCTCTTTCCCTGGCATTTTCATCTTACAGCCCTTTGTTTTGCGCTGGTTCATCTGGCGAACTACGAAAGGGGAATTGCCCTGTTGCCCTATGGCTTGCTCTATACGCTGCCTCAGCTGGCAATAGGCCTGATGCTGGGCTTTACCAGGATGTTTTATGGACTGAAATATGCCATCGCCCTGCATTCGCTTTACAATTTGTTCTTCGTGATTGTTGTATTCATGAAGCAGTAAAGATTCCTGCTGATTAGGTTTCGTAAATTGCAGGTGTTAACTTTGAGGGGCAATCATTAAAATAAACAATCAATGAAGAAACTTTTCCTGCTTGATGGTATGGCGCTAATTTACAGGGCGCATTTTGCATTAAGTAAAACTCCGAGATTTACGTCTACCGGTATAAATACCTCGGCCGTAATGGGTTTTGCCAATACCTTAATGGAAGTCCTGAGAAAGGAAAAACCAAGTCATATTGCTGTAGTTTTCGATACAGATGCGCCTACAGAAAGGCATACTGATTTTGTGGCCTATAAAGCTCATCGCCAGGCCATGCCGGAAGACCTGGCATCCGCGCTGCCTTACATTTTTAAACTTATCGAGGGATTTAATATTCCGGTGATCACTAAGGATGGTTATGAGGCTGATGATATTATTGGTACGCTGGCTAAAGAAGCGGAGAAAGATGGCTTTACGGTTTTCTGCATGACACCTGATAAAGATTTTGCACAGCTGGTTTCGGAGAATATCTTCATCTATAAACCTGCCCGCATGGGTAATGAAATGGAGATCATGGGTGTTCCGCAGGTACTGGCGAAATGGGAGATTGAGAATGTTCTGCAGGTGATTGATATCCTGGGCCTCTGGGGGGATGCGGTAGATAATATACCAGGTATTCCCGGCATTGGGGAGAAGACGGCAAAATCACTGATCAAACAGTACGGTTCTATGGAGAATATCATTGCAAATTCTCATGAGCTAAAAGGCAAGCAGCGTGAAAACGTGGAGAACTTTGCGGAGCAGGGACTGATTTCCAAAAAGCTGGCTACGATTATACTGGATGTTCCGGTTGATTTTGATGAGCTTTCTCTAAGACTGGAAGAGCCAAGCAAGGAGTTACTGGAGCCTCTGTTTGCAGAACTGGAATTCAGGACATTGGGTCGCCGGGTATTTGGCGATGGCTTCAATATCGGGGATGCAAAAGGGGCTGGCTCGCAGCAGACAGATTTGTTTGGAAATACCGCAGAGCAGCCGCAGATAAAGAAGTTTGAGCAGCTTCCCAATTTATTTGAACAACCTGCAGCAGGACGTACGATAGCGGATACCAATCCCGATTACCAGCTGATCGATACGCCTGAGAAACGGAAGGAGCTGATTACGCTCTTACTGCAGCAGACAGATATATCATTTGATACTGAAACCACGGGCACCGATGCCAATACGGCTGAGCTGGTGGGTTTATCCTTCTGTATAGAAGCGGGAAAAGGCTGGTATATTCCGGTTCCTGCAGATCAGCAGGAAGCACAGGCAATAGTAGACGAATTTAGACCGGTATTGGAAAATGAAAACATCGCCAAGACCGGACAGAATATTAAATATGATATCCTGGTACTGAAATGGTACAATGTGGAGATCAAAGGCAGATTATTTGATACAATGCTGGCACATTACCTGATTGATCCTGATACGCGCCATAATATGGATGTGTTATCCGAGAATTATCTGGGGTATACACCGATTTCCATTACTTCGCTGATTGGTCCTAAGGGTAAAAATCAGGGTACGATGAGGGATGTGCCAGTGGAAAAAGTGGTGGATTATGCAGCAGAAGATGCTGATGTAACGCTGCAGCTGGCAAATGTCTTTAAACCGATTCTTAAAGATCTCAATGCAGAAGAGCTGTTGGCCAACATAGAAAATCCGCTGGTGTATGTGCTGGCAGATATGGAAAAAGAGGGGGTGAGGATTGATATGCCAACGCTGATCAGTTACTCTGCTGAGCTGGAAACTGATATCCGCCGTTTTGAACAAAGTGTTTACGACAAAGCAGGTGTGGTATTTAATCTGGCATCGCCGAAGCAACTGGGAGAGGTGCTTTTTGATAAGCTACAGCTTGATCCCAAGGCCAAGAAAACAAAAACGGGTCAGTATCAGACGGGCGAAGATGTCTTGTCTGCCCTGGCACATAAGAGTGATATTGTGAAAGATATCCTTGATTTCCGCCAGTTGCAGAAGCTGAAGTCTACATATGTCGACGCATTACCTCAGCTGGTGAACCCAAAAACAGGACGTGTCCACACCAGTTATAACCAGGCTGTAGCAGCAACCGGCAGGCTGAGTTCCAACAACCCTAACCTGCAGAATATTCCTATCCGCACAGAACGCGGGAGAGAAGTGCGCAAGGCATTTATCCCAAGGGATGAAAATCACGTGCTGCTCTCGGCAGATTACTCTCAGATAGAGCTGCGGATTATAGCCGATATCAGTAAGGAAGAGAATATGTTATTTGCTTTTAATAACGGAATAGACATTCATACGGCTACAGCCGCGAAGGTCTATGGTGTCAGTATTGAAGAGGTGAGCTCAACACAGCGGAGAAATGCCAAGGCAGTGAACTTTGGGATTATCTACGGACAGTCGGCATTTGGTTTGTCGCAGAACCTTGGGATTCCGAGAAAAGAAGCCGCAGAAATGATCGAGCAGTACTTTGCACAGTATCCGGGTATCAAAAGATACATGACGGATACCATGAACTTTGCGCGAGAGAACGGATTTGTGAAGACCATGATGGGTAGAAGAAGATACCTTAGGGATATCAATTCAGCCAACCAGACGGTTCGTGGCTTTGCGGAACGAAATGCGATTAATGCACCTATACAGGGTTCCGCTGCGGATATGATTAAAATTGCGATGATTAATATCCATCAGGATATCAAAGATCAAAAGCTACAGTCTAAGATGACGATGCAGGTGCATGATGAGTTGGTGTTTGATGTGCTGAAAACAGAGGTGGAAGCGATGAAAAAAATCATCAGTCACCGGATGAAGACAGCTATTGAAACAACAGTGCCGATTGAGATTGAGATTGGTGAGGGCGATACCTGGCTGGCAGCGCATTAGGTTGGTTTATTCTTAAAAAAAGAAAGCTTGTTTTTCAATGCTGTATGCTGCTGAAACGCACCATAAGGCATCGAAAGACAAGCTTTCTTTTTTTAGGATAATTCTATGGTTTCTCCGATAGCCGGTAAAAACAACTGTTTGTTCTCTCTGGCGAACTTTGCCACAGCGGCTTCAGTATCGATAGTGATCTCAGCCATAGTATTATAATGGACGCCAACTACACGGTCAACATTTACAAATTTTGCAGCCAGTAGCGCATCATCCGGGTCCATGGTGTAATTACCGCCGATTGGGAGGATGGCATAGTCCAGCTTGTATAATTCAGCCAGCAATTTCATATCCATATTGAGTGATGTATCACCTGCGAAATAGATAGATTTTCCTTCTAATTCCAGTACATAACCCGCGGGATTGCCACCATAGGTGCCGTCGCCCAGGGCGCTGGAGTGGGTAGCCCATACCATACGTACTTTTCCGAAATCAAATTTATAGGAGCCATAATTCATGGCATGGAGATTTGTTAATCCCTGTTTTCCTGCCCATTGTGCAACTTCAGCCTGAGCGATAACTTTTGCACCTGTTTGGTTTGCCAAAAGCACAAGGTCTCCGGTGTGATCAAAGTGACCGTGACTGATAAAAATATAATCTGCTTCAATTGCCTTTACATCAATTGCCGAAGCCAAAGGGTTCTGCGTGATGAAAGGATCAAAAAGAAACTTTTTGCCATCTGCTTCCAGCAGAAAACTGGAATGTCCGTAATAGGTGAATTTCATTGTTTTATCTGTTTTTAGTTTCCAAACATCCCGCCTAAGCCACCAAGCATATCCTGGGTGGCAGCCTGCATTTCCTGAGCGCTCACGCTCTCTGCCTGCTGTAATACTTTGTTGATTGCAGTCAGAAGAAGCTCTTCAACTTCTTCTTTGTCAGCATCTTTAAAGAATTCTTCGTTGATCTCAATTGCAGTTATCGCTTTGTTTGCTGTTGCAGTAACCTTGATGGCACCACCTTCAACTTCTGCGAACACAGAAACAGTATCCAAACGTTTTTTTATTTCTTCAGCTTTTTGCTGAGCAGCCATTAATTTATCGAACATAATGAGTTAGTTTTAATTGAAAACGAAAGTAAGGGATTTTTGGTTTAAAGAATTATCCTTTTTTTCTTGGTTTAGCCCTTTCATATTGTACTGGCCATGGAGTTTCCTCATCCAGTTCACAGGCAGCATGGAGGGGGAAGTAAGGGTCTCTGAGGAGTTCCCTGGCTAAAAAGATGAGGTCAGCTTTGCCCTCCTGCAGAATCTCCTCTGCCTGTCTGGCTTCAGTGATCAGTCCTACAGCACCCGTCAGGACGCCGGTTTCTTTTTTGATCTGCTCCGCAAAAGGCACCTGATAACCCGGGGACAGCGGGATCTTCTGGTATGATACATTGCCACCTGAAGACACGTCAATCAGGTCTACACCTTTATCCCGGAGGATGGCAGAGAGTTTTACCGACTCTTCGGGCGACCATCCACCTTCAGCCCAATCGGTCGCGGAAATCCTTACAAACAATGGGTTTTCGGCAGGCCATTCTTCCTGTACTGCAGCCACAACTTCCATAACAAACCGAATCCTGTTTTCGAAACTGCCGCCATACTGATCGCTACGCTCATTGCTGAGGGGAGAGAGGAACTGGTGGAGCAGGTAACCATGAGCGGCATGGATCTCCAGCACTTCATAACCGGCTTCGACAGATCTTCTGGTGGCCGACCTGAAATCTGCCAGGATCTTTTCTATGCCTTCAGTGCTGAGTGCTTCAGGGGCTATGGTGCCTTCCTGATGCGGAATCGCACTTGGAGCCACCGTTGTCCATCCACCTTCGTCTTCGGTGATTTGCTTACTGCCCTTCCACGGGGTGTCAAAGCTTGCTTTCCTTCCGGCATGTGCCAGCTGAACACCTGCTACAGCGCCGTTTTCTTTGATAAAAGAGGTGATGCGTTTTAAAAAGGTGATATGTTCGTCAGACCAGATTCCGAGATCATAAGGAGAGATCCTGCCTTCAGAAGAAACAGAAGTAGCTTCTTGGAGGATGAGCGCTGCACCACCTACGGCACGGCTTCCCAGATGCACTAAATGCCAGTCGCTGGCAAAACCGTCTGTCGCAGAATACTGGCACATTGGAGATACAATAATCCTATTTTTCAAATGGACATTTTTGATGTCCAGGGGAGATAATAACTTAGACATGATATTTTTTTTGGTGTACAAATTAAATCATACTAACACAAAAAAATCCCATATGTGTTTTAACTAATAAGTTATGACAGAAATCAGATACTGGGTGCAGAATCTTGCAAAAAATAACATAGAATTAATATTATTTTGTGGCATTTTTTTGAAATAAAGCCTACTTTTGTACTGCTGATCAGAGGATAAGCAGGAGTTGACAAAATGTAAAAAAATAAAAAACGCATTGCACAACTCAATATTTATTTAAACCTTTACACCTTCAGTAATTTAAAGCGGGATTTATACAGAAAATGATAAAGCAAACGACACATAAACTTTCGATAGTAACAGCAAAAAATATTGCTACGAGAAGTTTATATATTGAGCGTTTGCAGCCTGTCATCTATGTAACAACCAGCCGGCAAAATTATACACCCCGTATTTGAGTTAAATCTATACTCAATCGAAGAGGTTTGTCCTCTCCATCCAAAACCAATTAATCAGAATATTTATTTTTTTTCGTTAACTATTAATGAATATAAACGATTTTATAGTGCAGGTTGCACTTCCTGAACATCGTGTTTTTGCAGAAGAGATCTGTGAAGAAATGGCTGAATCTGCAAAAGCAAGAGGTACAGGTATCGCTAAACGTTCCCCGGACTATGTTGCTGGTAAGATGTCTGAGGGGAAATCTGTAATTGCTTTTCATAAAGATGGCTCATGGGCCGGGTTCTGTTATATCGAAACATGGAGTCATGGTCAGTTTGTTGCCAACTCTGGTTTGGTGGTAAGTCCGAAATACAGGAAAGTAGGGCTTGCACACACGATAAAAGAGAAAATATTTGAGTTATCGAGACAGAAGTATCCCAAAGCCAAGATATTTGGTTTAACTACCGGTCTTGCGGTAATGAAGATCAACTCTGACCTGGGCTATGAACCTGTAACTTATTCTGAATTGACACAGGATGAAGATTTCTGGAAAGGCTGCCAGAGTTGTGTGAACTTTGAAATCCTTAAAATGAAGGACCGAAAAAACTGTATGTGTACAGCAATGTTGTATGACCCTGCTACACAGAAACATGATGTGGCCAAGAAATTTGCCGAGGAGCTGCAGCGTAAGCCTAAGTTGTATGAACGCTTTATGCGTATCAAACAAAGGCTGGTGCTTAAGCCTAAATCAGATGATAAAGGAGGAATGAAATCTATTCTCCAGTTATCATCGCTATTTTTTAAATAATTTTACCAGTGATGCTTTGCATCACGTTACCATAATTGATCAATAAAAATATAATCTAATGAAGAAGAAAGTAGTTTTAGCTTTTAGCGGAGGTTTAGATACTTCATTTTGCTGTATTCATCTTGCTCAGGACCGCGGTCTTGAAGTCCATTCAGTAATTGTAAATACAGGTGGTTTTTCTGAAGAAGAATTACAGGAAATCGAAAAAAGAGCTTACGCTTTAGGTGTGGCTTCTCATGCTGTAGTAGACGAAACTGCCAACTATTACGATGGATGTATTAAATATCTGGTGTTTGGTAACGTGCTGAAAAATGCTACCTATCCACTTTCTGTAAGTGCTGAGCGTGTAAGCCAGGCTACTGCCATCGCAAATTATGTGAAAAAAATTGGTGCCGACTACGTGGCACATGGTAGTACCGGTGCAGGAAATGACCAGGTAAGGTTTGATATGATCTTCAACATCATTATCCCTAACGTGGAGATCATTACGCCAATCAGAGATCTGAAATTATCCCGCGAAGCGGAAATAGAATACTTAAATAAACATGGTGTAGAATATACTGCTGAAAAAGCAAGATACTCTATCAATAAAGGTCTGTGGGGAACATCTGTAGGTGGAAAAGAAACGCTTACTTCTAATGAAACTCTTCCCGAAGAAGCATGGCCTACACAGGTTTCGGAAACTGAAAGCCGCAAAATTGAGCTTACTTTCGAAAAAGGTGAACTGACAGGTATTGACGGTGAAACGTTAGATCCTGTAAAGGCGATCCAGAAGTTGCAGGCAATTGCGCAGCCTTACGGTATCGGACGTGATATCCATGTAGGTGATACAATCATTGGTATCAAAGGACGTGTAGGTTTTGAAGCTGCGGCGCCAATGGTGATCATCAAGGCACACCATACACTTGAGAAGCATACGTTGACCAAATGGCAGTTGTCATGGAAGGAGCAACTGGCTTCATTCTACGGAAACTGGTTGCATGAAGGTCAGTTCCATGATCCGATCATGCGTAACATCGAAGCTTTCCTAGCAGATACACAACAGACTGTTAGCGGTAAGGTATTCGTAGAACTGCTTCCGTACAGGTTCCAGATCATTGGAATTGAGTCTGATCACGACCTGATGAGCAACAAATTTGGCAGCTACGGTGAGATGAACAATGCATGGAGTGGTGAAGACGTAAAAGGATTCTCTAAAATATTTGGTAACCAGGTAATGATCTGGCATAAAGTGAACAGCAATGAAGATTAGAGCAGGTATAATTGGCAGTGCCGGATATACAGGCGGCGAAATGCTGCGCCTGCTGATCAACCACCCTGATGTGGAGATTGCTTTTGTGCACAGCAACAGTAACGGCGGAAACCTGATTTCTGACGTACATACAGACCTGCTGGGAGATACGGACCTGCGTTTTACGGAGGAGCTTTCACAGGATATCGATGTGTTGTTCCTGTGCGTGGGACATGGTACGGCGAAGAAGTTCCTGGCAGAAAACCCGGTAAAGGAAGGGATTAAAATCATCGACCTTAGCCAGGATTTCAGGTTGTCAGAAGCTGCCGGCACAGACTGGGTATACGGTTTGCCGGAGCTGAACAGGGAGCGTATCAAAGGGGCCAGCTTTATTGCTAACCCGGGATGTTTCGCCACCTGCATTCAGCTGGGTTTATTGCCGCTGGCAGCAAAAGGGCTGATCAAAAAGGATGTACATATCAACGCGACTACGGGATCAACTGGGGCAGGACAGGGATTAAGTCCTACTTCGCATTTTAGCTGGCGTAATAACAATCTTTCTGTATATAAGGCATTTGAACACCAGCACCTGAACGAAATAGGGCAGAGCCTGGTTCAGCTTGATGCACAGTTTGATGTACCATTAAACTTTGTGCCTCAGCGCGGAGATTTTACAAGGGGTATCATGGCAGCAATGTATCTGGAAAGCGACCTTACAGCTGAAGAAGCACAAGCGATATTCGAGGAATATTATGCGGGTCATCCTTTTACCCATGTAAGCAAAAATAATATTGATCTTAAACAGGTGGTAAATACGAGTAAGGGCATTGTGCATGTAGAAAAACATGGCAACCAACTTTTAATTATCAGCATCATTGATAACTTGTTAAAAGGAGCCAGCGGACAGGCCGTGCAGAATATGAATTTAATGTTTGGGCTGGATGAGCGGCAGGGACTGCGCTTAAAGGCCAGTGCTTTCTAGTTAAAGCCAGACAGAAAATTCTTATTTTATTCATCATCCCGGAGATGATCCGGGATAAAACCTTTTAAAAATGAACTTATTCGATGTATACCCTCTCAATGATATAGAAATTACTAAAGCCTCAGGCAGCACTGTCTGGGATGCCAATGGCCAGGAATACCTGGATCTTTATGGCGGACATGCGGTGATCTCTATCGGTCATACCCATCCGCATTATGTAAAACGTTTAACAGAGCAGCTGGCTAAAGTAGGCTTCTACTCCAACTCTGTGAAAATTCCCCTGCAGGTTGAACTTGCAGAGAAACTGGGAAAAGTATCAGGAAAGACTGACTATCAGCTCTTCTTATGTAATTCTGGTGCTGAAGCCAATGAAAATGCATTGAAACTTGCTTCTTTCTATAACGGCAGAAAAAAAATCATTGCTTTTAAAGGTGCCTTTCATGGCAGGACTTCCCTGGCCGTAGCTGTTACTGACAACCCGAAAATTATCGCTCCGGTAAATGAAACGGACAATGTTGTATTTCTCCCTCACAATGATGAGCAGGCGCTGAAAGATGCATTTGCGAGCTATGGCAATGAGATCAGTGCTGTAATTATTGAAGGTATCCAGGGTGTAGGCGGTATTAAGGAGGCCTCAAAAAGTTTCCTGCAGCTGATACGTGCCCTGTGTGATGAGCACAATGCGGTATATATCGCGGACAGTGTACAATGCGGATATGGCAGAACGGGTACATTTTATTCTCATGATTATGCGGGCGTAAATGCCGATGTATATACCATGGCCAAAGGTATGGGTAACGGCTTCCCTGTGGCAGGGATCTCTATCGCGCCGAAATTCAAACCATGGCACTATATGCTGGGAACTACCTTTGGTGGTAACCACCTTGCCTGCGCTGCTGCACTGGCTGTGCTGGAGGTAATGGAGCAGGACAACCTGATGAAAAATGCTGAGGAAACAGGTAACTATCTGATCACGGAACTGAAGAAGATTGAAGAAATAAAAGAGGTGAGAGGACGTGGTTTAATGATAGGTATAGAACTTCCTGAAGAATTATCGCAGGTTAAAAAGAACTTGTTATTTAAACAACATATCTTTACAGGAGAGGCTAAACCTAATGTGATCAGGTTGCTGCCTGCACTAAACCTGACTAAAGAACAAGCCGATCATTTTTTAGAAAACTTTAAAATTGCCTTAAAAGGATGAACCAATTCACCTCTGTAAAAGATGTTGAAGACATTGACCAATTGGTAAAAGATGCCCTCGCATTGAAAGAAAACCCTTATGCACATCAGCATCTGGGAAAAAACAAAACATTAGGACTTGTTTTTCTAAACCCAAGTCTGCGTACGCGTCTGAGCACTCAAAAAGCTGCAATCAACTTAGGCATGAGTGTGATGGTGATGAACATGGATAAAGAGGGATGGGCGCTGGAAACTGAAGATGGTATTGTCATGAACGGTACCACCGTGGAACATATCCGCGAAGCTGCCGCCGTAATGGGGCAGTACTGCGATATCCTTGGACTGCGCTCTTTTCCAAAGCTGACCAACAGGGATGAGGATTATAATGAGGATTTCTTCAATAAGTTTATTAAATACTGTGGTGTACCGGTAGTAAGTTTAGAAAGTGCTACACGCCACCCGCTGCAAAGTCTGGCAGATCTGGTAACGATCAGGGAAACCTGGAAGGGCGAGGCTAAACCAAAAGTGGTACTGGCATGGGCGCCGCATGTAAAAGCATTGCCGCAGGCAGTACCAAACTCTTTTTCGGAATGGATGTGCGAAGCGCAGCGTCTGGATATGCTTGACTTTACGATCGTTCAGCCGGAAGGATATGAGCTGTCGGAAGACTTTACGCCGGGGGCAAACATCATGTATAACCTCGAAGAAGCGCTGAAAGGTGCTGATTATATCTATGTTAAAAACTGGTCGAGCTTTAAAGAATATGGTAAGGTATTGACCTATCCTGACGGATGGATGATGAACAATGAGAAGTTGAAGGATACAAATAATGCGAAAGTAATGCATTGTTTGCCTGTTCGCAGGGACCTGGAGCTGTCATCAGAAATCCTGGACGGACCTAACTCTCTGGTTATTCATGAAGCCGGCAACCGTTTATGGGCTGCACAGGCGGTATTGAAAGACTTATTACAGCGATGAAGCAGTTAACGATCATAAAAATCGGTGGTAATGTAATAGACAGTTCGGAGAAACTGCACCAGTTTCTGCTCGATTTTACGGCATTGCCGGGAGATAAGATATTGGTTCATGGTGGTGGAAAGATCGCGACTGAACTAGGACATTCGCTGGGTATCGAGCCCAGGATGGTTGAAGGAAGGCGGATAACTGATATTGAAACGCTTCGCATCGTGACGATGGTTTATGCCGGGCTGATCAACAAAAATATGGTTGCGCAACTACAGGCAAAAGGCTGTAATGCGATTGGCCTCAGTGGTGCCGACGGAAATGTGATTAAGGCGGCAAAACGCCCTGTAGTAACGATCGATTATGGCTTCGTGGGCGACCTGGACGAAAGCTCGGTAGCTGTGGATACGCTTCATAGCCTCCTGAAAAGTGGTCTGGTGCCGGTGCTTTGCGCGATTACGCATGACGGTGACAGCCAATTGCTGAATACCAATGCAGATACGATAGCATCAGCCGTTGCTGTTGCGATGTCCTCAGCTTATGATACCCGCTTAGTGTATTGCTTTGAGAAAAAAGGCGTGCTCCGCGATGTGGACGACGACCTTTCACTTGTTACAGAAATCAAACGAAATGAATTTGATCAGCTGAAAGCAGAGGGAGTAGTTTCTGGTGGTATGATCCCTAAGCTGCACAATGCTTTTGAGGCGATCAGGCAAGGGGTAAAAGCTGTTTATATCGGCAAGGCCGACGAGCTGCCGCAGATTGATTTGAACGGATTCGGAACCAGATTAATAGATTAAATAATGGGACAATTTACAGGAAATATTGCCATTCTTGGCAGTGGAAACATCGGACTTTCGCTGGCTAAGGGCTTAGTGAAAGCAGATTACGTAAAAGCTGGCCAGATTAGCCTGACCAGAAGGAATATCAGTAAACTTCAGGACTTTGCAGACCAGGGTTTTGCGGTGAGCAAAGATAATGCTGCCATAGTTGCTGCGGCGGATATTATTGTGCTGGCAGTTTTACCGCAACAGCTGAACCTCCTGATGGAAGAAATTGCACCGGTAATAGATATTAATAAACACGTAGTGATTTCTGTAGCGTCAGGTGTAAGCTGCGCTGATATACGCAGCAAGCTAAAAGATGGTCTTGAAGTAATCCGGGCAATGCCTAACACAGCTATCGCCATCGGACAATCCATGACCTGTGTAGCCTCTGACAATGCCTCTAAAGCGCATATCGATGAGGTAACGAAGATGTTCGAAACTGTCGGATCGGTAGTGAAGATCAATGAAGACCTGATGACATCGGCCACAGCGCTGTGTGCCTGTGGTATTGCCTTCTTTTTACGGGCCATCCGTGCTGCATCGCAGGGTGGAGTAGAAATAGGCTTCCATGCTGATGAGGCACTGAAAATGGCCGTGCAAACTGCTAAAGGGGCAGCAGACTTGCTGCTGCAGATGCAATCGCATCCTGAACAGGAAATCGATAAAGTAACATCGCCAAAGGGGTGTACCATTGCTGGTTTGAATGAAATGGAACACAATGGTTTTAGTTCATCCCTTATTAAAGGCATCAAGCTCTCTGCAGTTAAAGCGGGAGAATTATATACAAAGGGATAAATTATGATAGAAAAACTGCAAAAAGATAGTTTAGAGTTGCTAAAAGAATTGATCAGCATCCAGTCTTTCAGTAAGGAAGAGGATAAAACGGCTGATCTGATCGGGCAATTTTTGCAGGAACGAGGAATACAAATACACCGTAAGCTCAATAACATCTGGGCTTACAACAAATATTTTGATGAGCGCAAGCCTACTGTGCTGCTCAACTCACACCATGATACGGTAAAACCAAACTCCGGCTACACCAGAGATCCCTATGCGCCGGATATTGAAGAGGGTAAACTTTTCGGATTGGGAAGTAATGACGCCGGTGGCTGTCTGGTATCCCTGATTGCTACCTTTCTTTATTTCTACGATCAGGAAGGATTATCCTATAATATCTGCCTTGCGGCTACGGCTGAGGAAGAGATCTCGGGACATAACGGACTGGAGTATGTGCTTCCTGACCTTGGTGAACTGGAGTTCGCTATTGTCGGGGAACCTACGGAGATGAACCTGGCGATTGCTGAAAGGGGATTGCTGGTGCTCGACTGTACGGTTACTGGTAAGGCCGGGCATGCCGCACGTGAAGAGGGTGACAACGCCATTTATAAAGCGCTGAAGGATATTGAATGGTTCAGAAACTATAAGTTTGCCAAAGTCTCTGAAGTTTTTGGCCCGCTGAAAATGTCGGTTACGATAATCAACGCCGGGTCACAACATAACGTTGTACCGGCAACATGTACTTTTACTGTGGATGTTCGCGTTACTGATGCGTACAGCAATGAAGAAGTGCTTAAAATCATACGTACGAATGTGGATTGTGATGTAAAACCACGCTCGGTGAGGTTAAAGCCTTCGTCAATTGATAAGGAACATCCACTGGTACAGTCGGGCATAACTTTGGGAAGAACTACCTATGGTTCGCCAACGACCTCCGACCAGGCATTGTTGAGCATTCCTTCAGTGAAGGTTGGGCCGGGTGATTCTGCAAGGTCGCATATGGCTGATGAATATGTATACGTTGATGAGGTTGCTGCCGGCATAGCGTTATATATTGAGATGCTTAAACCTGTGATCAACGGTAAATAATCCGGCTGGTCACCTTAATACTTTAGCTTAAATTAAAAGAATAGATATCTAATGAAGATCTGGCAGAAAAATATTGAAGTAAATAAGGATATTGAAAGTTTCACTGTAGGTAAAGACAGGGAACTGGATCTTGAAATGGCGGCTTTTGATGTTTTAGGCTCATTGGCACATGTGGAAATGCTCGAAAGTATAGGTCTGCTTACTGCGTCTGAACTTACAGAGATCCAGGTGGCGCTGAAAAAGATCTATGCAGAAATTGAAGCCGGAGAATTTAAAATTGAAGATACTGTAGAGGATGTGCATTCACAGGTTGAATGGCTGCTTACCCAGCGTATCGGAGAGGCCGGTAAAAAGATCCATAGCGGACGCTCGCGCAATGATCAGGTACTGGTAGACCTGAAGCTATTCTTCAGAGACAGGATAGAAACGATGGTTGGCAATACTGTCAGCCTGTTTCAGCAGCTGATCACGCTGAGCAACGCACATAAAGATAAATTGGTACCAGGATATACGCATCTCCAGATCGCTATGCCTTCATCATTCGGACTTTGGTTTGGCGCATATGCAGAAAGCCTGGTGGATGATATGGAGGTGATGCTCGCTGCCTGGAAGATCTGTAATAAAAATCCTTTGGGTTCTGCCGCAGGTTACGGATCGTCGTTTCCGCTGAACAGAACCATGACTACTGAACTGCTGGGCTTCGAAAACCTCAATTACAATGTGGTTTATGCACAAATGGGCAGAGGAAAAACAGAACGTATCTTGGCACAGGCGATGTCTTCAGTAGCGGCGACGCTTGCCAAGATGTCTATGGATGTAACGCTGTTTATCAATCAGAACTTTGGTTTTATCAAATTTCCGGATGAGCTGACTACAGGATCGAGCATCATGCCACATAAGAAAAACCCCGATGTTTTTGAACTGATCCGTTCACGCTGCAACAAGATTCAGGCTTTGCCAAACGAAATTGCAATGATGACGACGAACCTGCCATCGGGTTATCACCGTGACCTGCAGTTGCTGAAAGAAAATCTTTTCCCATCTATGGTTTCATTGAATGAATGCCTGGAGATGACAACATACATGCTGCAGCATATTGACATTAAAGACGATATCTTAAAGGATAAGAAATACGATTACCTGTTTAGTGTTGAAGTGGTTAACGACCTTGCGCTAAAGGGTATTCCTTTCAGGGAAGCCTACAAGATTGTAGGTGAATCTATCGAAAGTGGTACCTTTGTGCCTGGAGTAGAGGTAAACCATACACATGAAGGCAGTATCGGAAACTTGTGCAATCCCGAAATTGAGCTGATGATGGAGGCTATTCTCGATCAGTTTAATTTCGAAAAAACAAAAACAGCCATAGAGCAGTTGCTGGCTTAAATTCTAACCATAAATAAAAAAATAAAATGAGCGTATCAGTATTAGCAAAGTCACTTATTGGCTCTGAGATCATCAAGATTGGTCAGGAGGTTAATGAACTGAAGAGCAAAGGGGCTAAAATTGCGAATCTTACTATCGGAGACTTTGATCCTTCCATCTTTCCAATTCCATCAGAATTAAAAGACGAGATCGTTAATGCCTATAATGAGCATCACACCAATTATCCTCCTGCGGATGGTGTGCTTTCCCTAAGAAAAACTGTTGCAGGGATTTTAAAAGATCGCTACGAACTGGACTTCAATACAGATGAAATCCTGGTTTCAGGAGGTTCACGCCCTTTGATTTATGCGACTTACCTGGCGCTGGTAGATCCGGGAGATAAGGTGATTTATCCGGCACCATCGTGGAACAACAACCACTACTGCCACCTTTCTTCTGCTGAAGGTATTGCGGTTGAAACTACTGCTGAAACTAATTTCATGCCTACCGCGGAACTGCTGAGGCCACATATCAAAGGAGCGACCCTATTGGCGCTTTGCTCACCACTTAACCCTACAGGTACGATGTTCAGCAAGGAACAGCTGGAGGAGATCTGTGACATGGTGATTGAGGAGAATAAATCAAGAGCAGCAGGAGAGAAGCCGTTGTATATTATGTATGACCAGATCTATTCACTGCTTACCTTCGGTAAAGAACATATTAACCCGGTGAGTTTACGTCCGGAACTGAGAGATTATGTAGTTTATATCGATGGTATTTCCAAATGCCTTGCTGCAACAGGTGTTCGTGTGGGATGGGGATTTGGACCGGCAGAGGTGGTGTCTAAAATGAAGGCATTGCTGACGCATATCGGTGCCTGGGCGCCTAAGGCGGAGCAGGTAGCTGTAGCAAAATATTTTGCAGATAAAGCCCTGGTTGACCAGTTTATGGATTCATTTAAGGAGCAGATCCAGGAAAGCCTGAATGCACTTTACGTGGGTTTCCAGCAGTTAAAAAGTGAAGGCTTTGCGGTAGATGCGATTGTACCTATGGGAGCGATCTATCTGACCCTGAAAATCGATTATATTGGAAAGACTACTGCATCAGGAGACCTGTTGAAAGACAGCACAGATGTAAACTCTTACCTGATCAATGAAGCACTGGCAGCCTTTGTGCCATTCTCATGTTTCGGTACGGATGAAACGAAGAGCTGGTTCCGTGCTTCGGTGGGCGGATGTTCTCTGGAAGATATCAATGCCATGATCCCGAGGATCAAAGCTGCTTTGAGCAAACTGAAGTAATTTCATCTTATCATAAAAAAAGGGCTGTCCATTTGGGCAGCCCTTTTTTGTTACTTAAATTCTGATGTCTTATGGAATTCGATATCAGGATAATCCCTCTTGGTCATATTGATCATGAAATCATTGTCAGCCAGATAAACAGCATTGCCATCTTTATCCTCGCCAATATGCAATTGTTTACGCTTTACAAATTCTTCCAGTTTCTTTTTATCAGTAGAAGATACCCAGTTTGAGCGGGTGTAGCTCAGCATGCGGAAATGTGCTTTTGCACCATATTCATGCTCAAGCCTGAAAGCGATTACTTCAAATTGCAGGTCGCCCACAGCTCCAATGATCTTCCTGTTACCAGGCTGCTGGATAAACAACTGCGCAACGCCTTCCTCTGTGAGCTGCTGTATGCCCTTCTCCAGCTGTTTAGTGCGAAGTGGATCTCTGTTCTCTACCTCTTTGAATATTTCAGGAGAGAAGCTAGGAATGCCCTTGAATTGAAGTTTTTCTCCTTCTGTCAACGTGTCGCCGATTTTGAAGTTGCCGCTGTCATATAATCCGACAACATCTCCCGGCCATGCTTCTTCCACAATGCTTTTTTCATTGGCCATGAAGTCCATGGGATTTGAAAACTTCAGTTTTTTATCCTGACGGGTATGGTAGTAAAATTTATTCCTTTCGAATTTACCTGAACAGATTCTCAGGAATGCAATACGGTCGCGGTGCTTGGGATCGAGGTTGGCATGGATCTTAAATACGAAACCTGAGAAGTTTTTCTCCTCTACCATTACTTCTCTTTCTTCAGCTTCCCTGCTTCTCGGGCTGGGTGCGATATTGATGAAAGTATCAAGCAGCTCCTTAATTCCGAAGTTGTTGATCGCACTGCCAAAAAATACCGGTGCCAGCAAACCCTCGGTATACATGCTTTGGTCAAGCGAACCATATACACCTTCTACCAGTTCAAGATCTCCTTTTAGTCCTGAGAGTTCTGCCGGTTTAAGGAAGTTATTCAGTTTTTCATCATTCAGATCATTGACTTCAATCACCGGGTCGGCAATCTTGGTTTTATCCGGCTCAAAAAGATTCAGATGCTTATTGTAGATGCTGTATACTCCTTTGAAGGTATGACCCTGTCCGATAGGCCAGGAAAGCGGACAAAGGCTGATATTCAGCTTACTCTCAATTTCATCCAGCAGGTCGAATGCGTCCTTACCTTCACGGTCCATCTTGTTGACAAAGATAATCACGGGGGTATTACGCATGCGGCAAACTGCCATTAGCTTTTCTGTTTGCTCCTCCACACCTTTTACACAGTCTACCACAAGGATAACACTGTCAACAGCGGATAAAGTTCTGTATGTATCTTCTGCGAAATCCTTGTGACCAGGGGTATCCAGAATATTGATTCTTTTGTCTTTGTATTCAAAACCCATTACAGAGGTCGCAACGGAAATACCACGTTGTTTCTCAATCTCCATGAAATCTGAAGTACTGCTTTGGTTGGCCTTGTTACGTTTTACTGCGCCTGCCGTATTTATCGCTCCGCCAAATAACAGAAACTTTTCAGTTAAGGTTGTTTTACCAGCATCGGGGTGACTAATAATGGCGAATGTTTTTCTTTTTTCTATTTCGGGGTGGATCATAAAGGATTAAGCATAATGCTTGAAGGCTGCAAAGATAAAGATAATATATAAAATAAAATCCGGCCAATACTGACCGGTTCTCATTATCATCATTAATTGCCTCTTCCGCCGCGGCCACCTCTTCCCTGTTCTGCAGGTCGGGCTTGTTGTTGCTGCTGCTGCTGTTGTTGGCGTTGCTGTTGCTCCTGTTGGGCACGTTGCTGACGTTGTTGCTGATCCTGTTGCTGCTGCTG
>Ga0157373_10001316_pt1 | contig 18999 bp, 16 predicted proteins | sample C65metaG_FD_113460 | JGI IMG/M metagenome (GOLD analysis project Ga0157373, IMG submission 113460) | Corn rhizosphere microbial communities from Kellogg Biological Station, Michigan, USA - C6-5 metaG | ecosystem: Host-associated > Plants > Roots > Rhizosphere > Soil | place: USA: Michigan... | reverse complement strand
TTAATCTTTATCAGGGTGACTTCGAACTGACAACCGAATTGATTAAAATGTTGCACAGGCAGGCATCCTTGAATCTTTAAAAATCATAGTTAAGACATTCTCCACAATCCTCCTCTCTCTTCCCCCAATCAATACAACTCAAACACCAGCTTGTTTATTTTTTCATCGTGTATTCTATTCCTGTATTTAATTGGTTGAGTTGAGTATCAGGGCTGGTTATTTTACTAATTTGTAACTATCTAAAATTGAATCTTTACTTGTAAATGGTTCCTGTAAAACCAAATTCAGATAGCTTTACCATAGTGCAGTTGTTAGGTGAATCAATAAAGGCTTTAATAGTAAACATAAGAGTTTTCACTGACAATAGAATTGCGGAAGGATTTGTATGGTTTCCTCCGCTCTCCTTAAAGGATCAACCATAGATGCTGGATAGATACCCTATAGGAAAGCTATAGCACATGGGTGACAGATGCGGTATATACGCCGCACTTACCCCGGACTCATCCCGCAGTTGTGTCTGACTTGCGCTGCCCTGGGTCATTGTCAACCGCAATAAGAAAATAAGAAAATAGTCTACTAAATTCTATTGAAAAATGACGTGGTGGGGAATTTAAAGATACAATTTTTTTAAATCGCTTGCAATTTTAAAACCTAATAATTAATAAGACACTTTCTTGCGTAGATCGCGTAGATCACATAATGCAAAGGATACGAACTTGCCAAGAACTTTCTTGGTTTACCTTTCATGCGAAAAAAACAAGGGGCAAAAAAACCAAGAAGGTTTTATTTCAGACTTTCAATAAAAATAGGAGCCCCCAAAAAACCTTCTTGGTTTGGACTGCTTTCCAAAAACCTTCTTGGTTTCTACACCCACTCACCTCAGAAAATCCCCCTTCAATTCCATCCATTCAGGCTTCAAGATGCTGTAATAAACCGTGTTTCTACGGTAGCCGTCGTGCAGTACGGTGTGTGATCTTAAAATACCTTCCAGCTTTCCGCCAATCTTTTCTATTGCCGTCCGCGAGGCGATGTTTCTTTCATCCGTTTTCAGCTCTACCCGCTCCGCATTCAGCTTTTCAAAGGCGTATTCCAGCAAGAGGTACTTACAATTTCTGTTGAGCCCGGTTCGCTGAAAAGCTTTGCCATACCAGGTAGCACCGATCTCCAGCCGGTCGTCGGCATTGGAAATATTCAAAAAGCTGGTGCTTCCTGCCCATGCATCAGCTTTTTTGTCGAAAACAGTAAAGGTATAACGTTGATGATCTGCACGAAGGCTGATGGCTTTATCAATATATACCTGCAACAGTGGCCGGGTAGAAACCGGCGCCGGCGAGTATTGCAACAGATTTTTATCTTCTGTAGCTATTGAGAAGAGATTGTCAACATCCTGCTCCTGAACCGGCCGCAGCAATGCTCTTTCATTTTCGAGAATGATATCTTTGGTGAATGGGAAATTCATTGATTCGATGATGATTGATTATTAAATTATTCAACTATTAAATTATTGGGCTGACATTCAATACTGAACGTTCAACTTTAAGCCCTAAACGCTTTGTCTCTTTTTGCGCCTTTGAGCATTTGTGGCTATTTCAATGAACTACTAACAAAAACTTCCTCTCCCACCTCCCATTCATTTTTCGAAAGCCTCACCACGATCTTCAGATCATCGAGCAGTATTTCTGCTTCATAAAAGCTGCCCCAGAAAGATATTTTTTGTATCGTTCCCTTTTGCCCGTCGTTATTGCTGATCGTGAAATCTTCAGGGCGTAGCAGCACGTCTCCGCTTGTTTTGATGGCGAAGCGGGAGGCCTGGACGGATGTCAGCAAGTTGTATTTTCCAAACATGCCGGCCACATATTCATCCACCGGCTCATAATAAATTTGCTTCGGCGTTCCCTGCTGCACAATCCTCCCGTCTTTGATCACGAGTATTTGGTCGGCCCATGAAAGGGTATCGTTTGGATCGTGGGAGGCAAGCAGGCAGGTGATCCCCAATCGTGTGGTAATGTCTTCCAGCACCGCCTTCAACGTGTTTTTGTTGATCGGGTCGAGGTTGGAAAAAGGCTCATCCAACACGAGCAACCGGGGCTGCTTTACCAGCAGCATGCATAAAGCGATGCGCTGCTTTTCGCCTCCTGAAATCTGGTTGGTTCTGCGGCCGAGCAAATGGCTGATCCTGCAGATGTCAAACAGCCTATTGGCTTCGGTTTCGTCCATACTTACCTGGAACCAGATCAGGTCTTTTACCACATAATTATTGTGAAGCTCATAATGCTGCGAGAGGTAAGCGATGCCTTTGTGACCAGCCAGTAATTTTTCTTCCGGCCCGGTAACTTTTTCGCCATTAAAGAGAACCGTTCCGCTGTCACGCTGCACATGCCCTGAGATGATTCTGAGCAACGTGGATTTGCCCGCACCTGATTCGCCGGTGATGGCTATCTTCTGCAATGCTTCCTGCTGGAAGCTGATGTTACCGAGAATAATCTTGTCAGGTTGTTGTTTCGTTATATTCTGTACGTGCAGTAAGGGCATGTGAATACTTTCGTCAAAAATAGTTCTTACTTCGTAGTTCTTAGTTTGCAGTTCGTGGTTATTTTATCAATCTTACATGATCGAAGGCTCCCGAAACTTCAACAAATTCATTAGTAGTAAGATTCTTTAATGTTCCTGTAAATTTTCCGGTTAATGTTTGGTCTTTTTGTTCGTTGAATTGTATGGTAATCGATGTGCCTTCAATATCTTGCGTTGAGGCATAATCGGTACTATTTCTCAAAATAGTTCCGGTTACTTCTGGCGAATAGTTACGGCCGGTTTCTATGGTATTTGTTTTTATATAAAATAGAATCCTGTACAAAACTTCACCGCCTGGTTTTGCGTAATAAGCTTCCAGAGCGTATCCATTTGACGGATTGTTTAAGTATGTCCATTTGGCTTCTGAACCGGAAGCGCTATCCACAATTTGTATGGTCTCACCTTCTATGGTATAATTTACACTGCCATTAAATTTATGGGTTAAAGATTCTTTATTACATGCTGCCAAAAGAATGAATGCAAATAGTAAAAGTTTTCTCATACCGAAGTTTCATGGTTGAAGGTTAGATAAAAGCGGCATTCACCACTCACTGCAATATTAAGGATTTAAGGAGAATTAAGGAGAAGGTTTTAAACGTTCATCAACCTTTGCGACTTTGGGTGACACTTTTTTTCTTCGCTCAAAGACACCAATCACAGGAAGTTGCACCAAGAAGAAATTAAAGTTATTTATTCTTTTACTGCAATTAAAAGGATCAGGGTTTAAAGTCAGGAGTAGCGATAGGACTCATTTTGTAATTGCAAAAGGACAGATTGCGGATTTAGCCAAAGACAGGAACCGAAACATTCATCTTGCTGATGAGCTCAAAGGAAAAATAAAAAAAACAATTATTTCTTCGTTCAGTATAAGGGATGAAACTACTTAACTAATAATATGATGCTTCCCTTTTAGCATGAATTTTTTACTTTGCTCAATAGCATCCATCACTTTTTCCAAAATCTCATCAATCGTTTCTTCATAAGTAAATTGAAGAGGTTCTTTAAAATGAACAGAAAGTAAGGAGCCTTTCTTTTTAAATTTCAAGCCTTTTTTATTGAAGGCGCGCCAGAAACCATTGATCACAACGGGCACCACAATCGGTTTGTCGTTTTTAATGATGTAGGCAGTTCCTTTTCTTCCCGGCGCAAAAGGTTTGGTAGTTCCTTGGGGAAAAGTAATGACCCAGTTGTTTTTTAATGCTTTCGAAATATTTCGTGTATCGCCGGGGTTAAGGCCGCGGCGCACTTCTTTTCCACCCGTATTCCAGGTTCGTTTCACAGTAATTGCGCCGCCAAGTTTAAAAAACCTGCTGATAAAACTTTTTTTCATTGTTTCGGCAGCAGCTACGAAATATACTCTTGTAAAAGGATTCAATAAATAAAAAGGGGCGCCTAATTTATTTTCACGGCGCCATTTTACCGCGCAAAAAATATGAAGGAACGTGATGACATCTGCAAAATAAGTTTGATGGTTGCTAACGAATAAAACGTTTTTTTTGGGAAGATTTTTGATATTTTCTGTACCGCTTATCTTCAATTTATTTACAAACACAAGCCCCGGATAAGTTACCACACCAATGATAAAATATACTACCGATTTTACCAGATGTGTTTGTTGTAAACTTTTAATCCATTTCTTCATTCCGATTGATTTAAACGCGCAAGGAGTTGCAATTTAATAATAACCTGTTAAAATTATCTGCTATTTATTGGCATGAATTTTCCGGCAAAATCTAAAATTATTTATCATGAAAAAGTTTATTAGAATAATCATACTTGTTTTGTTTTTTTATTCAAACAAAACAAATGCCCAGATACAAAGAGGAAATCTTTTGGTGGGGGGAGATATTGCTCATTTTAATTTTGACCTCGGCGGAGGCGGCGCTTTCCAGGCAACTGTCGATCCGAAAGTGGCTTTTTTTCTAAAAGATAATCTTGCTCTCGGCGCTTATGTGGATTTTGGTTTGGCAACTGCAAAAGGCGCCGGAACAACTACCAATTATGGAGTTGGTGCTCTCGGAAGATACTATGTAAATGATTCTACCACCAATATTCTCAAACATGGACGCCTTTTCTTTGAAGGAAATGTAGGGATTGAAGGAATTAGTGTTTCCAATGGAGCTAACACAACAGGTTTGGGAATTGGCATCGGCCCCGGATATGCTTATTTTATAACTCCCAATATTGGTCTTGAAACCTTGCTGAAATACAATGGTATCGTTGGTTTTGGCAGTCAGCCTTACACCAGTAGCCTGAATCTTGGTATCGGTTTTCAAATCTATCTTTCCAACAACAGAACAAAAGAGATCATTAATAATATTCCATAAAAGATGAAAACTATTTTCGAATAAATAGAACTGCAGAGTCAATTCTATACTTTTTATATACTTATGGTATTTGAAAAAATCCGTTTTCAATTTGTTGTTACACCTTTATTAGTGGGCTGATTTTAATGCGTAATTACTTACCTTTGCACTCCCAAAAAACTTTGGGATATTTATTAATAACTAAAATGCTGATAAGTGGGATCCGCCATATCGGATACAGCAACAACAAATTTACCTGCTAAAAAATAATGGATACAGAAAACAAAGAAACAAACCAGGAAAAGCTGGAAACACAGGAAATTTTAGAAAGCCCTGAACCTCAGGGAGGCATTCCAGGTGTTCCTTTTCCTGAATTTCCGGAAACAGAATCAACAGTAGCTGCTACCGAGCCTCAGCCAACAAGTGTAGAGGTTCATGAAGAAGTACTTTCTACTCCTCATGATGATTTTGATTGGAGCGTTGACAAAAGAAATGTTACCAGTTACAACAAATCAGAAAGAGAAAAGTATGATGAAGTTTACGACAAAACTTTTAAACAGATCAACGACAACGAAATGGTTGTTGGAACTGTTGTGGCCATGACCAAAACCGATGTAGTCATCAATATTGGTTTTAAAAGTGACGGATTGGTTGGTTTGAATGAATTCCGCGACATGCCGAATCTCAAAGTAGGCGATGAAGTGGAAGTGATGGTTGCAGAAAAAGAAGATAAAGACGGTAATCTGCATTTGAGCCGTAAACAAGCACGCACAACACGTGCCTGGGAAAGAATTGTGGAAATGCACAAAACAGGCGAAATCGTTACAGGTCTTGTTACCAGCAAAACCAAAGGCGGACTTATCGTGGATGTTTTTGGAATGGAAACATTCTTGCCAGGTTCTCAGATCGATGTGAAACCGGTTACAGATTACGATCAGTTTGTTGGAAAAACAATGGAATTTAAAGTGGTGAAAATCAATGAAGCGATTAAAAATGCTGTTGTTTCTCACAAAGCGCTTATCGAAAGCGATATCGAACAACAACGCGCTGAAATTATCGGCAAATTGGAAAAAGGACAGGTATTGGAAGGAACCATCAAGAATATCACCGATTTCGGTGCATTCCTCGACCTTGGCGGCTTGGATGGTTTACTTTACATTACAGATATCAGTTGGGGACGTATCAATCATCCGAGTGAAGTATTGAAACTGGATCAAAAACTGAACGTAGTTGTTCTTGATTTTGATGATGATAAAAAACGCATCAGCCTTGGTTTGAAACAATTAACTCCGCATCCTTGGGATACATTGCCTGAAAATATTAAAGAAGGCGAAATCGTAAAAGGAAAAGTGGTGAATATTGAAGATTACGGTGCATTCCTCGAAATTTATCCGGGTGTTGAAGGATTGGTTCACGTAAGTGAAATCACCTGGGCAAACACACCGATTAATGCAAAAGAATTCTTCAAACTCGGTGATGAATATGAAGCTAAGATTGTGACATTGAGCAAAGAAGATCGCAAAATGAGTCTTTCTATCAAACAAATGACAGAAGACCCATGGAACACGATCGAAACTCAATATCCTGAAGGAAGTAAACACAAAGGTTTGGTAAAAAATATCACTCCTTATGGTGTGTTTGTTGAACTTTCTCCGGGAATCGGCGGTATGATTCACATCAGCGATCTAAGCTGGTTGAAACGCTTCAACAATCCTAATGAGTACACTAAAGTTGGTGAAACTATTGATGTTATCATTATGAGCATTGACAAAGAAAACCGCAAACTTCAACTCGGTCACAAACAAATCGAAGAAGATCCGTGGAATTCTTTGGAAGAAACTTTCCCTGTTGGAAGCATTCATGAAGGAACCGTTACCCGCCGCGATGACAAAGGCGCTACCGTTCAGCTTCCTTACGGATTGGAAGGATTTGCTCCAGCACGTCACTTGCGTCGCGAAGATGATAAAGTGATTGGTTTGGATGAGGTCGCACCGTTTATGGTAATTGAATTTGACCGCAATGACAAAAAGATCATTCTTAGCCACAGCCGCATTTGGGAAAAAGAAAGAGCAGAAGAGAAAAATGCGCAATTAAATGAAAAGAGAGCTGAAGCAGAAACTACTAAAAAGGCAGTAAAGAATATTCAGAGCAAGGTTGAAAAAACAACTTTAGGTGATCTGGGAGTTTTGGCAGATTTGAAGAAGAAAATGGACAACGAAACAAAGCAGGAAACTCCGGCAAAAGCAAAAGCCGAAGCGCCTGCAGAGGGTGAAACAGTTGCCAAAAAAGCTCCTGCAAAGAAGAAGAAAGAAACACCAAAAGCTGAAGAAAAAGCTGAAGACACTTTAGCTCAAACACCTCCGCCTCCTGCCAATGAACCGAAGCATATTGAAGCTGAAGCTGAAAAAGCACAGGACGAAGAAAAATCAGATGAGAATGCTTAATTAGTTTTTCATTTTATTAAAATCCCGTTGTTTTAAAACGCAACGGGATTTTTTATTGAATATTTACAGAAAAAATAAAATGATTATGGACAATGAAATTTTATTTTCAGAAACACAAAGATTCAAACAATGGTGGCTTTGGATTTTATTAATTGGAATTAATGGATTGATGATTTATGGAGTGATTGCACAAGTAGTGAATGGTCACACTTTTGGCGACAAACCTGCAAGCAATTCTCAACTTTTAATTGGTACAGCAATCAGTTTATTAATTTCAATTTTCGTCCTCAATTTCCGGCTCGATACAAAAATAAAAAATGATGGAATTTATGTAAGGCTCTTTCCTTTACAATTGTCTTTTAAATTTTTTCCATGGAACAGTTTGATAAAATGTTATGTAAGAAAATACAACGCTATTGCTGAGTATGGCGGCTTGGGTTGGCGGCTGGGGCTTTTTGGAAAAGGAACAGCATACAATATTTCAGGAAATGAGGGATTGCAATTGGAATTTATAAATAGGAAAAAATTGCTGATTGGAACACAAAAACCTGAAGAGTTATCAGAGGTAATCAACAATTTTTTTAGTTTCCAGTAGAGCAATAAATAATTCGGTTTTTTTATTTTTCGCAAAAAACGTTTGTACATGACCGTTAGTGTCATTAAAAGCCTTCCAGTTTTTTCAAACATTCTTTCATATTAATTCCTTTTCCCAAAACCGGTTTAAAAATATCTCCTTCTGATCGCATTCTTTCAATAGAATTTTTTAAAGTAAAATCAGTCATCTTCAAACCTTTTTTTACTTCTTCCCAATGCAAAGGCATTGAAACCGTTGCTCCAGGTTTTGGCCTTACAGAATATGGCGCGGCTAAAGTTGCTTGCGGACGATTCTGCAAAAAATCAACATACATTTTTCCACCTCGATTGCTTACAATTCTTTCGATGCTGGTAAATTCAGGCAATTCTTTATGAACCAACTTGGCAATCTTCCTTGCAAACTCTTTCGATTCTTCGTAAGTATATTTTGCTCCTAAAGGAAAATAAATATGCAAACCTGTAGAGCCTGAGGTTTTGCAATAACTGTTCACACCTATCGCATCTAGAATTGTTTTTGTAACCTGTGCTGTCACGATAACCTGATCAAAAGTATTTTGGTCAGGATCCAAATCGATGATGCACCAATCAGGGTAATCAGGCTTCGATTCTGTGCTGCTCCACGGATTAATTTCAATACAACCGAGACCAACAACATACAGCAAACTCGCTTCGTCTGTGATCACTAAAAAATTTTTATCGCCGTCAACGCTGCTATGATAAGGAAATGTTTCAATCCATGATGGAACTTTTCCGGTTACATTTTTTTGATAAAAACTTTTGCCATTAATGCCGTTGGGAAAACGATTCAGTGATTGTGGACGGTTTTTTAAATAAGGCAAAATAAAAGGCGCTGCCTGGTAATAATAATTGATCAAATCTCTTTTGGTGATCTTTTCTTTTGGCCAGAAAACTTTGCTGAGATTCGTAAATTTAATATCGTTTCCATTGATCTTTCTAACCTGTGTTTCTTCTTTTGGATTTAATAAAGTTTTTCGTGAAGCTTTTGGAGCAGCTTTAATTATTTTCTCTTTTTTAAGATCTGATTTTTCTTCAACGATCTTTTCTGTATCGGTTTCTTTTTCTAAAACCACTTCTTCCGGTTTTTTGTCTTCACGCAAACCTTCAAAAGATGGATGACGCATCACACCGTCTCTCGTCATTTCCCGGTAACTCACTTCACAAATTAATTCCGGCTTTAGCCACACTGCCACTGCTTTTGGTGGATTTGGGCGAAATCGGGAAGGTTGATTTACATCCGGTTCATTTACAAAAGGGCAATCGGGAACGATGAGCGGTTCAAATTTTTTCATCAATTCTTTCTGCAGCTTTACCGTAAAACCGGTCCCTATTTTTCCGGTGAAATGAAGAGTTTTATTTTTAAAAACTCCAACTAATAATGAACTGAATAATTTTGATGAATTTTCATTTTTGGTAAATCCACCGATCACAACTTCCTGCCTTTCTTCTGTTTTTATTTTCAACCAATCTTTCGATCTTGTTCCTGGAAAATAAAGACTATCTTCTTTCTTCGCCATAATTCCTTCCAACGACATTTCCTGAGCCAGTTTGAAAAATTCGATTCCGTTCGTTTCGAAATTTTCACTGATCTTAATGTCATCGGAAGCAGTTAAAATACTTTTTAAAATTTCTCTTCTTTCATACAAAGGTGTTTGCATCAGATCTTTTCCTTCGTACCACAAAATATCAAAAACATAATAAACCAATTGTCCGTCTGCCTCACTGCGCCAGCCTTGCAAACTGCTGAAATCAGCAATTCCTTTTTCATTTAAACTTACAATTTCGCCGTCCAGTATCACATTCATTTTCCATGTTTGCAATTCCTGATAGATCGGATAAAATTTATCATTGAAAGATTTTGAATTCCTTGAAGCAAGTTCTACTTCATCATTTTTTATAAAGGCAATCGCACGATAACCATCCCATTTTACTTCATACATCCAGCCAGGTTCGTCAAAAGGCTTATCAACGAGAGTAGCCAGCATCGGCGCAATTTTCTCCGGAAATTTTGATTTTTTTTGTTTAGGCAACAACTCCTGAATAGTGTCTTTAGCCATCATTGTTTTGTTTGAATGAAATAGATAAAGATTTACTATAAATTATGTGCCAATAAAAAACTTAAAGAATAAATGATGTTACATCTTTAGTAAATGCTCATTGGAAAAGGCTGCGATTCTTTTTTTATAAAGTTGATTCTTCCGTCAGTTTCCAAAATAATATTGGAACAAAAATCCTCTAAGACGTGCATCTGGTGAGGTTCATTTGCTTTTATCAACAACGTTTCATTCGCACAAACCTCCACAACTTTATCAGAAAAAGTAATTCTACCTTTTCCTTTTTTGCAAATCAAAAATGCATCAGAAGAAGCCACATGTAAAGGCATTTTTTCACCAACATTTAAAACAACGCTGAGTACTTTATATTTATTACAGCAATAAATTTCTTTCATTTCCATAACTACAATTTTTATGGAATCAAAGTTAGGAACAGCAGGTTTAATAAAAGTATATAATTACTTCTATTGTTGAATAAAGATTGCGAAATGAGTAATTTTTTTTAAGAGGTTTGCAGTAAATGAAAATTAAACATCTCTTTCCATTAAATAGTTGGCAAGTTCTTCTAATGGTTTTTTTCTAATTGATCTCACTGCAATTTCACCAAGATGTTTTAATGCAACTGAAAAATATTTTTGTTTTAGTTGTTTAGCCCATTCATCGATGTTGCATGATTTATAAATATTTAAAACCCGAACGATCTTGCTCTCATCATCCTGTAACAATAAATCTTTCAATTCCTCCTGTTGCCCCGTTGACGCCACTTTCAAGGCTTGCAACAATAAAAACGTTTTCTTATTCGCCATGATATCGCCGCCTGGTTTTTTTCCAAATTTTTCAGGATCTCCAAAAGCATCCAAATAATCATCCTGGATTTGAAAAGCAATTCCAAGATTTTTTCCAAACTCATAAATATGTTGCTGATTACCTAATCCTGCGCCGCCCAAAATTGCACCAAGTTGCAGACTTCCTGCAAGCAAGACCGATGTTTTCAGTCCAATCATTTTTACATAATCTTCAAAATTCACATCAGTTATTTTTTCGAAATCCATGTCCATTTGTTGTCCTTCGCAAACTTGTTTTGCAATGGTATTGAACAACTTTAATACCCGATGAATATATTCAGTACTGATCTTATTCAAATATTCGTAAGCCACTACCAGCATTACATCTCCGGCAAGAAGCGCGGTAGATTCACCGAATTTTTTATGAACCGTTTCAATGCCGCGACGCAGTGGCGCTCGGTCCATAATATCATCATGAACCAAAGTAAAATTGTGAAATAATTCGATAGCAGTTGCAACGTGATAAGTATCTTCTTTTATAGCATCAAACAATTCATTTCCCATGAGACACATCACGGGACGAATTCGTTTGCCCTTCACCGTTAGTAAGTATTGTGAAGCTTCATAAAGTTGTTGAGGCTCTAAAGGAAAATGACGGCGATTAAATCTTTCTTCAAAAAGCGCTGATAATTCCTTGAACGAATGAAGGCCGTTTATTTTTTCCATTTTATTTTTTATAGAAGAAGGAACTTTTTATTACTGATAATTCTTTTTCTTTTTTTTCGATTTCACGGCTTTTTGTTTCAGGCTGTGCAATCCCGGTATCCATTCAAAATCGAGCTGACGTTTTTCTAAATTAGCAGCTATTAATTTTACTTCCACTTTATCGCCCATGCGGAATTTTTTTCCTGTACGAATTCCAACCAAAGCATATTCAGAATCATCATGACGAAAATCGTCATAATCAGAAAGATCTTTTATTGAAACCAATCCTTCACACTTTTCATTCACGGTTTCTACCCAAAACCCAAAGGATGAAACACCGCTGATCACACCTTCCATTTCTTCTCCAAGCTTGTCGATCATAAACTCAACCTGCTTGTATTTATTTCCGGCGCGTTCCGCTTCCATCGCAGCTCTTTCTCGTTCGCTGCAATGAACACATTTCTGTTCGATTTTTTTATCCGGTTCGATATCATGTTGTAAAATTTCATGCAAAATTCTATGAACCATAATATCCGGATACCGGCGAATAGGAGAAGTAAAATGACAATAATTTTCAAAGCCTAAACCATAGTGTCCGATATTTTCAGTTGAATAAATTGCCTTGGCCATTGTGCGGATGCCTAATTGCTCAAGCACGTGCTGCTCGGGCTTTCCATGAACATCTATCAATAATTGATTAAATGATTTCGCGGTTTCTTTCTCATCTTTCATGTTGAATTTGTAACCGAATTTTTTCGCAAAAGCAACAAATGGTTTCAGCTTTTCTTCATCAGGTGTATCATGCACACGATAGGGAAAAGGGATCGGTTTTTTGTCTACTTTAATTTTTGAAACATGAGTAGCAACTGTGCGATTTGCGAGCAACATAAACTCTTCGATCAACTGATGCGATTCTTTACTTTCCTTCACAATAATTCCTATTGGTTTTCCATTTTCATCCAACTTAAATTTTACTTCTGTTGATGAAAAATTGATTGCGCCATTTTTAAATCTTTCTTTTCTGAAAATTTTTGCAAGCGAATTAAGCAAAGAAATTTCTTCACTGTATTCACCAATTCCTGTTTCAATTATTTCCTGCACTTCATCATAATTAAAACGATGATTGCTATGAATAAAAGTTTTCCCGATCCAATAATCTTTTACTTTCCCTTTATTATTGATTTTAAAGATCACAGAGAAAGTGTATTTATCTTCATTAGGACGAAGCGAACAAAGTTCATTTGAAATTTTTTCGGGTAGCATTGGATTTACACGATCAGGAAGATAAACGCTGGTCGCTCTTGCATATCCTTCAGCATCCATCGCAGTTCCGGGTGTTACAAAATGGCTTACATCGGCAATATGAACGCCGATCTCATATTCATTTTCATTCAGTTTTTTTATAGAAAGCGCATCATCAAAATCTTTTGCATCTGCAGGATCGATTGTAAACGTAAGCACATCGCGATAATCTTTTCTCTCCTGAAATTCTTTAGGATCAATTGTTTCACTAAGACTGTTGGCTTCATCCAAAACTTCCTTAGGAAAATTGAGGGAAAAACCATTTTGAACAATGATCTCTTTCATGGCGAGATCACTGAAATTTTTTGCCTGCAATACAGACACTACTTCGCCTTCAGGTTTTTTAGCGCCACTTTCCCATTTCAAAAATTTAACAACAACTCTGTCTTTATCTTTTGCGCCATTCAGATTTTTAAGGCTGATATAAAAATCAGGCAAGGGCTTTTGAGTATCCGCAGTGAAGAATGCAAAATTTTCACTAACGTGAATATTTCCAATAAATTCTGTTTGTTTTCTTTCCAGAACTTCTTCAATCACACCTTCGACGCGCTTTCCATGAGAGTCTTTGATTTTAACACGGACAATATCGCCATCCATTGCTTTATTGAAATCCTGTGGCCTGACGAGTAAATCTTTTTCTCTTCCTTCAACGATTACATAACCAATTCCAGAACGTGTAATTTCCAGTTTTCCTTTTACAAAAGGGATTGGTTTTTTCTTTCCTGTTTTCTTACTCATAAATTTCAAAGTATAAAAAATACCTTTAGCGCAATGTACAAAATCAATTGCGAAATTAAATTAAGGTGTTTTAATAAACGGATTAAATAATAATGAAATTAATCTGAAAACAGTAAACCAATTAATAGATCACTTTTATTTTTTCATCGTCAACCGGTAAAGCCAACAAAAAATTTCGATCATTTTGAATAAAAAAGATGGACTCATGTTTTTGAAACCAGATATCAAGACAGATCATTTGATTTTATCAGAAAAAAAATGAAAACTGTAACTTGCGGTCATGACTAAACTATCCGTAAATATTAATAAAATAGCCACTTTACGAAATTCGCGTGGTGGCAATAATCCCGATGTTATTAAAGTTGCCAAAGACATTCAAACTTTTGGGGCAGATGGAATTACGGTTCATCCGCGGCCTGATGAAAGACACATCCGTTATGCAGATGTGTATGAATTGAAAAAAATAATTACCACTGAATTTAATATTGAGGGAAATTGCAATGAACAAAAATTTATTGATCTGGTTCTTGCCAACAAACCAGAGCAGGTTACTTTGGTTCCGGATGCTTTGGGACAATTAACTTCGGATCATGGTTGGAATACAGTGAAATACAAAGAGTATTTAATTGAGATTGTAAATCTATTTCAGAAAGAAGGAATTCGTGTTTCTCTTTTTGTTGATCCGGTAATTGAGATGGTTGAAGCGGCGAAAGAAACAGGAACGGATCGTATTGAATTGTACACAGAAAATTACGCGAAAGAATATCAAAAAGGAGATCATGAAAAAGCAATTGCACCTTATAAACTGGCGGTGCAAAGAGCGGTAGAACTTGACTTAGGAATCAATGCAGGTCATGATCTTGATTTGCAAAATCTAAAATATTTTTCTCAAAATATTCCCGGACTTTTAGAAGTTTCGATTGGTCATGCTTTGATCAGCGATGCATTGTATTTTGGTTTGGAAAATACAGTTCAGTTGTATAAAAGGCAATTAATTAGCTAATTAAATTATTTCAAAATTTCTCCCAACTTATTATCAAGCGCTTCACCACGAAGATTTTTTGCAATAATTTTTCCCTTTGGATCTATCAAAAGATTTTGTGGAATTTGCACAACATGAAACAGTGCAGCCACTTCATTTCCCCAACCTTTTAAGTCACTTACATGAGTCCAGGTGAGGCCGTCCATGTGAATGGCGCTAAGCCATGCCGGTTTTGCCTGATCCAGTGAAACGCCTAAAACGGTGAAGTTTTTATCATGATATTTATTGAATGCCGCAACTACATTTGGATTTTCTGCGCGACACGGACGACACCAGCTTGCCCAAAAATCAATCAACACATATTTACCTCTGAAAGAAGAAATTTTTACAGTCTTGCCTGAAGTATCTGTTTGAGAAAAATCTGCAACCTGGGAACCAATAGGATTTATTTTTGCTAAAGCAAGTTGCTGATTTAGATATTGCGACAACTGAGAGTTCTTTACATCTTTAGACAACAAATTGAATAATTTTTCAGCAAGTGCTTCGTTCTCGGAAGATTGCATGATCCTGATAATAGCAATTGGAGAAACAAAAGAAGAAGGATGTTGTTTCACAAAGTTCTCGCTGATCTTTTCAACAGCAGCAATTGATGCAGGATCTTTTTTTGCATCAGGAGTAAATAAACTTTCATAAGGTTTCATCAATTTTGAATACTCCTGAAATTCTTCTTCGGATTTTGAACCTGTGATGGAAAGGTTGTCTAAATTATTTTTATCTCCGGTAATTTTAATTTTGCTGTTATCAATAAATAAAGGAATTGCAGGTGGCTGATCGCCAAAAACCAAAACAATAAATGAGGGTTCGGAAAGTTGTCCTTTGATGGTAAATTTTCCATTCTCAATAGTTGTTTGCTTTTCCGGAACTTGTGTTTGCTGATTCAAAAAAGAAACTGCGGTTCCATTTTGATAACCGGTAACATTTCCGTTGATCTCAAAATCTTTAGAAGAATTTTTTTCTGCAGTTTGAGAAAAACCGAAAAAAGGAATAAATATAAATAGAAAGAATAGTTTTTTCATATTGTCGATATTATAGCAAATTTAATTTTTTAAAAATAAAAAGAAAGTGTGAGTATTATATCAACCATTTAAAATTGAGTTAAGAAATTTTTGAGTTGCAACATCTAAATTATCTGCATCAGCGATTGCATTGATATATGCAGTTCCAATGATCGCTCCTGCTGCATACTTGCAAGCTTCTGAAAAACTTTCGTGATTTCTGATCCCAAAACCAATCAACACTTTATTTTTTAAATTCATCTTTTTTATTCTTTCGAAATAATTTTTCTGGGCATTCAGATCAGCATCTTTTCCTGTTATAGAAGAAGAAGAAACTGCGTAAATAAACCCATTGCTCAACGAATCAATTTTTCGAATTCTTTCTTCAGAGGTTTCGGGAGTGATCAGAAAAATAAAACTGAGATTATTGTCTTCAAAAATCTTCTTGTATTCATTTTCATATTCATTGATTGGAAGATCAGGAAGAATGATTCCACTGATGGCACAGCTTTTGGCGTCATGACAAAATTTTTCAAAACCATATTGCATCACCGGATTTAAATATCCCATTAGAATCAGGGGAGTAGATTTTGAGTCGTCATTTTCATGAAAAGAATGCAATTGCTTGAACAAAGCTTGTATGGTCATTCCATTGCGCAAAGCTTTCATGCCGCTGTTTTGAATAACAGGTCCATCAGCAAGCGGATCACTATATGGCATTCCAATTTCGATTAAATCGGCGCCATTTTTTTTCAATGAATTCAAAATAATTCCGGTATCATCCAAACGAGGAAATCCGGCTGTAAAATAAATACTGAGAATATTTTTTTCTTTTTCTGAAAATAATTTTTGAATTGAATTCATGAAGTAACTATTAAACAAATAAACAAATTAACCATTCAACTTCTTCATATAAGTATCCATATCCTTATCTCCTCTCCCGCTTAAATTGACAACAACAACGTCCTCTTTTTTAAATCGAATTTTATTCAATGCAGCAAGAGCATGAGCAGATTCCAACGCAGGAATAATTCCTTCCAGTTTTGCCAATTCAAACGCCGCATTTAACGCTTCATCATCGGTAGCATTCATAAATTGTGCTCTCTTTTCATAAAATAAGTTTGCATGCATCGGGCCTATTCCTGGATAATCCAAACCGGCTGAAATGCTGTGAGGCTCTATTACCTGTCCATCTTTAGTTTGCATCACAAAACTTTTGCTGCCATGCAAAACACCAATAGTTCCTAATTGTGTTGTTGCAGCGCTCATGCCACTATTTACACCTAATCCTGCTGCTTCCACTGCAATTAATTTTACAGAAACATCATTTAAAAAATGATAAAATGCACCCGCAGCATTGCTTCCGCCGCCGACACATGCGAGCACATAATTGGGTAACTCATTCCCGGTTTTCTCTTTCAATTGCGAGCGAATTTCTTTGCTGATCACACTTTGAAAACGAGCTACCATATCCGGATAAGGATGTGGCCCAACAACGCTTCCAATCAAATAATAAGTGTCGTTCGGATTATTGATCCAGTCTCTGATAGCCTCATTGGTAGCGTCTTTCAGCGTTTTACTTCCACTGATTGCAGGAACAACTTTGGCGCCAAGCATTTTCATTCTTGCGACATTCGGTGCCTGGCGTTCAATGTCTTTTTCGCCCATGTAAACAATACATTCCAAACCCTTCAAAGCACAAACAGTTGCTGTCGCCACTCCATGCTGGCCGGCGCCAGTTTCTGCAATAATTCTTTTCTTTCCTAATCTTTCCGCTAACAAAATTTGACCAACTGTATTGTTCACTTTATGAGCACCAGTATGGCAAAGGTCTTCACGTTTTAAAAATATTTGGGCACCATATTTTTCACTTAATCTTTCTGCAGGATATAAAGGAGTTGGCCTGCCTACATAATCTTTCAAAAGAGAATTTAATTCTTTTTGAAAATTTTCTTCATGAATTATTTTCAAATAGTTTTCTTTCAAATTTTCTACATTCTGGTATAACATTTCAGGAATGTAAGCGCCACCAAATTGGCCATAGAAGCCGTTTTCATCTACTTCCCACATTTTTAGATATTTTATTTTCTCAAATCGTTTACAAATTCTTTTATCATTTCAATATTCTTAATTCCAGGTTTCGTTTCAAAGCGGCTATTCACATCAACACCGTAAAAAAATGGATGGCGAAAGCTTTTTATTGCTGCTGCATCTTCACGCCCAATTCCACCACTTAAGAAAAATGGTTTACCAATATTTGATTTTTCAAGAAGATTCCAGTTAAACTTTTGACCGGTTCCTCCATATAAACCTGCGGATCCTTTATCAAATAAATAATAATCGCAAACTTCATCATATTCACTTATCAGCCAATCGATACTTGTGTCAAAATCCTTTATACGAAACGCTTTGATCACTTTGATATGATCACTGATGCGGTTGCAAAATGAAGCAGTTTCATCACCCTGAAGTTGCACCATATCCAAACCAAAATCTTCAATCTGCTGCATAATCTCTTCTTCTGAAGCATTCACAAAAACACCAACTTTCGTTAAGGAGAAATCCAAATCTTTTACTTCTTTTCCCGATAATTTTTTTGAAACATATCGCGGCGATTGAGGATAAAAGATCATACCAGCATAGTCAACTCCGAATTTATCTAACTCTTCCACCTGATTCAAATCTATATTGCCACAAACTTTTATTTTCATCGCTATCTTCTCTTTTAATTTTTACAGGATTTGTTATAATCCATTTGTTCAATTCGTGTAATTAGTGAATAAAATTTGTGTTATCAAATCCCCTTCAATTCATTTACAAATTTTTCAAACGCTTTTCCCGGATCTTGTTCTTTCATAAATTTTTCTCCTATTAAAAAACCACTGAATCCGTTTTCTTTTAGATGTTGAATGGTTCTTACATCATCAATTCCACTTTCAGAAATTTTTATTTTATCAGCAGGAATTTTTTTGCACAATTCAATCGAATGATTGATGTCAACTTTAAAACTTTTCAAATCACGATTATTAATTCCCACTACATCAACATCATCACAAATATGTTCCAACTCTTCATCAGTATGAATCTCAAGTAACACATTCAAGCTGATGTTTTTTGCAAAGTTCGATAAAGTTTTTACTTCTTCTTTTGTAAGGCATGCAGCAATCAGTAAAATGACATCCGCACCGTAAGCTTTTGATTCTATCAGCTGGTATTCATCAATGATAAAATCTTTTCGTAGCAAAGGAACCTGATTGATTCTTGCATCTACTAAATCTTTCAAAGCTCCACCAAAAAACTCTTCATCAGTAAGAACAGAAACCGCGCTGGCTCCATATTCCACATAACCTTTCGTTACCTCAGCAGTAAACGAAGAATTATTGATAATTCCTTTTGACGGAGATCTTCTTTTAAATTCAGCGATAATTCCTGTCTTGTCTTTCCG
>Ga0157373_10001314_pt1 | contig 19015 bp, 22 predicted proteins | sample C65metaG_FD_113460 | JGI IMG/M metagenome (GOLD analysis project Ga0157373, IMG submission 113460) | Corn rhizosphere microbial communities from Kellogg Biological Station, Michigan, USA - C6-5 metaG | ecosystem: Host-associated > Plants > Roots > Rhizosphere > Soil | place: USA: Michigan... | reverse complement strand
GGTGTCGCGACACGTTTTCGTGATTCGCAAAACGTGTCGCGTAATTGGCTGCCTACTTGCCGACGATGCTCAGGACGGGCGGGAGCTTTGGGCCGAACGGCGCGCCAGGTGCGAAGGGGTCTGGTCGCAAATGTTCTGGGCAGTCCCTGATGAAATTCGCGGTCGCGATCTGGCACGCGTAAAACAGTGGCGCGTCGTTCCATTCCTGCCCTCGGCGCGCTGCGCTTTCCTCAAGCGATGGGGCGAACACCAGCTCCGCCAACTCGGTCACGCCTTCTTTCCGCGCTGCCTCACGCTCTACGGTGTTTACCGCCAGCAGATCGCACACCCGGTCGAAGCCCAGACCATCCATCAAACCTTCGGTGTCCAGCACCAGCGACCGTCCGAACGCGCCCAGCACCTTGCGCACGTCATCCCATTCAGCGCTCCGATGGTCCGAAGACTTCTGCTGAATCTCGTAGATCTTGTTTGCGGTGAAGGGCAGGTAGTGGCGCAGCTTGCTGGCCTCCCGCCGTATGGCTCGGCGCTCGGCTCGGATGTCGTCTGCTCTCTGGCCGAGGATGCGACAGAGCCGGCGGGTGGTGATCAAGCTTGTGCGCTTGCTGGCGCCTGGCTTCTGCGCGATTTCCAGCAGGGCTATGACGATATTGGTCTTCATGGCTGTATCTCCATGGGCGTGCGGTCGTAATCAGCGCGCAGATCGGCACCAGCGCCGCAATAGCGATTGGTGGGCGCGTAGCACGATCGGCAGGCCATGATGTGGTTGAGGTATGCGTCGCGCGCCCGCCGCCACTCAGGCGTGGCTGTGGCGGCGCTTGCGTGAGGCTCAGTCACGAACTGGGGGCGACGCTCTGCATGGGTGATCAGCGCCAGCGACGTACGAGGCGCAGGGCGTCGCGTGTTCTCCGTGGAGGTATTCGCGATGGTCGGCGGCATGTGATCGAGCAGGCTGGAAAGGAGGCTCACGGCTTCACCTCGCCCAATTTGCACCATTGCCCAAATGTGTCTGTGAAAAAAAAACGGGGGAACGGGGGAACAGTGGGAACGCCCAATGATTCCGGGGCTTTCAGAGGGGGATTCTGTACCCCACGGTTTTTTGTGGGGAACAGTGATAACCAAACGTCAGGAAAGCGCTGATCGCTTATATTCAAAAACATGTTTGTGTTCCCCCTGTTCCCCAAACGCCAAATAAGGGGGAACCGCTACAGGCCGCGTCTTTGCTGGCTGTTCCCCCGTTCCCCCTGTTCCCCACGTTTGTAGGTTCCTGTGAAGTCGGGCATTCGTCTCTGGTGTTGGTGGAGGTCATACGGCACCGCCTTCGCCATCCAGAGCTTCCGGGTCGATGACGTAGAGCCGAGCAGATCCGCCGGCGGGGATGCGGTACTTTTTGGTCTTTCGGCTATCCCGATCGGTGTCGCGTTTGGCCAGGGCTCCGCCAACCTCCAGCGCCTTGATGACGCGGGTGAGGCCGAACCCGTGGGCGGCTTCGATGAGCGCGGACTTGTTGAACAGGAACAGTCGCTTGTTGGCGACTACCTCCCAGTATCCTGCGCGGTTGAAAACCTTTGCATCCGCCTCTGGGGCATCCACGTCGGAGAATCGGCTGCTGCCGTGCTTGTCGATAAAGTCGATGATGCCGGCCAGGATCTGGCGGTCTTCGGCGTTCCCTCCGCCGACACGGGAAAGCCATTCGCCGTAGAGCAGGCGGCAGTCGGCGAGGGCGGTACCGGGCTCCCACGGGAGCAGTCCGTAGGCGATGGCCATCTCGCCAGCCAGCGCGATCACGGCGAACCGGTCAGCGACACGGCCGGCCTGCGCGTTGTCCTCTACGAACTGGGCGCGGATACCGTCAAAGTCACTGAGCAGGCCGGGCTTGTCATCGGCTGCGACCAGACGCTCCACGAACGCAGGTCCAAGATGTCCATGGTGGGCGCCTACCGCCACGGTGAGCTGCCGATGGAAGTCAGCGCCCTCAAGGCCGTGTAACTCGTCAAAGGCGCGATGTGTGCGGGTGCCGGCGTTCACGTCGACCATGCGCAGCTCGGCGCCAGCGTGGGCGGCATTGCCGGAAATGGCTGCGTGCTCGGAGAGCGAGCGCTCGCCGCTGGAAAGTGTCAGCAGGCGCCAGCTCAGTTTCGCCCGTCCCTCACGCTCTCGGGTCATGGTGCCTTTGCCTTGCCCGTTGGCGAGGGAGTAGGCCATTTCCTGTACCCGCTTGGGGTCGGCGCGCTTGATCTCGTCCAGCGGCAGGATGGTGTCGTTACGACTGGACGCCTCGATCTCAAGCCCGCCCTTGGTCATATCCCAACTGGCGGCGAACACGCCGGGGTCACCCCATACGGAGGAGCCGATCAGCTGAGCCAGCGATTTGCCGCTCGAGCTGTCACCGACCAAGTGAACACCGCCGCCCAGCACGCCGACCAGACTCAGGAGAGGCCCGGCCAGCGAGCAGCCGATCGCCAACGTCAGCACGGGATTGCCCGCGCATTTGGCTGCCACTTCGGCCTGCCACCGCGCCAGCTCGCCGCGCTGACTGAACAACACCTGAGCTCTGTTGCTCGCCTGATATCGCACGTTGTCGGTGCCGATCGTTCGCCCGGGTAGCACGAACGCGCCTGACTCATGCCAGCCAGGCCGGCCGGTGGTGGCGAACACCTCGGCGGGGTGCTGATCGAGCAGGTACTCCATGAACGTTCCGCGCTTCTTGAGCGCGATGATTACGCCCATGCCGAACAGTGCCCGGCGAGCGTCCTCGCCGCTCCCGCCGAACACCTCCATGGCGATGATCCATTCCTTGATGCCGCCCTCCGTGACCAGGCGGAGCAGACGCCCTTCGCTGCCGTCGTCGCTGTTGGTCGTGCGCGCCACAACCGTGACAGGGCTGGAGATCCATTCGTCGGTGATGGGGCGGTCCGCGGCGTCGCTCTCCGCGTCGTCCTGATCGGCGGCGGTGCGCTTGAAGCTGTGCCAGTACACCCCGGGGCGCAGCTTGCGGCCGTTCTCGTTGGTTACCCAGTGCTCGTATACCGCCCAGCAGGGACGCGCTGGCGCAATGGTGGCGGCTTCCGGCCGAAGGGTGATCATGTTGGCGTCAGGCTTGGCCATTGGCGAGGTTCCAGTTTGCAAGGTCGTTGAAGTCAGTCATGGATTCAGGTGCGTTATCTGGCCAGTCGGGGAAAGCGACCTCACCACCCACGGCTGCGGCTGCGGCGTTTGCAGCGGCGCGTCCTGGGTTGCCATCGGTGAGCCGATCATCGTCGCCAGCAACGACAATTGGCTGGGCTGGGTAGCGGGAGCGGAGACCCATTGCGGCCGGCATCAAGTTGCCCGCGTTCATGGCTGCGGCCACCGCGTATCCGCCATGCTGATGGAGGCTGGCGCCGGTCGCCCACCCTTCGCAGATACAAAGCACCGCGCCGGGCTGGATGATGCCCAGCGGGGAATATGTGCCCTTGATCCGCCCGCCGAAGAGAAAGCGCTTGCCGCCGTCCGGTGCGATGCGTTGTAGGTTGATCAGTCGACCGTCGAGGTACAGCGGAACGAGCAAGTCAGCCCCGCGCTGGCGCAAGCCGTAGGAGCGAACACCCTTCGCCACCAGATACGGATGGTCGGGTGATGCGCGCCGCGCGTTGCGCCACCAATGATTCGCTCTTGCCGCCGCCCGCTCATGGCGCTGGCGCTGTTCCGCTTCACGCTGGCGTCTGGCCAGTTCGATTCGCTCGCGGCTCTGCGCGGCTTCGCGGGCGTCCACCGGCTCGCGGCTACACCAGGTGCTGGTGGTACCGTCCTTCCAGCTTCCGAAAGCCCCGGATGCGATGTTGTCCAGATACAGCACATACCAACCGTTTTGGCTGCCGGGCTTATCGCTTGGGACGTGAAAGCGGTGAATGGCTCCGTCTGGATCTGGAAGCCAATCCAAAGGGCCATAGGCGGACTGGAGCGCGTCGCGGAAAAGGATCGTCGCATCTGTCATGCCGCGCCCTCCGGTTCATAGCGCGCCAGCACCACGCCGATCTGCTTAACGACCGCATCCGTTTGCTTGCGGCTATGGTCGTCGGCGGCGCTGTCGCGCAGCGTCACCAGATCGCTAAAAGCGCACAGCAACAGCGACCGACCGTAGTCATCCATGTGGGCCGGCTCGCTCTCGCGCCCGGTAGTGGCGTGCGGGTCGAACTGAATTACGTCACCCATGGCTGACGCTCCCTGCGAAGGCGCGGCAGATCCTGCCGTTGTTCAGTGCGTGCCAGTGGGTGAAGTCGTCGATGGAATCGACCAGGCACGCCGTGACCTGGGCGTCGGCGCTACGCATAACTACCCGCCCGCACTCGGCGTCGGCTTCGGTCATGAACGGACCCAGCAGCGCTTTGGGCGCCTTCGGATGGGTCACATAAAACAGTTCGTTGGCTTTCTTCAGGCAAGCCGATCCCGTCGACGCAGATGCGCCGTTTTGAAATTTCATGGTCTTAACCCTTTATCGAATCAGCGTTTCGCGCCGAGTGCGCGTCGATCGTCTGCGTCCGGCGTGCCCGTTCTGCAGCCATAAATCCAAGCCCTTCATTCGCCTTTTTGAGCGCGGCCTTGTCGTCGACCTGGGAAAGCCGCAATCGCGAGCCAACAGCCGACGCCTCGGTGAACTTGCCGATCTCTGCCATGACCCCCATGACCTGCGCCTTAAGCGTTTCCAGTTCATCAGGGGACGCCTGGCTGGCGCGGTCGATCCACGAAGCAGCGATGTATTTGAGGTGGTCGCCTTCAACTCGCTGGGCGTAATTGCTCATGTGTTTCAAGGCGATCAGCGCCAGCGCGCCGCCGGTTGCCCAGCCACCGCTATACCCACCGATCAAGGGAACATCCCAGTACCCGATGCGCCCCATCGGGTCGGTATAGACGGTGTTGCCGACGTAGGGGAGGCGGTGAGCCGGAAGGGTTCGGCGGCGTTTGAACATCATTGGCTGAATCATTGGGACGCCTCCTGTTCGGCGATGACATCGCCGAGGAGATCGGCCCAAGCCATGGCTGTGTGCTGTGCGAACACGGCCGTCACGCGGGCCACAAGGATGTGAGTCGAGGGCGAGGCGATCAGCGCCAGCGACATCGCCAGAAGCACCAGAATGTCCTGAGCGTCCCGCAGATCGTCTACCACGCCTGTGTTGGTCTGTAGTACGCCAGTCATGCCGCACCCCCGAGGCTCGACAGATTGTCACTCAGCAGCTCGAACGACTGCTCGACATCCCCAAGATGCGTTTCCGCCAGGTACACGCCGAGGTTCGACAGGCCGGGAACGTTCTTCCCATCGGAGTGTTTTTGGTCGTCACGAATGGCGGTCATCAGGGCCAGCATCCAATCGCTGAACTCGCGGCAGCAATCGAGCTGGAAAAGTGTCTCTTGGGCCACCTGCTGGCAGTTGTCGGCTTTCGATCTGGTCGTCATTGCGCACCCCCGGCACTCTCGAGGGCGCGGACGATGGCCATTTGGGCGTTATAACGGGCGAGGCGGGTGGATAGGGAAGAGTTTGCGCGGAGTGCGCTCAAGGCCATGCGGCGGTGAGCAAGTGCGCGGATTTTGGACGGAATGAGGGCTGGCATTTGTGAAGCTCCTTCTGCTGATGAGGAGCTGCCACGATCCTTCCTACGGGATTGGGTGGCAGCCGTGCGCGGGGTAGGAATACCGGGGCAAAAGGGACCCGGCCAGGCCGAAGCCTGCCCGCACACAGCCGCCATAACACGGAACTGCAAGCGAAAAAAAACGCCTGCAGAAGTGATCTGGGCGCTGATGCGCCTTTTGCTAATCGGGTTCCTACGCCCGGTCGCTGAATTTGCAGCGACTGGCGAACCATACCGACGGGGACGACTGCTGGCAAGAAGACTTATCGACCGTTCATCGCAGAACATTAGTGGCGCGTTCATGCTGCCGCCTGCCGGCGGGATGCGCCCGTCTTCTCAAGCATTGCCAGGACGTTGTGCCCACGCTTGTGTTCGGAGGCTGGCAGGCTGTAGCGGGTCACCAGGCAGGGCAGACCCCAATGGTTCGGCACGCGCTCCATCAGGCGGTTGAAGTTCAACCCGGAGCCGTTGGACAGACTGCTGATGGTCGAGTGAAGGCAGTGGTCGCCCAAGCGCTCAGCCTCGAAGCGATTGAGGCTCAGGTCTTTGAGGAAGTGCCCCAGGACGCGACTGATCTTTGTCGGTGCTTTCCCGGTGCTGGTGGTAATATCGGCTTGAGATTTTTCCGGGCTGGCCTTTTGTGGTTGGCCTTTTTTTTGGACGGTCATTTATGCGGCCTCTCCACGCAGAGCGATGCGCTGGCGCACCCATGCCTGGCCCTCGGCCAGCACGAAGCCCACCGGCGAGCCGCGCGACTTGCTGTTGCTCAGCGGCACCGGGCGGGGAAAGGTCGGATCGTCTTTGAGGCGTTTGTACACAGTGGGGCGGGCGAGGCCGGTGATGGCCTCGAGGTCCGGCATACGAATCAGGGTGATCGCCGGGTCAAAGTTCTGCGCTGCGCTGGCAGAAGGCTGCTGTTGAGCATGGATATTGTGCATTTTTGCGCTTCCCGTAATAGCTATAGATGTCGGGAGACACAATGCTAAATTCGAGCGATTGCCGGCCCTAATGGGGTTGAGCAAAACCCCAGTGGGATTTATCGCTTCTTGCGGTTGGGCACGGCGATGAATTTCACGATCGTCTCGGCGCTTGCAGGCAGTTCGAGCCCATGGGTCGCCGCGACCTTCCTCAGTATCTCCACGGCCTTATAGGGCGATGTGACATCAAGCCCTGCCATCGCCGCGAGCGCTGCAAGGATCTGATGCGAGCTTTCTCTCTCGGTAGGGGTCAATTCTGCTTTGATCGATCCGCCCAGATGCTTGCGCTCGAACCATAGGAGTTCGTCCTTTCTGATCACCATTAGGCAAGCGTCAGGAAATGTGTGCTCTCGGTAGTAACTGTAAAGTCGTTCTTCGATTACCGGGCCGTGGTCGTCGAGGCTGGATTCCAACAATGCACTGATGTCCGGCAAAATCGACGGGTCTGCCTTTACCGTCAGCGGCGGTCGTTGATCGTCCAAGTCATAACGGAGGGCGCCCGCGACGTTCGCTTCTGCGGGGAGTGTCTTCTCAACAAATTGAAATTTGAGGACGATCTTGAGGACTTCCATCACGGAAGTTTTTTCCTCGTCATGCAGATACATGCCGAATGAAGATAAGGCTGCTCGCGGCTTGAGACCCTTCGCTTCGCGATAGAGCCGTTCCATTTCTGTTGCCCCAGCGCCGAACGCCGCCAAGTCCCATACCCCGTTTATTCCTATCGCCTCATTGCCGCCCTTTCCCAGCACCAGGTTTTCCTCGCCATCAACCTTTTCAGTTTCGAATTCCATCTCCCTGGCGGTGACCTTGTCATCAATGTAAACGGACATTTGGAGATGGTTGTCCAGTGCAAGCCGGAGGAGATCGGCCTGGGTTACCGTCTCCTGGGCTATTTTTGAGAATCGCTCGGCCGCTTCGTCGAGGGTCAGCCACTCCTTGAGCATCAACATTTTATTCACAGGCTCCTCGCAGTTTGATCGCACTGGTTTTTTATCCAGTACTTAAGTCTATATCTGTATCCGGGCTTAATGGAAGCGGACTCAGGCTCGCTTTCCGAAGTGCCCCTGGATCACGACCCCGCCCGCCAAGCCGTCGAGGTAGTTCGCATACCATTGCATCATCACTGTGCGCTGCGGCAGGTACTTCGCCTTGTTGTATACGCCAGCGACGCCGGGCTTCTTGTGGGATAGCTGGGCCTCGATGTGGTTTTCATCAAACCCGTTTTCGTTGAGGACCGTCGACGCGATGTGTCGGAACCCGTGCCCGGTCTGGCGCCCCTCGTAACCCATTCGCCGCAGCGCCATCAGGAACACCGTGTCGCTGCGGGGCTTCGTGCGGTCGCTGCGCCCGGGGAAAAGCAGGGGATTGCCACCGGTGTACTTGCGCAACTCTTCCAGCGCCTCGATCGCCTGAGTGGAGAGGGGGACCAGATGCTCCAATCCCTTTTTCCGCCCCTTCCTATTCACCGGGACGGTCCAGATCTTTTTATCAAGGTCGAACTCTGACCACTCCGCCTCGCGCAGCTCGCTGGGGCGCACGGCAAAAAGGCTCAGCAAGCGCAGGCCAAGGCGGACATCGTGGGCATGTGGATATGCGGCAATCGCGCGGATCAGGCCGGGCAACTCGTCTTGCGTTACGTGGGCGTAGTTCTCGGCCTTGCCTGACTGGAGATACTTCTGCAGGCCTTCCAGCGGATTGTGCGTCGCGCGACCGGTAACCCGGGCCAAGTCGTAAACGTCGCGGCAGTAGGAGCGAACCCGGCTCATTTGCTCAAGGATTCCTTTCTGCTCCATGCCGCGCAGGAACTCCATCCATTCAAGTGGGGTGATATCCACGAACTGGCGCTTGCCGAACACAGGGAAGACATGACGCTCCAGGGCGCCGATGATCCGCTTCGCCGTGCCGGCGTCCCAGTTGGTCAGGCGTGACGCGTACCACTCCCGCGCCAATGGCTCGAATGTCTCGCCGGCGATATCCCGATCTGCCTTTCTGCGAGCCTGTTTCGTGACGATGGGGTTTTTGCCGTCGGCGGCATCGGTGCGTAGTTCGGCAGCTTTCTGCCTGGCGGCCGATCCGCTCACCTCTGGGTAACCGCCGAGCCCGAGCCACGACCATTTGCCGTCTGGCTTCTTGTAACGGAGCTGCCAAGACTTTTGCCCGTCAGGCTTCACGCGAAAATAAAGGCCGCTCCCGTCGAGCTCGCGATACTCCTTGGCGTCAGGCTCAAGGCCGGCCAATGCGGTATCGGAAAGGGGGCGACGTTTTATCTCGGAGCGCTTCATTTGGGCTTGTATCCCCTCGGTTCAATTATTTGTCGAGGATACACAGAGGGATACACGGAGGGAAGGTATAGAGGGATACAGGGAGAGACAGCCAGAAACAAGAAAGCCCGCACTAGGCGGGCTTCTTGAGGTTGTTTAGAGACTCATAGAGACATCTGTAAACAGGTACTTGGTGGCTACACAGGGACTTGAACCCCGGACCCCAGCATTATGAATGCTATGCTCTAACCAACTGAGCTATGTAGCCAAGTGGCGCGCATTATTCGCCGGTAACGAGGATGTGTCAAGCGTAAATCTGAAATATTTCTCTGCGCTTTCAACCGCTTATCCATCCTCGCCGCAAATGCCCCTCAACCCAGTTGAAATCTCCCGGTATTCGCACTCAGCGCCTGGCTTCCCTGGCTCAGGGTATCCGCCGCCAGGTTCACTGCCCGTGCGCCGTCCAGCAAGCGCATGGCGGCTTGATCGACCTGCTGGATATTGCCGCTGACCTCGTCGGCCGTGCTGGCCTGTTCGTCCACCGCGGTGGCGATCTGCGCCAGGGTATCGGGAACGCTTTGCACGGCGCTGGCGATTTCTCCCAGGCGCTCGCCCAGGCTGGTGACGGCCTGCGCGTCGGTCTGTGCCTGTTCGCAGGCGGCTTCCATCAGGCTGACCGCTTCATTGACCGTCGCGCGCAGACTGTCGACCGTGCCTGCAATCTGCTGCGTGGAGGACTGGGTACGCTGCGACAGGCTGCGGACCTCATCGGCCACCACCGCGAAACCGCGCCCCTGTTCCCCGGCACGCGCCGCTTCGATGGCGGCGTTGAGGGCCAGCAGGTTGGTCTGCTCGGCCACGCCACGGATGGTGTCGACCACCAGCTGGATCTGTTGCCCCTGTTCGCTCACTCGGCCCAGGGCGGCGGCGGTGTCGTTGAGACGCTGGTTGAGCTGCTGGATACTCGCGGTCGTGCGTTGGCTGTCGCGGCTGCTGTCGGCGGCGATGCGTCGGGTCTGCTGGGCGCTGTCGGACGCCTGCTCACAGCTTTTTGCCACGCCTTGGGAGGTCGCGGCCAGTTGCGTTGCCGCGGCGGCGATCTGGCTGATCTGCATCTGTTGGGCTTCGACCTCTCCCAGGGCGCCGCTGGAGTGGGTGTTGAGGGTGCGCACGGCATTGCTTACCTGCGACGTCTCGTGGTCGACCCCCAGCAGGCTGTTGCGCAGTTGCACCACGGCGACGTTGAGGGCGGTGCTGATCGCCGCCAGTTCATCCCGTCCTTGTACCGGCACTTGCAAGCTGAGGTTACCGTCACGCAGGGCTTCGGCCAGCAAGGTGATACCGCTGGCGCTGCGGCGAATGGACGCCTGCAGGCAGACAAATAAGTAGAGTGCCGCCAACAGCAGGCAGCCCAGCACCGTCGCCACCAGTGTGAACTGGCGGATCGCCGTGCCGTGGTAATGATTCAGCCGCGTATCCAGGGCTACGAGAGATTGCTGGCGCAGGGCGGCCAGATCGGACAGCAGGGTATCCAGGTGTTTCTCGAAGTCTTCCGGCTTGAGGCTGATGGAGCCGCCGAACACGCCGTCATCCAGCACTTTCAGTTCGGTATCCAGATGCTTGAGGCTGCCTTGATATTGACTGGCCCAGGTTTGCAGGTCGTTGGGCAGGCGTGCTTCCAGGAGCCCTCCAGTCTTGAGCAATTGATCCCGGGCGTCGCCGATGCGGCTGCGCAGGTCCCGCAGTTGCAGGCGGCTCTGCAGGGTGAACTGGCCCGACACCACCGAAGCCTGTCCGACGCTGGCCAGGCGCCCGACCCGTTCGATCAGTTCGGGGGTCTGTTGGGTCGAGATCTGGGTCAGCAGATAGGTTTCCAGCCAGGAGGCGAGGGTCAGGCGATTGTCCATCACGATCTGCTCGCGCAGGGCTTGCAGCGCACTGAGAGCGGCGGTGAAGCGGTCATAGCCATCCGGCCACCAACCCACGGCGCCCAGGCTTTTCGAGTCCAGGCCCTTGAGGCTGGTCTGCAAGGCCTGGTAGCGGGCGAGGATGTCGGCTTCGGCGCCCTCGGCCTGTAAGGTGGCGTTCAGGTCATCGGCGGCCTGGTTGAGGGCAGGTTGCACGGCATCGAAAGCGGCCATCGCGGCAAGCGTGGCAGGCGTGGGTTGTCGATTGGTTGCCGTGGCGCGCCAACGGGCGGCGCGATTTCGCTGGGCGGTGAGCAGGTTGTCCAGGTTATCCAGGGCCAGCAGTTGACGGACCCCGGCACGCTCCCCGGAAATCAGGCTGAGCTGATCGCGATAGTCTTGGCCGATGATCCACAGGCTGCCCATGAGTGGCAGGATGAAGAGCAGGAACAACAGCTGGAATTTACCGGCGAAGCCGAAACGTCCCAATAATCCGATGCCCGGTGATAGAAAAGCCTGCATGCCCATACTCCCCTGAACACCCTCGCACTCTTTTTGTGCGTTTCTACACAATGCCGAAACAGGTGTTCTTTTAAAAGGCCTTGAAAGTTCGCTCTGGTTCGCTCTGTACGCGGGCTCCGTAGCGAAACTTCCCATTCTCGGTCCCCTTTGTAAGAGGCCGCGTTATAACGATTAATAAGGCAAGATTCAGACCATGGCGTTGGGCTATCACCTTGTAAGCGGACAATTTTTCAACGCGGATAGCAACAAGCCAAGGGGATCGTTGTTGCACCAAAAAATGGCACGTTGCTGGGGCTACCCTTGGGGCGATGTTTGTATTGCCGACAATGTGTGTACCTAAGGCCCGTCTGAGCCCTCTCAGTTACCGGGCTTAGCTGCGCGGGCGCGCTTGTCAGATCCTGTAATGATTCGTTTCGTATGAAGCATCCTGAATTTCTGTAGGATTTTTATCCCAAATTACTTTCAGGTCGATATGAACACCACCATGGAGCCCCCCAGTCGCTTTTCTCCTCCCATTCGTCGCATCCATCTGACGATCTCTTTCCGAGGGGGCGAATAACGCCATGGAATGGATCGTTGACCCCACGGCCTGGCTTGGCCTGCTGACGCTGATCGTGCTGGAGCTGGTGCTCGGCATCGACAACCTTGTCTTCATCGCCATCCTGGCCGACAAACTTCCTCCAGAGCAGCGGGATCGCGCCCGCATCATCGGCCTGTCCATGGCGCTGGTGATGCGTCTTGGCTTGCTGGCCAGCATCTCGTGGATGGTGACCCTGACCGAACCGTTGTTCGAGGTCTTCGACAAGACGTTCTCGGGTCGAGACTTGATCATGTTGTTCGGCGGTGTATTCCTGCTATTCAAGGCAACCATGGAGTTGCATGAGCGACTCGAAGGCCATGTGGCCCAGCGCTCGGGTCACGCGGCCTATGCGATGTTCTGGCCAATCGTTGCGCAGATCGTGGTGCTGGATGCGGTGTTTTCGCTGGATGCCGTGATCACCGCCGTGGGCATGGTGGAGCACTTGTCGGTCATGATGATCGCGGTGATTTTCTCCATAGGCCTGATGATCGTCGCGAGCAAGCCGCTGACGAACTTCGTCAATGGGCACCCTACTGTCATCATGCTTTGCCTGGGCTTCCTGATGATGATCGGTTTCAGCCTCACCGCGGAGGGCCTGGGTTTCCACATTCCGAAAGGGTATCTCTACGCCGCGATAGGCTTCTCGATCCTGATCGAACTGTTCAACCAGTTGGCTCGTTCACGCCGCAAGAAGAGCCTGCAGGGGCGTCGCCCCATGCGCCAACGCACCGCCCATGCGGTGATGCGTTTGTTGGGTGGCCACCCGTTGGACGCCGACGAGGTAGGTGAAGAGATTGCCGACATGCTCTCAAGCGATGAGGCCGAACCGGCGTTCGACCGACGTGAACGCGTCATGATCAACGGCGTGCTTCAGTTGGCGGAGCGCCCGATACGCGGCGTCATGACTCCCCGCGCGGAAATTGATCACTTGGATCTGGCCGACGCCCCAGACGTGATCCGCACGCGGTTGATGCACTCGTCGTATTCCAGGCTGCCGTTGATTCGCAACGGCCAGGTCGATGAGCCGTTGGGCTTCGTCCACAAGAAGGAACTGCTCAAGGAGCTGTTGGCCGGGCACGAGCCCGATCTGGAGGCCATGGCCCGCAAGGCAATCAACTTGCTGGACAGTTTCACGATCCTCAACGCGCTGGAGCAGATGCGTAAGGAATCGACGCACATCGCTTTTGTGGTGAACGAGTTCGGTGATTTCGTGGGATTGCTGACCATGACCGACATCCTCGAATCCATCGCCGGTGAGCTGCCCGATGCCAGTGAAATCGAAGGCCCGAATATCGTGCCCCAGGAGGGCGGTTTCCTCATCAACGGCGCGCTGAACCTCAGCCAGATCCGCGAGCAGACGGGCTTCCAGGCACAAGCCACCGAGGACTATCAGACACTCGCAGGATTGGTCATGAGTTTGCTGGATCGCTTGCCGGTCATTGGCGATGAACTCCGTTGGCAGGCATGGCGCATGACGGTTGTAGAGGTCCAGGAGCGTCGGGTAACGAGGGTGTTGTTGCGTCCCGATGGATATGAGACAGCATCCAGTCGATAAACACCTGGGTTTCAGCCGCTGCGCCTTGGGAGACGCCGTAGTAATAACGGGTCAACGGCAGGCGCAAGGAGGGAAGCGGGCAGGTCAGTCGCCCTGTGGATAAGTCACTGCCCAGTAATGAGGCCGGGCACAAGGCTACCCCCAGGCCATCGACGGCGGCTTGTAACACCAGATGCATATGGTCGAATTGCAGGGTCGGTTGAGTGCGCGGTAGAGCGATGCCCGCCCGCGTGACCCAATCCGGCCAGTCGCTGCGGCGGGTTTTGCCGGCCAGTAGCGAGTGTTGGGCTAGGTCGCCGGGGTTGTCCAACGGCTGGATTTTCAGCAGCGACGGGGCGGCGACCAGTACCAGGTCATCTTCCAGTAATGCATGGGGTTGAACATTGGCGGACCATCCGGACTGTCCACGGCGAACCACCACGTCAAACGCCTCGCGCGATTGATCCGGCGGCAGGGTGCTGGTAACCACTTCAGGGTAGATATCCGGATACAGCGCCATGAAGTTGGGCAATCGCGGGATCAGCCAACGTACCGCGAAGGATGGCCGCACATTGATCGTCACCTTGCGCCGCGAAGCGCACCGGGTCAGGCCGGTCGCGGCATGGGCAATCTGCGCAAGGGCCATGCTGACCTGCTCGTAAAACGTCTGGCCGGCCGGCGTGAGTACGGATTGGCGGGTGCGACGTTCGAAAAGCAGCACCCCCAGGTGTTCTTCAAGCAGCTTGATATGACGGCTGACAGCGCTGTGGCTGACATGCAGTTCTTCGGCCGCACGGCTGAAACTCTGGTGGCGAGCGGCAGCGGCGAAGGCACGCACGGCGTTCAAGGGTGGGAGGTCGGCAATCATGTGTCTAATTTAGTCACATCAGGGGCGCAATTAAAGCGTTTGTCAGCGATGCCCCTTCCTACCACTCTGGGCACCCCTTGCTTTGGAGTGACTCATGGTGAATTACGGATTGTTTCTGATGTTGGCGAGCCTGACCGTGCTCAGCCCAGGCCCGGGGGTGGTGCTGACGATTTCCAATGCCTTGCGCCATGGTTGGACCGGTTCGTTTCCCGGCATCTTCGGCATCGCGTTGGGGGCGTTTGTCGTGGCGGGTATTTCCGCCACCAGTGTCGGGCTGATCCTCGCCGCGTCATCCACTGCGTTCACCGTTCTCAAATACGTCGGCGCACTCTACCTGCTGTACCTTGGGGTCAAGATGTGGCGTACGAGGCGTTTCATTCCGGAACTCTCCATCACATCGCCGCGTCCGTGGCACCGATTCGTCGAAGCGCTGTCGATCCAGCTGTTGAATCCCAAGGCGGGTTTCTTCTTTCTCGCGGTATTTCCGCAGTTCATCAAACCGGAGGACAACTACTCCAGCCAGTTTTTCCTGTTGGTGTCTTCCTATGGCTTGCTGGTCGTACTGGTTCACACCGGCTATGCGCTCATGGCCAACCGTGCAAGGGGCTGGCTCGCCACGAACAGAGGCGCAGGGATCGTTGGCAAGTTGTCGGGCATCACCTTTTTCTGTTTTGGTGTACTGATGGCTTCCGCGAGCAAATGAGCGGACTCGGATAAAGCTTCTTGCTATCCTGACCTCCCTCTTTCATGGATGAATACTGAGACCTACCATGGCCAACCATCCTCCGTCGCGCCTCGGGAAGATATTGCGGGGCGTGCTGTTTGCCCTGATCGGTATCGGCCTGTTGAGCATTGCCGTTCATCTCACACTTGATCGACGCGAATTCCTCGCCCATGCACAAACCGCCGATGGCGTCGTCAGCCGCTTGAATGCCGGTGGCTCGCATCCCGAGATTGCCTTTACCACCGACAGTGGCGAAAAGATTTCCTACCCCCAGGGCGGTTTTATCTTCGGCTATCGGCAGGATCAGTCGGTGCGGGTGCATTACCTGCCCGAACGGCCGGCGGGCAGCGCCATCGTCGATGACCCGGCCGCACTGTGGGGCACTTCCGGGTTATTGGGCTGCCTCGGTCTGGTGTTCGCCATTTTCGGTCTGTTGGAAGTCATCCGTCAGCGTGGTCGCGGTGCGGCTCATTTACATAAAGGATTTTGAATCATGAGTTACAACATCCCGATCCCGGTCAACGAAAGCCGCTGGCAGTACCAGACCGCCAGCGGCGGCGGTCTGACCGTGGTGATGGTGGCGGGCAGTGGCGGTTCGATCATCTTGCGTTCGCCCCAGGGCGAGGACGTCAGCTACCGTTACGGCGGCGTCGGGGTGGGGGCCGGATTTGGTGCGCGACTGCCGCGTTTCGGCAAGGTCAATATACAGATCAAAGGCAAGAGCGTGGGTGGGGCCGCGGCGGCGGAGGCGTTCCCGAGTACCGGCAAAGTGTTTGTCAGCGATGCCCTGGTCGAGCGTGACCTGACCAGCGACGACATCACCGGGCCGTGCATGTATACCGAAGTGGGAGCGGGCCTGGTGGTCGGCGGTTCGGCCACGGCGTTGCTGTTCGGGCTTGATCCCAAATTGCTGGCGTTGTCGGTGGCGCTGAACGCCAGCCCCGCGACCATGATGGCCGCCAGCATCGTCAACCGGCAATTGGTGCAGTCGGCGAAGGGGGCGCTGGTCATGGCGGGCATGAACGCTGGCGTGCAGGCCGGTGGTGGGGCGGCGGTCTATATCGGCTACCTGTTTTAGTCAGCCATAAAAACCTGTGGGAGCGAGCCTGCTCGCGATAGCGGTGGGTCAGGTGGCATTGATGCCGACTGTTGCTTCGCTATCGCGAGCAGGCTCGCTCCCACAGGGACAGTGCTCATGTCGAGCCGCTGCAGCGTCCCTGAGCCCATGAAAAAGCCGCGTATCAACGCGGCTTTTTCATGACTTCAAGAAGCCGCCCGTCGAGCGCTGCTGGCACCGACTTGTCGCTCTACTAAAGTGACGGGTCCACCCCCTTAAAGGATTAAGACATGGCAACTACCGATAGCACGACGGCAAGTACCCATTCCGTGAGAAGTGGCCCAGGCACCGTCCAGATCGATCTCACCGGTCAGTCCGATGATAACCAAAGCATCGTTATCCAGCCGGACGGCAAGATACTGGTCGGGGGGTATACCGAATACCTGGCCTGGGGTTACCCCGGGGCGCCAGGCGAAGAAAGCTATGGCTACGAACAGAACCATTCCGTTATCCGCCTGAACGCGGATGGTCGCCTGGACACCAGCTTCCATGACGGTGGCGTCGACATAATCCCTGCCGCGGTAGCCCCGGCGTCGCGCTATGAGCTGACGGCGGTGCAGTCCGCTGGCAAGGTGCTTATCGCCATCGCGCAGGACACCAGCGTCCAGGTGCAGCGCTTCAACAGCGACGGGACGCGCGATACTACCTTTGGTCAGAACGGCGCCATGACCGTCGACATCAGCCATGCGTTCAAAGACATCGATCTGACGGCCAATGCGGATGGCACCTTCCAGATCAGCGCTCGCGGGTTTGATCAGGCGACCGTGTCCTGGATCGGCAATGACGGCACTTTTGTCGATGGTTTTGGCGACAACGGCGTGCTGACTGTAAGCATTCCCGAAGACGCCTACTACAACGGCGGGATTTCCACCGCAGTGCAGGCAGACGGAGGTGTTGTGGTCGGGGCTGCCTACAATGCCGCCGGTGCAGGGGATCCGACATACGCCCTGCAGCGCTTCAACCACGACGGTCAGTTGGACACCCATTTCGGTGACAACGGTGTCCTTTACCTGAGCCCTGCCATGGGATTTGGCGAAGACTCGGTGATTACTCTGCAAACGGACGGCAAGATCGTCGTGATGGGCCATGGCGAAGGCGACACCTTGACGACGGTGGTGAGGCTTAACGCCGATGGTTCCTTTGACACGGGCTTTGGCACCAACGGCACGGTGACCTTCGAGGCCGGCACGCCTGCGGCTTTGACGGTACAAGCCGATGGCAAGATCGTGGCTGCCGGCACGAACAACGGGGATTTCAGTGTCATCCGCTTGAACGCGGATGGCAGTGTAGACACCAGCTTCGGCAGCCAGGACGGCAAGCTCCATGTGGATGGATACGCCGGCGAGGAAATCCTGCAGGGGACCGATGCCCGAAGTCATCCATGGCCTGGCCGGTGATGACGTGCTCCAAGGCAACGGTGGGCGCGACGTTCTGCAAGGTGGCGCTGGCGCCGACATCTTCCGCTTTACCGAACTGAGCGACAGCTTCCGCACCGATACGCAAAACAGCAGCGATCGAATCCAGGACTTCGACGCCTCCCACGACCGCATCGACCTGATTGCCCTGGGTTTCACCGGAATCGGCGACGGCCATGACGGCACCTTGGCCATCCAGGCCAGCGCAGATGGCACACGCACCTACCTCAAGAGCTACGACGCCGATGCCTCCGGACAACGCTTCGAACTGGCCTTGGACGGCGATTGGGTGGGGCAGTTGAACAGCAGTAACCTGGTGTTCACCGCGCCTACTATCGAGGGGACGTCTGGCAAAGACGCGATCAGCGGTTCTGCCTTATCGGAAATCATCTATGGCCTGGACGGCAACGACCGTATCAACGGCGGCGCTGGAGCGGATGTCATCATCGGTGGCAGGGGCGCCGACCGCCTTAACGGTTGGGACAGAGCCGATATCTCGTTGTGGACCGATAACCATCAGAACGATGACGTGTTTCGCTACACCTCTACCGAGGACAGCTATCGTACTGACAGCCAGAGCTTCGCCGACCTGATCGAAGGCTTCACGGTTGACGACAGGATCGATGTGTCGGCCCTGGGCTATACCGGTTTTGGAGAGGGTACGGATACTACGCTGAAGGTGGTCTACAACGAGGCGTTGGACCGCACGTACCTGGCGGATATGGAAGCAGATGCCCAGGGTCACTGGTTTCAGATCGGGCTTGCCGGGGACTGGCGGGAAAGCCTCGACGAAGATCACATGATCTTTGCTCCCGATGCCGGGATAGAGTTGGTCGGGGTAGCGCCAGAGGTCGATCCAGGACATCTGTTGTCCTGATGCCTGTGGAGGAGGTCGCGTGGCAGTGCGAAGCTGCCACGCGACAAACCGTCAGACGTTGAAGCGGAAGTGCATCACGTCGCCGTCCTTGACGATGTATTCCTTGCCTTCCAGGCGCCATTTACCGGCTTCCTTGGCACCGGCTTCACCCTTGTACTGGATGAAGTCGTTGTAGGCGATGACTTCGGCACGGATGAAGCCTTTTTCGAAGTCGGTGTGGATCACGCCAGCGGCTTGTGGTGCGGTGGCACCGACGCGTACGGTCCAGGCGCGAACTTCCTCGACACCGGCGGTGAAGTAGGTCTGCAGGTGAAGCATTTCATAGCCGGCGCGGATCACGCGGTTCAAGCCAGGCTCTTCCAGGCCCAGGGCCTCGAGGAACATGTCTTTCTCTTCGCCATCGTCCAGCTCGGCGATTTCCGCTTCGATCTTGTTGCAGACCGGAGCCACTACGGCGCCGTCTTCTTCGGCGATGGCCTTGACCACGTCCCGGTGCGGGTGGTTCTCGAAACCGGCTTCAGCGACGTTGGCGATGTACATGACCGGCTTGGTGGTCAGCAGGTGGAAGCCCTTGATCACCGACTTTTCGTCAGCGCTCATGTTCTTCATCAGGCTGCGCGCAGGCTTGGC